>Ga0070675_100000985_pt1 | contig 20370 bp, 21 predicted proteins | sample KBSM43metaG_FD_65343 | JGI IMG/M metagenome (GOLD analysis project Ga0070675, IMG submission 65343) | Miscanthus rhizosphere microbial communities from Kellogg Biological Station, Michigan, USA - KBS M4-3 metaG | ecosystem: Host-associated > Plants > Roots > Rhizosphere > Soil ... | reverse complement strand
CGCTCGTCGAGGCGAAGCCTAGCCGGATCTCTCAAGACATCTCCAAGGTAGTCCCAGCATCCAACGGCCATGAAAAGCACGGATGCCGCTGCGGCCACCCAGTACCACCACGCGAGCGGCTGCCGCTTATAGGTTTCGCCCATTCTTTCTCCCTGTGGTTGAGACACTGCGCGCTCTGAAGCGCCTGTCAAGCTGCGGGCAGCGGCACAATCTCATTCCGCGTGCGTTACGGCGGCCATGGATCGGTTCTTCACGCGCGTGGCGACGCGTATCTCGGTCGCTGCGGGACAACCTTTGACGTTCCTGCTGGCGGTCGGGATCATTCTCTTATGGGTCGTCACAGGCCCGATCTTCCATTTCTCGGACACCTGGCAACTGATCATCAACACGGGCACGACCATCGTCACGTTCCTGATGGTCTTCCTGATCCAGAACGCGCAGAACCGGGATGCCGCGGCAATGCAGGCCAAACTCGACGGGAGGCGAGGGGCGACAGCAAAAGAGCGAAGGACGTGAGGGGTACCGTAGACCGCTTGCTCGATCGATTCTGAGACAGCGTCGGGGGAAAAAAGGCTTGAACCAGTTGCAATCCGCAATATTTTTGCGCCCCGGGGTGGTTAGGAGCTGGCGCTGTGCGCCCGCGTTTGTTTGGATCGGCGCCCTTGTCCAACCTTGAGAGTATCTCTGAGCAGCAGCGTTTTCAGCTGCTCATCAATTCGATCACTGACTATGCGATCTACATGCTCGACGTGGACGGCCGGATCACGACCTGGAACCCGGGTGCCGAGCGATTCAAGGGCTACACTGCCGATGAGATCATCGGCAGGAATTTCTCGATATTCTTTACCCCGGAAGATCGGGAAGCGGGCGTTCCTCAAAAGTCACTTGCCGCGGCTTTGGCGGAGGGACGATTTGAGGCTGAGGGCTGGCGGCTGCGCAAGGACGGCAGCCGCTTTTATGTGGACGCGGTGCTCGATCCGATCTTCGATCCATCGGGAGAGCATGTCGGCTTCGCCAAGATCACGCGCGACATCACTGCAAAGCGGGATCAAGCCCGCGCGCTGTTCGAAAGCGAAGAGCGCTTTCGAATGCTCGTCCAGAGCGTGCACGACTACGCAATCTACATGCTCGACACCGAAGGGCGTGTAACGAACTGGAATGCGGGTGCTCAGGCGATTAAAGGCTATACTGCCGATGAGATCGTGGGCCAGCACTTCTCCCGCTTCTACACACCGGAAGATCGGGCTCGCGGTGAACCTCAGTTCGCGCTGGAGACGGCTCTTCGCGAAGGCAAGTATGAGCGTGAGGCGTGGCGAATCCGCAAAGACGGCACGCCGTTTTGGGCAAGCGTGGTTCTGGACCCGATCTACGACGAACAGGGTCGCCACATCGGTTTCGCCAAGATCACACGCGACATCACGGAACGGAAGAAGGCACAGGAAGAACTCGAGGAAGCTCGCACTGCGCTCGTGCAATCGCAGAAGCTCCAGGCCCTTGGGGAACTGACGGGAGGCATTGCGCACGATTTCAACAACCTGATGACGGTTGTCGCCGGCTCGGCCGATTTCCTTTTGCGCAAGCCCGACCTGCCGTTCGAAAAGCGCAAACAATATCTCGAGGCGATATCCGAAACCGCGGACCGGGCCACAATGCTAACCAGCCATCTGCTTGCGTTCGGACGGCGGCAGGCGATCAAGCCCGAGGTCCTCGATTTGAACGTTCGCCTGGACGCGATCTCGGAAGTGCTGTCGCGCACGCTGGGTAACAGCATCCAGGTGCAGCTGGATCCGAGATCGGCGGCGGGTCGAGTGGAAGTCGACGCTGCACAGCTCGAAACCGCCGTCCTGAACGCTGCCGTCAATGCGCGGGATGCGATGCGGGACGGCGGCACGCTTACGCTTGGGACCCGCGACCGCACCGAGGGTGGCAAGGACTATGTCGAGCTTTCAATAAGCGACAGCGGCACCGGCATGCCCGCCCACATTGTCGAGCGCGCATTTGAGCCCTTCTTCACGACGAAGGAGGTCGGGAAAGGGACCGGCCTTGGACTGTCACAAATCCACGGCTTTGCCGCACAGGCGGGCGGTCGCGCCGAGATTCGGTCCAAGGAAGGTCAGGGCACGACGATCAGTCTGCTGCTTCCACGCACCGACAAGGGGATTGCCCAAGCAGCGCCTACTCCCTCGATGTCGAAGATCCCGAAGGGTCTTCGTGTCCTGCTGGTCGAGGATAATCCCCAAGTCCGCGAGTTCGCCGAGGGGCTGCTCGCCGACCTCGGATGTGAGGTCGTCTCGGCGGATTGCGCGGAGGCGGCCCTGACCCGGCTTGCCGAAAACGGCATAGACCTTGTTGTTTCGGACGTGGTCATGCCCGGCATGAGCGGAGTTGAGCTCGCACAGAAGGTGCAGATCGATTATCCGAACGTCCCGATCCTGCTGGCTACCGGCTACAGCGACGAGATCGTGGATCGCGGCTCTGAATTCTCAGTGCTGCTGAAGCCTTTCGGTGTTGTCGATCTCAGCAAGGCGATGGCTGAGGCGCTCAGCGGAAGTCGCGAAGCGGCCGCCTAGGCCGTCGCAACCGTCTTCGCGCGTTCGATCGATTCCAGCACGATTCTGCGCGCGTCATCCGCATCACCCCAATTTCCGATGCGGACCCACTTCTCGGACTCCAGGTCCTTATAGTGGGTGAAGAAGTGCTCAATCTGTTGAAGAACGATTGACGGCAGGTCCTGCCGCTCACCGATGTCAGAATAATAGGGAAAGGTGGTGTCGACGGGAACGCAGATGATCTTTTCATCGCCCCCATGCTCGTCCTCGAGATTCAATACCCCGATGGGGCGCGCGCGTACGACGCAGCCGGGAACGAAGGGCGACCGGGCGATCACGAGCGCGTCGAGCGGGTCGCCATCGGGTGACAACGTGTGCGGCACGAAACCGTAGTTCGCCGGGTATCGCATCGGGGTATGCAGGATCCGGTCAACGAACAGAGCTCCCGATTTCTTGTCGAACTCATATTTCACTGGCTCGCCGCCGACGGGCACCTCAATGATGACGTTCAGGCTTTCGGGCGGATTGTCGCCGACGGGAATCAAATCGATGTTCACGGAATGAAACTCTCAGTGTGAAAGATGGCCAAGGCGGCAAACAGTGCCGCCAGGCTGACTGCGACCGAAACGGCCACATATGCGGCGGCGAGCCCATAAGCATGCCGCTCCATGAGTAAAGCGGTATCGAGGCTGAAGGCCGAAAATGTCGTGAAGCCGCCAAGAATGCCGGTTGTCAGGAACAGCCGCATGTGCTGCGGAATCCCCGTGCGGTAAGCGAAGTAGCCGGCGAACAGTCCCATCAACAGCGATCCAGCGACATTCACGATCAGCGTGCCGAACGGGAAGCCGAAGCCGAAGAGACGCGCTGCACCGAGGTTCACGCCATGGCGCAGCGCTCCGCCGATACCCGCGCCGAGGAAAACAACCAAATAACCCATCAGCCCCTCCGCACCATCCAGGCGCCGAGCAGAACAAGCACAACACCGCCGATCTTTTCGATGTTTACGGGCTGACGTGCCAGCCCAAGCAGCCCATAATGATCGAGGATGACCGCTCCGAGCAATTGCCCGGCGATTGCGGCGGTGAGCAGTGGGCCGACTCCGACCTTCGGCGCGCCAAACGCAGCGATTGCTACGAAGAATGCCCCATAAAAGCCGCCCAGCCATGCATACCAGGGCACCGACTTCAGCTCGGGCGCGAACAACCGTCCCGCAGTGCCCGCCACCACGGCCGCCAGCGCGACGCTTCCTACGATGAAGGAAATAAGAGCGGCGACGACCGGCGATCCGGTCGCCTTGCCGAGGATCGCGTTGGTCGGCGCCTGAATGGCCATGAGCACGCCGGCGAAAAGCGCCAGAGCGAGCGTAAGGGTTCCAGCATTCATCGCGGCGCTTTGCCGCACTTGCCGTCCGGAGTCGAACGGTAGCCTTACCTATTTCACGTCGGTGAGGGACGGCTGCCTTACGGCCTCCATCAGCAACTCGTATGAGCGTGCACGCGCTTCATGATCGTAGATCTGGGCGGTGACCATCAGTTCGTCTGGCCGGGTTCGCTCCACGAACTTGTCTACCTGCGTGCGCGCCGTGGCGACACTTCCGATGGCCGAACAGGAAAGAACACTCTGAAGCATCGCGCGCGCTTGTAGCGGAAGCGTTCCCGCGAAGCCGGGCTTGGGCGGCGGAAGCTTTGTCGGCTGGCCGGTACGAAGCGCAACGAAGGCCTGTTGCACAGATGTCGAGAGAAGCTCCGCTTCCTCATCGGTGTCGGCGACGAATGCGTTGAATCCGAGCATGACATAGGGACGGTCGAGTTGCTCCGACGGCTTGAACTTCTCACGATAGATGCTGATCGCTTCCAACATCATCTGCGGCGCGAAATGCGAGGCGAATGCGTAGGGCAGGCCCAGCATGGCAGCGAGTTGCGCGCCGAACAGGCTCGATCCCAGGATCCAGAGGGGCACGCTCAGCCCCTCGCCGGGGATGGCGCGCACGCGGCCGTTCTCCCCTCTGAAATATCCCATCAGCTCGACGACATCATTCGGAAACTGGTTTTCGTCGGCGGAAAGGTTGCGCCTAAGCGCGAAGGCCGCTGCCTGATCCGTCCCTGGGGCGCGACCGAGGCCGAGGTCCACCCGACCCGGGAATAGTGATTCCAGCGTTCCGAACTGCTCGGCAATGGTCAGCGGTGCATGGTTCGGCAGCATGATCCCGCCCGCGCCGATGCGGATGGTCGAGGTCTGCGTTCCGACATAGGCCAGCGCAACTGCCGTGGCCGCACTGGCGATTGTTGGGATCGAATGGTGCTCTGCCATCCAGAAACGCTTGTAGCCGAGCTGCTCCACTCGGCGCGCGAGGTCGGCGGAGTTGCGGAATGATTGAGCGGCATCGCTGCCCTCAACAATCGGCGAGAGGTCAAGGACGGACATTGGGATCATAGTCTGCAGATGGGCGAAAAGCTGGGCTTTTCAACTCTTCGCCGGCTGGCCGACCTTGACTTGGCGGCGCATTTCCGCTTGAGGGCGGCGCTCACCGAAAAGTGACGGGAAAAGGGGCGGCTCCCGCAATCAAGTCTGCCTGGCCGGGAGTACCTTGGACGGCTCCCGAACGAACGGAGAAAGACCATGCGTCACCGCGTTGGCGGACGTAAGCTTCAGCGCACCTCGAGCCACCGTGCGGCCTTGTTCCGCAACATGTCGGCTGCGCTGATCAAGCACGAGCAGATCACCACGACGACCGCGAAGGCGAAGGAGCTTCGGCCCTACGTCGAGAAGCTCATCACGCTGGCCAAGCGCGGCGGGCTCTCGAACCGTCGTCTCGCGCAGGCGCGCCTGATGGACGATGCCCAGCTCACAAAGCTCTTCGACGTTCTCGCGTCGCGCTACGCTGACCGTAACGGCGGCTACACCCGCATCATCAAGGCCGGCATCCGCGCCAGCGATGCGGCTCCGATTGCGATCATCGAGTTCGTTGATCGTGATGTTTCCGCCAAGGGCCAGGACAGCGGTCCGGTCGTAAGCGAAGAAGAGTTCGAAGCAGCCTGACGCTCGTCGAACGGTTTCTTGAAGCAACTGGCGCGGCTGCTATCCAGCAGTCGCGCTTTTTGTTTGCCCGCGGGAGGAAAGTTGATGCGTCGGAGTGTGTGCCTTGTTGCGTTTCTTAGCAGTGCCTGCGTGATGACACCTATCCCACAACAGGAAGCAGCAGCGGCTGCGGATGCCGCAGCGGTGGCCGCTCAAGCCGCCGATGCTGGCGCTCACGGTGCACCCGCGCAGTCCGCGCTCGTTTATCCGCAGGTCCGGCGTACTGACGTTGTCGAGACGCAATTCGGAGTGCCGGTCGCAGATCCATACCGCTGGCTGGAGAACGACGTTCGCAATGACGCTGGAGTGAAGTCCTGGGTCGATGCACAGAATGCGGTTACCGGCTCGTTTCTCGGCAAGCTGCCCGGACGCGATGCGTTCGAGAAGCGCATGACCGAGCTATACGATTATGAACGGTTCGGTGTCCCGCAGAAGAAGGGCGGCCATTATTTCTACACGCACAATTCCGGACTTCAGAACCAGTCGGTCTTGTTCGTCCGGGACGGCCTCAACGGCACTGCAAGGCAGCTGATCGATCCCAATGATTGGTCGGCAGACGGCGCAACCGCGCTTGCCGAATGGACTCCAAGCGAAGACGGAAAGCTGCTGGCTTATTCGATCCAGGATGGGGGCACCGACTGGCGGACGGTCAAAGTCATGGATGTCGCCACCGGCAAGACGCTGGGCGATGAGCTCAAGTGGTTAAAGTACGGCGGGGAGGTTGCCTGGGCCAAGGACGGCAGCGGATTCTATTATTCGCGTTATCCGGCGCCTGCTGCGGGCAAGACTTATCAGAGCGAGACGCTCAACCAGCGGATCTATTTCCACAAGCTTGGCTCCGCTCAAGCCGCGGACCGCCTGGTCTATTCAACGCCCGCAGACCCCCGGCTCAACCATTCTGCGGTCGTTAGCGACGACGGCCGCTGGCTAGTCATCTTCACGACCCTCGCGGGCGACGAGAACGACGTGCACCTCCTCGACCTGCGCAAGCGCGGGGCGAAGCCTGTTTCCCTCTTCACCGGTCTGAAGAACCAGTGGAACTATGTCGGCAACGAGGGTTCCCGATTCTATTTCTCGACCGACAAGGACGCGCCGATGAAGCGCGTAATCTCTGTCGAAGTCGCTCGTCCGGCTGCGATCGCAACGATCATTCCCGAAGCGCCGCAAGCGCTGGACGATGTCAGCATGATCGGCGGGAAGCTGATCGCAAGCTATCTCGTCGATGCGAAAAGCGAGGCGCATATCTACAGCCTCGCCGGTCAGAAGCTATCGACAGTCGCCCTGCCAGGCCTTGGAAGCGTCAGCGGCTTCGACGGCGAGAGCGACGATCCGGAGACCTTCTTCGCGTTCACCAGCTACAATCGCCCGACGACAATCTATCGTCTTGACGCCTCGACCGGCCAGTCGAGTGAATGGGCGGTGCCAAAGCTGACGTTCGATCCGAACACGATCTCGGTCGAGCAGCGATTCTTCACGTCTAAGGACGGAACGCGAGTTCCGATGTTCGTCGTCCGGCGGAAGGACGTCACGGGACCGGCTCCGACGCAGCTCTACGCTTACGGTGGATTCAACATTGCGATGACTCCGGGGTTCAGTCCGTCGAAGATCGCCTGGGTGGAACGGGGCGGCGTCTACGTTGTCGCAAGCATCCGCGGCGGATCGGAATATGGCAATGCGTGGCATGACGCCGGCCGTCTCGCCAAGAAGCAGAACGTGTTCGACGATTTCATCGCCGCCGGGGAATACTTGAAGGCGAACGGCATCGCCTCACCTCACGGGCTCGCCATCCAGGGCGGCTCCAACGGCGGTCTCTTGATCGGAGCGGTGCTGAACCAGCGGCCCGATTTGTTCGATGCAGCGAACCCTCAGGTCGGCGTCATGGACATGCTACGCTTCGATCGTTTCACGGCCGGGCGCTATTGGGTCGACGACTACGGCTATCCGAACAAGGAGGACGATTTCCGGACGCTCCTCGCCTACTCACCGTATCACAACATCAAGGCCGGCGTTCATTACCCGCCTGTCCTTGTGACGACTGCCGATACGGATGACCGCGTCGTTCCGGGCCACAGCTTCAAATATATGTCCGCGCTTCAGGCCGCCGATCCGAACGGCAATCCGCACCTAATCCGCATCGAGACCCGCGCGGGCCATGGTTCGGGCAAGCCGGTCGCGAAGATCATAGAGGAAGCTTCGGACGTCACCGCCTTCTTCGCCCACTTCACCGGGCTGAAGGTCGATAGAGCGAATTAGGCGGTCGGGCGTTCGCCGATCACCGGGGACGCTTTTCGAGGTAAAGATAGTAAGGGTCAAAATCGCCGACGAACTTCAGTCCCGGCAGATCGAGTATCCGGGCACGGCGATTTTCGACCTCGATCAGCTTGCGTTTCCGCAGCTCCTGAAGCGTGCGGTTCACGTGCACGGCCGTCAGGCCAAGGCATTCGCCTAGCTCTTGTTGGGTTAGCGGGAATTCGTAGCTGTCGTTCTCGACCAAGCCGCTGATCTGCAGGCGTTCGCGGATCTCGCAGAACAGATGCGCCATCCGGCCCAAGGCGGACCGCCTTCCGAGCGAGACGGTCCACTCGCGATGAATGGCCGCATCGATGTTGGTCATAAGCCAGTAAAGCCGGCCCAGATGAGGAAAGCGGTCGATCGTGGCACGGACCCGCTCGTGCGGCACGATGGCGACACGGCAGGGCGTGATCGTTGCGATATTGTGATCGAGCTTTTTCAGCGTGAATGCGTGGATGTCCGTGAAGTCGCCCGAAAACTGAAGCTCGCTGATCTGCCGTCCGCCGTCGGACAGATCCTTCGTACGGGCCATCCAACCGTCGAGGAGCAGGATGGACTCATTGAGCTCTTGGCCGCGCCGGATCACGACCTTGTCGGGTCGGTACTCACGAACTTCGCTTACTAAGGCCCGGATCGCGGACTCTTCTTCCGGGCTGACGTCATCGCGGATGCGCAACTTCTTTAGATGGGCCTCGATCATCTACGTCGCTTCTCCTGCAATCATCCACTCCGCGCATCGATACGAATTGGCGCAGCCGAAGGGGCCGTTGTTAGTGCGTGGTCCGAACCGTGCTCTAACTCAGGTTACGCCAAAACGTTCGAAGCTGAGAGCAGGCTGTTACGCCTCATCGAAGAAATACGACCTTCTATCCTTTGTTAGTGCAGTTTCGTTCCCGGCCCGCCTAAGCCCCCGGGCGTCCGGGGGAGTATTCATGTCGGGCTGTGTGTTGCGTTTTTCGAGTTGCGTTTTCGCGCGTTCCGGTCGGGGTGGGGCGTGATCGGACGCGCTCTGCTTGCCCATCTCTCGAGCATTGGTGACCTGTCGCAAGAGGATCGTGAGGCGGTCCTTTCGATCCAGGGTGAAGTGCGCACCTTGAAGCGGCACGAAGACGTCGTGAAGGCCGGCGAGAAACCGACTGCGTCGGTATTGCTCCTGCGCGGCTTCCTGCAGCGATACGTCAGCCGCCGCGATGGCTCGCGTCAGATTCACGCCTTTTACATACCCAGCGATGCGCCCTCCCTCGAGAGCCTCCAGCTGGACGTCATGGACAACAGCCTTTGCGCGATCGTCGAAAGCTCGGTCGGAATCGTGCCCCACTGCGAACTGCACGAACTGATGCGCGGAAGGCCGCATCTGCTTCGGCTCATTTGGCGCTCCAGCCTCATCCAGGCGGCGATGTTCCGCGAATGGCTGATGCGTAACAGCCAGCTGCCCGCAGACGCGGCAATGGCCCATCTGTTCTGCGAGATATTTCTTCGATCGAAAACCGCGGGACTGGTCGAAGGCGACAGTTGTGAAATGCCCGTGACTCAAGAAATGCTTGCGGATGCGCTTGGTCTTACCGGCGTCCATGTGAACCGCACGCTGCAAACGCTTCGGGACACCGGGATTGTAGATCACAAAGGTGGCAGGCTGTTCGTCCCCAACTTTCGGCGGCTCGCCGCATACGCCGATTTCGACGCTGCCTACCTCCACCTCCGCCCTGAGGTTTGTTTACCTAGCTGAACGGGAGGCGACGGCGCCGTTCAGAACTGGTGCAGTGGCGCAACCGTAGGAAGCCTGTGAGCTTGACGCGCGTTCATGCCGTGCAAGCGGGGATGAGTAAGGAGTGTGGCCATGAAGGCTCTTAGTATGATTCTTGCCGGCGGCGTTGGGCTTGCAGCGCTGGCGACTGCGGCCCCCGCGGCCGCCCAGTACTACCCCGGCAACCCGGGCTACGGCTACAACAACGGTAATGTCGTCGGGCAGGTGCTCGGACAGATACTTGGTTACGGCCAGTATCCGTACGGTAACTCTGGCTACAACCAATACGGTAACCAGAGCATGGCGGTCGATCAGTGCGCCCGTGCTGTGGAGGCCCGTATCGGCGGATATCAGGGCGGCTATTACGGCTACGGTAACGCACCTTACGGCGGCCGATATGGCGGCCAGTATGCCTACAATGGCTACCAGGGTGGCGGAGCGCGCGTGCTTGGCGTGACCCGCGTCGAGGGCAAGTCCTACGGTCTCAAGGTTCGCGGTGTCGCGAGCTCCGGCTATCAGGGCTATAACGGCTATGGCCGCCAGGGCTACGGCGATTACGGCTACAACGCTGGTGCCGACCTCAGCTGGAGCTGCGAAGTTCGCCGCGACGGTCGCATCCGCGACATTAACGTGAACCGTCGTACGACTGCCTACTACAGAGGCTACTAAGCAGAAAGCTTTGTAACTGCGTAAGGATGCGCCGGGGTCGAAAGACTCCGGCGCATTTCCTTTAGGCCTCAGGCGTTGATTCGAAGAGTGTTGGCATATTCCTCGAGCTGGCCCGCGACCGTGCCCCAGCCATCATGGAAGCCCATTTGTTCGTGTGCTGCTTTGTCCTTGGCGTCCTTGTGCAGGGCGACGGCCCGGTAGGCAGTCTTCCCGTCGCCGGCGTCCTCGAAGGTGACGATCGCGGTCATCGGAAAGGATTCGCAGCCTTCGCCCGCTTCGTTGGGCCGGTAACCGGGCCCGAGCGCGCTGGTCCACGTCAGCTTCTTGTTCTCGACCGCTTCCAGAACGCAGCCGGCAGTGCCGTGGCCGGTATCGAACCCGTCCGGACCTACCATGCGAATCCGGAAGATGCCGCCGGGACGAAGGTCGAGCTCGCACTCTGTGATCTGGTATGGCTTGGGTGCGAACCACTGCTTCAAATGCTCGGGATCGGTGTACGCCGCCCACACCAACTCTACCGGTGCGTCGAGCGTCCGTTCCAGGACCAGATCGTTTTCATTGGTCACTGCGTTGCTCCATCGTTCTTCAGGGTTGAAAGATAGGTTTCGAACCGGTCGAGCTGAGCTTCCCATTCGGCCCGTCGATCGGCGATCCAGGCTTGGGCGATTTCGAGCGTATTGGGATCGAGCTGAACGGTGCGCACACGGCCCTTCTTTTCCGACCGGACCAGCCCGCTCTCTTCGAGCGCTTTTAGGTGCTGCATTACGGCCGGAAGGCTTATCGGAAGCGGTCGTGCAAGCTCCGACACGGAAGCCGGCCCACGGCTCAGACGCGATAGCATTCCCCGCCGGACGGGGTCAGCCAGCGCCTGGAAGGTTTTGTCGAGGGCGGTCGAATCGTTAAGCACATGCTTAAGTATCCTGTCCGCGCTTCGAGATCAAGACACTTAAGGAGGCGCTTAACTTTACTCTTTGCGGCCCGCTCTCTATCGGCTCGCCATGACGGTCCAGCCCACTGAATCCATCCTCATCGTCGATTTCGGCAGCCAGGTGACGCAGCTTATCGCTCGTCGCATCCGCGAAGCCGGCGTCTATTCCGAGATCGCACCATTCAACGCGGCGGAAGAAGCCTTTCACCGACTGAACCCGAAAGGGATTATCTTCTCCGGCGGGCCTGCCTCGGTCATCGACGCCCAGAGCCCGCGAGCGCCGCAAGTGATGTTCGACAGCGGGCTGCCGTTGCTCGCCATTTGCTACGGCCAGCAGACGTTGCACCAGCAGCTTGGCGGCAAGGTCGTCACTTCCGATAAGAAAGAGTTCGGGCGGGCCTTCATCGAGATCGTCTCGCCGTCGACCTTGTTCGACGGGCTTTGGCAGGTCGGCGAGAAGCATCAGGTGTGGATGAGCCACGGCGACCGGGTCGAAAGCCTCGCCCCCGACTTCGAGGTCGTTGCGCGCTCCGAGGGTGCACCATTCGCCATCGCTACGAATGAGTCCGAGAAGCGCTACAGCCTGATGTTCCATCCCGAAGTCGTGCACACGCCCGACGGCGGGAAGCTTCTCGCCAACTTCGTCCGGCATGTCTGCGGCTGCGCGGGCGATTGGACCATGGCGAGCTTCCGTGACGCGAAGATCGCCGACATCCGCGAACAGGTAGGCAGCGGCCGCGTCATATGCGGCCTATCGGGCGGCGTCGACAGTGCCGTGGCGGCCGTGCTCATTCACGAAGCGATCGGCGAGCAGCTGACCTGCGTATTCGTCGATCATGGACTGATGAGGGCAGGGGAGGCCGAGCAGGTCGTCTCGCTCTTCCGCAACAGTTACAACATCCCGCTCGTTCACGTGGACGCCAGCCGCGATTTCCTCGGCGGACTCGATGGCGTCACGGACCCTGAGAAGAAGCGCAAGTTCATCGGCGCGGAATTCATCAACGTGTTCGAGGCCGAGGCGAAGAAGATCGGTGGGGCCGACTTCCTTGCGCAGGGCACACTCTATCCTGACGTGATCGAAAGCGTCAGTTTCACCGGCGGACCGTCGGTGACGATCAAGAGCCATCACAATGTCGGTGGCCTTCCCCAGCGGATGAACATGAAGCTTGTCGAGCCGCTCCGCGAGCTGTTCAAGGATGAGGTCCGCGAGCTCGGCCGCGAGCTTGGCCTGCCCGACGCCTTCGTTGGTCGCCATCCCTTCCCTGGCCCGGGCCTTGCCATCCGTATCCCCGGCGAGGTCACCAAGGAGAAGTGCGACATCCTTCGCAAGGCCGACACCATCTACCTCGAAGAGATCCGCAACGCGGGGCTCTACGACGCCATCTGGCAGGCCTTCGCCGTACTCCTGCCCGTGCGCACGGTTGGGGTGATGGGCGACTTCCGCACCTACGATCATGTCTGCGCTTTGCGGGCCGTCACGTCGGTCGACGGAATGACCGCCGATATCTACCCGTTCGATGCAGCCTTCCTGAGCCGCGTGGCGACACGGATCGTCAACGAAGTGCAGGGCATCAACCGCGTCGTCTACGACTATACGTCGAAGCCACCCGGCACGATCGAATGGGAGTGAGATGCACCGCTCGCGCATCAACGGCATCCTGATTGACTGCAACGTCGACGACATCGAAGCGGCGGCGCAATTCTGGGCGGAGACACTTGGCCGTCCCGTCGATCCTGACCATCCGGGCACGAGAGGCAATTACGTCATGCTCGAAACGCCTCCGGGCGAGATCAGCGTTCAGATCCAGCGTGTCGATCACGAAAGCCGCATCCATCTGGACATCGAGACGGACGACATTCCCGCGGAAGTCGCCCGGCTCGGAAAGCTTGGTGCCACCGTCGACACGCGAATGGAGCGCTGGGTGGTCATGAGGGCGCCGAGCGGCCAGCGCTTCTGCGTCGTTCGCGTGCAGCGCGACGGTTTCGACGAGAACGCCACGAGCTGGGCCTAACGCCCTCCGGCGGCAACGAGGGCCGGATGGCTCCGGCCCCCTATATACTGACCGCCTTGAGATCAGGCGCCCGTCGGCTCCTCCAGGTGGATCTCGACCTTTTCCTGTGCCGTCCGACCTTCCGCCCGGGCGAAGTCAAGGATGTCGCGGTTGATCAGCTGCGGATGCGTCGAATGGCAACCATGCGGAAGATCTTTGTATGTCTTCAGCGTGCCATTCTTCAGCAGCTTCGCCGTTAGCGGTCCGGCGTCCGCGTAGGGCACGATCTGGTCGTCCTCGCTATGGATCACCAGCACAGGCACGTCGATTGACTTCAGGTCCTCGGTGAAGTCGGTTTCGGAGAAGGCTTTGATGCACTCGTACCCAGCTTTGACGCTGCCCATCATGCCCTGCCGCCACCAATTGTGGATGAGACCTTCCGAAACCACCGCGCCGGGTCGGTTGAAGCCGTAGAACGGGCCCGTCGGAGTATCGAGGTAGAGCTGGGCGCGGTTGGCGGCCAGCGCGGCGCGGTAGCCGTCGAATACCTCGATCGGAGTTCCACCCGGATTGGAGTCCTTCTTGACCATCACCGGCGGCACGGCATCGAGAAGGACAGCCTTCGCCACCCTCCCTTTGCCATGCTGGGCGACGTAGCGCGTGACCTCCCCGCCGCCGGTCGAATGGCCGACGTGGATAGCATTGGTGAGACCGAGCGCAGTCACCAGCTGATCGACGTCGGATGCATAGGTATCCATCTCGTTCCCGGTGTCGGTCTGGGTCGAGCGGCCGTGACCACGCCGGTCGTGCGCAACGACCCTGAATCCTTCGCCGAGGAAGAACATCATCTGGTTGTCCCAGTCGTCTGAGCTGAGGGGCCAGCCATGATGGAAGACGATCGGCTGCGCGTCTTTCGGTCCCCAGTCCTTGTAGAAAATCTCGGTGCCGTCGCGCGTAGTGATGAATGGCATGGAGGTACGCCTCCCTCGCAGGGGTGCCGGCCGGCGGGACCGGAGCCGGTCTCGATGAGGGTCGATGGCGGGCAAATACAGGTCCGTCGGACGCTCGGACTCGCAATCGTGACGTGGCGGCCCCTAACAGGAATCCCGTGACTGCGCGATGACACTGGATAATCGGGCCGACAAAGGACGATCCGATCTTAGCGGCCGGCGGAGGCGCTCCTTGCTCGGGTCGGTCGCGCAGCCCTGTCCACCGCGGAAAGTACTTCTTCGATCGCCGAGATGACCGCGTCCGGAGCGTCCAATTCGATATAGTGGCCCGTGTCCGGCACGACGCGCTGAACCCCCTTCGATGAGAGTGCGGCAGTCTGACGGTGCAGGGCCAGGCTTTGAAACTGACCAAGACTGTCGACAGGGTCGTTTGCATCGTATCGCCCGTGGGTGAGTACGATTACGGGCTTCGATCCGACGGCGCCGGGCTTGAAGAGATCCGAGTAGGCCTCGTCGCCTCCCTTGCCGGCATAAACACTGTTCGCGATCTCTGAAGCTTGCGCTTCTTGGTAAGTTGCCTTGACCTGCAGGCGCGCGCGTTCTGTTGCAATCTCGGCCCCAAGCTGCGGGCGCGGTGGGTCGCTGCAACGCCGGTAGGCCGTGGATTTCGGATCGAGGTCCGCCGTGCGCGCCGCGGTGACGCAATCCCGGTAGCGCGCCTCGAGCCTGGCGAAGAAGGATTCGTCGAGCAGCTCCGAGCGCGCCGCAAGTCTCGCGCCATATTTCTTGCGAGTGGCTGCCCTGGTTCGATCCCACCACCGGTCCTCTGCCGGGTCCACCAGCACCAGTCCTTCGACGTCGTTCGGATAGAGCGCGGCGTGAAGCTTCGCATGGAATCCGCCAAGGGAATGGCCGACGAGGATGACGGGCCCCTTCAGTGCGGTTGAAATGAGCGCATGTGCATCGTCGACGATGGAAACAGGCGTGCGCGGCGCAGGCGATGAATCGCTGTAGCCGAGGCCTGCCCGATCGTAGCTGCACGCTTTGGCCTTGCTTGCGATCACTGGCTGGACCAGCGCCCAGACCACCGACCAGTCGCTCCCTCCAGCGTCGAACAGGACAGTGCGGTCACCGCTGCCCATGCAGAAAAGGTTGATCCGCCTGCCGTCCTCTAGCCTGACCAGCTGATGCGGCTTGGCGAATTCGTTGATGATCGATGGATCGACCGGCGCTGCGGCAATCGAGACGCTTGAGAGTGAGACCGCTGCAGCAGCGGCAAACAGGTACGAAAATGCTCGCATTCGGATCTCCAACGCCATCACCGGAGACCCGTGCTGGTCAGCGATCTAGTAGACTTCCACGGCTGTTCTGCAAACGGGTCGCGAGGCGTGTCGAGTGCTCGCTCGTGCACGAAAAAAGGGCCGCCCTTTCGGACGGCCCTTCAAAATTCTTAAAGAGCGGCTGTTAGCCGAGCATTTCCTGCTCGAGCTTCTTGGCCATCTCTTCGATGTTCTCCGGCGGCCATCCAGGGATGTCCATGCCGAGGCGCAGACCCATCGAGGCAAGGACCTCCTTGATCTCGTTAAGGCTCTTGCGGCCGAAGTTCGGCGTGCGGAGCATCTCGGCCTCGGTCTTCTGAACGAGGTCGCCGATGTAAATGATGTTGTCGTTCTTGAGGCAGTTCGCCGAGCGAACCGACAGCTCCAGCTCGTCCACCTTCTTGAGGAGGTAGCGGTTGAGCTGGTTGGTATCGGCGGGCGTTTCCGTCGCGGACGGAACGGCGATACCGGCAGTCATCGGCGCAGCGGCACGGACCTGAGCCTCGTCGAAGTGGACGAACAGCTGCAGCTGGTCCTGGAGAATGCGCGCGGCATAAGCGAGAGCATCTTCCGGAGCGACTGTGCCGTCGGTTTCGACGGTCAGCGTCAGCTTGTCGTAATCCAGTTCCTGGCCGACGCGGGTATTCTCGACCTTGTACGCAACCTGGCGGACAGGGCTGTACAGTGCGTCAACCGGGATAAGACCGATCGGAGCGTCGGCAGGGCGGTTCGCCTGCGACGGAACGTAGCCCTTACCGATGTCGACGGTCAGTTCCATGTTGAGCGTCGCGCCATCGTCGAGGTGGCAGATCACGAGGTCGGGATTGGTGACTTCTATGTCGCCCGACGTCTGGATCATGCCGGCGGTGACTTCCGCCGGGCCGGTTGCCGAAAGAGAAAGCCGCTTCGGGCCTTCGCCTTCCATCTTGAGAGCGATCTGCTTCACGTTGAGCACGATGTCGGTGACATCCTCACGAACGCCCGCAAGCGAGCTGAACTCATGCAGCACGCCTTCGATCTTGATCGACGTGACGGCGGCGCCCTGGAGCGAGCTCAGCAGCACTCGACGAAGCGAGTTGCCAAGCGTCATGCCGAAACCGCGCTCCAGCGGTTCGGCGACGAAAACCGCGCGGCGGCGAGCATCGCCAGCGCCCGGCTTGCGCTCCAGCGCGTTCGGCTTCTTCAATTCCTGCCAATTCTTCGCGTTGACGGCCATTTTTCTTCCTCAGCTGGGCGGGGGAGGTGGGGTCCCGCCCGAAAAATTCAAACTTCCGCCGGATCACAGCCCGGCGGCACGGCCGCGTTGGTTAGACGCGGCGGCGCTTTGACGGGCGAACGCCGTTGTGCGGGATCGGCGTCACGTCGCGGATCGAGGTGATCGTGAAGCCGACCGCCTGAAGCGCGCGAAGGGCGCTCTCGCGGCCCGATCCAGGACCCTTGACCTCGACCTCGAGCGTGCGGACGCCGTGCTCGGCGGCCTTGCGGCCCGCGTCCTCGGCGGCGACCTGTGCAGCGTACGGAGTCGATTTGCGGCTGCCCTTGAAGCCCATCATTCCGGCGCTCGACCATGCGATCGCATTGCCCTGAGCATCGGTGATGGTGATCATCGTGTTGTTGAAGCTGGCGTTCACGTGAGCGACGCCGGCCGTGATGTTCTTGCGTTCCCGCCTACGGAGGCGCTGGGGTTCGCGTGCCATTCGAAAATTCCTGTCATCCATTCGCCTGACCGACGGTCCAAGGCGAAGTTAAACCCTTGGAAGAAGCTTACTTCTTCTTGCCTGCGATCGGCTTGGCCTTGCCCTTGCGAGTGCGCGCATTGGTGTGCGTGCGCTGGCCGCGGACCGGAAGGCCCTTGCGGTGGCGAAGGCCACGGTAGCACGCGAGGTCCATCAGCCGCTTGATGTTCATCGCGGTCTCGCGACGAAGATCACCTTCGACCGTCTGGTCGCGGTCGATGGCTTCTCGGATGTGCAGGACTTCCTGGTCGGAAAGATCCTGGACCCGGCGCTCGGGAGCAATGCCCAGCTTTTCCGTGATCTGCTTGGCCGTGGTGCGGCCGATTCCGTGGATGTAGGTCAGCGCGATCTCGACGCGCTTGTTCGTGGGGATGTTGACCCCGGCAATACGAGCCATTCGTTACCCTTCTTCAAGCTCCACAGGGCGCCCGTCGCCCCATCTCGTCGCTAGAAAAGACCCATCTCCACCACCCCATCAAAGTCGTACTTTGATGGGACCCCGAAAGCGAAAAACCGACGCGCGCACGAATGCGCCGCCGGGTAACCGGTGGAACGGGATGAGTTGCAGATAAGAATGCGGGCCGTTCGAGTCAAGCAAGCCCCGCAGCGATCGTGGCGTCCATCTAGTCGGCGTCCGTCCTGATCCGTGCGACGACCGACATGCCGGGACGCAGCCGATCGGCAAGAGGCTGGTTCGGGTCGATCCGGACACGCACGGCTATGCGTTGCGCCACCTTCACGAAATTGCCGGTCGCATTGTCGGGCCGGAGCACGGCGAACTCGGAGCCGGCGGCGGGCGCGAGGCTTTCGACATGGCCCTTCAGCCTTTCGCTGCCGAGCGCATCGACTGTGAACGACGCTGACTGGCCGACCCGCATCCGGTGGGTTTGGGCTTCCTTGAAATTGGCAGTGACCCACAAAGTCTTCGGAACCAGAAACATGAGCTGGGTGCCGGCAGTCACGTATTGCCCGCGACGCACGGCCACCTCGCTCAGCTGACCAGCCTGCGGGGCGCGGATCACGGTGTGGTCAAGATCGACCTCGGCGAGCCGGACCTGCGCCTTGGCTGCCTCGACGTTAGCCGTAAGGCCGTGGCGACCGACGATGACCGTACGTACGTCCTCTGTCCCGATATCCCGCGCGGCCCGGGCCTGGCGCAGCTGTGCTTCGGCGGAGCGCAAGGCCGCGACCTGCTGATCGCGGACCGCGGGCGTAGCCCAGCCGTTTGCGATCAGCGCGTTCGTCCGCCTCAGGTCGGTCCGGACCTTGGCCAGCTGTGCCTGGGCATTGGCGATCGCTGCATCCTGGGCGAAGGTATTCGCCTCCTTCGATCTTTGGGCTTGGTCCGAATTGTCCAGATTGGCCTGTTGGGTCAGAACGTTGGCGCGCGCTTGGGCAACCTTTGCGTTGTAGATGCTGTCCTCGATCCGAACGAGGACGTCTCCCGCCTTTACCTGCTGGAAGTCGTTGACGGGCACGCTCGAAACATAGCCCGAGACCTGCGGGCTGATGATCGTCGTCTGGCCGCGTACATAGGCGTCATCGGTTTGCTCATAGCGGCCGGCAAACGGCGGCAGGCGCCAGGCATAAGCGATCGCAGCGATGGCGATCACCACGAGCGAGAGGATGATTATCGTGGCTAGCGGCGACGTCGCCGGGGGATCCCATCGCGAAGGCCCTGCAGTTTCGGCTGGGGGCGAGGGAGCGACAACCTCCGGCTCCGGCGTTGGTGCCGGCCGCGCAGGCTCAGCCGCTTGCGCCGTTTCGCCCGTTGGACTGGAAAGTTCAGGAGTATCAGCCGACTTCATGACTGTTCTTCCTTCTGGGCCGCCGCCATCTTCGCCATCATCATTTGAGCGAAGCGTACAATCGGGGAAATCTCGCCCTGCCGTCGCATTTTGAGTTCGATCGCGACCCCCCACAGGAACAGCAGGAAGGCGCAGAAGGCGATGATCATGAAGAGGTCGTTGTAGGCGAGGACATTGGCCTCTCGCGTGACCTGCCTGCTGAGGAGAGCGGCACCCTCCGCCGTCCGGAGTGTCGGGTCTGTGACGACTCCGCTCACTTGCTGTGCGCCCGCTGCAATCCGGGCAGCATCGGTCGGGTTGTTGAGCATGATCTGCTCGACGAGATTATGTGAGTGGAATTTCTCGCGGATCGTCTGGATTGTGCCCCACAGAGCCGACCCGACGAGTGCCCCGAGGTTCTGGCTCGCAAGAAAAACCACCAGCCAGCTGATGAAGAATCTCGGGCCGCAGAGCAGGGCGCGCGACAGGCCGATCACCATCGCCGGTCCAATGAACAATAGAGCCGCAAAGCCGACCAAAGCAGCGCTGAGATAGAGATTGTCCGGCCGAGTGAGGTTGGTTGACCCGGCATCTATGACCGCCGCAATGGCGATAAGCAGGCATGCGACCTGAAGTGGCCGGGCAGGCGATTCAGGGCGGAAAGTGATGATCGCGGCGGCAAGTCCGGCGGCCGACGCGAGCGTCACGATAATGAAAAGATTACGCAGCTGATCGATGCCGAGTCCCAGGGACGAGAGCAGCCCGGCCGTGCCGAAGGTTTGCTCGGCAATGATGATCCGAATGCAGAATGCGACGGCGCAGATGCGCAAGATCGCCTTCTGGCCAATGAAACGCGTCATCAGCAGCGGGTTCGACCGGCGATGCTCGACGAAGATGCCGGCGACGATGAGGACGATCGAGCCGATCAGGGCCCATCCGATCCACGGCGTATCGGTCCACCAGACCGTGCGTCCGAGGGCCAGGACCGCGCAAAGAAGACCGACGCCCGGAAACAGCAGCCCGATCGTTACGAAATCCATCCGCTCGAACACCTTTTCCCTCTCGCTCGGCGGCAGTGGGAGCAGCAGCACGGCAGCCAGCGTGAGCAGGGCAAGGCCTAGCTCGAAAGTATAGGCCATCCGCCAATCGCCCCATTCGAGGAGGGACGGGGCGATCACGCGTGCGAGCGGCGTCGCGAGCTGGGGAATGCTGACGCCGAGCATTACGCCGTACAGCCGCTTGGGCCCCGGCATGGCCTGAAGCCAGGTGAGCACTCCCAGTGTCGTGAGACCCGCGGCTGCGATCCCGCTTACGGCTCGAACCAGTA
>Ga0070675_100000983_pt1 | contig 20391 bp, 17 predicted proteins | sample KBSM43metaG_FD_65343 | JGI IMG/M metagenome (GOLD analysis project Ga0070675, IMG submission 65343) | Miscanthus rhizosphere microbial communities from Kellogg Biological Station, Michigan, USA - KBS M4-3 metaG | ecosystem: Host-associated > Plants > Roots > Rhizosphere > Soil ... | reverse complement strand
CATCAGCGAGATGCGGCCGCCGAGGAGCACGCGGGCCAGCAGATCGCGTCCGGCGATATCGGTTCCCATCGGATGCAGCGCCGACCACGACCCGCCGGGGCCGCGAAACGGGGCGAAGGATTGCACCAGGCCGCGATCGGCCGGGATGAGGTCGTAGGTGTATCCGGTCGAGAGCTCGATGAGCGGCGGCCCGAGCAGCGACGCCGCCACCATCGCCGCCACCACCGCCAGTGACGCGACGGCAGCGCGATTGCGGCGGACCCGCTTCCACGCGTCGCTCCAGAGCGACGACCCTTGAATCGGGTCGTCGGCGCCGGCGGCAGACGCGACGTCGGTGCCCATGTCAGTAGCGGACGCGCGGGTCGAGCAGCCCGTAGGCGACGTCCACGGCCAGGTTCAGAACCAGGATCGTGATCGAGGTGAAGGCGACGATGCCGATGATGAGCGGCTCGTCACGATTGAGGTTCGCGTTGATGAAGTAGTTGCCGAGGCCCGGCAGCGCGAAGATACGCTCGACGACCACGGTGCCGGTGATGAGCATCGCCAGCGCCGGGCCGGAAAACGACAGTACGGGCAGCAGCCCGCCACGCATGGCGTGTCCCAACAGCACCCGCCGCTCTGGCAGCCCCTTCGCACGAGCCGTGCGGATGTAGTTCGAGCGCAACACCTCGAGCATGCCGGCCCTGGTCAGCCGGGCGATGTACGCGACGTAAACTGCCGACAGGGTCACGGTGGGCAGCACCAGGTGCGCGCCAAAGCCCTCCCACCGCGCCGGCGGCAGGACGAACCACGTGAGCGCGAGCCAGAGCACCAGCGTTGGACCGAGCACGAAGCTCGGGACCGAGAGGCCGATCATCGCGATCGCCATCGACAGGTGATCGGGCGCGGCGTTCTGGCGAACCGCCGCGAACGTGCCGGCAGGAATGCCGACCAGCAGGGCCAGCAGATACGCCAGGCCGCCGAGCGCCGCGGACACGGGTACGGCCGAGGACAGGATCGAGTTCACCGACGTACCGGCATAGCGCAGCGACACGCCGAAGTCCCCCTGGACGACGCTGCCCAGCATGCGGCCGTACTGCACGTACCACGGCCGGTCGAGCCCGTACTTCTCGCGGATGTTGCGCTCGATGGCTGGTGGCAACGGCTTTTCGCCGGTGTAGAAGTTGCCCGGCGCGAGACGGATGAGGCCCCAGGTGATCGAGACCACCGCGAGCACCATCGGCAGGGTGACGAACAGGCGCCGCAGGATGAAACGGCGCATCAATGGCGCACGTGCTCTGAGCCGGGGTGCGTGGGGGCGTTCCAGCGCGCCGGATCGTGCTCGATGGCCACGAACTTCCAGGGGTGCGCCATGAGCGGGTTGTCGTACATGCCGGTCACGTACGGCTTCTTCATCCAGTCCGTGGATGTCGTGTAGAGCGGCAGGATCGGCTGTGCGTCGAGCAGATACGCCTCGGCGCGCGCGAGCCGCTCGTACCGGCGCTGGGCATCGGTCTCGCGGTTCGCCTGCACCAGCATGTCCACGAATCGCGGATCGAACCAGCCCGAGCCGTTCTCGCCTCCCGTCGTCGAGAAGAGGTTCAGGAACGAGAACGGGTCCAGGTAGTCGCCCACCCACCCGCCCCGCGCGATGGCGCGATACTCCCGCCGCGCGCGCACCGACAGCAGTGTCCGGAACTCCATGTTCCGGATCGGAACCGTGAGCCCGAGGTGACGCTTCCACTGCGACTGCACGAACTCGGCTGTCTGACGCACCGTCTCCGACGTGTTGTAGGTCAACTCCACGTCGTCCACCGGGAACGTCGAAGCGTCGAACTCACCGCGTGCGTCGCGATAGCCGGCCTCGGCCAGTAACGCCCGCGCGCGCGCCGGGTCGAAGACGACCCCTTGGGGATGGGGATAGGACGGAAACACGCCTTCCGGCACGATGCCCTTGAGCGGCAGGACGGTGCGCTTGAACTGCGCCAACGCCGTGCGATCGATCGCCAGGCTGAACGCCTTGCGGACCCTGACGTCCCGCGTGGGCCCTTGCTCCACGTTGAACCAGTAGAACTCCGCCAGCGCCTCCGGGCCGTTCATGTAGTCGCGGAGCCCGCCGATCTGGTCGAGCCACGATACCGGAACGACGTGGTTGTACACGGCGTCCACCTCGCCCGCCTTGTACAGGTTCATCATCGTCGTCAGATCTTCCATCGGATAGAACGTGATGCGTTCGAGCCGGACGGCTGCCGCGTCCCAGTACACGGGGTTGCGGACCACGACGACGCGATCGTAGGGCCTTCGGGTCTCGAGCCTGAATGCGCCGCTCGTGACGATGTGGCCAAGACGCGTCCAGTCGTCGCCGTAGCGCTCGATCGCCTGCCGCGGCACCAGGCGGAAGAACTGGTGGCTGAGCAATCGGGGCAGGAACGGAACCGGCCTCATGGTCCTGATGCGGATGGTGTGGTCGTCGAGCGCCTCGACGCCGATGTCTTCGGCCCGCACCGGCACGAGCGGCGCGCCGTCAATCCGCTGCCGGAGCCGGGCGTCGAGCTGGGCGGCCCGGTCCTCGGCACGCCCGGGGACGATTAACCGTCTCCGTAAAGGAGTCTCGTCGACCAGGAACTCCCCCGTGGCGGCGTCGCGAACGAAGGCGGCGCCCTCGTTGAAGGCCTGCGCGTAGAGGATGTCGTAGGACATGTAGGCCATGCGCGACGCCAGCGCTGGCGCCAACCCGCGGCGGACCGTAAACACGAAGTCGCCCGCGGTGATGGGTGAGCCATCAGACCAGCGGGCCCCGCGACGCAGGTGGAAGACGAATGTGGTGTTGGCGTCGGTGACCTCCCAGCGTTCCGCGAGCGCCGGGATTTCCACGCTGGTCCGCGGGTCGTACTCGGTCAGCCCCTCGTAGAGCGCCATGAACAACCGCAGCTCCGGCTGGCCGCTTCCGATCTGCGGATCGAGCGACTCAGGCTCGGCGCCGGAGATGTACCGCAGTTGCTGGCCGTCCGGGGGATCGGTCTTGCCGAAGTAGGGCGAGCTGGCACCGGCCCCTCCACATGCGGAGGTGAGCACGGCGGTAAGCGTGAACAGCAGGAATCGGCGAGCTGGCCCGGTTCCGCGGGTGCGGCGACGCGCGTGGAAAGACAACAGCAGGATGAGCTTGATTATCTGAGCCGCAGGCAGGGCTTGCCAATGACAATCTGTGAAGGCAAACGATGCAGGCCATCCTCGGTGCCAATGGCGTCATCGGCCGGGAGCTGTCGCATTGCCTGCAGCCGTACACCGACCGGATCCGGCAAGTGAGCCGCTCACCGAGGCCAGTGAACGCGACGGACGACCTGTTCCCCGCCGACCTGCTGGATGCCAGGGCCACGGCGAGCGCGGTCGCGGGAAGCAGCGTGAGCTACCTCGTTGCCGGCCTCAAATACGACCATCGGGTGTGGCGGCAGCAGTGGCCGACGGTCATGCGCAACACCATCGACGCCTGCAAACGCCACGGCAGCGCGCTCGTGTTCTTCGACAACGTCTACGCCTACGGCCAGGTGGACGGTGTCATGACCGAAGACACGCCGTACAACCCGTGCAGCCGGAAGGGCGAGGTGCGGGCACGAATCGCGACCACCTTCCAGGACGAGGTCAAGCGCGGCGAGCTGCAGGGCCTGATCGTCCGCTCCGCGGACTTCTATGGGCCAGGCGCCGTGCAGAGCCTGACGCACGCAACCGTGACCACGCGCCTGAAGGCCGGCAAGACGCCGCAGTGGGTTGGTAACCCGCATGCGGTGCACACCTTCACCTACACACGCGACGCCGCCCGGACCGTGGCCCTCCTCGGCAATACGCCATCGGCCTACGGGCAGACGTGGCATGCCCTCACCAGCAAGGAGCCGATGACCGGCGCGGAGTACGTGCGCCTCGCGTGCGAGCTTGCAGGACGGCCGTTCAAGCTTCAGGTGCCGCCACGTTGGCTGTTGTCGGCGCTCGGCCTGTTCATCCCGGTGGTGCGTGAGAGCATGGAAATGCTCTACCAGTTCGAGCGTGACTACCGGTTCGACAGCAGCAAAGTCGAGCGAACGTTCGGGCTGGCCGCGACGGCGTGCCAGGACGGGCTTCAGGCGACGCTGAAAGGTTAGCCCGCGTCTAGACAGGCGCCGCCTTCTCGATCGAGTTCTTCAAATCGAGCAGGTCATGGCCGAGCACGTCGCGCACCTTTCCGGCAATCGCCCACTCGAGCGGTGAGAGCAGTGCCAGCGGCAACCCCTGGGGGTTGAGGGCGAACTCGATGGTCACGCGCGTCCCGCCTGCCGCCGGCTCGAACGTGAACGCCGTGTCCACGCGCACGCCCGCCTTGTGATGGGTGATCGTGTACGACCGGTTCCGCTCGAAGGCGGTGATCTCCATCACGGCGTCGTCGAGGCGACCGAGCACTTCGCGTGTCTCGCCCCATTTCGTGCCGAGGCGAAACTCCCCGAACGTCATCATCTCGACGCCCTTGATGCCCGACACGTGCGCAGCGCCGTGTTCGATGTCCGTGAACAGAGCGAAGACGTCTTCCACGGGTGCGGCGATTTCGCGTGAAACCTTGATTGTTGCCATGGCCATCCTCGGTCTCGGTGAGTCGTTAAAGCGGCCCCGCTCCCCAGCCGAATCGGCTGGTGTCCTGTTCGACAGTCGATACACTCAAGAAAGATGCCGTCGGCCCATCGGCACCTAGACGCCCGTTATCGAGGAGAAAGGCTCGCAGCACCCTCCGAGTGCGGGGAATTCACCCACCGCGCGAGAGATGTTTCGCATGGACGGTTTCAGCCCACCGCGCCTTCTACCTGTCCCGTTGGCGGGGGCACGAACGGGCGACCCAGGGACGCGCATACCAGTTCCACGACCTGACGGCCCGACATGACCGCCATGGGGACGCCACCGCCGGGCTCGACCCACTGTCCAGCCATGTAGAAGCGGTCCAACCCCGGCAGCTGTTTGGGGACGTGCTTGAACGCGTCCGACGTGGGCAGCCACCCTTCGAAGGCGCCTCTCCAGGAGCGGGCGCTGCGCCAGAACGTCAGCGGCGTCGCGATGTCCGTCATCTGCACGTGGCCCTTCACGCGCGGCAGGTGCTGCTCGAGCGCGTGGAGTACGCGCTTCGCCGTGTCGTCCTTTTCCGCCTGATAGCGGGCGCCGCGCGTGGCCCACCAGTCGTACTCGGTTTCGAGCATGGCCTGCACCACGGCGTGGCCCGAAGGCGCAAACGCCGGATCGTCGTTGTAGACCCGCAGATACAGATGCTCGTTGCGGCGGCTGCCGACGAGCAGCGGATCGATCCCGTCGACGAGGAGCGTGCCGGGCTCGCCGTCGAGCGCTGTCGACACCCCGTAACTCGCCAGGACAATCGGCTGGAACATCTTCCATGTCTCCATCCGCGCTCGCCACTCTTTGGCGCCGAAGCGCCCGGCCAGCAGACGAAAGACCGTCTCGGGCGCGCTGGAGGTCGAGACCACGACGTCCGCCTCTACCAGTGTCCCGTCCGTCAGGCGGACGCCTCGAGCGCGTCCCTCGGAGACGAGAATCTCTTCGACCGTTGTGTTCAGAGTCGCGACGCCCCCCAGTTGTCGATAGCGGTCGATGAGCGCGTCGCGGAATCGCGCCGTGCCCCCTTCGGGCCGCGACAGCCAGCCGCGGGCCAGATAGCCGAGGACCATCAGCAGGAACAGCGTCGGCGTTTCGGGTGGAAGGAGCCGCCGGAAGACGGCACGCAGGCGCGGGCTCTTCAGCTCGCTGTCGATCCAGGCGGCGAGCGGCTTGCGGAAATGGACGAATGCGCCGAGGCTGTCGCGCAACTCCCAGACGCCGCGCAGCCGCTCGGTCAATGTCGTGAGCTCAGGGGGCCGATCGACATGCGGGTCGAGATCGGCAATCGCGCCGACTGCCCCGAACAGGCGTGCGAGCTCGTCCGCATCCTCCGGTCCGATCCCGCGGAGCGCGTCATGCGTGCGTTGCAGGTCGGCGGCGATCGTCACTTCCCACTGGCCGCGAGCGTCCCGATAGGTGACGAACGATTCCAACGGGCGCAGAGTCACGTCCGGCACGATACCCAGCTCTTCGTACAGCTGCAGGAATGGGCCGCCGGTCAACCAATGGATGCACCCGTCCTGTAAGCCGGCCTCCGCCAAATCCAGTTGACAGCCCGGATGCTACAGCCGCGCATGGGCTGACGCCGCCCCGTCGCGACAGGCCGCCTTCACCGCGCGTGCGGCGCGCGGCCGGTATCATCAGCCATGCCCTCCGGACATGTGCTGGCGCTGTACCTGTTCGAGGTCGGCGACGCCGTCGACGTACGCGCAGTCCGCACGCTGGTCGGCTCGTCCGTCACGGCGCCGCTGCGATCGAGGCCGGCGACACCGCCCTACCTCCAATATCAGCAGCCGCCGGTGCTCATCGACGGCGCCGCAATCGGGCTCGAGACCACAGGCACTCAGCGAGTCCGGTTCACCGTTTACGACTACGGCATCATCTCGGTCAAGTTCACCGAGCCGCTGCCACCATCGTGGGAGGAGATGATCGAGCTCGGGTCACGCTGGCAGGACAACCCGCGCATCCTCGCTGACGCCGAGCGATATTGTCGCGAGCTCGTGCGCCGGATTGCCTCGGCCATCGATGCGCCGCGCAGCTCGTATCTGTGGGAGGACTACGCCGTCTTCGTGCTCACTCCGCCGGAAGACGGTGCCGCCGACGCGTTCCTGGCCGCCCACGGCACGGCAATCGCTCAACTGCTGCGCGGCGAGCGTGAACCGCTGAGCGCGCAGGAGCGCGACGAAGTCCTTCGACACCGTATCTCCTACTACGCCAGCGACATGGTGATCGCGACCTGGAGCAGCGCGCTCGTCTACGACTCCGAGGCCGGCGCTCAGAGCTCGGTGGAGATTCTCGAGTTCGCGAACTCGCAGCTCTTGCAGTTCCGCTATTACGATCGGCTGCTCGACGGCGAGCTCGCGCTCATCTACGGCCAGCTGCAGAAGGGCGGCTGGCGCCAAAACTGGGCCGGGCGCGGTTATTCGCGAGCGGCCCGGCACGTCCACTCGCTCTTCATCGACGTCAACGAGCTGACCGATCGGACCGAGAACGCGCTGAAGATCGCCGGCGACGTCTTCGTCGCGCGCCTGTTCGCGATTACCGCGGCCCGCATCGGGCTGGAGCAGTGGCGCGGCAACGTGCGCGAGAAGCTGAAGACGCTCGACGACATCTATCGCTTCGCGGTGGAGCACGCCGGGATGAGCCGCGGCGAGGTCCTCGAGCTGACGGTCGTGATTCTCATCCTGCTCGAGATCGTCCTCCTCGTCGTGACGGGCATGCACTGACCAAATAGGCAGGTAGGCAGGTAGGCAGGTAGGCCGGTAGGCAGGTGGGGAGGAGCTAGGAAACCCTACCTGCCCCAGCCCACCTGCCCACCTGCTTACCCGCCTAAAGATTCGCGGCAATGGCGGCGCGGGTCCGTTCGATAAGCGCCGCCAAGGTCTTCTCCGTATAAGCGGTCGTGTCGATGGGTTCCCCCACGATGACGTCCACGCGGCCCGGCCTTGGCGCCAGTGTGGTGCGCGGCAGCATGGCGAACGTCCCGCGGATCGTGACCGGCACGATCGGCACGCCGGCCTTGAGGGCGATCTTGAACGCCCCGGGCTCGAACTTCTGCAGCTGGCCGTCCTCGGTGCGACGGCCCTCGGGAAACACCGCCAACGACCGTCCGTTCTTCACGCCCTCGATCACCCGGCGCAGGCTCATCGCGATCTTGCGCGGGTTGCCGTGGTCGATGGGAAAGTGCCCGGCCGTCCGCAGGTGCCACCCCATGAACGGCACGTTGAACAGGCTCTTCTTCGCCATGATGCGGAACTGGTGCGGCAGGTAGGCGAAGAGCGCCGGCGTGTCGATCAGGCTGGCGTGGTTGGCCATGTAGACGTAGGGGCGGCCCCGCTGCACGTGCTCCACGCCGTGGACGCGGATGCGGGCGAAGATCGTCCACGCCACCAGGCGGCACCACCAGCGGGCGCAGGCGTGCTGCAGCTCCCCGGTCCGGTCGAAGGGCCACAACAGCAGCGACAGCGAGCCCATCACGATCGTGTAGAGGTACCAGAGCAGATTGGCGACCGGCGCCCACAGGTAGACGAGCACCGTGCTCACGAGACCGACCCGCCGCGCGCCAAGTGTGAAGTCAGATGCGGTGAAGACAGATGCCGTAAGTATCGCCCAGACGTTGCCGGCTCCCGTGGAGCGTGTCAGCGGCTGGGGGCGAGGCTCGAGTCGAACTCGGTCAGCGGAACCTGGATCCGATGGGCAAAGGCTTCCTCGAAGGCCACGCCGGCGCCCAGGTCGCGCAGCAGGTTCGCGACGGCAAAGCCTCCGGCCTGGTCGAGGAGACGGCGGGCCGCACGCGTGCTGGTGGCATACGCCAGAGTGGCGCGCTTCTCATCGAAGCGCCCGAACGACTCGCCCAGCTCCCGCAACGGGATCTCGCCCGCGCCGGGCTTCTCATCGCCAGGCTCGCTCCCGGCCTCCCGCTCGAACGCCGAGGCCAGCCCCTCGTCGAGCCACGTCGGCACGCCGCGCGGTGCCAGCCCGCGGATCAGCGCGTGCGTGAATTCGTGGGCCAATACCCGGTCCAGCTCGGCGTCGCTGCCGAGCGCATCGCGGACGGGCACGCGGATGATGCCGTCGAAGGCGCCGCCGGCCCACTCCGGCGCGCGGGTGATGTCGCGAAACTCCTCGCTGCTGTACAGCACGACCGGAATCGGTGTCAGCGGGTAGACCGAGAGCGCCTGTCCGATCCGCATCGCCGCCCGTTCGAGCGAGGCGATGGCACGGCTGGCGATTTCCGTGTCGGGGGGCCCTTCGAACGACAGCGTGAAGCCGGACCCGACGATCATCGTCATGCGGTCCCGCACCGCGACTTCCCGTCGCCAGCGCGCCAGGCGATCGGCGATCGCCGGCTGGGCGGGGTTTGCCGCGATCAGCGTTTCATACGCCGCTACGGCGGCGTCGAGCTGGCCGCTGCGATAGAGCACGAGGCCGAGCAACTCGCGCGCCAGGCCGAGCGCCGGGTTCAATTGCAGCGCGCGCTCCAGCGCGGCGCGCGCCTCTTCGTCGCGGCGCTGGAGATACGCCGCCGCGCCGGCGCCCAAGTGGAGCCGGGCGTCGCGCGGGTTCGCCGCGATCGCCTGCCGGAACACCTCGGAGGCCGCTCCGGCCTGACCGGCTTCGAGGAGTGCCCATGGATCGTCCGCCAGCGGCCGAATGGCACCCTGGCCGCGGGCCACACCTGCAGCCGTGGCGGCGAGCAGGAAACTCAATACCATCGCCGGCGCGGCCGCGAGCGGACCTCGGTGCATCGTCCTTTTCTATAGCACGAAGGCCGGCAAGATCCGGGGCGGGGCCTGACGACCTCGTTACAATACGGTCGTGAAGCCGCAACGTCCTCCAGGGCCCGCTGGTGTGGCGGTGGAACTGCTTCACCGCGGGGCGTTGCTGCTCGGGCTGACGCTCGTCGCCGTCAAGGCCTACTACCTCGGCTATCCCACGGCCTGGTCGAGCTGGGGACGATACGTCCGGGCGCTCGCCGCCACATCGTCGCTGGACGTGCTGTTCGCGCTGGCCCTCTGGCTGACGGCGCTGGCCGCGCTGGGTGTCTGTGCCGGGCGGCCCCGCGCCGCGCGCGCGATCGCCGCAGTGTTTCTCGGCGCCGCCGCGGCCGCGGCGCTCTACGCCGTGGCCAGCGTGGTGATGTTCGGCATCTTCGGCGGCTTTCCCACCTACCACCTGCTGACGCTCGTGGGCGACCTGCGCATGGTGCGCTCGTCGGTGGCGCTGCACCTCACGCCGGGTGTCGCGGCCGGTCTCGTCTTGCTGCCGCTCGCCTATCTCACCGGTGTGCTGGCGTCGAATCGCATCAGACCGCTCGCGCGACCGGTCCACCTGGGCCGGCTGGCCTTCTCGGCCGCCCTGCTCGCCGCCTGGGTCGTGGCCGGCCAGTATGAGTACGCGCGCGAGTGGACGACGCGCCAGGATCGCCGCATCGCCGAGAACGCCCACTGGGTGCTGGCGTCCTCGGTGGTGCGGGCGGCGGGGCGCGACGACACCGTGCGGCTGTCCGACGGCTTCGCCAACGGCGACCTGGGCGACTTCGCGCCCCCGGCGTCGCGCCCGGGCCGCGTCGCTCGCCCGGTGCGATTCGCGGCGCCCGTCGCGCGCGGCAAGACGCGGCGGCCATCGGCCCCGCCCAACGTCATCGTGGTCGTACTCGAAGCGGTCGCGGCGCGCTGGACCAGTCTGGGCAACGCGCGGTACGACACCACGCCGACACTGACCGCCGAGGCCGGCCACGCGCTCGTGTACGACAACTTCTACGCGCACATCGGGCGCAGCTCCAATTCGCTGGCGGCGATGCTGCTCTCCACCTACCCCAAGCTCGATTTCGAGGACATCACCCAGGCGTATCCGGAACTTGGCGGCACGTCGCTGGCGTCGGCGTTCCGGGAGCGCGGCTACCACACGTCGTTCGTCACATCGAGCGACCTGCGCTGGGCCGGCTGGGACACATTCATCGGCGCGCGAGGGTTCGAGAGCGTGCGCGACTATCGCGACCTGACCTGCGGCGAGCCGGTGTCGTCGTGGGGCGTCGAAGACCGCTGCATGGTGGACGACATGGTGCGGCAGATCCACGAGCAGCGCGACCGGCCGTTCTTCTTGATGTCGTGGAGCCAGCAGACGCATCACCCATACGAGCCGTCACCTGGCACGCCGGAGCTCAACCTGGTACGCGAGCCCGTGCACTATCCCTACGATCTCGATCGCTATCTGAACGTGCTGCACGAGACCGACGCCCAACTGGCGCGGCTCTTCGCCGCCGTCCGCGAGACGGGGCTCGCCGACAACACGCTGATCGTGATCACCGGAGACCACGGGCAGGCCTTCGGATACCCGCACGACAGCTACGGGCAGGGCCACACGGTCTACGAGGAAGACGTCAACGTGCCGCTGATGCTGTGGTTCCCGGGGCGCTTCCGCCCCGCGCCGCGGCCAGCCGCCATCGGCAGCCACGTGGATCTGGCGCCGACGATCGCCGATCTCACCGGGTTGCCCCCCGCGCCCGACTGGCAGGGGCGCAGCCTCTTCGACACCTCACGCGCGCCGCGGGCGTATTTCTACGTGGCCGAGGATACCTTCCGCCTCGGCGTGCGCGAGGGCGCGTGGAAGTACATCTACGATCTCCGCGAAGGGTCCGAGGAGCTCTACCGCCTCGACACCGACCCTACCGAGCAGCGGAACCTCGCGGCCACCGAGCAGGCGCGGTGCGTACGCCTGCGCCAGCGGCTCGCCGCCTGGGCCGAAGCGAACAGGAGGCAGTACACGCGCGCCAGCGGAAAAACCTGAGCAAGGATGAAGACTCTTCTGGTTCTCAGGCACGCGAAGTCGAGCTGGGACGATCCGGCGCTTGGCGACCACGAGCGACCGCTGAACAAGCGTGGCCGGCGGGATGCCCCGCGGATGGGAGAGCTGGTGCGGGAGTACGGGCTGATACCCGATGTCGTCATCAGCTCCGACGCGGTGCGGGCGCGGCGGACGGCTGAAGCGGTGGCCGAGGCGGCTCGCTATGCAGGAGAAATCCTGCTGGACCCGCGTCTTTATCTGGCTTGGCCGGACGACATCCTCTCGCTGCTGCAGCGGGTGCGGGAGAAAGCCGAGACCGTGATGATCGTCGGGCACAATCCCGGGCTCGAAAAACTGGTCGAGCAACTGACCGGCGAGTGGCAGGACTTGCCGACCGCCGCCCTCGCGCAGATTGGCCTGCCGCTCGATCAGTGGCGCGATCTCAAGCTGTCGACCCGAGGGAGGCTCGTGGGCCTCTGGCGGCCCGAGGAACTGACCTAGCGGGCCGGCCCCGGTCCGACAACCGGGCCGAACTGTGAAGCAATCGACCCTCCGAAACGAATCGGCAGCTCAGAGTCCACTACTGAACAGCTGATGGGCACATCGGCGAGATAGGCTTGCTCGGAGGAGCATGATCATGAGTGCAAGCCACCACCCCACCGACATACATTTGCGTCAACATCGGTCAAAAAAACGGGACAAGCTGCGCGCGCGGATTGCGGCGGCGCCGGCGACCGGACGCGCTGCGCTCGAAGCAAAGGTGCAGCGAACTTATTCCCCATTCCACACGATGAAAGCGAAGGTGCCTCCAGCTGAAGCCTAGCCCGGTCCAGGCAGCGCTGGCACGTCGGGCCACGACAAGGCACGTTGCTACAGATTGTCCTGGCGCGCGAAGCGTCCCTGGTAGACGGCGCTGCCCTCGCAGCGCTGGAGCACGATCTGGAGGAGCCGCACGCCGGCGTGGATGAGCAGCGTCCGGCCCGACACGTTCGACATCTCGAGCACCTGGCGGGTCGCGACGCCCGGCTGCACAAAGCCCGAGGTGACGTGGATCATGAGGCCAAGGCGCGCGAACCGGCTGCGGCCCTCGAGCCAGCCGCCGATGTCGCCGGGAAGCGTGATGCGCTCGCGGGTGATGCCGTGGATCGTCTCGCCCGGTGCCAGCGGATACGGCGTCTCGAGCGAGCGCACGTCGGTGATCGTCCGGTAGTCGACGTCCTCAGTTACCGGCACCGCCTCGCGCCCGACGTGCATGACGCGGATCTCGTCGCCGAGATGCAGGTCGATCGACGCCGGCCCCACCTGCTCCGCAAAGAACGGATCGATCACAACTCGCCCCGCCTCGATCTCGCGCCGGATCACGTCGCACGTGAGGATCATCGTGTCACTCCATCGGCACTGAAGACGGGGGCTCGCTGAGCCCTAAGCTTCTTCGCCCCCCAGATACAGTCCCGGCCGCACGATCTCCATGTGCCCATCCGGGTTGGCGAGCGCTGTGAACCCGCACTTCTCGTAGAGGCGGTGCGCGTCGCGGGTGACCAGGCCAACGCGCCGCAGGCCCAGCAGATCGGGATGCGTCATCAACTCGCGCATGAACCAGGTGCCGAGGCCGCGCCCCTGGTAGTCCTCGAGCACGTAGACGTCACAGAGATATGCGTAGGTGGCGCGGTCGGTAACGACCCGGGCAAAGCCGATTTGACGGGGACCGTCCAGCAGGCCGAAGCAGAGCGAGCCGGCCATCGCCTTCTGCACGAGCGGTTTCGGGATGCCTTCCGACCAGTACGATCGGGTCAGGTAGGCGTGGATGGCGTCGAGATCCATCACGCCGGTGTCGGTGGTGATCCGGAACGTGTCCCGGCTTCTCTCGAAAGCACTCACTCGCGCGCTGCCGGCACGATGATGCCACGGTGCGGCGACCGGGATTTGCGCGGCCTGAAGCCGGGCGGTCCAAGGACCGCCCTCCACATTTTCCACGTTGCGGGTCTGAAGACCCGCGGCCACGTAACTGCCCGGTGCTAGTTGGCGGCGCCTTCGCCTTCGCTCGATGCGGCGCTGAGCGCCTCGCCCGGCCGGCCGCCGGTCGACGTGAGCGTCACGGTGCGGGCGTTCATGCGCTTGGTGCCGTTCTTGGCCATCGAGCCGATGACGGTGACCTCTTCGCCGATCTTGAGCGTGTCGCGGCGCCAGCCGCGGCGCTGCAGGCCGTGCGGCGGCCCCATCTCGGCGCCCCAGTTCGCCACTTCGCCGGTCTTCTCATCCTTCACGTTCACGTAGAACCAGACGTGCGGGTTGGTCCACTCGATCTTCGTGACGATGCCCTTGAGCGTAATCGGCTTGTTGGCGTCGAACTCGGCCGCAAACGAGTGGTGCGCCTGCACCGATCCCGCCGCCAGCATTGCCGCGGCCAAAATGCCGCCAAACAGGTACCTGCTCATATTCACTCCTTCGACTCCTGCAGGGCGCCGTCCCTGCACTCCTCTACTGTCGCACATATTCGCTATGCGAAAGAATCTCGCTCGGCTACGCCTCGCAAGATTGCACAGTATCTCTTGCCCGTCTGCGGCGGGCTAGGGCCGATTGTCCTGACAGAAATATACAGGCAACTCCTCGCCGCCGACCCATCGAAGGTTCCAGGTGGCCTTCCATTCCCGGGTGTAGGCCGCCGGATCGTTCACCGTGACCTCGTATTTCAGCGTGTCGAAGTCGGTCCGCGTGAAGCGCTCGGTCAACTGCAGCTGGTCGGTATGCGGCAGTCCCCCGTTGGTGAACCAGAAATCCTCGTTGAAACCGGCGGTGTTCACGACCAGGGTGTCCCCCTCCCATTTCGCCACGGCGCGGCCGTAGTAGAGCGGGTTGTCGTCGTCCCCGCTCACCTGGCCCTTCTGGCCGCGGCCGTCGAGATAGAGGATGCGGTAGTTGTGGTTGCCCCCGCCGATCAGCGTGAAGATCCGCTGCCGTTCGCGGTCCTCCACGAACTGCACGCCGAACGGCTGCTGCATCTGCCGAGGCCCGCCGGGGGGCTTGCAGTTGATGTAGGTGGGATCGTCCTGCAGGAACCGGCGCTGGCGGTTCTGATAGAGCGCGAGCGACCAGGGCTGCATCGGCGCCACCTTGGCGGCATCGCCGACGTTCTTCAGCTGCCCGTAGGGATCCATCGCCACGGTCACCCCGTCCTCGACGAGAGCAGTGGCGCTCGGATACGCCCAGTAGCCGCTCGCACCCGGCGTGGCGCCCAGCCGCACCTGGCCGTCGGCGAACTTCGGCACGGGACGCGGCGACAGCGGCGCCGCCGGCGGCGTGCGCACGACGCCGAAGACCTCCCGGCCGGTGGCGGTCACCACCACCGAACGCGCCCAGGCCTGGCGGCTGCCGTTGCGCGCCGAGATGCCCCGCACCGTGATGCCGTCGCCGGGACGCAGCGTCTCCGGGCTCCAGCCGCTCTGCTTGAGGTCGATCGGGCTCTCGAGCTCGACCGCCCAGTTGAGCACCTGGCCTTTGGCGTCGCGGACGTTCATGAACACGTGCACGTGGGGGTTGGTCCAGTCCACCAGCGTGACGAGGCCGCTGAGCGTGATGGCCTTGGTGTCGTCGAACTTGGCGAGGATCGAGTGGTGCGCCGTGATTGGCGACACCGCCAGCAGCGCCGCGCCCAGCGAGAGCGCGGCGAGCCGCGCGCGAAACGAAGTCGAGGTTCGCACGGGTGACCTATTGCCTCGTGATCTTGAACGCGCCCGAGCCCCGCTGGCTCTTCCACGTGCCGGTGACCGAGCGGTTGTGCATCGCCAGGTTCTCGATCTTCCCGTCGACCACGTAGTTGATCACCGCACCGGCCTTGTCCTTGCCCTCCGCCTCGAAGTGCAACACCCACCCGTCGGGGTTCAGCGTGGCGCTCTTGATGGCGATGTTGTCCTGACCGGGGTTGATCGTGCCGGTGATGGCCTTTCCGTTCCAGTCGAGCACCATGAACATGTCGTTGCCGTGCACGGTGTTTCCCGCCCACGTGCCGATCCACGATCCCTTCAACGGGTGCCCTTCCTGCGCCACGGCCGGCACGCCGGCCAGGGCCACCGCCGACAACACGAGAGCAACGGCGAACGTTCGCATCTGCTTGGACTCCTCTAACGGCTACTTGCCGACCTCGAACCCTTCGAACTGGACGTCGAGCACGTGGTTCACGCGCACGCCGGTGAGACCGTCGGTCTTGAGCGCGCCCTTCGGGCCGGAGTGCACCACGGTGCCGTTGACGACGTAGGACACGGTATCGCCCGCCACGCGCACTTCCAGCGCATTCGACGACTGGCCGTTCGCGCCCGGCTGGCGCACCGCGGCGTTGGCCTGGCGGCCGACGACGTCCGTGACGCTCTCACCCTGGCGCTGCCGCACCATGAAGGTCCCGTTCTGGGCGACCACGAAGTAGGCGTAGGCCTGCGTGGCCGCGTCCAGATTGGCGCCGCCGAAGACCAGACCGTAATAGTTGGGGTGGCTGCTGGGTTCCTGCAGGTTGAACGTCCCCTTCAGGGTGTAGTTGCCGGTGGCCGTGTTGGCCGGGTTCCAGAACGTGCCGGCCGGCCCGCCCTTCACGTGCAGTCCCTTGCCCATCGCCTTGAAGGCGAGGTTGGGCGTGTTGTCGGGATCCTGCGCGCTCTGGCTGCGATCGACGCGGACCTTCCAGCCTTGCGGCGCTTGTGCGGAGAGCGAAACCACGGCGGAGAGCGCCACGGCGGCGACCAGGAATCGGCGAACCATTGGGAATACCTCGTGGCGGACCATGCTGCCCGGCGGCTCCCCCATGAGCCGGCAGTGACCCGAGTCGAGGCCGTATTGTAGTCAACTCGGCACCCTCGCGCGTCAGTTCGTTCGGCTGCGGCGGGCCGTTTGAGGAGGTATGGATGGTCCCCGCGACCGGCGCCGCGCGCACTCGGCGATAGCGATCTGGCATCTGCCGATCCGGGACGGCGTGGCGCTGCGCTATCGGGGGCTGGGACCGTTCACGAGCCGGAGCCGCCGGACGGGGCGGTTGTATGCGTGCGGAGGCGCGGGCGCGACACTGCAGGTCGAGGCCGCCGACGCTCTCCCACTCCTGCGGACGAAACTATTCAAGCGGGCGTGAGCGGACCGCGAACCTGGCAGACCGCGCGAGGCAAGAAAATCGCCCGTCTGTGACAAAATCCAGACCGACGCGATGCCCGACGGACGCCTGCAAGTCACTGACAGCCAAGGCCGCCGAATGGTGCGGCTCGAACGGCCCGTGTTCCTCATCGGGCGCCGGACGACCGCGGATCTCCAGCTCGTCAGCGCCGATGTCTCCCGCGAACACGCTGAGATCGTTCGGGACGACTCCGGCCGCTATCTAATCCGAGATCGCGCCTCGCGCTACGGCACCTTCGTCAACGGCGAGCAGATCGCCGAGCGGGCGCTGCTCCACGGCGACACCATCCGGTTGGGCCAGAGCGACAACGTGGAAGTGGTGTTCCTGGCCGACGACGACGCCTCGTCGGTGCTGCGCTCCACGTCGACCGACGCCAGCGACCTGGCGCAGATGGCGGCGATCCTCAACGGCCTGCGCGCCCTGGGATCCGGCCGCGTGCTCGACGAGGTGCTCACGCTCGTCATCGACTCGGCGCTCGACGTGACCAAGGCGGAGCGCGGCTTCATCATGATGCCCGACGCGACCGGCGTGCTCGAGTTCAAGACCGCGCGCGGCCGCGGCGGCCTCACCCTGTCGGGCACGTCGTTCACGATCAGCAGCAAGATTCCGCGCGAGGTGTTCGAGACCGGCACCAGCAAGATCGTCGGCGACCTGCTCGACGGCGACCTGGCGAGCGCGCACGGCGGCACGATTGCGATTGGCATCCGCCACGTGCTCTGCGTCCCGCTGCGGGTGTTCGCGCGCGGCGCCGGCGACACCACCGAGGTGATTGGCGTGCTCTACCTCGACGGCCGCGAGCGCGGTACGCTGCTGTCGAGCGCGACGATGTCGTCGCTCGAAGCGTTTGCCACGCAGGCGGCGCTCGCCATCGAGAGCGCCCGCCTCTACGCCGATTCAGCCGAGAAGGCGCGCATCGACCGCGACCTGCGCATCGCCGCCGACATCCAGCGCGCGCTGCTGCCCGCGGGCACCTGCACGCGACCGGGCTTCGACCTGGCGGCCGTGTCGGTCCCGTGCCGGACGGTCGGAGGCGATTTCTACGACTACGTGGACGTGAGCGACACCGAGTTCGGCTTCGCGCTGGGCGACGTGGCGGGCAAGGGTCCGCCGGCGGCGATCCTCGCGGCCGTAGTGCAGAGCAACTTCGGCGCGCTCGCCCCGGTGACGCGTGAGCCGGCCGAAATGATGCTGCGCCTGAACCAGGCGCTGCTACGCCGGCAGATCGATGCGCGGTTCGCGACCATGTGCTACGGCGTGGCCAGGCCGTCCGGCGACTTCAGCTACTGCAACGCCGGACAGGAGCCGCCGCTGGTGATCTCGAAGGACGGCATCCGCTGGCTCGAGACCGGCGGGCCCGTGCTCGGCCTCCTGCCGATGGCGCGCTACGAGTACGAGACCGTGACGCTCGCACCGGGCGATCTGGTGGTCGTCTGCAGCGATGGCGTGACCGAGGCGCGCAGCGTCACCAACGAGGAGTTCGGCCGCGACCGCCTGCTCGACGCCGTGAAAAAAATGCACGGCGTCAAGCCGGACACCGTCCTCGACCAGTTGCTCTCGGCCGTCAACCAGTTCGCCCGCGGCGCTCCCCAGGCCGACGACATCACGGTGCTGGTGTTCCGCTATCGAGGAGACGGCAAATAGAACTGCCCGGGCTGTCCCATTCGTGCCCGTCAGAGTCTCACGCCGCGGCGACTTCAGTCGGACCCACCACAGACCTGGAACCCGTGCATTTCTGCCACGTTGACTGGCCTTCCCGAGCCATCTAAGCTGGGCATTTCGCGCCCTGAATCATGGTTGGTGAAAACGTTTCCCACTACCGCATCCTCGACCCGCTCGGCGCAGGGGGCATGGGGGTGGTGTATGCGGCCGAAGACGTCAAGCTGGCGCGCCGCGTCGCGCTGAAGTTCCTGCCGCACGATCGCGCGCACGACGCGCAGACGACCGAGCGCTTCCTGCGCGAAGCGCGCACGGCCTCGGCGCTGAATCATCCCAACATCTGCACCATCTACGAGGTGGACGAGCACCAGGGGCACCCGTTCATCGCGATGGAGCTGCTCGAGGGGCGGACGCTGGCGAGCAAGATCGACGGACGCCCGCTCGACATCGGCCTCCTGCTCCGCCTGGCCGGGCAGCTTGCCGACGCGCTCGACGCAGCGCACACGCGCGGCATCCTGCACCGCGACATCAAGCCCGCCAACATCTTCGTCACCGAGCGCGAACAGGCCAAGATCCTGGATTTCGGGCTGGCCAAATCGGCGCTGAGGGGCAGCGGCCACACGCAGTCGGCGACGATGATCGAAACCGGCTTCCTGACCACCGCGCAGGGCATGGCGCTCGGCACGGTCGCGTACATGTCGCCGGAGCAGGCGCGCGGCGAAGAGCTCGACGCGCGATCGGATCTGTTTTCCTTCGGGCTCGTGCTCTACGAGATGGCCACCGGCCAGCAGACGTTTCAAGGCGCCACGACCGCGGTGGTGTTCGACGCCATCCTCAACCGCGAGCCGCAGGCGCCGATGGAACTCAACGCCAACGTCCCGCTCGCGCTCGAGCGCCTGATTGCGCGCGCGATCGAGAAGGACCGCACCCGGCGGTTCGAGTCGGCACACGACATGCGCGCGGCGCTCGAGGAGCTACGGCGCGAGCGCGAATCCTCGTCGTCGGGGCGGGTGGCGGTGGCGGCCGCGTCGAAAGGGCCGAGCGGCTCCCACTGGCCATCCGCCGCCGTCACCGTCGCCACCCCCGCGTCCAGGCCGCAGACGCAGGCGCCCGCCGCGCCGGCTGCGCCCGTTGCAGGAGAGCCGGCACCAGCGACCGCGGCGCGCTCGATGGCGCTGCGGACGTTCGCCTTCGTCGCGGGCGCCGGCGTCGTGGTCGCCGCACTGTACATGGGCTATCGGGCCGGTTCGTTGACGGCGATGCTGCCCGCCGTGGGCCCCGCACCCGCCGCCGCCGGGCCGGCCGCGGCACCGGAACCGTTGGAAACCATCCCCTCACCCGTCGAATACGCCGTGGCCCCGACACCGGCGCCGGCCTCGGTGCCACCGACCTCGGTGCCGCCGGCCTCGGCGCCGCCGGCTGGAGCGGTTGTGCCGCCCGCGCCGAAGGCCGCCGCGAAACCCCCAGCCGCGCCGGCTGCGGTGCCGGCACCGGGCGCGGCCGTGGCCGTGGCCGACGATGGGGCCGCGACGCTGTTCAAGACCGCGCAGGCCAAGATCGACGCGCACCTCCTCGATCAGGCGCTCGACGACTTGAAGCGGGCCGTCACCAGCTACGCCAACTCGCCCACGGCGCCCGCCGCGCAGCTCCTCATCGGCCAGGTCTACGAGCAGCAGAATCGCCTCGACGACGCGCAGGCCGCCTACATCGAGCTGCGCAGCCATTACAGCACCAGCCCCGCTGCCGCGGACGCCACCTATCTGCTGGCCGAGCTGGTGCTGCGCGGCAAGCGGCCCGACCGGGAATCCGCCGCACGGTCGCTCTATGGCGAGGTGGCCGACCAGTTTCCGACGAGCGGCCGGGCACCGCTGGCGCTGTCCAAGAAGGCCACGCTCGAGGACAAGGCGAAGATCCGGACGCTCGATCCCGACCTGCAGACATCGGTTCCAGCGTCGCTCGTGACCTACCGGATGCTGGTGGGCGCCTATCCGTCGAGCCCACAGGCCGAGCCCGCCTACGAAAAGCTCGCGGAGCGCTACGAGGACGTCCGGCAGTTCGCCCTGGCCGCTGGAGCGTTCGAGCAGCTGGCGACGCGGTTTCCGATGAACCGGCGGGACGCCGCCTGGCGCGCCGGCGAGCTCTACGAGGACAAAGTGAAGGATCCCACCCGCGCCCGAGCTGCCTATGCCCTGGTGCCT
>Ga0070675_100000980_pt1 | contig 20412 bp, 18 predicted proteins | sample KBSM43metaG_FD_65343 | JGI IMG/M metagenome (GOLD analysis project Ga0070675, IMG submission 65343) | Miscanthus rhizosphere microbial communities from Kellogg Biological Station, Michigan, USA - KBS M4-3 metaG | ecosystem: Host-associated > Plants > Roots > Rhizosphere > Soil ... | reverse complement strand
TCTGCTCCGGCAGGCGCGCGAACCGGAGTTCGTTCGCGCCGCCTATTTCCTGCGATTCCGGTTCGAAGAAGGACGCTACGCCCTGGTCGGCCGCGAAGCGATCGACGGCCGCGAGATGTTGAAGATCGAGCACTACCCGACGAACCTGTTTCGCGGCAGCGACCGGCGCAACGGTGAACGCAGCAAGGAAGATCGCGCCGAGGGCGCCGAGTTCCGCCGCCTGATGAACAAAACCTCGCTAGTTACTCTGTGGGTCGAACCGAAGGCTCACCAGATCGTGAAGTACGAATTCAATAACGTCGGGATGGATTTCCTGCCCGCCCAATGGCTGGCGCGAATGGAAGAATTCCGCGCCGGCATGTTGATGTCAGAAGCCTTTCCCGATGTCTGGCTGCCCCGGTCGCTCGATTTTCAGGCCGCGCTCTCGGCGGCCGTCGGTCAGTTCGACATGACGTTTCGACTGGAATATCACGATTACCGCCAGCCGGACGTCACGTCGAAAATCACCGTGCCGAAGAGCAAGTAGCGTGCTGGCCGCGCTCCTGTGGATCGCGCTCGAAGCATCGCGCCAGGCAGCGGAACAACCTGCGACTGTCCGCGAGACGATCGTCGCCATTCAAGTCCACGGCAACACGCTGACACCGGACACAGAGATTCGGCGCCTCGCCGGCATTCAGGTCGGTGACGTCGTCAACGACCAGACCGTTGGAACGGTAACCCAGCATCTGCGCGGCGCGAAGAAGTTCGAGTCGGTCCAGGTGCTGAAGCGGTTCGCGTCGATTGCCGATCCTTCCCAGATTCTTGTCGTAATCATCGTGGACGAAGGCCCGGTACGCGTCGAATTGAACGGTGACACCGCGCAAGCAGTGAAATCGAGGCGGCTCAATCTGATGTTCCTGCCGATCATCTCGGCAGAGGACGGATACGGCCTCACCTACGGCGCGCGTTTCGCGGTGCCGAATCCAATCGGCGCCAACAGCCGCATCGGCTTTCCGCTCACCTGGGGTGGAGACAAGCGCGCCGCTGTTGAAGTCGACAAAACGTTCAGCAGCGGTCCGTTCGATCGCGTCGCCGGCGGCGTCGCGGTCTCCCGCCGCACAAATCCCTACTACGAGGTCGACGACGACCGTGCCCGGCTGTGGGTGCGCGGCGAACGATACCTCGCAAAATGGTTGCGCGTCGGAGGAAGCGCCGGGTCGCAGCGGGTCGGCTTCCAATCACTGCCGATCGGTCCGCGCCGGACCGATTCGTTCGGCCATGGCGGCGCCGATCTGACGTTCGACACGCGCGTCGATCCGGTCCTGCCGCGCAACGCAGTCTACGCGCGCGCTGCGTGGGAGCACATCAATGGTGCGAATCGAACGGACTTCGACACCCGCGGTTATGTCGGGTTGTTCGGTCAGACGATTGGACAGGTCCGATTTCTTCGCAGCGATAGCGATCGTCCGCTGGCGCCGTACCTGAAACCACTGCTGGGCGGGATGGCGAATTTGCGGGGCTTCAAAACCGGAACCAGGGCCGGCGACACGCTGGTCGCGGCTTCGGCGGAACTGATTGTGCCGCTGTCGTCACCGATCAGCGTCGGCCGCATCGGCGTCAGCGCGTTCATCGATGCGGGAACAGCCTACGACGACGGTCAGCGCCTGTCGGATCAGGAATGGATGCGCGGGATCGGCGGAAGCATGTGGTTTACCGCGGCGTTTTTCAGAATGAATATCGCCATCGCCCATGGCGGTGGATCGTCAACGCGCGTCCATTTCGGAGCTACGGTGGGATTCTGAAGTCGAAAGTCTAAAGTCGAAAGTCGAAAGTCGATCGAGACTTTTGACCTTCGACTTATGACTTGTGACTTCCGCGTTACTTCTTCGGCCCAATCGTCATCTTATCGACGACCCGGTGCACGCCTTCCACTTCCTTGGCAATCGCCACCGCGCGACGCCGGCCGGCCGCGGTCAGCACGGTGCCGTTCAACGTCACGACGTGATCCTTGGTGTCGACGTCGATGTTGCTGTCGTGCAGCAGATCCTCATTGATGAATTTCGAGCTAATCCGGCTGGTGATCCAGGTATCGGTGATCACTTCGCCGGTCTTGCTCAGACCTTCCTTCGTCTTCTCGCCAACCTTCTCGGCGCCTTCCTTGGTTTTGTCGGCAACAGTACCGGCCGTGCCCTTGACACCCGACTTCGCGTCGTCGTGAGTCTTCAGGTCGTTGACGACCTTGCTGACGCCTTCGACGTGTGCCAAACGTTCGGCGCGGGCGCGGTCCGCCTCGTTGGCGACCATACCGCTGAGCGTGACGACGCCGTTCTCGACTTTCACTTTGACCGCATCAGCCTTTAAGCCCGGCTCTTCGGCGATGCGCTTGGCGATCCGATCGCTGATCGCCTTGTCCTGCGCCGATGGCGCCGTCGTGGTAGTGGCAGCTGCCTGGGCGAAGGTGTTCGCGGCAGCTGGACCGGCGGCGACAATCGCCAGTAGACCAAAAACGCTGAGTTTCATTCGCTCCTCCCAAACCAAGGAAAGGAGCAACTTCCCTGCCGTGTCCTCCTTCGCGGCGCGAGCTCTGCCGCTTCGGTGGACAAGTCAGTGTGGTTTCGTTTTGTTGAGCTCGAGCTTGGCAATCGCCTCGCGATGTACCTCATCCGGTCCGTCTGCCAAACGAATTGTCCGGGTGTGCGCCCACGCCTTGGCGAGAAAGAAGTCGTCGGAAACGCCAGCGGCGCCGTGCGCCTGAATCGCCCGGTCGAGCACGCGCTGCGTCGTCCGGGGCACGATCACTTTGACCATCGCCAGCTCGCCGCGCGCGACTTTATTGCCGACCGTGTCCATCAGATGTGCGGCCTTCATGGTAATCAGCCGCGCCTGCTCGATCTCCATGCGTGATTCGGCGATGTCGGCGCGAATCGTGCCCTGCTCCGAAAGCGCTTTGCCGAATGCGACGCGGCTGCGCACGCGCGCGCACATCGATTCGAGTGCGCGCTCGGCCACGCCGACGAGCCGCATGCAGTGATGAATTCGTCCCGGACCAAGCCGGCCCTGCGCGATCTCGAAGCCGCGCCCTTCACCGAGCAGCATGTTCGACGCCGGGACTCGGACGTTTTCGAACGTCACCTCGCCGTGCCCGTGTGGCGCGTCATCGTAGCCAAACACCGGCAGCATCCGCCGAACGGTGACCCCGGCAGCATCCATCGGCACCAGGATCATCGATTGCTGCTTGTGCCTTTCCGCAGCCGGATTCGATTTGCCCATGAAGATCGCGATGCGACAGCGCGGATCGCCGGCGCCCGACGTCCACCACTTGCGGCCATTGATCACGTAACAGTCGCCTTCGCGGACGATCGCCGACTGGATATTGGTCGCGTCGGACGACGCGACATCGGGTTCGGTCATCGCGAAGCAGGATCGAATCTGTCCGGCGAGCAGCGGTTCGAGCCACTGCGTGCGCTGCGCCGGAGTGCCGTAGCGGACCAGCACCTCCATGTTGCCGGTGTCGGGCGCCGAGCAGTTGAAGACTTCCGGCGCGAATGGCGCCGCTCGTCCCATGATTTCGCAGAGCGGCGCGTACTCCACGTTGGTCAGGCCCGCTCCGTATTCGCTTTCCGGTAAGAACAGGTTCCACAGGCCGGCGGCCCGCGCTTTCGGTTTCAGCTCCTCGATGATTGGCACGGGTTGCCAGCGATCGCCGTCGCCGATTTGCCGCTTGTACACCTTCTCGTTGGGATAGATGTGTTCGGCCATGAACGCGCTAAGGCGCTGCTGTAGATCCTGGGACTTCGCAGAATGCTCGAATGACATGCCACGCATGATAATTTAGCCGGCGTGGAAGTTGTTAGGCGGGATGGGCAGGAACGGCAGGACGGGCGGGCCGGAATTGACACGCGGTCGGTTCGGACGGGCGAAGAGCTCGATTGGCCACGGCTGGTTGCCTGGCTACGCGAGCGGCTGCCGGCCTGCCGGATAGCGGGCCTCGACGTGACGTCCGAGCCCGTTGTTTCGCAGTTCCCGGGCGGTCACTCGAACCTCACCTACCTGGTGCGATTCGGGCGCACCGATATCGTCATTCGGCGACCACCCTTCGGTCCGGTGCCGCCAACGGCGCACGACATGGCGCGCGAGTTCCGATGGCTGTCTGCGATGCACCGCGTCTTTCCACTCGCGCCGCGACCCTACTTGCTGTGCGACGACCTCGCCATCGTCGGATCGGTGTTTTACGCGATGGAACGCCGGACCGGCCTGGTGGTCCGCGCGGCGGAGCCAGCGCAGCTCGCCGACAACCCGACGGCGCGGCGCGCCATCAGCGAAGCGATGATCGACACGCTGGCGCAGCTTCACGCCGTGGATGTCGTGGCCGAAGGCCTGAGCGCGCTGGGAAAGCCTGCCGGCTTCGTCGACCGCCAGGTGCGCGGTTGGAGCGACCGATGGGAGCGATCAAAAACCGACGCGCTTCCCGAGATGGACATGCTGGCCGGCTGGCTCCGCGATCGGCTGCCGGCCGATCCGGCGAAGCCGGCGGTGGTTCATGGCGATTTCAAACTCGATAACGTGATGGTCGATCCCGGGAATGTCGGACGGATGGTCGCGGTGCTCGACTGGGAAATGAGCGCGCTCGGCGATCCGCTGGTCGATCTCGGAATTTTTCTCGCTTACTGGCAGCCGACCTCACCGCCCGAGCAACATGACGCACTGACCACCGTGACCGACCGGCACGGCTACCTCAGTCGCGACCAGGTAGTCGATCGCTACGCACAACAATCGGGGCGAGATGTCCGGAATGTCCGATATTACGAAATTTTCGCGCTGTTCAAGATCGCGGTGGTCATCCAGCAGATCTACTACCGTTACATCAACGGCCAGACCACAGATGCGCGGTTCGCGACGTTCGCTTCGCGCGTAAAATATCTTGCAACCGCGGCGACCCGGCTGGCGTCTATCTAGCCGCGGGTAGTGTCGCCCGTCCCGTCACCGATTTATCGAGGAGAACCTGATGAAGCGTGTGTTGATCGCCATTGTCGCGGCAAGCGCCGTCACCGCCACGGCCGGCTCGGCCTTCGCCCAGACCAGTCCGCTGACCGCGTCGGCCAAAGTCCAGTTCGACATGATCAAGGCGAACGTGTTGAAGACTGCCAACAAAGTCGGCCCCGAGCTCTACTCGTTCAAGCCGACGCCCGAAGTGCGGAGCCTCGGCGAAATTCTCGGCCACGTTGCTGATGCGAACTTTGGCATCTGCGCCATAGCCGCCGGTGAAAAGCCGACGTCAGGCGGGTTCGAGAAGAAGACCGCGAAGGCCGACATCGTCCAGGGTTTGACCGATTCGATCGCCTACTGCGACAAGGTGATTGCGTCGCTCGACGATACGAAAGGCGCGGCGGCGGTGCCGTTCTTCGGCGGGCAGATGCCGAAGCTCTCGGTGATTTACTTCAACATCAGCCACAACAACGAGCACTACGGCAATCTCGTCACCTATATGCGCCTGAAGGGGATCATTCCGCCGTCGTCTGAGCCGACGAAATAAATTGCAATTTCAAGCCTCGCTGAGCGTTCGCGCCGGATCGACCAGCGCAGCGCGGCGGGCAGGCAGGTAGCACGCGCTCAGGATCGTCGCGACGAGCACGGTCGCGGCGATCGCGAGCGTTGCCGGATCCCACGCCGCGACGTCGTAAAGCAGGCTGCCAAGCGAGCGCGCCGCGAAGACGCTGGCCGCCAGTCCAATCACGGTCCCACCGACTGCGATCGCCGTTCCCTGCCGCATGACCAACCAGACGATATCTGCCCGGGTCGCACCGAGCGCTACGCGCGTTCCGATCTCACGGGTCCGCTGACGGATCACGTACGACATGACGCCATAGATACCGACGGCCGCGAGTGTTAATGCAATTGCCGCGAAGATGCCGAACAGCCAGAGCGCAAGACGCGCGACCTGCATCGATTCGCTGACGACATCGGCGAGCGTGCGCGGTGCGACGAACAGCACGTTCGGCTCGATGCCGCGAATCGCATTCTGGATATCGGGCAGTGTGCGTGCAGGCTCGCCATCGGTGCGGACAAACCACGTCGCGATGTTGACGGGGCCTTGCTCCGACGAGAAGTAGATGTCGGCGCGTGGCTCGTCGCTCAGCGCAGCGCGCCGAATGTTGCCGACTACGCCGACGATTTCCGCGGTGCTATCACCGATCTTGACGGTTCGGCCGACTGCCGACCCTCCTGCGAAAAACCGTTGTTCGATCGCTTGACTGACAATCACTACGTTCGGACTGCCCGGCCGATCGCGTTCGGTGAACAATCGTCCGGACCGCAGCGGAATCTGCAACGCCGTAAAAAAACCGCCGGTTGCATTCTGCACGCCGACATCGGGTGGACGCTGATCGCCGCGTACCGGTTGATCGGTCCGTTCGAACGGCACCGTCCAGTTGTTACCGGTCAACGGCACGACTTGCGCGTGTCCGACAGCAACGACACCGCGCACGCCGCGAACCGCGGGAACCGCACGGTCGTAGAACGATTGGAGAGCGGCGTCACCTTTGTATCGATCGGCCGGCACGATCGCCGTCACCGTCATCACGTGCTCGTATTGGAATCCGGGATCGACCGCGATCAACTTCGCGAAGCTGCGGAAAACCAGCCCGGCGCCGACCAGCAGCACAATCGCCAGCGCCACTTCGGCGAGCACCAGCGCTGAGGCCGCGCGCCGCACCGATCGTCCCATCGTGACCCGGGACGCCGACACCAGCACGCCGGCGCCGGACTCGGTGCGAACAGTGATTGCCGAAATCAATCCAAACACCAGCGCGGTCGCGACGCTGATAACGAGTGTGAAGGCGATGACGGTTCCATTGAGCCGGACATCGGCGAGTCCGGGAGCGGTGACTGATTTCGGAACCATGGCAACCAGCGCCTGCGACCCCCATTGCGCTATCAGCATGCCGACGACGCCGGCGGCAATCGCCAGCACGAGGCTCTCAGCAAGCAGTTGCGCCGCCAGTTGCCGCCGATCGGCACCGAGCGCGAGACGGACCGCCATTTCGCGTTTACGCGCCAGCGACCGCGCTAGCAGCAGGTTCGCCACGTTGGCGCAGGCGATCGTCAGCACCACGCCGACCGCGCCGAGCAGCAAGACGAGCGCGCGTTTGCTGCTGCCGACCAGCGCATCGCGCAGCGGTATCGCAAAGTACTGCGAACCCTGGTTGTCGCGCGGAAATTGCTGTTCGAACTGTCGCGACAAGGTGGCGAGGTTCGCCTGCGCCGCCTCGAATGTCGTCCCCGTCTTCAGGCGGCCAACCGCAAATGTCCAACTGTTCTTGCGGGCCGCCGGCGCCTGTAGCGGGACCGTCAGGGGCAGAATCAGATCGGTCGGCGACTGAGGTGGAAAATGGAAACCCTGCGGTGCCACGCCAACAATCTGATAATCGTCGCCGCCAAGACGAATGCCTCGCCCGACGATGCCGGAATCGGAGCCAAAACGCTGCTGCCACATCTGGTAGCTGAGGATTGCCACTTTAGCCGCACGAGGCCGGCTGTCCGCCGGGGTCAGACCGCGGCCCAGTACTGGGGTTATGCCAAGCGCGTCGACCGCCCCGCTCGTGGCCAGCAGCGCCACGGCGCGAAACGGCTCCCCTAGGTTGAAGACTGTTGTGGCACGTCCGCCGTACCCGCCGATTGCCGAGAAGCCCGATTGCCGCGTCGCCAGATCGACATAATCGCCGATCGCGATGAATTCCTTCGTGATTCCGGTACGCTGGTCGCGGTGATTGATCGTGACCAGCGCGGATGCGTCCTGATACGGCAAGGTGCGCAACAGCACCGCCTCGACGACTGCAAACACGGCAGCGTTCGCGCCAACGCCGAGCGCCAACGTCAGAACGGCGGCGGCGGTAAATCCACGCTCGCGAGCCAGCAGCCGAACCGCGTGGCGGATGTGATAGACGAGCATGGTAAATGGCTCCCTCGGCGGACGAGCGGTAACCGGATCAACCGGCGGCAATCGCCAGCAGTCGATCAGCAGAACGACAATCGCTGCGCGATAGCGCAGGTGCGACACAGCGCGCGCCCACCTCGATCGCGCCGCCGCAAAACGTTGGAGATGCGCGATGCGCAGATCCTGGCGGGCCGGCTCGAAAATTTCACGCATTCGACCACCGCTGCTTCAACGACGCAAGACCGACCGATTCGTAGAAGGCCCGGGTCTCGGACCAGACTTTCGTACCTGCCGCAGTGATCCGGTATCGCCGCTCGGTCACGCTCTGATCGCCGACCACGACCTGTCCGTAGTAGCCGTCGACCAGCCCGTCGCGTTCGAGCCTTGCCATCATTTGATAGAACGCTGCGGCACTGCGGCGGACTCCATACGCGGCGAGTGCGTCGCGCACGACACGTCCAGGCTGTTCGCCGCCGTGAAGGACCGCGAGCACCAGAAATTGAAGGTGTGTCAGATCGGGCAGCTGAGGTTTTCGCATAATGTCGCGTTATATACGATCCGCTTAGACGGGTTACGCGCGAGAAAGGTTTGCAGGGTCCGCGCTACACTGGTGCCATGCGTCTGATAGTGGGATTTCTGTTCGCAGCTGGGCTGTACGCAGCAGCCGCGGCGCAAGCGGCGAAAACGACGCAGGATGGCGTCTACTCGCCGGAGCAAGCCAAACGCGGCGAAACCGCGTACGGCAAAACCTGCGCGACCTGTCATGGCCCCGATTTGATGGGACTCGACACGGCGCCGTCGCTGACCGGCCCCGAATTCACCGCGTCCTGGACCGGCATGACCGCCGACGACCTGCAGGAACGCATCCGCACCAGCATGCCGGCCGACGCGCCAGGCACCCTGAGTCGCACCGACGTGGCCGACATCATGGCGTTTCTGTTCTCGAAGGACGGCTTCCCGGCTGGTAGCACGGAGCTGCCCGCCGGTTCCGACCAACTGAAGCAGATCAAAATCGAGGCAAAGAAGCCGTAGGAAGAATCTGTACAATCTGCAGTCATGTCGAAACGCATCCTGATCGCGTTCGCCGTGTGTCTCGCAGTCGCCGCGCCAGCGTTCCCGCAGGCGCTGACCAGTCTGGCTTCAGTCAGGGTGGGTTACAACACGCGCAAGAATACGGTGAAGCCGCAAGGCGAGTTGAAAGCGCAGATCGACGCGCTCGATCAGCAGATTGCCGATGCCACTCGCCTCGGTCACACCGGCGAGCTGCGGCGCCTGTTCGCCAAAGGGCTTACTCTGCTTGCCGGCCGTGAGTGGACCGACGCCGCCGATTACAACGCGTCGCTTGTCATACGGACCGACCGCGTCGTCGCCGATTCGACGCGACCCTACAACGCACGTCTCGAACAGCTGTATCAACCGGCGATTGCACTCCAGCGCGCGCTGTCCGCGCACGCCGAGCTTCGTAAGCGGCCGCTGACGACGCCCGGCCAGCCGCCGCAGCCAGGCGATCTCGTCAAGGATCTCGGTTCGTTCAATGGCGTCGCGCGCGACTTGCGTGAATCACCGTTCGCGATGGACTTCGATCTCCGCGATGTGCCCGATGGCACCTACGTGCTTGGCGTCGACGTCTCGGACGAAGCCACGAAACTCGGTGGAGCGACACTGACGATTGCGCTTCGCAAGGGTCTGGATGGAATCGTCGGCAACCTGACCGCCGACGCTGGCAACGCGCCCGAACCACTGCGCGCCGAAATTCTGTTTCCGGTGGATCGCATCAAGAACGTCAATCGCGGCATCCTCGAATTGCGGACGTTCGATCCGGATCGCGACCTCGGCGCGGCCGAAGCGATTGCCGCGGCAGTTGCGGCGAAGAAAGACCCGTTCGCTGGGAAAACCGGCGACTTCCGCCGCCATTACACCCTCGACCCGGCGAAAGAAATCCTCCCTTACCGCATGTTCGTGCCAACGACCTACGACGGATCGAAGGCGTATCCGCTGATTGTCGCGCTCCACGGTCTGGGCGGCACCGAAGATGCCTTCTTCGACAACTACAACAAGGCGCTGCCACCGCTCGCCGAACAGCATGGCTATATCGTCGCTGGCGTGCTCGGATATCGGGTTGACGGTTCGTACGGGTGGGGCGTCGGCAATCCGCCGGCGGATCCGTTGACACGGCGCACCCAGGACTTCAGCGAGCAGGACGTGATGCAGGTGCTGGCGCGAGTTCGCCAACAATACAAGATCGACGATGCGCGCATCTATCTGATTGGGCATTCGATGGGCGCGATCGGCGCGTGGAAGATCATCGCGAAGTATCCGGAGATCTGGGCGGCGGCCGCAACATTTGCGGGCACTGGCTCGAGCGATACCGTCGCGCGTTTCAAGCACATTCCTCAGTTCGTCGTCCATGGCGACAACGATGCGACCGTCAGTGTCAACGGTTCGCGGGGAATGGTCGCAAAGATGAAGGAGCTCGGTGTCGAGCACCACTACATCGAAGTTCCTGGTGGGTCGCACGGCGACGTCGTGGCCCCGAATATTCCCGGAGCGGTTGCCTTCTTCAATGCGCATCGCAAGACAACCCAGCCTTCGACTGCGGCGCCGGATGCGGCCTCGCTCAAAGAGATGCCGATGAAACCGATCATGTCCCAGGTGATCTATCCGGCCTCGGATGCGATCTTCTACGTGACGAGCCGCGAACCGAAGACCGATGCCGACTGGGCGACGCTGCTGAAGAAGGTGGAAGCGCTTTCCGAGGCGTCGAAAGTGATGCTGATGCCGACGCATCGCCGCGACCGCGACAAGTGGATGAAAGACGCCCAGCTGATGGTCGACGCGAGCGCGGCCGCGGTTGATGCGGCGAAGAAAAAAGATCTCGACGGCCTGGCGAATCTGAACGACGCGCTGTACGCCTCGTGCGTCACGTGCCACAAGGATTATCGGCCGGGCTATGGACGATAAGCGCGAGCGGACGCTCGCCGTTCCGGCCGCGCTCCTCACCGCGGCCCGCGCCCGTGATGTTGCGGCGGTTGCCGCCTGCTACGCGGAAGACGCGGTCGCGATCAGCCCGATGTTCGGCGAAGCCCGCGGCCGCGACCGCATCGCCGCCACCTGGGCCACGCTTTTTTCGACCTTCATCGAGGTTACCGTCGCAGACACCGCCGAACCGATGGTGGACGACAACCGCGTCGCGGTGTTCGCCTCTTTGTCCACCGTGGATCGGATCGGTTGGTTCGGCCGGCCGCCGACCGGCGAGACGATCGCCTACCGTCTGGTGCTGATTTTCACGGTGGTCGACGGCGTGATCGTCCGCGACGAGCGGCTCTATGACAGCGCTGGCCTGCTCGAGCGGCTCGAAAAGAACCGGATCGATAAAGAACTGCGTACGGCGAGCGAGGTGCAGCGCGCCCTGGTGCCGCGCACCGCGCGGGCCGGACAGTTCTGCGAGTGGATCGGCGATTCGCTGCCGTGCCGCGCGATCGGCGGCGATTTTTTCGAGTTCATCGAACTGCCGTCGGGTTCAGTCGGCATCGTGCTCGGCGACGTCGCAGGCAAGGGGCCGGCCGCAGCGTTGCTCGCGGCACTGGTGCAAGGCATGTTCGCGGTCGAAGCGACAACCGGCGACGGTCCGGCCGCTATCCTGGCACGAATCAACCAGCGGCTGCTGGCGCGGCGCATCGAGCCGCGGTTCGTCACGCTCGTCTACGGCGTGCTATCAACCGATGGCCGGCTGCGCTATTCGAACGCTGGCCATAACCCGCCCCTTCTGATGTCGAGCCGCGGGCTGACGAGACTCGACGCTGGCGGCATGCCGCTCGGTGCTCTGGCGCAGGCATCGCTTGCCGAAGACACGCTGGTGTTGGTTCATGGCGACACGCTGGTGATGTTCACGGATGGCGTCACCGAAGCCCGCGACCCGAACGGTGAGGAATTCGGCGAGGACCGCCTGACGGCCTGCATTAGCGCCTATGCCACCGCGACTCCGGCAACATTGATGGATCAGGTGTTCAGCACGGTCAAAGCGTTCTGCCAGGACGCGGAACCGACGGATGACATCACCGTAACCGCCATGCGTTATAACTGAGAACTGAGAACTGAAGTTCTTTAGAACTTAGAACTTAAAACTTAGAACTTAAAACTTAGAACTTAAAACTGAGAACTGAGACTTCAAGTGGAACGCGACTTGCGAGGGCGGGTGACGTGCCGTCGACAGCCAATCACGATCTGCGCGAGCGTACGTTCCAATTTGCATGCGCAGTCGTTCGATTTTCCCGCGAGATATCCAAGGAACCGGGGGTTCTCAGGCAGATTAGCTGGCAACTCGCCGCCGCCGCGACGTCAGCCGGGAGCAACCTCGAGGAAGCAAAAGCTGCGTACTCGCGCAAGGATTTCGCGGCCAAGAATTCAATTTCTCTGAAAGAGATGCGTGAAGCTCGCTACTGGTTGCGCGTCATCCTGCATTGCAATTTGGCCGCTGCGGAATCTGTGCAACCGCTGTTGGTCGAAGCGAACGAACTGACGGCGATGTTGACCGCGGGTATGCGTCGCCTTCACCCGATTGCGACTCTAATCATCACCTTCGGCTTGATCGCATTCGCACACGCCGTGGTTCAGTGAGGTCTTAGTTCTTTAGTTCTTAGTTCTTAGTTCTTAGTTTTTAGTTCTTAGTTTTTAGTTCTAAGTTCTAAGTTCTAAGCTTCCCACTTATCCGCATATATCTGCTCATTGATTCTTATGACGCCGTCGCGCATAATCGCGCGTGAGGCCGACCCATGGACACGCTATTCCAGGACGTACGACATGCCTTTCGGGCGATGCGTCGATCTCCAGCCTTTTCGGTGGCGGCAGTCGCCGCCCTGGCCCTCGGCATCGGCGCCAACACCGCGATCTTTTCGGTGGTCAACACCGTGCTGCTCCGCCCGCTCCCTTATCCCGATCCGGCGCGGCTGGTCTTTTTCAACAACACCTCGTCGCAGGGATCGTTCGTGGGCGCCTCTCCCACCAAGTTCAACGTGTGGCGGCAGCCGAACGACGTCCTTCAGGACGCCTCCGCCTATCGCTTCAGCGCGATGAACCTGACCGACGGCGAACCGGAACAAATTCAGACCGCTCACGTCAGCGCCGACTTCTTTCGACTGTTCGGCGCGCCGATCGTGCTCGGTCGGACGTTTACCGCGCAAGAAGACGCCCCGGGCGGTGGCCGGGTCGCCGTGCTGAGTGACGGATTCTGGCGGCGGCGATTCGGCGGCGATCCGAGCATCGTCGGTCGAACGATCTCGTTGAACAACGAGCCGCACGACGTGGTCGGTATTCTCGGACCGTTCGATACCGAGGCGATCCAATCGCAAGCCGGCCCGGCAGACGTCTGGCTGCCATTTCAGATCGATCCGCACAGCGCCATGCACGGCCACTACTTCATCGCCGGCGCGAGGCTGAAGCCGGGCGTCTCACCGGCAGCAGTGGCCGCACAACTGCAGCGGTTTGTCGCGGAGTTCCGGTCGGCGTTCCCAACTGGGATGGGGGCACAGAATGGATTCAGCGTCGAAGTGATGCAGACCTATCTGGTGCGCAACGTGCGCGCCTCGCTGCTCGTGCTCCTCGGCGCGGTTGCCTTCGTTCTGTTGATCGCGTGCGCGAATGTCGCAAACCTGCTACTGGTTCGCGCCACCGGCCGCCGTCGCGAAATGGCGATTCGCGCCGCGATCGGCGCCGGGCGCGGCCGCATCGTCCGCCAGTTGCTGACCGAGAGCGTGGTGCTTGCCCTGGTCGGTGGCGCGATCGGCCTGGTGATTGGCATCGCCGGTATGCGTGCGTTGCTGGCGATGAACCCCGGCAACATCCCTCGCATTGGTGCGGCCGGCGCGCGGGTCGGCGTGGACTGGATGGTCTTGTCGTTTACCGTGCTGGTGTCGCTGGTCACCGGCATCCTGTTCGGCGTCGTGCCGGCCGTGCAGGCGGCACGCAGTGATTTGAACACCGCGATCAAGGAAAGCAGCGGGCGATCGGGCAGCGGTTTTCGGCAGAACAAGGCTCGCGCCGTTCTGGTAGTTGTTGAAATGGGCCTGGCGCTCGTGCTGCTGGTCGGCGCGGCGCTGTTTATTCGCACGTTCATTGCGCTGCGCTCCGTCGATCCGGGATTCGATGCGCGTCATGTACTGACGCTCAACATGTCGCTGCGCGGCGAACGTTTCGCAACCGCCGCCGGCGTCGCGCAAGCAATGCGATCCGGTGTCGATCGCCTGGGCGCATTGCCGGCTGTCGAATCGGCCGCCGCTGCTTGCTGCCTGCCGCTGGATGGTGGGTTTGGCTTGCCATTCATCATCGAAGGCCGGCCGCTCGAAGGGCCGTCACATGGCGGCGGCGGGTTCGCGCCAATCTCGCCGACTTATTTTCAAACCTTCAAGATTCCGATTCTTCGGGGGCGGGGCTTCACCGATCAGGATGCCGCCGGCGCGCCGGCCGTCGCGATCATCAATCAAACGCTGGCGAAGCGGTTCTGGCAAAATACCGACCCGCTGGCGGACCGCATCACCATCGGACGAGGAATGGGCGCGCGTATGGAACTCGCCGGACGCCAAATCGTCGGAGTGGTCGCAGACGTGCACAACGGCGCGCTCAATCGCGACCCCGATCCGATGATCTACGTGCCATGGGCACAAATGCCCGATGCACACAGTTCCAACTTGCTCGACATCACACCGATCGCCTGGATCGTCAAGACGCGAGGCGAGCCGATGGCCGTGAATGCCGACATCCAACGGGAACTTCGCGCAGCGACGGGCGGCATGCCAGTGGCCCGCGCCCGCTCGATGGGCGACGTTGTCAGACGATCGACCGCCCGCTCGGACTTCAACATGATCCTGCTGACGACCTTCGCGGTGTCGGCGCTGGCGCTGGCGGCAATCGGGATTTACGGACTGATGGCGTACTCCGTGCAGCAACGGACGCAAGAGATTGGGATTCGAATGGCGCTCGGCGCCGCAGCCGACAGCGTGCGAAACATGGTCGTACGCCAGGGGATGAGCGTGGCGCTGTTCGGCGTCGCGATCGGATTAGCGGCGGCGTTCGGCTTGGCGAAACTGATCGCGTCGTTCCTGTTTGGTGTGACCGCCCGCGACCCGATGGTGTTCATCATCGTGCCGGTGTTGCTCAGCGCCGTCGCGTTGATCGGAGTGTGGCTGCCGGCGCGGCGAGCTGCACGCGTGGATCCGGTGGTGGCGTTACGCGAGGAATGATGCGCTTTTAAAACGAAGCAGACGGAGGCACGGGATCAACACGGAGCAACAGAGCAACTGAGAAAAAAGGAAAAAGATGTTTTTGAACCCGTGTCTCCGTATCCTCAGCTTCTCTCGCGCACGGTCCAGGCCAGCGATCGTGCCCGCAAACCAACGACGCCTGACAGCACCGATGCGACAAGCAGCAGAAGACGGAGCTTCAGATCCATCCAGTGCGCCTCGTGCGAGTAACGATCTTCAGGTGCCACGTAGTTCGGGTAACCCGGAAAGCGATGGGCCGGGGGCGCTAGCGCGCCTTTGATGAGGCTCGGCAGCGACTTGGCCGTCGACATGCGATCGAGGTCAACCTCCAACGGCACCGTCTGGAACCGCTTGTTTGTGGCCGCCTCGAACGCCTCGTGCTGGCGTACGATCCCGGCGCGTTCGATGGCCGGCGCAATCCAGCCGGACGCCGCCAGCGAGAGAAAGACGCCAGCCGCCGCCGCGCAAAGACCGGCGACGCCGGCAGCGTGCGGCGCGCGCCGGCGACCATACAGAAGCGCCGGCGCGATGGCCAGCGGCACGATCCACACGAGCGTCGCGCTGCTCGCCAGCGCGTACCAATACAGGTATGGCACCGCGTGGACGGCTGCGCGCAAGGGCGACCGCATGACGGCGGCTTCCACGGCCGCGCTCATCGCGATCATCGCGAGAAACGCGGCCGCTGCCTGCCCGAATAGCGCGCGCGAATCGCGCTCGCACACGTCATGCGCCAGCGAGTCGACGAGCGAGATCCAGAACGCGCGATATCCGGCCAGCCGATTGGAATCGTGCTGGAGATCGGCGATCGCTGGTTCGAGCACGTTCGCGCAGCGCTGCGGCGAGCACAGCCATCGAGCCAACGCGTGTAGCAGCCATCCGCGATTCACGAGAGACCTCTCGCAGGACGCAGCCGCGCGAGCGCCGTCGCCATTCGCGTCCAGGCTTTCAGCACCGCCGCCCCGTAGGCAGTCGGGCGATAGAGACGACGCGGAAGCCCGATCGCGCCTGGCACTGGAGGCTCGGTACGGGACTCGACGTAGCCCTTTTCCTGCATACGTCCGAGCGTGACGTACACCGTACCGCGCTTCACCAGCCCGTTCGAACGCTCCACGATCTGCAGCCCGTAGAGTTCTTCGTCGTGGACCAGCAAATCGAGGATGATCCGCTCGGTTCGGCTGATATGAGGAAACTCGCGTTTCACATCGTTATTATCGATCTTACATTATGTAAGTCAAGTCGGCGGGAAGTACGTTGGAAACCCTTGAAACGGAACGGAGGATACGGAGGCACGGGTTCAACACGGAGCAACAGAGCAACAGAGCAACAGAGAAAAACATCATTTCTCTTTCTTTGCTCCGTTGCTCCGTTACTCCGTGTTGAACCCGTGTCTCCGTAGCCTCCGTCCCGTGTCTCGGTAACCCTCCGTTCGCTCAGCTCGAAGGCCGGCGAAAGACCGTACGTTTGTCGGAGTATTTCAGCCTCACCTGCACGTACTCCTCGTGCCGGAAGCCGAGTTCGGCCGCGATTTGCCAGATTTGTGCTTCTTCCTCGCCGGTGATTGCCTGATCCGCCGCGGCGACCGCAAACACACACTCCAGCAGCTCGCGGCGCTGTTCATCCGTCGCGATTTCGCGGAATTCTCTGGTGACGAGAAAGTTCTCGGTTCCACCGAACAAGCGATTCTGTGACTTGGCAATCTCGACGACGACGATGGCCTGGGCTTCGGGAAGGTGGCCGACCCGTTCGACCAGGCGCACCATTTCAGCGGTCTCGACGTCGCTGATGTCCAGGTCGGCGCCGGCGACGCGGCTCAGCACGTAGGCGAATGCAGCGAGGTAGCGGGCGCGCGCGGCCTCGAGCTTGTCGAGCTCACCAACGATCCGCCGGACGGTGTCGGTATCGCCCGCGGCTGTTGGCTGCGCCGCGCGGGACCGCAGCAAATCGAGCAGCGACATCAGACGCTCGTCGGCATCGCGCTGGCGCGGACAGCAAGGACGTGTCCGCCGTAGCGCGACAGCGCCATACTCCCGGCGAGAGCCAGGACACCGCTGATGATCATCACCAATGCCGGCGCGGTGTTCGCGCCGGTTCCGCGAATCAAACTCGTTGCCACTAACGGCGCCGTGCCACTGAACAGGGTAAATGCAACGTTGAAGCCGAGTGCCACGCCGCTGAAACGGATCCGCGTCGGAAAGAGATCGGTCAGCAGCACGGCGAACGACCCATTCACCAGGCTGCCGCAGACACCGGCCAGCATCATCAACAACGTCGGCGGCAGCGACCGTCCCGCCAGCGCGATGTAGAACGGATAGGCCATGACGATCAGCAGCGCGGCACCAACGCGAAGCAGGATGTATGGCCGCACGCGATCGGCGATCCAGCCGACGAGCAAGATGCACAGTGCGTGCGTCACCACACCAGCGGTTTGCGAAATCACCGCCTGTCGAGGGTCATACTTCAGCACGCCAGTGGTGTACGCCGCCATATGCGAGAAAAACAGGCCGTTGAACCCGCCAGTGGCAGCCAGAATCAACACGCCGATCGCCACCGGCACCAGATGGCGCTGCACCACCTCGCGGAACGGCTGTCGCGATGCCAGCTGTTTCATGCGTGCGAACTCCGGCGATTCCTCGAGGGACCGCCGCAGCCCGAAACTGATCAAGCCGCCAAGCCCGCCAAGTACAAACGCAATTCGCCAGCCATACGCGGGGACCAGTTCCGGAGACAGATAGGTACGAACCGTCAGACTGACCCCAGTCGCCACCGCCACGCCCATCGTCACGCACGCGAAGACAACGCCGCAGACGAACGGCGCGATCCGCGGCGCGGTTTCAACGACGTAGGTCAGCGCACCGGGCAGTTCACCACCGAGGCAGAATCCCTGCACGATGCGAAGCGTCACCAGCAACGCGCTCGCTGTGACGCCCCAGGTCGCGTAACTCGGGACCAGGCCCATGCCGAGCGTCGCGCCCGACATGATGAAGATTGAAATCAGGAAGACGCGCCGGCGGCCGTAGCGATCACCGAAGTGACTGAGCACGATGCCGCCGATCGGCCGTGCCAGATAACCGACCGCGAAGGTGCCGAACGATTGCATCAACGACACCAGCTCCGTCGGATTCGGAAAAATCGCGTCGCCGATGTCCTTCGCGAACACACCAAAAATGACGAAATCGTAGAACTCGAGAGTGCCGCCGAGGCTGGCCAGGAGCACGATGCGCCAACCCGCGGCGCTGATGCGCTGCGCGGTGGTCATGCCGGGTTTCGAGCGGAGCGGTATTGCCGAGTAATCTCGGCGAAAAGCGTTTCAATCTTGGCCATCACCGTCGGCCACCGATATTCACGGTCGACATACGCGCGGCCCTGCGCGCCGAGTTGCGCAGCGGCCTCGCGATTGTCGAGCAGGTAGTCGAGCGCACCAGCAAATTCCATCGCGCTCTGATAGTACAACCCTCCGTCGGCGCGAAGCACCTGTCCTTTGAGCACCGCGCAGCGCGCGTTGACCAGCGCCGCAGTTCCATGATTCCAGGCTTCGAGCAGCACCATGCTGAGGCTCTCGTAGGGCGAGGGCATGACGAGGACACGCGCATTCGCCAGCAGCGCATCACGCGTCGCCCCGTCGACAAAGCCGAGCCGGCGAATTAACGGATGCTCGGGGATCGGCATGTTTTCAGGACCCGCCAGTACGAGGTTCAGGGGGTTCGCGGGGTTCGCGGGGTTCGCGCGGTTCTCGGAGTAGCGGAGGAAATAACGGAGCAGCCGATCGCAGCCCTTATTGGGATCAATGCGGCCCAGGTAAAGAATGTAGGGATCAGCGATGCCGAGCGCTGTCAGTTTCGACCGATCGGCGGGCTGGGCCGGGTCGAGGCCACAGCCGATGACCTGGCGCGGCGTGTTGCGCGGCGTGCGGTCGGCCACCAACGCCTCTTCCTCGGGCGTCAGAAACAGATAGCCACGGGGCAGCGCGAAATACCGGGTGAGCGCATCGACGTGGATTAACGGATCCTCTTCGGCGGTCGGCAACAGCACCGCGCGGTCGGCGGCGATTGGCAGGCCGAAGTAGGCACCGTAATAGCGGTACGACCAGAACAGCACCAGATCGAACTCGCGCGCATGCTGCTTCAGGTAGTCGAGCAGCGCCGGCGCGAACGGTCCGTTCTCGCGAAACCACTGCTCTTCTTCGCTGGCCGATGCGCGATCGCTGAACACGCGGTCGCTGATCTCCCGAAAGCGAAGGAGGTCCCGTTGCCGTTCGACCGGAAAGCGCACGACCGCCACCGAACCGATGCGCGATTCACCGGCGCTGTAGTGGTTTGCCCAGGTGACGTGATCGTGCGCGGTGGTCGTCACGATGGTCACGTCGTGCGACGCCGCGAGATGCTCGGCAATCAGGCGGCAATGCCCTTCGGAGCCGCCGGCGATATCGGCGCCGAAGCGATGAACGACGCACGCTAATTTCACTTCTGTAACGCGTCGACGTCCTTGCGCAGGCGTGCATTTTCGACGGCGAGCTCCTCGATGCAGGCGAGCAGAATCTGGTTGAGCCGCTGCTGGCGGCGGAAATTCGACTGGCTGTACTCGAACAACCAGCGGGTCAGCGGCAGCAGGATCTTGCGTTTGGCAAACAGGATCGCGCCGCCGGTCGCCGGGCGGTGCGACGACAGCGTCAGGTTCGGATCGAGCTCCCACTCCACGTCGTCGTCGAGCAGTTCAGGCAGGAGCAGAACGTCGAGATCGCGGCCGTCGGCCGCGTGTTGCAACAGCGCGCGCACCCGCTCGAAGATCTGCTCGTCCTCATACGCAGGCATGCCGTGCTTGACGAGGCGGCGTCTGATCTGCGACCGCACGTCGCTCTCGATCTGCTTCATGAGCGGACCGACGCGCAGCGGTTCGGATGCGCTCATGCGGTGGCTCGAAAAACGAACCGCCGAGACACCGAGTCACAGAGATGGTCGATTCGACGGTCGCCGACTTCGCGCACTTGGCGAACTTTGCGTTGCAATCTTTCTCTGTGACTCTGTGTCTCTGTGGTCATTACTTGGAGAAAACCAGCAACACGTTCCCTGGAATCCCGCGCCACAGCGAGTAGCCGGAATTGGTGACGACCAATCCGTCGGCGATCGCCGGGCCGGCCGCGTCAATCGATCCGCCCTTTGCCGGAACGCCATTCACCGTGGTGTATTCCTTCGCCGTGTTGAAGTCCCACAGAATCGACCCGTCGGTCGTCGAGTAGGCGCGCAGGTG
>Ga0070675_100000979_pt1 | contig 20429 bp, 22 predicted proteins | sample KBSM43metaG_FD_65343 | JGI IMG/M metagenome (GOLD analysis project Ga0070675, IMG submission 65343) | Miscanthus rhizosphere microbial communities from Kellogg Biological Station, Michigan, USA - KBS M4-3 metaG | ecosystem: Host-associated > Plants > Roots > Rhizosphere > Soil ... | reverse complement strand
TTTGATCAGTCTGCCGCGAGTCACTAACACTCGAAGTGGCCCTCTCTTGCAAGCGCCGCCCGTACGCGCGGTAACCTCACGAGAGCCTACACCAAGAACAACACGCGGAGTGATTATGGAAATGGCTGCAATTTCGCTCGTGATCGTCGTGGCGTTCGGAGCCGGATGGTTCGCCTGTCGCGCCGTGCACAAACGTGTTCCGACGCGTCGCGCGACCGACTTGATGTCAGTATCCGACGAACTGCAAACGATAAAGCGCTTGGTCGCCAGTGTCGTTAACATAACAGACCGGACCGCCCATGAGCATCAGCAACGCGCTTTGCGTCTCAGCTTTGAAGCCGTTGAACGAACACGCTTACGGCATCGTGCCCAGGAACGCCGGTCACAGCAAAAAAGCCATTTAGAAATTGCGCAGCCGGCAGACCGCGAGGTGGCATGAGGCCGCGACACGAATTGTCAGGCGCGTCTCTGCGATAATTGGTACGCGTTGCCCCTCTAACTGAACAGTTCTCTATTGTGAGTCCGGATAAGGCGCACGGCAGGCCTTAGCGTTCGAATCACATTTGCGGCTTTCACTGCCTCTTTTCTCGCCAGGTCTGCTGCGGCGCGAAGCTGGCGCTGTTCTAGCGCGTTCTCGTTTGCCGACACTCGCACTTTAGCAGCGTATGCCTTCAGTGTGCCGACATCACGCAGGAGGTCCCGGACGTGACTCCTCATTCGCGTTTGCTTAGCGGACGTGACACGTACGCCACAAAGCCAACCCATGACACAGCCAGCCGCCAGTGCGCTCACTGCTACGCAGAAAACGATGGTAAACATTACTTCCGCGCGTCTAGTGTAGACGAACGCGGTTGAGCGACGAAAGTAGCTCACGGCCGCTCGGGGAAACATCAAGGCCCGTAGTCGTGCTGCCGGTAGCCCACCCTCGTGCAAGCAGATATTCGCCTAGCCGCCACGTTTCATAGGCGTAAGGAAGTGTCGGTTTCGGACCGCAATACAATAGTTGTAACAAGTCAATTGCCGCGACGACTTCGGCATCATCTTCTTCTTTTGAGACTGTGGGCTGTTGCTGCATCGCTGGTCCTCCCCGACCGGATTGTGCATTACAAGCAGTTAACCAGAAGCTAAGACTCGCATCGGATTGATGGTTGTTTTCCCGTGCGGCCGTGCTTACTGCGCTCTCGTTGCATCTCAGTGATGCATATTGTTCGGACGACTTTGTATTAATCGTTGTCGTACTGTCTATTGCAAATAATAGTTTCAACTCTTTACTTTGTCATGTCAGCGTCTGTCGCATTCGATGCCGCTGGCATGGTATCTCGCGGTAAAAATCTAACAAAATGTCAGGTTTCACTATGATGAATTAGCCGAGCACCGCTGCGCGAAGATGTGCAGACATGGCCGCGAGTCGCTTTGGATTTATACAAGGAGTGTGCTCCGCCGTGCTCGATGTCCGAACGCAGCATTATCCCGCTCAGCTCGTACATTTGCAGGGCGAAACCTACGGATGCGCCAGGTATCCGCATGCTGCGCCAAGACCTGTCCCGGACTGTGCGTCTCGCGACGCGTGACCCGCTACTGAATCAAAAAGAACGCGTCAGTAAGCGCGGCGGGCGCGACACCTGCAACGGTGAGCAGCGGGACAAAGGAATTTCCGCCGCCGTTCGAGTCAACCCAAATTACCGCATCCGCGGGCGTGTTGCCCGTGGTCACCGTGAGCCAGCCATCAGCGCGCGCCGTCGTGCCCGTATAGCCAAGCGCATCGAACAACGGCCGCAGGTCAATGCCATCCGTGTTGCCCGCGCGTGTGTCGAACCCGTAGATCGTGTCGCCGGCATCGGCCATCGCCGCATATATGAAAACATCGTTGCCGGTGGTGGCTGCCGGCCCACCGACATTCGTGCTGTCGCCCGAGCCGACCATGATGTCAGCACCCGGACCGCCTGTGATGGAATCGTTTCCGGCGCCGCCGTCGATAATGTCATTGCCGTTGCCACCGAAAATCGAATCGTCTCCAGCTCCGCCATAAATTACATCGTTCCCGTCATCGCCATACATTTCATCAGATCCGCCCGGCGCGTTGTGGTCGCCCGACTCGCCCATGAGCATGTCGTCACCGTTATCACCGTGGATAGTGTCGCTGCCGAATCCTAAGACGGTCGTCAGGCCATCACCGAATATGATGTCGTTGCCATCGCCGCCGAGGAGCTGATCGTTGCCTTGCCGGCCGTCGACGTAGTCAATACCTGCCTGGCCGAAGATGACATCGTTGCCGCCTTCGCCCACCAGCACGTCGATCCCATCGCCGCCGGCTATCTGGTCGTCCCCATCACCGCCCAGCACAGTGTCGTCGCCGCTGCCGCTCTCAATACTGTCGTTGCCGGCCGTTTGCCCCAAAGCCAATGGATCATTGCCATTCTCTCCGTTGATCCAGTCATTGCCATCACCGCCATACAAGCGGTCATCGCCGCCGCTGCCGTTCAAGACATCATCGCCGACCAGACCCGCGATTCCATTCGCGCCGCCATTGCCGGTGATCGTGTTATTCGAATCGTTGCCGACGCCGTCGAGATTGCTGCTGCCCGACATGATCAAGTCCTCTACGTTCGTCGGCAATGTATAGCTGACACTGCTATTTACGCTGTCGTGACCGCCGGTCCCCGTTGGAAATTCGCCGGTATGGCGAATTACATATGAGTAGTTCGGCTCGACGATCTGGTCGTTGCTGGAATCGACATAGTACGTCTCATCACCGCCGCCGCCATACATGGTGTCGTCGCCCGGTCCTCCATCCAGCAGATTTCCTACAGGGACATACGCACCACTCAGCGAGTCCTGGAAACCGAGAACATTGTTGTCCCCGTACAGTATGTCGTTGCCCGCGTCGCCATACAGCGAGTCATACGCGAAGAACACGAGCGCTGGCACAGGGCCCGTCGTATCAAGGGTGAGTTTGTCGCCGCCACTCAATACATCGTCCCCCGCAGCGCCGTGTATGTCGTCTGGAAGGTAGTTGCCTTCCAGGACGTCTGCAGCGCTCGTTCCGTTGATTGTCGGCATGTTGCTCCTGTTGCTTTGCGCAAATGTTCAGGGCGAGCGCAGTGTAGCACGCGGTCTCTATGACGTTAACATGTCAAAATTATCGTATAGAACGGGTCCTTACCTATACCAACGTGAATGAGAGCCTGACATTGATCATTTCGACTCATCGACAGTGGCAATGGCAAAGCCTATCTTGGCTGTGCGAAGCGTCGGCCGACACTCAAAGTGATGTTACCTGCAGAACACGTGTATCAGCTGATGTGCATGAGGCAGTGACGGCCAATTTATTGAGCAGACTACTTGATGAAATCCATTCTTGACCCCGCGTTTGAATACACACCAAGCGTCGCGACGGACCTGCGCAAAACATTTGCCAAGCTCCGACGTCGACAAGATGTTCTACGGCAGAAGCTCCTTCGTAGCATGCGCCCGCAGGCCGGCGGTATGAACACTGCGGCCGTCATATTCATTACAAAGCGTCAGCCCAAGAACCCTTGAGCGACGCGAGAGCGCCGGAACGGGCCCGCGTGAATTCTCGCTTGCACGTGCTCGATTCGCACGTTGAGGCCTGTGAGGGGGCACCTTGCTAATAGTATCCGCATCGTCCGCAGTAAACGCCTAGGACGCTTTCACACTCGAACCAAGGCTTCTGATCACTCGCTCGCGTAGGCCCACTCGATGCAACAACTTAAGTAACTTGCGGCCTGTCGAGGAGACATCAAGGCCGGTGGTCGTGGTGCCGATAGCCCAGCCTCGCGCAAGCAGATATTCGCCGAGCCGCCACGTTTCATAATCGTAGGGAAGTGTTGGTTTCGGACCGCAAAGCAGTCCGCGCAGCAACTCGATTGCCGCGAGCACTTCCGAATGATGTTCTTTGTTGCTCACTGTGCGGGGGTGCTGCATCGTTGCTCCTCCGGAACCTAATTCTGCATTTGCCTGCAGTTAATGATAGGTAATACTCGCAACCGATCGGTTGTGGTTTCTCCTTGCGGTGGTTCTCTTGCTCGGTCCACCTTGCACAATCAGTGCTGCATCTTTTTCTCGCCTCCCTCTTCAGTTTGTCGTATGCATCTCTGCAAATATACTTTGTAACTTTTGCGCTCGTCATGTCAGCGCCTTTCGTATTCGATGCTACTGGCATGGACCTGCACGTGTTGAATCTAACAAACTGTTAGGTTTTACTGTCACGAACCATCGAAGCGCCGGGTCGGGTTCGGTTCAAAGACACAAGTGAGAGACGGCCGAAGCAGCGGACCTGACAATAAAAAGGCGACAGAAGGCGGCTTGAGCTCTTGCTTTCGGCGAGAGTTGATCGCAGGTATTGGAACGGCGAACACGCGGCAACCGGACACCGGTGCCACCGCCAAAATAAGAATGCGGTGAGCAATGTCGGCGCGCTTGTAACGCTTACAAAACACGCGCTCTGTCAATCCGGCATCTCAAGACAAGCGAACAGCTTAGTTGACGGGGGGAAAAGAAATCCATAGCATTTCAGCATCGGGGGTCCAGCAGCCTCCCCATTAGACGCTCGCGTCCAAGGCCTGCTCTACAAATGGTTTAATCGCCAGTTGCGGGCAGCGTTTTGAGCGAATTGAGCACTACGTCAAAGGCGAGAGAGCCGCAGCGGCAAGTCGTTCCAACGACAGAATTCCGCATTGCGTTGAAATGTCGCGGCTCGCGCGAACTTATGCTTTCGCATATCCGGCATGCACCGTCTACCGATGGCCAGGCGGCCAGAGGAGAACAGTCCGAGCTCGAGCTGGAGTCACTCGCGTTATTACACCGAACAGATGGTGGACGCCTTCATTGCATCGCATTCGGTACACGAGCGTTGCGATAATAGTAAAGGTTAAGTCGATGTGCATCAGCGATCACCGTTCATTTTTTATAGGAGGTAATGATGGGAACTATGCGTGCTGGCTGCGCCCTGTTTGCGGCGCTGTGGATATCTGCCGTTCATGCGCAGGGGATCGACTGGAAAAAGGTTGATAGTGCGATAGGCCGAAGTGCGGCTGTATCCGGAGACGTCCATCGCTATGGCTTTCCGCGTTCCGACCTTCAAGTAACGCTTGACGGCGTAACGATCAAGCCGCCGCTCGCGCTGGGCGGGTGGGTCGCTTTCATGCCGATGCACGACACGGCGATGGTGATGGGCGATCTCGTGCTGCTCGAAACTGAAATCAATCCGGTGATGGCGAAGCTCATCGAAGGCGGGCTCGACATCACGGCGATCCACAATCATCTGCTGCGCGCTACGCCCGCGACTTTTTATATGCACGTCGGCGGCACCGGCGATCCAGTCAAGATGGCCGAAGTAATCAAGACAGCGCTGGCTCAAAGCAAGACTCCACCGCCTGCAGCGCCGCCCGCAACACCGCCGGCAGTCGATCTCGATACGGCGCAACTTGATCAGATCATCGGCGCTAAAGGCCAGGCGAACGGCGGGGTGTACCAATTCAATGTGCCGCGACGCGATGCAGTCACTGAAGGCGGCATGACGATCCCGACTCCGATGGGTTCAGCGCATGTGATCAACTTTCAGCCGACCGGCGGCGGCAAGGCCGCGATTACCGGCGATTTCGTGCTTACCGCTAACGAAGTGATGCCAATGGTTCGCACGCTGCGCTCCAACGGCATCGATGTCACCGCAATGCACAGTCATATGTTGACCGAGCAGCCGCGGCTCATTTTCATGCATTACTGGGCAGTCGATGATGCGGTCAAGCTTGCCAGAAGCTTGCGCGCGGGCCTCGACAAAACGGCAAGCGTGAAAAACTAATGTGTTTAAGCATCTGTCGCGAATTCTGCCGAGTAAGAATTGGAAGACCGCGAACTGCAGCTCTGCGTATACACGGACACGAAGGGAGGGTCAGCAAGCGTCTTCGGACTTCGATAAATCCAACGACCTTCGACCTGCCGGCTAAATCCCGGTGGGTTGAACGGCGTTTAGCCGTTGATACGTTCGTGCCCCGCGTTGCCGCGAATACAAGCGTTGCGCCTGCACAGAGCAGAAAGACGATGACCGCGCGCGATGTTTTGTACCTCAATGATATCTCTTCAGGCCCTATACGTACTCGGCTGACCGGCCTCACCAGAAGGCAATCGACTTGACGTAGAAAGTCGCGCAGTAGTAATGTGCTCGCGTGGGGGCGTTAGCAGATTCCCCGCTGCCTGGAAGACGCTTCTGGCGTCCAAATCTGCTTCTACTCGTTTCTACGCGGTTAGAAGCTATGGATGCGCCTGTTAGAGCCCGTGAGCTGTCGAGTACGCTTCAGTCATGGGCACTCCCTTCGTGTCAACGTACGGCAACCGTCTATGCCGCACGGTATCGGGCGTCTGCGAGCGGCGCCTATGTGCGAGCGACGGTTGCCTAAGCGACATTTCCGTATCGCACCCTCGACATGGCGCGAGACCTTTAGGCGCGCTGCCTCTCTTTTAGCACTGCAGCGTTCTTTTGTTCCGGTCGCGCCAACGCGCACGGACCGTTCGACGGCACAGACACAGGCGTAGCGGCGCCCAACGAATTTGAACTCGAATGCGTGAAGCGCCGCTCGAACGGACCCGACATCACCGAAGTGAGTTTGGGGTTTACATGGGCATTTTACTGCGCAGCAAAATATGAAGAGGATTTTTATGCTCAACTCCGCCGTCCCGCGACTATCGTTGCTGCATTACCTGCTGCTTATCGTTCTCGCATATGCCCTCGAGTTTGCTTCTTGCCAGGCCGCGGAGATGAATCAGCATAAAGAGATTGCGCTAGCACAGACAATTGCGCTACCGAATGTAAGAGGCAGGATTGATCACATGTCGTTCGACCCCAAGAGCGGGCGCCTGTACGTCGCCGCATTGGGGAACAACACTGTTGAAGTGTTGGATACGCGTGCTGGAAAACACATAAAAAGCATCTCCGGGCTCGATGAACCACAAGGCGTTGCCTTCGTACCGGCCGGAGACCTTTTATTCGTCGCAAACGGAAACGGCGGACGTGTAGACATATTCGAAACAAGCACATTTTCACTTGTGCAAAGCCTGAACGGGCTGCCCGATGCCGACAACCTGCGATACGACGCATCGAGCGGTCGAATGTTAGTTGGTTACGGCAAGGGCGCGATCCGCATCCTGGATGCCAGGACCACCAAAACGTTAGATGACATCAAACTGGCCGCGCACCCGGAATCGTTTCGCTTGGAACGTTCGCGGCCCCGTTTGTATGTCAATGTCCCCACGGCACGCCATGTAGCGTTCATTGATTTATCCGACCGCAGTGTAAGCACCTGGCCTCTTAAAGATGCACGCGCTAATTTTCCGATGGCTCTCGACGAGGTGCATCATCGGCTATTCATAGCAACCCGGGAGCCGCCCCAGATGATCGTGTACGACACTGAGGCGGGGAAGCCCCTCGGAGCGGTAGCAATCTCGGGTGACGCCGACGACCTCTTTGTCGATGATAAGAGCGGGCGCGTCTATATCTCGTGTGGCGCAGGCTTCATCGACGTCGTGTCGGGCCTTGATGCAGAGCGCTACAAGCTCATCGACCGTATTGCAACTCGCTCAGGTGCACGCACCAGCCTATGGGTGCCCGAGACGCGCCGGTTGTACCTCGCGCTGCCCATGCGCGACGGACAGTCAGCGGAAGTGCGCGCGTATGAAATGCAATAGGAACGAATCGTGCAGGCAGACGTTGTAGCGTGGAAGCAGTAGCTGCCAGCACAACGAGGACGACTTACACCAACGCAACGCTCCTAAACGCTGTACTACGGGGAGATAGGAGAAAACTAAAAATGGATGCCATTAAACTACTGCTCGAACGTGCGTCCGCCATAAAAGTGCGGGATCCGGGCCCAACGCAGGAAGAACTCGACATAATCCTCGCGAGCTCGTTACGTGCGCCGGATCACGGTCGCCTTCGGCCATGGCACTTCATCGTCATCTCGGGTGAGGGTCGCGCGCGCTTCGGCACGCTACTCGCCGATGCGCTCAAGGTTCGGGCGCCGACGCGACGCGTGAGATGCTCGATCGTGAAGAGCGCAAAGCGCTGCGTGCGCCGGTGATCATTGTCGTCGTCGCCCGCATAAGAGCGAACGCCAACATCCCCAACGTGGAACAGATTGTTTCCGCGGGTGCCGCGGCGGAGCACATCATGCTCGCGGTACAAGCGCTTGGCTACGGCGCGATGTGGCGCACCGGTGCGCCGGCCTATGACGACCGCGTCAAAGAAGGTCTGGGCATCGGTACTCGCGACGCCATCATCGGCATGATCTACATCGGCACGCCGGCCGCGGCTCAGCAGGAATCATCCGCCCTTCATCTTGGCGACTTCGTGACGCGCTGGCAGGGCGAGTACTAATGGATAGAACCGGCACGCAGCGAAGAGACGAGTGTTTGCTGTCTGTTTGTGCCGGAGACGATTCGACGCGAGCAACGGACGAATGCCCCTGAAGCGCGACAGCCCGGCTGTAACCACTCGACGGCTAGCGGTGTCGCGAAAGCATACCGGCCTTGTTGACGGCGGTTACCGAATGAGGCTCTTATGAATTATCTCTGGAAGTTGCGCCCTTACTTCCGCCAGACAGCGGGTGAGCTCGTCTTGGGTTCGCTGGCTGGAATTGTCATGAATACTGCCGTGGTTCTTCCCGCGATCCTTCTGGGTAGAGCCATCGACAAGGCGCTTGCGCTGGACAGGGGCGAGGCAACGCCAGACGACGTGACGTTGGCAGCGTTATTCCTGGTAGGCGGCACGCTTCTCACCGAGGGTCCGCGTGTGCTTAAGCGCTGGTGGCTGATAACCGCGAACGCACGTATTCGTGCCAACCTGCGCGCCGACGCACTTCGCGGGGCGCTTTCGCGGCCGATGGCAGACCTTCATAAGACGTCCATCGGTGACCACCTGGCGCGCATCGTTGGAGATGTGGAGGTCCTTGGTATCGGCGTGCGGGAATTCACCATCGAGACGTGGGATACGGTTCTCTTCTCGTGTTCGTTCGTCATTGCACTATTCATGATCGACGCACATCTCTCGCTGCTGGCGCTGGCACCAGTGCCGATCGCCATGGTCATTGCCCGCGTTTCCGGACGCTGGGTTACATCGCGAACGACGCGGGCGAGGGAAGCCAACGCGACGCTCACAGCGAGCATTCAGGAATTGCTCGCAGGCTTTCGCGTGCTACGGTTTTTCGGCCGCGGCACGGCAGCAACCGCCGTCATCGAGAAACTATCGCGCGCATTCGCTGAACGAAACCTGAACGCACTCCGCTTGCGTTTAGGCCTGCCACCGCTATACAGCACCCTCATGATGTCAGGTGTGCTGTTCGTGATCTGGAAGGGCGGCGAACGCGTGTTTGATGGCGCGATGACCATCGGCGTCTTTGTTGCCTACATGGCATTGTTCGTTCGCTTCGTTGAGCGCGGATTTCGCATTCCTCAGCTTATCAATTCAATGCAGAGCGGGGGCGCTGCGTACGCGCGACTGGAATCCATGTTGATGCCTCCTTTAAGCGTTGCCGGCGAGCCGCGGTTCGCGTCTTTCAAAGCGGACTACGTTGCCAGTCTCGACCGTAACGCAACGGCCGAAAAGCGCAAAGGTTCCGGCCCCGTTGGCGTCTCATTGAAAAACGTCACCTTCAAGTTCCCGGGTGCGATGCAGCCGTCACTCATCGACCTTTCCTTGGAGATCACGCCAGGCAGTCTGGTGGCCGTGACGGGTCCCGTTGGATCGGGGAAGAGCGCGCTCGCGCGCGCTCTGCTAGACATTTATCCGATCGACTCGGGTGACGTACGGCTCAGTGCTTCGGACGGATCCACGCTCGACCGCCGTGCTGGTCTCGTCGGTTATCTGCCGCAGGATGCGCATCTTTTCTCGGGGTCGCTGCAGGAAAATATTCTTATGGCGGCGCCAGCCGATTCCACAAAGCTCGCTCTCGAGGCAGTGCGGGTTGCGGCACTCGACGCCGATGTTGCCGCATTTGCTGACGGTATCAATACCCAGATCGGTGAATTGGGGGTGCGTATTTCAGGCGGTCAGAGACAACGGGTCGGTTTGGCACGCGCGCTTGCCGCGTACGGCACCGACAGTCCGGGTCTACTGGTATTGGACGACCCGTTCTCAGCGGTCGACGTCGAAACCGAGGCACGCATCATCGGCGCTCTTCGCAAGGAATTCGGCTATGAGCGAGCTCAGGCAAAGCGCGCCACCATAGTTCTTTGCTCTCAGCGTCTTGCCGCCTTCCCGCAAGCGGATTGCGTCATAGTGCTTGAAAAAGGTCGGATTGCCGAGCAGGGGACGCATGCTGAGCTCCTTGCGCGGCGCGGCGTCTATGCGCGGATCTACGGCGCGCAGACGCGGACCGAACTGCGCCAGGAGCGCAGCAACGCATGAACGTTAGCGCGACGAATATTTTGGTCGTACAACCCAGCTTTGGCAGCCGGCTCGCGCAGCTGGTTCGGCCCTGGCAGAGCACGCTCGTCATCATTGCTCTGCTTGTGCTGGCGAGCGCGGTGTGCGAGCTCGTACCTCCGGTTGTCATCCGCTGGCTTGTCGACGATCACTTGTCGGTTGGCAATCGGGAAGGCTTGCTAACGTTGGCCATGTTGTATCTGGCCGCGACCTCACTTGGCCAGGCTCTCGCATTTGTGTATGGGTATCTGGCGGCGACCGTGTCGCAGGGTGTATTGAGCCGCCTGCGTGTGCGCCTGTTCGCCCATCTGCAGCAGTTGCCGGCAGGTTATTTCGACCGCACCCCGCTTGGCGAGATCATTAGCCGCTGCACCGCAGACATCGACACGCTTGATACGGTGTTCACAAGCGGTGTCGCGACTCTCGTCGCAAATCTGTTCCGACTCGTGACGATCGCGGTCGCCATGATCATCCTTAGTCCAATGTTATCGCTGATTGCGGCGTTGACATTGCCGCCACTTTTTTTGCTCACGCGATTCTTTCAACGACGTATACGCGATGCCGAGCGGGCCAACCGAAGGGCGGTGGCCGAGATGAATACGCATTTGCAGGAAACACTGCGCGGCGTCGAGGTAATCCAGGCGTTCAAGCGTGAGTCGAGCTTCGTTGCGCGTTTCCAGCGAGTACTCCAACGAGTATTGCGGGCTTCAAACCGTTCGACCATTTACGCGTCGTTCTATCCTCCGATAACCGCCATGATGACTTATGGCGCGATTGCGCTCCTGCTATGGGCGGGCACCCGAGATACGGTTGGCTCATCCGCTGTATCCATTGGCACGCTGACCGCGTTCGCGCTACTTCTGCAGCGCTTCTTTACGCCGGTGACCGCCTTGGGCGATGAATGGCAAACAGTGCAAGGAGCGTTATCAGGTGCCGAGCGCATCTTCGACGTGCTCGCGATGCCTGCTAATGAGCAAGCGCCGCGAACACCGCCAACGCGAGCAAAAAATGGCGTCGTCTGCGACGATGTCGTCTTTGGTTATACAGCCGGCGTCCCGATACTGCACGGCGTCACTCTACATGTTGCCGCCGGTGAACACGTTGCACTCGTCGGGCGCACTGGCGCCGGAAAGACCAGCATCATCCATCTGCTTGCCGGCCTGTATGCGCCGTGGCAGGGCCAACTGAGTGTCGCGGGCCGCAGCCCACGCGCGCTATCAGACGCAGATAAACGCCAAACACTCGGTATCGTGCCTCAGACGTCTCAACTCTTCAGCGGCACTGTGTTCGAGAATCTTACGCTCGAGGATGACACCGTCGCGGAATCGGCTGTGATTGAAGCGGCCAGACTGACTGGCGCTGATGCGTTCATCCGTAGCTTGCCGAACGGCTATGGGACGGTGCTGCGCGGTTCGGGCCGCGGGCTGGGGCTGCAGCTCTCAGCCGGGCAGGAGCAACTCCTGGCGCTGACGCGAGCTCTGGTATGGAAACCTTCGGTACTTCTCTTTGATGAGGCGACGTCGTTCGTTGACGATGCCACCGAGGCGTCGTTACGCGAGGCGCTGCGCGCGACTATGCTTGCGCGCGGTACCGCGATACTGACGGTTGCTCATAGGCTGTCAACCGCGAGAGAGGCGGACCGAGTGGTAGTTCTTGATCACGGCCGCGTCGTCGAGAATGGCGCACCGTCAGAACTCATCACACTTGGCGGCTACTTCGCGGCGCTAGTCGAGCTGGAAGCTGCCGGCTGGGACTGGCAGGGCGTGAATTGAAATTGTCTGATCTACCAGGACTGGCAAGCCGCTGCAGATCGTCGCTGCTTGACCGGTGCATGCCATTTCAAGAGTGGGACATCATGGACAGTGCGACCTGGCGCGATCCGGACCTCGTGCACGAATGCTATCAAACACATGGCGGCAGAATTTCGATAAATCGAGGCGCAGGCACGCCGCCGTATGCGGCAATGAAAGGGGAGTCTGCATGAGTATGCTGAAGGAATATTATCTACAGCCGAATGCGCCCGACCCGGTTCTGCCCGAAGGCGAGGTGCTGCGCTGCGTGCGCCGTTTCGTGCCAACAGCAAAAGCGATGACGTGCGTTGATGAATCGGGCGGCGAAGCGCGGACCTACATCGTAGATGAGGCAGTCGTGCTCAAGGTACAGCGGCCACAACAGCTGCGTGTCGGCACCAGCCTCGCGCGCGAAGTTTTTTTTCTCAACCAGCTGGCGGCGGCCGCGCCCGACCTGCCCGTGCCGCGCGTCCTTGGCTACCGTCGCGAAACGAACGCATTGGAATACAACATCCAGACGCGGATGCCGGGGGTGGCCTACGCGGACGCGAACCTTAGGCCGGACGCGCAGCACGACGTCATCTTCAACGTGGGGCGGTTACTGCGTCGCCTGCATGCCATTCCGCAGCAGCCGTTCCACGACAGCGCTCACTTCCCCACCGACCGTACGGCGGCCGAATTCAAACGGCGGCTGTTCGAATATTTCGACGTAGTCGCCAGGCGACTTGAAGCGAAAGGGCGGACGTGGCCGCTGGAGATTCCATTCGAAACGGTGCGCGGACGCACATTGGCGGCGCTGCCCGAATCGCAAGAGTTCGTGGCATTGCACTCCAACCCCGGTCCGCCTCACACCTTCGTTGACCGGGCCACCGGGCGCTTGCAGGGCCTGATTGATTTTGGCGACGCTTACATCAGTCATCCTGCTTTAGATTTGTGGCGCTGGCGCTGGCCCGCCGAACGCGCCGCCGCGCTGGCCGGTTATACCGCCGACGCGCCCGTGAGCGATGACTTCATGCGAACATGGAAAGCCGTCGCGGTTGTCGCATCCGCGATCTTGATAGCATTTTTCCCTGACCGCCAGGACGAAGCGACAAGGGATTTGCGACAGTCTTTAAGCGACTTGTGATGCAAATGAAAGCCAGTTCAATGCCGCTTTTCATTGATGTCCGCCGCGATCAAACTGTGCGAACGTGAGCGCATCATGGCCGTCCCGTACAGTTTCAGCGTTTCTTTCTAACTGCCCGCCCACCGCATGCATCCGCCGAGCGTTAGCACCGGACGACTGGCTCATCTGCCGGTGAGCCTGTTCGGGTCTGTCATGGGCTACTCCGGGCTCGCGCTCGCGTGGCGGCTCGCGGCGTCTGAGTTTGGCCTGCCTGGATGGATTGGCGAGGCGCTTGCTTTCGTCGCGGTCAGCGTTTTTCTTTTGCTGACACTGTGCTATGCGATCAAATGCATCGAGTCGCCGGAGGCAGTAAGGGCCGAGTTCGCGCATCCGGTGGCGGTCAACTTTTTCGGCACGCCGATCATTTCACTCTTGCTGCTGCCTGCGGTAGTTGCACCGTATTCAGCTGCGCTGACCAAAGCCCTCTGGTTGATCGGAACCGTGTCAATTGCTGAGCTTCGCGTGGCTGGTCGTGAGCCGGTGGATGAGCGTTCGACAAAAGATCGTGCACGCGACGCCTGCCTGGATGATTCCCATCGTCGGAACACTCAACATCTCGATTGTGGGCGTTACGCTGGATGTTCCAGGAGCACAGGCCGTTAGCGCTTTCGGGTTGGCAGTCGGCTTGTTCTTCGCGGTCCCGCTTTTCACGCTGGTTCTTTCGCGGCTGATCTTCGAGGAGCCCATGCTCAAGGCGCAGTGGCCTTCACTGTTGATCTTCGTGGCGACCTTCGCAGTTAGCTTCTCGGCGTATCTCAGCGTCGTAGGGCGAGTAGATCTTTTCGCGAGCTCGCTTTTCTATCTGGCCGTATTCATGTTCGCAGTCCTGGTGCCGAAGTTGCTGTTGCTGCGCAGCACTACGCCTTTCCATACTTCGTGGTGGGCGGTGAGCTTTCCGCTCGCGGCCATGTCGAACGCCGCGTTGAAGTTCAACCTGTACCAACAGTCGTGGCTGGCGCAGGCCTTCGCACTTGCAGTGCTGGCTTTCACAACTTTCGTCATTATGTCGATGAGCGTGCGCACCATCGCAGGTATCGCCCGCGGCGAACTGCGTACCTTGATGCTATGACGACTGGCATTCGCCAACGTTTGGCGACAACGCACGCTGCATACGAACGAATGCCGTAGGTCGGCGAAGTGGACGTGAATCGCTGGTGATGTGGGTACGCCTGTCCCTATAGACGAGTGTCTGCTTCAGCTACGCCCTCATTCGCGCATGTTGTCATCGCTTGGAAGAGGGGCGCCTCGTGACTATGCTGTATTTTGGGGCAAGCGTCGTTCACAAACGCACAGGGTCGCGCCAGCATTACAATGCATAGATAGCGTCGTACAGGGCGCCAGTGTGGCTGAAAGTCTGAAAGAAACGCTCGTGATCAAGCTGCTCGACAGTAAGACGAAGTTCCGTGCCTCGTTCGGGGCTGACGTGGACGCAGACGAGGGCGCGGCAGGCGTCAAGGCGATCACGGCCTGACTCAAGCCGGAGCTTGCGGGCCGTCATCCGAACTTATTACTCACAAGGAAATCATCATGCCTAATAGTACTTCCCGTCCCAAACTGAGCGAAAAAGGACTGCTCACGCCCGATAACTGTGTCGTCGCAATTATCGACCTTCAGCCGCAAATGCTTTTCGGCGTCGCCAACTTTGACCGCCAGACGATCATCAATAACAATCTTGCCCTTACCAAAGCGGCGCGCGTATTTGACGTGCCAGTCGTCTTGTCCACGGTCGAAACCAAGGCATTCAGCGGCAACATGTGGCCGCAAATTCAGGCGGTCTTTCCGCGGCAGGAGCCAATCGAGCGCTCGAGCATGAATTCCTGGGACGATGCAAACTTCGTCAACGCTATCGAGCGCAGCGGACGCAAGAAAATCGTGCTGGCAGGGTTGTGGACGGAAACGTGTATTGCATTGCCGACCGTTCAAGCCATCCACGATGGATACGAGGTTTACGTCGTCGAAGATTGCTGCGGCGACGTGACTCAGCTCGCGCACGACAATGCGATGAAGCGCGTCATTCAGGCCGGTGCGAAACCGGTCACTGCACTTTCGGTGATGCTCGAGTGGCAACGCGACTGGGCGCACAAAGGTACTTATAACGCTGTAATGGACATTGTGAAAAACCATTGCGGAGCGTACGGCGTCGGCGTCGAATACGCGTATACGATGGTACATGGCGCCCCTGCTACGAAATACCCGGACTGGGCCATGGCGGGCGCAGCAGAGACGCGCGCGTGAGAATTCCTAAGAGGTTTACCGAGCACACGGCGAAAGTCAACGGGGTACGTATCCACCATTACCTCGGTGGCAAAGGCAGCGCGGTTATTCTGTTGCATGGATTCGCACAAACCAGCCGCATGTGGTTTCCAATTATGGGCAAGCTTGCGCAAAGGCATACGGTACTCGTGCCGGATCTGCGCGGCGCGGGCGGCTCAGCCAAGCCCGAGGGTGGTTACGACAAAAAGACAATGGCACAGGATATACGCGCGCTGGCGTCGTCCCTTGGGCTCGAGCACGCAACCATCGTTGGCCATGATATCGGGCTGATGGTTACCTACGCGTATGCCGCGCAGTATCCGAACAACACCGACAGAGTCGTCTTAATGGACGCGTTTCTGCCAGGCATTGGCAATTGGAAAGACGTATGGTTGCTGCGGGACCTGTGGCATTTCCACTTCCACGGAAAGACGCCGTTGGCGCTCGTCACCGGCCGGGAGCGCACGTACCTCGAGCACTTCTGGAACGATTTTGCGGCGAACCCCAAACGCTCAGTTTCGGAAGCTGACCGCCGCGCGTATGCCAGAGCTTTTGCGCAACCGGGCGGTATTCGCGCGGGATTTGAATATTTCAAGAACTTCGAGAGAGATGCCGAGGAGTTCCGTGAGCTCGGCAAGACCAAGCTCACCATGCCGATGCTGGTGCTGGGCGGTGAAAAGTCAGGCGGCAACTTTCTTATCGAGCAGGCGAAACTCATCGCGACGGATGTCCGCGGTGTGATCGTGGCCGGCTCGGGCCATTGGTTGATCGACGAAGCCTCTAAGCAAGTTATTCCTGCGCTGGTTGACTTCATCAATTAAGGGGTCCAGCTATGCAACATTCGAATCGGAGAAGTTTTATCAAGGCAGGTGCTGCCATCGGCGCGTACGGCCTGTTGGGAGGATGCATGACCGCAAATACTTCGTCGCCGACCTCCGGATCGGCGGACACCATACTCGCAAACGGCAGAATCGCGACGCAGAACGAACGCCGTACTATCGTCCAGTCCCTGGCAATCAAGGATGGTCGCGTGCTCGCGACCGGCGATACATCGACTGTAATGTCATATCGCACCAGCGCAACGCGGGTGATCGAGCTCAACGGCCGTACCGTGATTCCGGGCCTCATCGATTCGCATTCCCATCCGATTCGGGGCGGACTTTATTACAACCTCGAACTGCGCTGGGACGGCGTGCCGTCACTTGCGGATGCGTTGCGCATGCTGCGCGAACAGGCACAGCGGACACCGCCAAATCACTGGGTGCGCGTTGTCGGCGGCTGGTCCGAGTTTCAGTTTGCCGAGAGACGCATGCCTACGCTCGCCGAACTCAATGCCGCAGCGCCGGACACGCCGGTGTTCGTATTGAACCTGTATGCGACAGCGCTATTGAATCGCGCGGCATTGCGAGCGGCCGGCTACACGAGAGACACACCGAATCCGCCCGGCGGTGAAATTGAACGCGATAAAGCCGGCGATCCGACCGGGCTGCTCGTCGCCAAGCCGAACGCCTTCATACTGTATTCCACGCTCGCCAAAGGCCCCAAGCTGCCGTTCGAGCAGCAGGTCAATTCATCCCGCCAGTTCATGCGCGAATTGAACCGGCTTGGGGTGACCAGCGTGATCGACGCGGGCGGCGGCTTCCAGAATTATCCTCAGGATTACGAAGTTATCACGGCGTTGCATAAGGACCGGCAGATGACCGTGCGGATCGCTGCCAGCCTATTCACCCAGCGCCCCAAGCAAGAACTCGAGGATTTCTCGAACTGGACGAGTACCGTCAAAGCGGGGCAGGGCGACGACATGTATCGCATCAACGGCGCGGGCGAGATGCTCGCCTATTCAGCTGCGGACTTCGAAGATTTTCTCGAGCCGCGTCCAGACATGCCGTCGAACATGGAAAGCGATTTGAAAAGCGTCGTCACGCTGCTCGCGCGAAACCGCTGGCCGTTCCGTATGCATGCAACGTACGATGAGACCATTAGCCGCGCCCTCGACGTTTACGAAGCGGTCAATCGCGAAGTGCCGCTGAGCGGGTTGCATTGGTTCATCGACCATGCCGAGACGATAACGCCGCGCAATATCCACCGCATCCGTGCGCTGGGCGGCGGCATAGCAGTGCAGCATCGCATGGCGTTTCAGGGCGAGTATTTCATTAAGCGCTATGGCAATGCAGATGCCAAACCGCCTATCAAGCGAATGCTCGCGACCGGCGTGCCGGTAGGCGCCGGTACCGACGCGACACGCGTGGCGAGCTATAACCCCTTCGTCTCGCTCTACTGGCTCGTGAGCGGCAAAACGGTAGGCGGCACGTCGATGTATTCGGACGCTAACCGGTTCGATCGCATGGAAGCACTGCGTTTGTGGACTGTAGGGTCGAGCTGGTTTTCGAGCGACGAGGGCAAGAAGGGTGCGCTCGTACCCGGCCAGCTCGCCGATATTGCGGTGCTCTCGGCGGACTACTTTTCCATTCCCGAGGAAGAAATCAAGAAGCTGCAATCGGTGTTGACATTGGTCGGCGGCAACGTCGTGCACGCTGCCGGCGAATTCGGCGGAATCGCGCCGCCGCCGCTGCCTGTTAGCCCCGAATGGTCACCGGTCGCCGCATATGGCGGTTACGGCGCTCCGCTTCGCAGACCGTCAGTTGCGCAAGCGCGTGTTGCGGCGGCGACAGGCTGCTGCAGTTTGTTCGACGGCTGGAGTCTCGACGCGGGATTCGCGGGTTGCAGTTGCGCCATGTTCTAGCGAGAGCGAGATGGAAGCCAGCTTGGCGGGACTGGTACTGGGCTTCGCCATTGGCGCCGGTTGCAGATTCTTTGATATCCCGTCGCCGGCACCACCGCGCCTGATTGGCGCCGGTTTGTTGCTTGCCATGACTTTAGGTTTCGTCATCGCCGATCAGTCGTTAGACCCGCGACCCGCACCCGTATCGGAACGCACACCGTGAAAGCTGTTATCGGCTTGGCCCTCGCGTTTGCTCTCGGCTTTGCGTGCCGGGCATTCGGGATACCGTCGCCGGCACCCCCTGTAATCATGGGAGCGCTGTTTGTTGTCGCGATGACCGCCGGCTATATCCTGGTCGATCGCATCATGACGCGACCGGCCCGACACGCAGTTGATTGCGGCGGCCCGAGCGGCGCAACTGCGGCTGAAATTATCGGCACATTGCACATAAACGTTGAGCGCCGGGAGCCGCTGCGGCTGCAAACTCGACTCTTTCCATTTCTCGGCAGGCTTCTGAAATCGCCTGCAATCCGCTTTATCGCCTTGGTAGGGCTGTGCGCGGCGTATCTTCAGGGCGGCCTCGAGAAAGCAGCGGACTTCGATGCTGCAATTCGGGAAGCGCAACACTTTGGTTTTCCCTTCGCTGCTTGGGTCGCCGCGGCAACCACCGTTACAGAACTTGCCGGATCAGCGTTAATCATAACCGGGTATTATCGATGGCTCGGTGCCCTCTGGCTCGCCGCATTTACGCTCGCGGCAACATTTGTCGCGAACCGTTTCTGGGAGTTAGATCCCGCGGCAAGATTTATGGTCGAAAATTCTTTTTTCGAGCATCTCGGTCTCGTTGGCGGTTTTCTCCTCGTTGCGTGGCTTGACTTACGTGAAAAGTCTTCGGCGACGGCAAACGATAGCAGACGGTGATGACTGCAAAAACAAGAACTCTATGGCACCGCAATGTCGCCCGCAACACCGATGGTTCGCGATGCAACACCGACCCGCGATGTAACTGAATATGGAAAACAAAACCGTGACGAATGTTTCGAATGGCGAACAAAACGCGACCGTAGTAATAACTCATCGCGTCAAGGAAGGTTGCGAAGAGCTGTATCAAAAATGGCTCGATGAAATAGTGCCTCGCAGCAAAACATATCCCGGCCATCTAGGCGTGATGATCATACGTCCTGTTCCAGGTGCCACTTCCACATTCACGGTAGTAATTCGGTTCGACACCCAGGACCACCTTCACGCGTGGATGGGATCGAACGAACGCAAGCGCCTTATCGAAAAGGTAAAGCCATATCTTGCTGATGACGACCAATTCCTGGTACGAAGCGGCCTTGATTTCTGGTTTACGCCGGAAGCCGCCAAGGCGAAGCTGCCGAAGCGCTGGAAGCAGTTTCTTGTGACTTGGTCTGCCATTTATCCTTTGGTATTGCTGGCATTTCCGACCGTCGAGTTGGCGTTTCAAAAACTGGCAATCCCCGACAACCGCTATTTTCGAACGCTGATCGTTACGTGCGTCGTCGTACTGCTCATGGTGTACGTCGTTATGCCGCGGTACACGAAAGCGGTTCATCGATGGTTGTTTAATTGACGACCTATCTTTCCGCGGCTGCAGTGAGGACGATAAAGTCACCGCTGGTATTCGTGAAAGCCGGATTCTTCAACCTCGAAATGATTGCAAACAAATCCCGCCCGAAGAAAGTCATCGACGGGCGTTATGCTGAAACCGCGATTACCTAAGGTTGCGGTAGTTGGCGGCTCCATTGCCGGACTGGCAACCGGGATCGCTTTGCGCTGCCTCGGTTGCGATGTGCAGATTTATGAGCAGTCGCCGACGAGCCTGCGTGGCAGACGCGGTGGCTTTCGGCGGCGTTCTTCTTGACATGTGTACCGCGCGGGCCCTGGCAAAAGCATAAGCTCAGCAACGCGACGCGCACCGCGGTCTTCGTTCGGACACCGTTGTCGGAACGCTTTCGGCCCTGGTGCTCGGTGTGATGATGTCGGCGGCACACTTCGTTCTCAACATGGTCGGGCGAAGTGACCGCAATCTCCGTTGACCTC
>Ga0070675_100000974_pt1 | contig 20473 bp, 18 predicted proteins | sample KBSM43metaG_FD_65343 | JGI IMG/M metagenome (GOLD analysis project Ga0070675, IMG submission 65343) | Miscanthus rhizosphere microbial communities from Kellogg Biological Station, Michigan, USA - KBS M4-3 metaG | ecosystem: Host-associated > Plants > Roots > Rhizosphere > Soil ... | reverse complement strand
CCCGAGCCTGCTGGAGCTGATGGATCCGGCGATGGTGCGCGCGCTGGAGGCGTACCGGCCGATGGGCCTCGGAGCCGGCGACCGCACGCTGCTGCTCGCCGCGTCCGACGCCGGCCCGGGGGCGGCCGCCGACCTCGAGCGGATCGCCGAATGCTGCGGCGACGCCGAGATCCATCTGGCCACGGACGCCGAGGAGGCCGACGCGCTGCTCGCCACCCGTCGCCTCGCCCATCCCGCGCTGGAACATCTGGCGGCAAGCGCTTTCCCCGACGGGAGAGGCGCCGTGATCGTCGACGACGTCGCCGTTCCGCGCAGTCGGCTGGCCGAGCTCGTCGACGGGATCGCCGGGATCGCCGCGCGAACCGGCGTCATCATCGCCACCGTCGGCCATGCCGGTGATGGCAACCTGCACCCGAACATCCTCGTGGACCGCGACGATCCGGCCAGCCTCGCCGCCGGCCGCCGCGCGTTCGACGACATCATGGCGCTCGGCCTCGCCCTCGGCGGCACGGTCACCGGCGAGCACGGCATCGGCCTGCTCAAGCGGGACTGGCTGGAACGCGAGCTCGGCCCGGTGGGGCTGCGGGTGCACCGCGCGATCAAGGCCGCCCTCGACCCGGCCGGCATCATGAACCCGGGCAAGGTCATCGCCCGCGTAGATTGACCGGCGTGGAGCCGCGCCGCCGCCCGCCAGTCTGGCACTACGTCCTCGCGGTCGGCCTCGGCCTGTGGACCATCGCCGTCACCGTCGTCGCGCAGGTGGCGCTCTACCTCGTCGACACGCTCGACGTCGTCACCTACGGCCGGCCGGTCGCCGACTCCACACAGGTCGTCGTCGGCCTGATCGCCGCGGCGCTCGTGTTCGCGCCGGCGGCCGGGCTTGGCGCGCTCCCGCTCGCCGGCGACGTTCGGGCGGTGGTGCGGGCGTGGGCGTGGGCGGGCGCGGCGTCCGCCTTGCTCGCGGCCGCGCGCCTGGCGCCGGCTCCGCGCCACGAGGCCTATCTGTTCGGGCTGACGTGCGCCGCTCTCCTCGCGTCGATCTTGCAGTTGTGGTGGGCGACAAGACGGGACAAGGCAGCCAAAAACCTGGCACCGCAACTGCAAGATCGCGTGGAGGGGAATGCGGGAGCGGGAAGCGCTGGGCTGGCCGGCGCGGTTGCCGGCGGGCTGCTGCTCCTGGTGCCCTGGGTCTGGCTGGGCGCGCTCGGCGGCCCGCTGGAGACGCTGCTCGCCGCGACGACGGCGGCCGCCCTGGGCTGGCTCGCCGCCCGCATCACCGCGCCGATCTTGCAGTTGTGTATGGCGTCTCGCCCCACTTCGCCCGACAATGTCCCCGCCACAAGTGCAAGATCGGCGGATGTCGGGGCCGGGCGGCTCGTGGTCGTGGGGTTGGCCGCCGGGGTGGCGCTCACCCCGCTCGCGGGCGCGACCGGCGAGACCGGCGTGGCGCTGGCCGAACTCGGCGTGCTGCCGGTGCTGGGCTTCGCGCTCGCCTTCCTGTGCCGCGTCGCCGGCCGCGTCGCCGGCCGTATCCCGCGCCGCATCCCGCGCCACATCCCGCTCCGGGGCACCGCCGTGCTCGTGGCGCTCGCGGCCGCCGGCCCGTTGGCGTTCGTGGACCCGGAGGAGACGTCGCTGGTGCTCGGCACCAACGACGTCGCCTTCTGGGCGCTTGTCGGCGCGGCAAGCGCTTTCCTCGTCGCGCTGCTGCTCCCGGTCGGCTACGCACTCGCCGGCCGCCGACACCAAAGCCTCCGGCGGCCCGTGGCGGCCGGTCTGGTCGCGGTGCTCGCGCTCGGCGTGGTGGCCGTCCACATCGGACTCGGGCAGCCCGGCCTGCACGGCGACCGCCTCTTCGTCGTGCTCCGCCAGCAGGCCGACCTCACGGGTCTGGAAGCGATCCCGGACCGTGACGAACGGCTGCGCCAGACGTACCGACGCCTCGTCGCGCACGCCGACCGCACCCAGGCCAGCCTGCGCAAGGACCTGCGCCGCTACCACGTCGGCTTCCGGCCGTACTACCTCGTGGACGCCATCGAGGTCGACGGTGGCCCGGCCGTCCGCGCCTGGCTGTCCCGACGCTCCGATGTGGACAGTGTGGTCCCCGATCCGGTGCTGCGCCCCCTACCCGCCGAGCCGGGCCCGCCGACCAGCCGCACGGAGCGACCCGCCGGTCCACTGTGGAACATCGAGATGATCAAAGCCGACCGGGTATGGGAGGCGGCGAACGCGCGCGGCGCCGGCATCGTCATCGGCACCTCCGACTCCGGGGTCGACGGCACCCATCCGGCGCTGGAAAGCGCATTCCGGGGCGGCGACGACTCCTGGTACGACCCGTGGAACGGCACCGACCGCCCCACCGACCGCAACGGCCACGGCACGCACACGCTGGGCACGGCGCTCGGCCGCGACGGCATCGGCGTCGCCCCGGAGGCATCCTGGATAGGCTGCGTCAACCTGGACCGCAACCTCGGCAACCCGGCGCACTACCTGGACTGCCTGCAGTTCATGCTGGCCCCGTTCCCGCGCGCCGGCGACCCGTTCCGCGACGGGCGCCCGGAGCGGGCCGCGCACGTGCTCACCAACTCCTGGGGCTGCCCGGTCGTCGAGGGCTGTACGCGGCCGGACCTGCTGCGCCCGGCCGTCAACGCCCTGACGGCGGCCGGCATCTTCGTCGTCGCGGCCGCCGGCAACACCGGCGACGCGGGGTGCGGCTCCATCACCGACGAACCCGCCACCGATCCCGAGGCGATGACGGTGGGCGCGGTGACCCGCACCGGCGCGGTCGCCAGCTTCTCCAGCCGCGGCCCGGTGCCGGGCAACCCGGGTGCCGTCAAACCGGACGTCCTCGCGCCCGGCACGGGCATCGTGTCGGCGGCGTCGGGTGGCGGCTACCGGGCCGAGAGCGGCACCTCGATGGCCACCCCGCACGTCGCGGGCGTGGTGGCGCTGATGTGGTCGGCCAACCCTCGGCTCATCGGTGACATCGATCGCACCGCCGACATACTGCGCTCGACGGCCCGGGTCGGCGGGCTCACATCGTCGGAAAACGAGCGCACGTGTGGTGACCCGCGCAACCTGCGCGGCGCCGGGCTTGTCGACGCGTTGGCGGCCGTGACGGCCGCCAGGGCGATCGGGTTCTAACCCGCCACCGCCTCGGCGGCCCGCAGGACGCGCAGCGCGTTGTGCCAGGTGAGCTTCGCGAGCTCGGGATCGGTCCAGCCGCGGCGGGCCAGTTCGGCGAGCAGTGTGGGGTAGCCGGCGACGTCCGGCAGGCCGTCCGGCAGCGACCCGACGCCGTCGAAGTCGCCGCCGAGCCCGACGCAGTCGACGCCGGCGACGGCGCGCACGTGGTCGACGTGGTCGGCGACGTCGGCGACGTCGCACGGCGGGCGCGGGTGATTGCGCAGCCACGCGTCCCGGGCCTCGTCGGCGACGCCCGGAATCATGCCCGCCTCGGCCGCGATCGCCTCGGCCATCCACACCCGGCACTCCTCGGTGAGGAAGCCGGGCACGAACGTCACCATCACCACGCCCTGCGTCTGCGCGACGCGGCGCAGCACGTCGTCGGGAACGTTGCGCGGGTGGTCGCAGCGGGCCCGCGCCGACGAGTGCGAGAAGAACGCCGGCGCGGTGGAGACGTCGAGTGCGGCGTGCATCGTGGCGGGCGCGACGTGCGACAGGTCGACGAGCATGCCGAGCCGGTTCATCTCCCGCACGACCTCGCGGCCGAACTCGGTGAGCCCACCGTGCGCGGGCTCGTCGGTCGCGGAGTCCGCCCAGGCGGTGTTCTTGTTGTGGGTCAGCGTGAGATAGCGGACGCCGAGCCGGTGAAACGCCCGCAGCGCGCCCAGCGAGTCGGCGATGCAGTGGCCGCCCTCGGCGCCGAGCAGCGACGCGATGCGCCCCTCGCCGCGCGCCTTCTCCACCTCGTCGGCGGTGGTGGCGATCGCGAGATCCGACGGGTGCCGCGCCACGAGGCGGTGCACGAGGTCGATCTGCTCGAGCGTCGCGGTGACCGCCTCGTGCCCCGGCACGTCACAGGGCACGAACACCGACCAGAACTGGGCGCCGACGCCACCCGCCCGCAGCCGGGGCAGATCGGTGTGGAAGCCCTCCGGCGTCAGGTCCCGGTCGATGTCCTCGGCGGCCGACGACACGGTTCGGCCGGCCGCCTCGGCCTTGCGGCGCAGGCGCCAGGGCAGGTCGTTGTGACCGTCGACGACGGGTGCCGCATCGAGCAGGCGGCGGATGCGCTCGTCCATGGCCGCCACGCTACAAGGGACGGCTTCGTCGATATCGCCGCAGGGAAGCGGGCTCACGTTCTACGGTTGACCGAGTTCCTGGAAGGGGGATCCGCATGGCTAGGAACCAACCGTTCGACTTCTCCGACGATGACGACTACGGCATCGGTTCGCACAGCTCACACGGCTCGCACGGCTCGCACAGTTCGCATGGCTCGCACAGTTCGCACGATGTGCACGGCTCGCACGGCAGCCACTCGAGCTACAGCAGCGACTCGTCGGACCTGACCGGCTCCGACATGAGCATGTCCGACGCCGACACGATCGGCGACGGCTCGGCGCACAACGCCGCGCAGAGCGGCCGGACGGGGAGCAAGTCGGCCAAGCAGGCCTCGCAGACCCAGACCGCGTCGAGGACCACGACGTCGCAGCAGCACGACTCGCCCACCTCGATGAAGCACAAGCGCGGGAACCAGCCACGCTGATCCTGATGGACGCGCGGGCCGCGAGCGGCCCGCGACGCCAAAGGGCGGGCCGCGAGCGGCCCGCCCTTTCGTTGCGTTACCAGGGACTCAGAAGTCCATGTCGCCGCCGCCGGGCGCACCCGCCGGGGCCTTCTCCTTCTCCGGCTTGTCCGCCACGACCGCCTCGGTCGTGAGGAACAGCGCGGCGATCGACGCGGCGTTCTGCAGCGCCGAGCGGGTCACCTTGGTCGGGTCGATGATGCCCGCCTCGAGCATGTTGACGTACTCGCCGGACGCGGCGTTGAGGCCGAATCCGACCTCGAGGTTGCGGACCTTCTCGACCACGACGCCACCCTCGAGGCCCGCGTTGACGGCGATCTGCCGCAGCGGGGCGTCGAGCGAGACCTTCACGATCTGCACACCGGTGGCCTCGTCGCCCACCAGGTCGATCTTCTCGAAGGCGTTCTTGCCGGCCTGCACCAGCGCCACGCCGCCGCCGGGGACCATGCCCTCCTCGACGCCGGCCTTGGCCGCCCGCACCGCGTCTTCGATGCGGTGCTTGCGCTCCTTCAGCTCGACCTCGGTCGCGGCACCGATCTTGATGACGGCGACGCCACCGGCCAGCTTCGCGAGCCGCTCCTGGAGCTTCTCGCGGTCGTAGTCGGAGTCGCTCTTCTCGATCTCGGCGCGGATCTGGGCCACCCGGCCGGCGATCTGCTCCTGGTCACCGGAACCGTCGACGATGGTGGTCTCGTCCTTGGTCACCTGGACCTTGCGGGCGCGGCCGAGCATGTCGAGGGTGACGCTGTCCAGCTTGAGACCGATGGTCTCGCTGATGACCTGGCCACCGGTCAGGAAGCCGATGTCACCGAGCATCGCCTTGCGGCGGTCACCGAAGCCGGGGGCCTTGACGGCGACCGACTTGAAGGTGCCCCGGATCTTGTTGACGATCAGGGTGGCCAGCGCCTCGCCCTCGATGTCCTCGGCGATGATCAGCAGCGGCTTGCCCGACTGCATGACCTTCTCGAGGATCGGGAGCAGGTCCTTCACGGCGGAGATCTTCGAGTCGACGATCAGGATGTAGGGGTCCTCGAGGACGGCCTCCATCCGCTCCGCGTCGGTCATGAAGTACGGCGAGATGTAGCCCTTGTCGAAGCGCATGCCCTCGGTGAGCTCCAGCTCCAGACCGAAGGTGTTGCTCTCCTCGACGGTGATGACGCCTTCCTTGCCGACCTTGTCCATCGCCTCGGCGATGATCTCGCCGACCGACGGGTCGGCGGCCGAGATCGAGGCCACGGACGCGATCTGCTCCTTGGTCTCGACCTCCTTGGACAGCTGGGCGAGGTGCTCCGCGACGGCGGCCACGGCGGCCTCGATGCCCCGCTTCAGGGCCATCGGGTTGGCACCGGCGGCCACGTTACGCAGACCCTCGCGGACGAGCGCCTGGGCGAGGACGGTCGCCGTCGTCGTGCCGTCACCGGCCACGTCGTCGGTCTTCTTGGCGACCTCCTTGACCAGCTCGGCGCCGATCTTCTCGTACGGGTCCTCGAGTTCGATCTCCTTGGCGATGCTCACACCATCGTTGGTGATGGTCGGAGCGCCCCACTTCTTCTCGAGTACGACATTGCGGCCCTTGGGGCCGAGCGTCACCTTCACGGCGTCGGCGAGGACGTTCATGCCCCGCTCGAGGCCGCGGCGCGCCTCTTCGTCGAACGCGATCATCTTGGCCATTCGGCGTTGTCCTCCTGGACAGATTCGCGGCCGCCCGGAGTGTTTCCGGCGCACCGCCTCAGGTATTCACCTAATGGCCGGGGCGGACAGCCCGCGACGACCGGCCGCCGAACGCCGGCCCGAAGCCGACGACCGGTGGCCCTAACCGCACCGACCTTTGGCACTCAACAGTACCGAGTGCCAAGGTCTTGTTTAGCACTCTAGGCCCGCGAGTGCAAGCAAACGAACGCCTGCGGCCGGCTTCCGCAGGCACAAGATAAGAGCGGGGCACCGCCGAACGCCTGCGAAGGCGATGCGGTGCCCCGTCAGTGGGTGCGAGCAGGGTTCAGGCGAGGACGCGTACCTTCTCCGCCTGCGGGCCCTTCTGGCCCTGCGCGATCTCGAACTCGACGCGCTGTCCGTCTTCAAGCAGCTTGTAGCCGTCCATCTGGATCGCGGAGAAGTGGACAAAGACGTCCGGCCCTCCGTCGACCGCGATGAAACCGTAGCCCTTCTCGCTGTTGAACCACTTGACGGTGCCCTGTGCCACGGTGCACTTCCTCACTTCGGTGGTGCTGGCGCCGCGCCCATTCCCGGCTCGCCGCCCGGCGCAGCGGTCGCAGCGCCGAAACGCACGGTACACGAGGCGCCGTAACCCCGCACTCCCCTGATTCGGACACATTGGCGTTGCAATCGACATGCCGCCGACGTAGGAAAGCGGGGTGCGTATCAGGCAGGCTGACATTGATGATGGTCCCCGGCTGTGGGCATTGCGGCTGGAAATGCTGGCCGACGCCCCACTGGCTTATCTGGACACCATCGACCGGGCCGTCTCGCGCGGCTGGCGTGAATACCGGCACCGGGTGCACGCCTGGGTCACCGCGCCGGATCGCATGCTGTTCGTCGCGGAACGCGACGGTGCCCTCGTCGGTCACCTGGGCGCGGTCGACGAGCGCGGCTACACCGGGTTGGTGATGGTGTACATCACGCCGTCGGCCCGCGGCCTTGGTGGCCTGAAAGGTCTCGTCGACGCCGCCGGGGAATGGTCGCGCGCCGGTGGCCGGCGCGAGTTGCTGCTGGAAGTGATGGAACGAAATCACCGCGCAATCCGCGCCTATGAAAAGCTCGGTTTCGAGGCGACGGGCGCGCGCCATCCACACCCCTACCTCGCTCCGTTCACGGAGTTGGAGATGACTCGGCCCGCGTAGCCGCTTCCTCGTGCTGCGGAAGTTCGCGCATGGTGCGAAGCGGCGAGAAGAACACGGGAAGGAAGGACAGGCAGCAGCCGGCCATTCCGATCCAGACCGTCTCACGCACGCCTATGTTCTGGCCGAGCGCGCCGCCGATGAGGCCGCCGATCGGCATCGTGCCCCACACCAGGAACCGCATGGTGGCGTTCATCCGGCCCAGCAGGCGCTCCGGCGTCAGTCCCTGCCGGAAGCTCACCTGGGCGATGTTGTACACAACGCCGCCCCACAGGCTCACGCCGAAGCCGACCGCGCCGAGCCACAGCAGCAAGCCGGGCTGTACGAGCGCGGTCAGCAGGCCGAACGGCGCGGTGAACGCGGGCGCCATCCAGATCGTCGGACCCTGGCCGAGCCGCTTCGCGACCCGCATCGCGGTGAACGCGCCGATCAGCCCGCCGATCGACCCGACCGACATGACCAGCCCGATCGCACCCGGCGGGATCTTCAGCACGTCGGCGAGCAGCACCAGCAGCATCGTGAACCCGATCGCGCTGAACAGGTTGTACGTGCCCGTGCACATCGCGATCGAGCGCAGCAGCCGGTTGCCCAGCACGAAGCGCAGGCCCTCGGCGATCTCGCGGCCCAGATGTGCGTCGGGCGCGCGCTGCGGGATCGGCTCGCGCTTGCGGATCAGGCCGACGTACACCGCCGACGCGAGGAAGCTGACCGCGTCGACGACGATGGCGACCGGCGCGGTGAGCCACTGGATCAGCCAGCCGGCCAGGGTCGGGCCGCCGATCTGGCTCACCCCGCGCACCGCTTCGAGCTTCGAGTTCCCCTCGACCAGGTTCTCGCGGCCCACGAGGTGCGGTAGGTAGCTCTGGTACGCCACGTCGAAGAACACGGTGCAGACGCCGGTGAGCAGCGCGACGACGTACAGCTGCGGCATGGTCAGCATGTCGGCCCACCACGCCAGCGGCACCGAGCCCAGCAGGAGGGCGCGGGCCACGTCGCCGAAGATCAGCACGTTGCGCCGGCGCAGGCGATCGACCCAGGCGCCCGCCGGCAGCCCGATGAGGATGAACGCCGCGGTCTCGCAGGCCGCCAGCACGCCGACCTCGAACGGCGTCGCCGACAGCGCGAGGATCGCGACGAGCGGCAGCGCGAGCAGGGTGACCTGCGTGCCGACCTGACTGATGACGTCGGCGAGGAAGAGCTGACGGAAGTCGTGCTCCCGTAGCAGACCGAGGCGGACCTTCACGGTGCTAGGCTCGCCAACTGATTGGGAAAAGTCAACCAGTTACTCTGTTGGCGATGACTGCAGAGGATCCGCGACCCAAGGCGCGGCGCCCGGCGACCGAGGCGGAGGCCAAGGCGCTGGCGTCGGTGATCCGGCTGCGGATCCTGCGGCTGTGCCTGGACCGGCCGATGACCAACAAGGAGATCGCGCAGCGGCTCGAGACGAATCCGGCGACGGTGCTGCACCACGTGCGCACGCTCGTCGACACCGGGTTCCTCGCCGCGCAGCCGGTGCGCCGCGGCGTGCGCGGCTCGCGCGAGGTGCCGTATCTGGCCACCCGCGAGTCGTGGCGGCTCGACCTCAACGGCAAGACCGACGGCTCGGCGATGGTGGGCGCCTTCCTCGACGAGATCCGGCACATCGACCTCGGGCAGAGCCGGTTGAGCCGGCTCGGGCTGCGCCTGACGCCGGAGGAGTTCGACGAGCTGAACGCGCGGCTGTTCGCGATCCTCAGCGAGTACGAGGCCCGCCCGCCCTCGCCGGGCGGACGGGCCTACTCGCTGTTCGTGGCGCTGCACGAGGACGTGACGCGCGAAGACTAGATCTCCATCTGCCAGTTGGGCCAGGCGTCGACGGCGCGGAAGCCCATCCGCTCGTTGATCGCGATCATGTGGTCGTTGACCGCCGCGTTCCACGTGTCGATGTAGCGCATGCCGGGCAGCTCGGCCATCGCGTAGCGGAGGTTCTCGATCTTCGTGAGCAGGCCGAGCCGGTGCCCGCGGTGCGCCGGGTCGACGAGCGTGATGCCCTGCCCCACGTGCTCCACGTGATCGGCCTGCCGGGCGAGGTCGGACATCGCCACCACCCGGCCGGTGGCGTCGTGCACCGCGACGGTGGAGATCAACGTCCGGCCGAGCTTGACCCGGGCCGCCTCGGCGGCGCGGATGCGGGCCGGGTCGACGTTCTCCGCCTCGAGGACGAGATCGCCCATCGGCGCCTCGTTCATGAAGTCGCTGTCCAGCCGCGCGACGTCGACGATGTACCGCTCCGGGACGATGTTGCGCCAGCGCGCGAGCGAGTACCCGGCGGAGGCCGCTCTCGCCTCGGCGAGCATCGCGTCGATCTCCCCCCAGTTCACGGTCTCGAGGTCGAGCCGGCGGCGCACGTCGTCGAGGGCGTTCTGCATGCCCATGACAGCGGCGAACGCGCTGGGGCCGGGGTCGCGCGGCGGGCCGCCGGGCAGCGTCGTGGGTGTCATGCCCATCAGCCGCTTGCGGCCGCATTCGCGCAGGAACGCGACGGTGTGCTCGAACAGCGCCCGGCCGATGCCCCGCCGGCGGTGCTCGGGCCGCACCGTCATTTCGACGAATGACGTCTCGACGTTGTCGAGAGTCGGTAATTCGATCTTGAGGTAGCCGACGACGTCGTCGCCGTCGCGGGCGATCCAGTGATGGTCGTCCGCGCCCGGCCACGGCACCCGCAGGCCGGCCTCGAACTGGGTCCAGGAAGGTGTCGGGAAGTCCGGAATGTCATTGGCGACCGCGGCCGCCCGTACGAGGTACGCACCCTCGACGGCCGCCGGGTCGGCGGAGTCGAGGGGGGTGATCGTGAGCGTGGTGGTCGCCATGCCACCGAGGGTGCCCGGCGGACCACGGCCCGGTCGACCGATTTTCGGGGCCTCACAAAATTGGTCGAGAGGACGCTCGCACAACGCCTCCGGCGTTGCTGGCGCTCGATCCCGTAAGGGATCGGGCGGCGATACGTCCTCCCGCACGCAGCATCCTGCGCGCCTCAAAGGGCAGCGTCAAGTCCACCCCACGGGCGCTTTTCCCACCGTCGGCCCCGCCATGGTCACCGTGGGCTATCTCCGCTCCGCCGTTCGGGCATCGACATCTGACAGAAAGCTGACCCACCAGGAGGGACAGCGAATCAAATTCGCGTGCCCGGACAACAAATCCCTCACCAACCGTGAGCCGGACCGGTCGAAAAAATCAATCGAGCAGTCCCGCTTCGCGGGCGGCTTTGAGCGTCGGGCGCACCCGGTGAGTGGGTCCGACCAGGCCCGCGACGGCGTCGAGCGTCTTCAGCCCCTCGCCTGTGTTGAATACGACGGTCTCGGCGTCGGGGTCGAGACGGCCCGCGTCGACGAGCTTGCGCAGCACCGCGACGGTGACGCCGCCCGCGGTCTCGGCGAAGATCCCGGTCGTGCGGGCGAGCAGCCGGATGGCGTCGCGGATCTCGTCGTCATCGGCGTAGTCCATCCAGCCGCCGGTGCGGCGCACGGCATCCAGCGCGTACAGCCCGGCCGCCGGGTCGCCGATGTTGAGCGACTTCGCGATGCCGGTGGGCTTGACCGGCGTGATCACGTCGGTGCCGGCGTGCAGCGCGACCGCGATCGGGTTGCAGCCGGCCGACTGCGCGCCGAACACCCGCCAGCCGCCGGCCGGCGCCTCGGCCAGCCCGGTCTCGACCAGCTCGGTGAACGCCTTGTCGACCTTTGTCAACAGCTCGCCGGACGCCATCGGGATCACCACCTGCGCCGGGATGCGCCAGCCGAGCTGCTCGGCCACCTCGTAGCCGAGCGTCTTGGAGCCCTCGGCGTAGAACGGGCGGACGTTGACGTTGACGAACGCCGTCTTCTCGAACTCGTCGGTCTCGGTGAGCTCCGAGCACAGCCGGTTGACGTCGTCGTACGAGCCGTCGATGGCGACCAGGTCCCGCCCGTACACGGCGGTGGTGACGATCTTGCCGGGCTCCAGGTCGGCGGGGATGAACACCACGGACGGGACGCCGGCCCGGGCCGCGTGCGCGGCGACCGAGTTGGCCAGGTTCCCCGTCGAGGCGCACGCGTAACGCTCGAAGCCCAGCGCCCGCGCGGCTGTCAGGGCCACCGACACCACGCGGTCCTTGAACGAGTGCGTCGGGTTGGCCGAGTCGTCCTTCACGTGCAGCGGCGCGTTGATGCCGACGGCGGCGGCCAGCGCGTCGGCGCGCACGAGCGGAGTGAGGCCCGGGTCGAGGGTCACGCGCGACGCCGGGTCGAGGCCGACGGGCAGCAGCGGGGCGTACCGCCAGATGTTCTGCGGACCGCTCTGGATGCGCTCGCGGGTGACGGCGCGCAGCTGCTCGTCGTCGTAGCCGACCTCGAGGGGGCCGAAGCACTCGAAGCAGGCATGCTGGGCGGCGAGCGGGAACCGGGCGCCGCAGCCGCGACAGACAAGGTCGCGCGCGGGCGAGTCGGTAAAGACCGTTGACACGATGAGGCCTTCCTCTCATCTTTCCCAGGCACTCGCGTGCCGGGCCGGAATTGGCACCTGCCTCGCGCTGGCCTCGACGATGAGGTGGATGCGCGGCGGTTGCCGGGGCGTCAACGGGCCGGTCCCTCAGCCCCTCTGGATGAGGTATGCAGTTGTGGCGGTAAGTCTAGCCTGAGCCGCTGACCGTTACGAGCGGCGGATCCCGCCGTCTCGACGGGCGAGAAACAGCACTGTGCCGCCGGCGAACTCGACGGTGTCCGGCAGCACCGGTCCGAGCGCCTCGAACAGGCGGTTGCGAGTCGCGTCGGCCAGCATCCGGTACTCCGAGTGGGTGCTGAGCAGCGTCAGCGTGTCGTCCCTTGTCAGCTGCCGGGTCCAGCGGTAGATCCGCTGTTCGACGTCGGTGAATGCCGGATGCACGGCCAGATCGGGCAGTTCCGGATACTCGCGCTCGGCCACCGGCCCGAGGCTCGGGTCCATCTCCGGCGCGATCTCGCGGTGCACCGCGAGATGCGCTTCGATCAGGTCCGGGTCCGCGAGCCAGTCGCGGTTCCAGAACAGGGCGAGAGCGCCTTCCCGACGAAGTAAGGCGGCGACCTTCTCGTGTCGCGTCGCCGGGTCGGTCCAGTGCCAGGACTGGGCGGCGGTGGCGAGCCCGAACTGGTTGGCCGCGGGTGCGAAGCTCTCCAGCGTCGCGACCTCGACGCTGATGTCCGCTTTGGCGCTGAGGACGGCCGCCATCGCCGGATCGGGCTCCAGCGCGGTGACGGCGGCGCCGCGCGCCGCGAGGGCCAGCGCCGCGCGGCCGGTGCCGGCGCCGATGTCCAGTACCGGGCCGCCGTCTTCGAGACGGGCGAAGGCGAGCACGTCGTCGAACAGTTGGGCCGGATACCCGGGCCGCACACGGTCGTAGTCGTGGGCAACCTCACCGAATACGAGCGCACGCACCTTCTCCACCGCTCGAGGCTATCCGGCACGCGTGGACGGCGACGCGCACGCCGGCGTGACGGTGAAGCACCGGTCCCGGGTCAGGCGCGACCCGAGCCAGCCGAACCTGCGACAGGTCCACCTCGTGCACGCCATCCAGCTGGACGCGTTCCAGGACGGTCTGATGGCGGCGGTGCTCGGGCGGGCCGCGGACGGATCGGTGATCCGCAAGGCCGGCGTGATGGCCGTTGTACTGGCGGACGGCGAGGTGCATCCCGGTGACCGGGTCGAGGTGGAGCTCCCCGCCCAGCCGTACGTCCCCCTGGCACCGGTGTAGGTCTAGCTGACCACGTCCTTTTTCAGGAAGCGCCACCAGGCCAGCGCCAGCAGGACGGTCGAATAGGCGACCGCGGACACCAGGCCGCGCACGACGTCGTCGGTCTGGATCGGGGTCGACAGCAGGCCGAGCCAGGCCTCGTTGTAGTGCGTCGGGAGGAACGTGCGGATGCTGCCCAGCGCGGTGATCTGGTCGAGGATGTTCGACACGATGTACAGCAGCACCGCGCCGCCGACCGCGCCCAGCGGGGCGTCCGTCGACACCGACAGGAAGAACGCCAGCGCGCCCACCACGAGGAACGAGGCCGCGAGGTAGCCGAGCACGGCGAGCAGCCTCACCACCCCGTCCTCGGGCGACAGCGTGCCGCCCACGGGCGCCCGCAACGGATTCCAGCCGTAGAACAGGGTGCCGGCCAGCAGCGCGGTGCCGGCCAGCAGCAGCATCGCCACCGCGCTGTACGCGAGCGCGACCAGCAGCTTGATGGCCAGCAGCCGGGCCCGCGGCACCGGGACGGCGAGCAGGTAGCGCAGGCTCCCCCAGCTCGCCTCGCTGGCGACCGCGTCGCCGCAGAACAGCGCCACCACCACGATCAGCAGGAAGCCCGACGACACGAACAGCGTGAACAGGGTGAAGTTCGGGCCGCCGGAGGTGGCGACGTCGACGAGCGCGCTGAACCCGCCGTTGCCGTCGCCGCGGTCGTCGTCTCCCCCGCCGGGGTTCCACTCGAAGGCAGCGAGCACGATCAACGGCAGCAGGATCATGAAGCCGAGCGCGAACTGGGTGCGGCGGCGGGCCGCCTGCCGGCGCACCTCGGTCCAGAAGCTCAGCGTGCGGCCCGGCCGGTAGCCGGCCGCACGATCGGTGACAGCAGTCATCGCTCCCCACTCGCCTTCGTGTCGCCGCCCACCAGGGCCAGGAACGCGTCTTCGAGCCGCCGGCGCGGCACCACCCGGTCGACTCCCACACCGGCGTTGACGAGGGCCGCCACCACCTCGGCGCGCGGCGTGCCGTTCATGTCGACCACCAGTCCGTTGCCGTCCGCGGTCACGGCGCGCACGCCACCGAGCCGGTCCAGCACGGCGGTCGCACTGTCCACATCGGACACGTCGAGGTGGACGGTGGGCGAATCGCCCACGATCTCGTCGACGAGCCCGGAGGCGACCACCTCGCCCTTGTGCATGACGACGACGTCGGTGCACGTCTGCTCAACCTCGGCGAGCAGGTGGCTGGAGACCAGCACGGCCCGCCCGTCGGTGGCGTAGCGGTGCAGCACCCGCCGCATCTCGGCGATCTGCGGCGGGTCGAGGCCGTCGGTGGGCTCGTCGAGGACGAGCAGTTCCGGCAGGCCGAGCATGGCCTGCGCGATCGCGAGACGCTGCTTCATGCCGTGGCTGTATGTCTTTACCCGCCTGTCGATGCCCGAGCCGAGGCCGGCGATGTCCAGCGCCTCGTCCATCCTGGCGTCGCCGGCCGGGCGGCCTGTCGACTTCCAGAACAGTTCGAGGTTCGCCCGCCCGGACAGGTGCGGCAGGAAGCCCGGACCCTCGACCAACGCACCGAGGCGGGACAGCACCGCCGCGCCGGGCACCAGCCGGTGCCCGAAGATGAGCACCTCGCCGGCGGTGGCCCGGGTCAGCCCCATGAACACCCGCAGGCTGGTCGTCTTTCCGGCGCCGTTCGGTCCGAGCAGCCCCACGACCTGTCCACGCCGGACGGTGAAGTCCACAGAGGACACCGCCACGAACCCGTCGGCGTACTCCTTGCGCAGCCCGCGCACGACGAGCGGTGTGTCGGCGTGCTCCTCGACCACCGCCTGCCGCTTGCGCCTGCTGCGCAGGCGCCCGATCAGCACGGCGGCCACCACACCGAGCACGATCACGCCGAGCAGGACCGCCAGACCGATCCACCAGACGATGTTCGGGTTGCGGATCGGCGTTCCGTCCACAGTGGGCAGTGTGACCGCACCGTCGACGGCTACCTGGTACACAGCCGGCTCGGCCGGCGTCGCGTATGCCTGGTCGGACGTCGAGACGACGATCTCGAGGCGCTGCCCGGCCTCGAACCGGTGCACGATCGCCGGCAGCGTCACGCTGACCGGCTCGGCCTGGTCGAGCGAAGAAGGCAGACCGGTGAGCCGCACCGGCGCGACCTGGCCGCCGGGCAGGCTGCCCGCACCGTCCGCCCCGACGGCGTACAGCTTGACGAACAGCACCGCCTCGCCGGTGGCCGACGCGGCCCGGATCCGCACCGTTGGCGCGCCCACAACATCCACAGTGGACTCGAACGGCCGGCTGCCGAACAGCGCGAACTGGCCGGGGATGTCGAGCCCTGCCCCGCCGACGAACGACGACAGCCCGCCGGGCAGCGTCGAGACGGCGGCCGGCGTGCCGTTCGGCGGATTGGCGATCGGCTGCGGCGGACCCACGACGCCGACGGCGACCCCCGCGCTGGACAGTCCCGGATAGTCGGTGACGCTGTACCCGGACGCCACCAGGTCCCGGTTGGTCGCGTCGATGCCGGTGATCCGGGAGTAGGTGAAGCTCCGCGACGGCGCCGCACCCTCGCCGCGCAGGTAGTGGCCCAACCACTGGGCGGTGAGGAAGTTCAGCCGGTCCCGGTCGGTGCGTGGGCCGGTGCCGCCGTCGTGGCCGCCGGTGAACCAGGCCACCCGCACCGGCGTCCCGTTCGCGGCGATGGCACGCGCGTTCGCGTCGCCCTCGGACAGCGGGAACAGCGAATCTGCCTCGCCCTGGATCAGCAGGGTCGGCGCCTTGATTCGGTCCACAATGGACGCCGGGCTGCTGCGGCGCAGCAGGGCCAGGCTCTCCGGCGTCGGCCGGCCGGTGGTCGCGACGGCGAGGTACGCCGCGCAGACGTCGGCGGCGAAGCGGCCGCAGCGCGGATCGCCCCGCCCGGCGAACGCAGCGGCCGCATCGTCGCGGCCGCCCCCGACCAGCGCGCCCAGTTCCCCACCGCTCAACCCACCGGAGCCGGATCCGAAGAACAGTCCGGCCCACTGCTTCTTGAACACGCCGTCGGCCGGGTCGCGTCCGGTGGCCTCCGGCAGGAACGCGCGCGACAGGTCGTTCCAGGTGATCATCGGCACGATCGCGTCGACGCGCTGGTCCTGGCCGGCGAGCATGAGTGCCAGCCCGCCGCCGTAGGAGCCGCCGACCACGCCCACCCGCGGATCACCGGGACCGTCGAGCCGCACCTCGGGCCGGGCGGCCAGCCAGTCCAGCAGCCGCTGGGCGTCGCGCACCTCCCAGTCCGGGCTGTCCAGGTGGATCTCGCCGGTGGACCGGCCGAATCCCTGCGCGGTCCAGGTGAGTACCGCGTACCCGAGGTCGGCCAGATCCTTGGCGTCAGCCGCGACCGAGGTCTTCGTCCCGCCGAAGCCGTGTGCCAGCAGGATCGCCGGCACCCGCGCCGACGACGTCGCCGATCGTGGCTGGTAGTAGGTGGCGTCCAGGGTCACCGGTTGGTCGCCGGCCGGGCCGGTGCGCACGTCGATGCGCAGTTCCTCGGTGCGGTAGCTCGCCCGGTCCGGCCACGCGGCGACGCCGACCAGCCCGCCCAGCAGCACGACCACCACGGCCGCCGAGATCAGCCGCCGCCGCGTCCACCTGATCCTGGGCAGCATGCGACGCCACCACGGGTTCCTGGCCATTGCCCCACGCTATGTCGGAAAACCTGAGACCGGCCTGAGGACCACGAAACCTACACGGAACGGCGGGACCGCGAGGCACGAAGCCGCCGCAGCCGGCCGACCAGCACCGGATCCCGCTCGAGCGCCGCCGGATCGTCGAGCAGCCCGTTGAGCACCTGGTAGTAGCGCGTCGCCGAGAGGCCGAACGTGTCGCGGATCGCCTGCTCCTTGGCGCCCGCGTGCTTCCACCACCGGCGCTCGAAGGCCAGGATCTCTTCCGCACGCTCGTCGAGTCCCGGCTCACCGGAGACGGGCACGGGCACGTCGGTATCGAGATCGTCGTCTTCGACGAGATCGGCTTCCGGCGCCGGACGCGCCTCAGGAACGTGTGCCTCCTCGGCACGACGGCCTTTCACCCGGTGACTCCCCGCAGATTAGGTGAACGACATTGCCGCCTCAGAGTAGAAGATTTCTATGCGCAGATGACGTGAACGCCGGCCGCCTCGAACGCCTCCATCTGCAGCGGCGTGGCGCTCGAGTCGGTCACGAGCGTGTCGACCCGCTCGATCGGGCAGATCCGCGCGAACGCGTGGCCGCCGAGCTTGGACGAGTCGGCGATGATGACCACCCGCTTCGCCCTGGCCACCATCTGGGCGTTGATCCCGGCCTCGCCCTCGTTGTGCGCCGCGGCCCCCAGCTCCACGTCGATCGCGTCGGCGCCGAGGAGCGCCACGTCGAACGTCACCTCGTTGAGGATCGCCCCGCCGAGCGGCCCCACCAGCTCGAAGGACTGCGGCCGCACGATACCGCCGGTCACCACGATCTTCATGCGCGAGCGGACCAGCAGCTCGTTCGCGATGTTCAACGCGTTCGTGACGACGGTGAGCTGCGCGTCGTCGACGCCGCCGGTCAGCTCGGGCCGCACCGCCAGCGCCCGGGCCACCTCCGTGGTGGTGGTGCCGCCGTTGAGCGCCACCACCATGCCCGGCGTCACCAGCGCGGCCGCCGCCGCCCCGATGCGCTGCTTCTCCGCCGAGTGCTTCGCCGTCTTGTAGCGCAACGGCAGGTCGTAGGAGACGCCACTCGCGACCGCGCCGCCGCGCGTCCGGGTGATCATCTGCTGCTGGGCGAGCTGGTCGAAATCGCGCCGGATGGTCGCGTGCGAGACCGAGAGCCGCTCGGCCGCCTCCTCCACGCTCACCCGGCCGTCTTCGGTGAGCATCTCCAGCAGCGCGTTCCAGCGCGCGTACCGGTCCACGCGGGGCCCTCCAGACGTTCGGTAATGCCGAACCCTAGCGCAGAGCCAGGTCAGGAACCTTGCCTAACCATCCGCGTTGCGCGAGCCGGCGGGTGCCGGGCAGCCGGTGCAGCGGCAGGTCGTCCCATGGGACGCGGCGCAGGAGGCGGTAGAGAAGGAGTCCCGCGATCAACCCGGCCACGGTGTCGGTGATCCAGTGGAACCCCAGGTACGTCGTCACCACGGCGACGAGCACGGGCGGCGCGAGTCGCAATGCGAGCCGCGCGGCCGGCCGCATGGCCGTCGTCAGCAGGGCGGCGAGCAGCATGACGAGGACGCCGTACCAGACGACGGTGTTGGCGGTATGACCCGACGGGTACGACATGCCGCCGCTGAAGAACTCCTCCCGGTGCGGCGTCGCCTCCGGCTTGTGCGGCGCGGCCCGGTCGGTGAACACCTTCACCGGGCCGACCACCGCCATCAGCAGCAGGTAAGCGGCGACGACCGGCAGCAGCGGCCGCACGCTGCGAGTCCGCCAGGCGAGCAGGCCGGCCAGCATGGCCGCGACGATCGCGAGTGGGCTGCCCTGGCCGAGCAGGTTGAGGCCGCGGGCGATCACGTACGCGGGCGTGGGCCGGTGGCTGTCCGACCAGTCCCGGACGGCCAGGTCCAGGCCGTGCGTCCAGCCCGTGGCCACCGCCGCGGTCACCGCCGCGAACAACGCGACGAGGACGGCGTCGGCCAGCCACCCGCGTCTCATACAGCCATTTCTACCGCAGCGCTACAGCAGCGGCCCGATCTCGCGGTTGATGAGGTCGATCCGGACGCCCGAGTTGGGGCAGCCGCCGAAGTGGTGCAGCGCGACCACCTTGTGGGTGGTGGACGAGAGCACCGGCGAGCCGGACGAGCCGCCGTCGGTGTCGCAGAAGTACGAGACGTCGGTGCCCTCGTCGTAGCCGTAGTAGGTGGGATCGTCGACGGCGCAGTTGCCGTTGCGCTCGCCCGGGTCGTTCATCGCGATCATCGTGGGCAGGCCGCGCGGGTGCTGCGGAATGTACAGCTCCTGGCCGCTGTGCAACTCGCCGAGGTCCATCTCCAGGTAGCCGAACTTGCTGATCGAGTCGAAGCCGCGGACGGTGAACAGCGCGTAGTCGAGCGTGCGGTCGGTGGCCAGCAACTGGTCGCCCCAGACCTTGGTGGTGCGCAGCACGTCGTACCCGTCGCACCGGGCGCACTCGTAGTTGAACCAGACCTCGCTGCGGCGCACGTCGGATCCGCTGGAAATGCAGTGGTTGTTGGTGATCAGCCGGTTGTTCGGGCCGATCCGCCACGTGGTGCACAGCTCCACGCCGTTGATGAGAATCCGCCCCACGGCCTTGGCCTTCTGGTACTCCACCGGGTGCGCGGCCTTGTAGCAGATCGCATCGCGCTTCTCGTCGGAGCCGCGGCAGACGCTCTCGGCCCGGTCGCGCTGCTGGGTCGGGCCCTCGGGTGCGGCGTCGCCGGTGGCCTCCCGGAAGCCGCGGGCCACCTGGTCCACGTCGACGCCCAGGCCGGCGAGGCGGGTGCGCAGGCCGAGCGGGTCGTAGCTGCCCTGCTCGAGCCGCACGTTTGCGGTGTCGCCGCTGATCGACATGGCCCACGGGTCGGCCTGCAGGTCCTCGGCGGTGTACCGGTACGACTCGGTGCCCGTCGGGTCGGAAACGACAACGGTGTCGCCCGGGCGCAGCGAGGCGCGGCTGAAGTGCAGCTTGACGTACGAGGCGCCCGGGTAGTGGTAGGTCAACGTGCGGGCGGTCGGGACGTACTTCCCGCGGCGCACCAGCTGGCCGGTGACGCTCTCGAGGGCGCCGATCCGGGCGTTCGGGCGCTCGTTCGCGGCCGTCGCGGCGGGCTTGGCTGCCGTCGCCGCGGTCGCCTCGCGTGCGGGTCGGGTGTCGGCGAGCGAGACGCCGGTGATGCCGGCAGCACCCACCAACGCGCAGACCGCGACCGCAATCCCGAACGTACGCCGCATCGAGGCTCCTTCGCCGATATGTCCGAATCCGGGTGTTCAACGACCGGCGGAGAGCGGCGACGCGGCGCAGACCGCACCCATGCCGCCCAAGATCGAGTTGATCTTGCAGTTGTGTATGAAGTTCCGTCCCTTGTGCGGCGATTTATTCCGCCACAACTGCAAGATCAACTCGGTCTTGGGGTAGGGCGGGCGGGCGGGGCGCGG
>Ga0070675_100000970_pt1 | contig 20511 bp, 8 predicted proteins | sample KBSM43metaG_FD_65343 | JGI IMG/M metagenome (GOLD analysis project Ga0070675, IMG submission 65343) | Miscanthus rhizosphere microbial communities from Kellogg Biological Station, Michigan, USA - KBS M4-3 metaG | ecosystem: Host-associated > Plants > Roots > Rhizosphere > Soil ... | reverse complement strand
AAGAGGTCGATGGCGAGCGGCTGCACGCCGGCGGGCGGCCCCGCGATCACGACGGGCCCGCGTCCGCGCCCACCGCCTCCCGCTGCGCCCGGCACGCCGGGCTGGCCGCCGCGTCCACCCTGCGCACCCTGGGGCGCCGCCCCCGCCTGTGCGAACGTCGGCACCGAAATAGGAGCCAGCTGTACCACGCTCAGGAGCGCCAGCATGCCGGCCGCCACCATGCCGATCGTCGACCACGTTGCTCTCATGGAGCCGAGTCTATCCGCGCGTCGCGCTGGCTGTCTATTACACGACCGGCGGTTGTGCGCCTTGCGAAACCGGCGAATAATCGCCGCGCCGTGCCGGGGCCGCGCACGCCCGGCGGACGGGAGGTGGCGATGCGACCGTTTGCGTGGCTCTCAGTACTGATCACCGTCTCGGCCGCCGGGATGGCCGCACAGACGGCGGCGCCCGCCGCACCGCCGACGGCACCGCCGACCCCGACCGACGTCAAGGCGGGCAGCATCACCTGCGACGAGTGCCCGTATCCCTATCCGTCGTCGTATCTGCCCGTCACCACGTACGGCCAGGAGGTGCGCCTCGCCTACATGGACGTGCCGCCGGTGGGCAGTCCCAACGGCCACACCGTGGTGCTCTTCCACGGGATGAACTTCGCCGGCTTCTACTGGGGCGGGCCCATCGACGCGTTGCGCAAGGAAGGCTTCCGCGTGGTGGTGCCGGATCAAATCGGCTTCGGCCGGTCGTCGAAGCCGGTCATCCCGTACAACTTCCACGACATGGCCGCGAACACGCGGCGCGTGCTGCAGCAGTTGAAGATCGAGCGCGCGATGATTGTCGGGCACTCGATGGGCGGCATGCTGGCCGCACGCTTCGCGACGCAGTATCCAGAGATGACCGAGCGCGTCGTGATTTACAACCCGATCGGCGTCACCGATCCCCGGTGGGAACGTCCGTGGACACCCACCGACGACGGCTACAAGCGCAACCTCGAAGCGACCTATCAAACCGTCCGTGCCGCGCTCTTCCGCTACGTCTCCCACAAGCCCGCGGCCTGGAACGCGGAATTCGAGCGCTACGCCCGCATCCGTTACGCGTGGACGCTGAGCAGCGAGTGGCCGCGACTGGCGATGGTGCAGGCGATCATCAGCCAGATCACCTATCTCGATCCGGTGGTCGACGACTGGGCGCACATCAAGGCGCCCACGCTTGCGTTCGGCGGGGCCGAAGACAGCCTGGCCGGTCCCGCGAAACTCTTCCAGGATCGAATGAAGTTCATCGCCGAAAGCGTGCCGAACGCGCAGGGCCGGCTCCACCTGCTTCCCGGCCTCGGCCACGTGCCGCATCTGGAGGATCCCGCCAGAACATATCCGCCGCTGGTGGCTTTCCTCAAAGAAGGCGTGCGATGATCGTGCCCCGAAATCACGGAAAGGAGTCCCGACGTGCCACCGCGACGTGACCGTCTACGCCTCGCTCTGGCGGCGATTGTGATCGGCCTGATCTCGATCGCCCCCGCCCGCGCCCACCACTCGTTCGCGCCGTATGAAACGACCACCCAGATGAAGCTCACGGGCGTCATCAGCGAGTACCGGTGGGGCAACCCGCACGTCTACTTCGAAATGGACGCCCCCGATGCGTCGTCGGGGCAGACGCGCCACTGGCTGATTGAATGCGCGAGCACCAGCATCCTGAACCGCGCCGGGTGGAAGTTCAACATGCTCAAGCCGGGCGACACGGTGACGGTGATCGTCTCCCCGCTCCGCAACGGCGATCCGGCGGCGCTGCTGAAGCAGATCACGCTCGCCGACGGCAGGAAGTTTACGAACGGGGCCGCCGCCGGGCGGGCCACGATCGAGTGAGGCCGGCCATGAAGTTCCGTCTGATCGTTGCCCTGGCGGCCCTCGTCGCGGCCGCCGCACCGTTGCTCGCGCAAACCCGGCCGCCTGCGCGGCCGAGCATAACCGGGTCCTGGGAGGGCTATCCGGTGCGCGGAGACGGCTTTGGCTCAGGCGTGCAGCCGAAGACGCCGGTTGCGCCACCGAAGCCGGTTCCCCCGGCGCCGCTCCGCCAGCCCTACCTCGATCAGTGGCGCGCCCTGCAGGCGCAGAACGCCGAGCTCACGCGCAAGGGGCTGCCGCCGCCGTCCTCCGGGATGGCCTGTATGCCCGAAGGCGTCCCCGGCATGATGGGGGCGACTTTTCCGCTGGAGATCCTCGAGACGCCGGGGCAGGTGACGATCATCGAGGAGGCGTTCAACCAGGTGCGTCGCATCTATCTCAACGCGCCCGCGGTGGCGCCAGAAGACGCCGACCCGCGCTACGCCGGCCACTCCACCGGCCGCTGGGAGGGCACGACCCTCGTCGTCCAGACGGTGGGTGTCAAGGAGACGGTGCGCTTTCGCAACGTGCCGCACTCGGCGAAGATGCGGGTCACCGAGCGCCTGCGCATGGTCAGCGACGAAGTGCTCGAGAATCAGGTCACCATCGACGACCCTGAGTACCTGACGGCGCCGTGGACGTGGACGTGGATGTACAAGCGGTGGCCGGGCTACAAGATCGAAGAGTACGTCTGTGACGACAATCGGTACTTCGAAGACCCGGCGCTGAAATATCAACGACTGCGGGTCAACTGAACCGACGCGCGACAGCTAATATCTGTTCCACCCTGTCGTTCACTGACAAATTTCGTCTACCTCTCTAATTCTGTTGAGCTTGAGGCAACGGTAGAGCTATAACCGTCCGCCTCAGCTATGGACCAGCGCTCGCCCTCCGGCGCACGGCCCACCATCGCAAGCCGGATTCAGCTCGGGCTTGTTGCGCTCGCGATCTGCTCGCTCGCGACCGAGCTCATCGGCGCTCCATCGACCTCGATCTCGCTGACACCGACCAGTCTCACCTTCGATGCGCAGGCCGTCGGTTTCCCGAGTGCCGCGCTCACCGTCACCCTGAACAATCCGGCGACCACTCCGGTTCAGTTCACGCTCTCGACGAGTGGAAAGCAGGCGTCCGAGTTCACAGCGACGTCCGCGTGCAGCGGTGCCGTGCCCGGCAACGGCTCGTGCCTGATCAGCGTGCGATTCACCCCCTCCGGCCTCGGCACCCGCACGACAACGCTGCAGGTGATGGAAAACACGAAGGCCTCGAACAAGGACTCCATCAAACTGAGCGGTGTCGGGATCGCGAGCGCGACCGTGTCGCCCACGAGCCTCGCGTTCGGAAACGTCGCGCAGAACGTCACGAGCGCGGCGCAGACTCTGACGCTCATCAACAACCAGTCGGCGCCGATCAGCGTCACGTCGCTCACCCCATCGAATCTGGATTACGCGGCGGGCGGCTGCGCCGCGCCGCTCGCACCCGGCGCGTCGTGCGGCATCGTGGTGACGTTCCGGCCGACCGCATCGCCTCCCGCCCTCGAGAGCGCCACGCTCTCGATTGCGCACACCGGGGTCGGCGGCCCGCTCAGCGTTCCGTTGAGCGGCACGAGCGTGGTGCCGTTCACCCTGACGCCGGCGTCGATCTCGTTTCCGTCGACGTTCCAGGGACAGGCTTCGACCTCCACGATCACCGTGCGCAACAACCAGTCGGCGCCGACGACCGTGTTGCCATCCACCAGCGCGCCGTTCACCGTCGCCGGCTGCGGTGCGGCCGTTTCGATTCCCGGTGGCGGCACCTGTTCCCTCACGGTGCGGTTCGCGCCCTTGCTCGCGCATGTCGGTGCGGTCTCCGGCACGGTGGCCGTGTCGTCGACGACGCCGGCGGTGTTCACCGCGACCGCCGCGCTCTCGGGTACGGCGCTTCGGCCGGTCACGGTGGCGCCGGCCTCGCTGACCTTCACGAACACGACGGTCGGCTCCACGAGCGTCCCGCTCCAGGTCACGGTCACGAATCAGCAGCCGTCGGTGTTGACGTTCGCCAACCCGCGGGTGTCGGTCACCGGCGCGGCCATTGCCGACTTCGCCGAGACCCCGGGCACCTGCGGTGCAACGCTCGCCGGCGGGGCGAGCTGCGTGGTGGCCATCACGTTCCATCCCACGGTCGGCGGCTCACGCCAGGCGACGCTCAACATCAACAGCAACGCCTTCAATAGTCCCAATCAGGTGGCGGTGGCCGGCGTGGGTACGACGCCGCTCACGATCTCGCCCGGATCGCTGGCGTTCGGCAGCGTGAACGTCGGCCTCGCGAGCGCGTCGCAGACGATTGCGATCCAGAACAACCAGAGCGTGGCCGCGGCAATTACGTCGCTGACCTTCAGCGGCGATTTCTCGCGCGCGCCGAGCGGCACGACCTGCGGCGTGACGCTTCCTGCCCTGCAGAGTTGCGTGGTGGCGGTTGTCGCCACGCCAACGGTCGCGGGTGCGCGCGCCGGCTCGCTCGTGATCACGAACGACACCAGCGAAAACACCAACACGGTGACGTTCTCGGCCAGCGGCGTCAACGGCATGACGGCGTCGGTGCCGTCGCTGACCTTCGCGTCGCAGCTGGTCGGCACGACGAGCGGACCGCAGCAGATCGTGCTGACGAACCACCAGGCGGTGCCCGCCGCGCTCGGCACCGTGGTGAGCGGCGACTTTGCCGCGAGCGACGCCTGCGCCGGCACCGTACCCGCGCGCTCGACCTGCGCGGTCGCCGTCACCTTTACTCCTGCGGCCACCGGCGCCCGCACCGGCAGCGTGACCTTCAACAATCCCGGCTCGCCGGCGACGATCGTGCCCCTGCAGGGGCAGGGCGCGGCCGCGGCGCCGCCGGCTGTGGTGCTCAGCGTCGTTCCGGGTGCGGGCACCGTCGGCACCACCGTGCTCGGCGTCGTCGTGACCGGCAACGCGTCCACGAACTTCAGCGCCGTCTCGGCGGTCGACTTTGGCGCCGGCATCACGGTGTCGAACCTGAGAAACGTCTCGGCTCACGCGCTCACCGTCGATGTGGCGCTCGGCGCCCTCGCCGTGCCGGGCGCCCGCACGGTGACCGTGACGACCAACGTGCCGGGCGTGGGCATCGAGACCGCGGCCCTCGCCGCCGGATTCGTCGTGTCGGCGTCGGCCAACCTGGCGGTGGCAAGCGTCACGCCGGAGACGGGAGCCCAGAGGCAGACGCTCGACGTCCAGATCGTCGGCGCCGCAACGCACTTCCTGAACGGAACCACGTACGCCACCTTCGGCGACGGCATCGTGGTCCATTCGGTGACGGTGCAGGACCAGACGCACGCCACGGCGAATGTCTCGGTGAGCCCGACAGCGACGCTCGGCTGGCGTCAGGTGCAGGTCGTGACCGGCGGCGAGATCGCGACGATCCTGCCCATCGGCCCCGCTGGACCGGGCTTCCGGGTGGTCGCGGGTTCCGCCCACCTGCTCTCGGTCGTGCCGGCCAGCGGCACGCAGGGCGGAGTGCCCTTCGCGGTCACCATCACCGGCGAGGCCACGAGCTTTCTGGCAGGCGCATCCGCGGTCACGTTCGGGGCTGGCATCGATATCGGGAACATTCAGGTTGCCGACGCGACGCATCTCACGGTGACTATTGCGGTGACGGCCCTGGCGACGCCGGGCCTCCGAACGGTGGTCGTGACCACCGGCGGTGAGGTGGCCTCGCTCGCTGATAGCTTCACGGTGATCGCGGCGTCTCCGCCGGCGCTCTCGACCGTCACGCCGAACAGCGGGAAGCAGGGCGAGTCGCTCTCGCTCACGCTGACCGGCAGTAACACCCAGTTCACGACCGGGCAGCCCACGCTGACGCTCGGCAGCAACATCACCGTCGACCCACTCGTTGTCGTGAACGACACGACGATCACCGCGTCGGTCGCGATCGATGCGCTTGCGGTGGCCGGGAGCCGTCAGGGCATTCTCAGCGCGGGCGGAACGAATTTCCCGTTTGCTTTCACGGTGACGCCGTCGGCAGCCGCCGTTGCCTCGGTGACGCCCGCGAGCGGACCGCAAGGCGGCGTCATTACCGTCACGGTCAGTGGCAATGGCACCCACTGGCAGCAGGGCAGCACGACGGCGGTGTTCCCCACCGGGTGTCAGAGCCCGCCCGCCGTCAGCGCCGTCACCGTCAACAGTGCGACGCAGGCGACCTTGACGATCTCGATCCCCGCCAACGCGTGCGTCGGGAGCCAGCTCCTGCGGCTTGCGACCGGCGGGGAAGTGCTGGACACCACCTTTGGCGTGTATGCGCACACGCCGAGCCTGACGATCGGTCCGGCCTCCGCGATGATCGGCAGCGCACCCACAGTGAATCTGTTGGGGGAGTTCACGCATTTCGGTCCGGCGACGACCGCCATCATCGACGGCGCCGGCGTCACCATCGAGAACTTCACGCCGGCGGCCAACGGCGCGACGGCCACCGCCAGGTTCGTCGTCGCGGCGAATGCGCCCACGGGGCTGCGCACCGTGACGCTGACCACGCCGATCGGTGGAGGTGCCTTCGAGGTCGTGACGGCCGCGTTCGTCGTGGGCGACACGCCGGCCATCCTGACGTCTGTCGATCCGTTCCACGCCGCCCCCGGAACGCAGGCGCTGGTGACGATCGAAGGCCAGTTCACCCATTTCGGTGCGACGACGACGGTCGGGCTGGGGCCGGACATTCAGGTGTCCGCGCTGACGATCATCGGGCCGACGAAGCTGAGGGTCCTGGCGGACATCTCGGCGGCAGCGGCGACGGGATGGCGATCGGTCTTCGTCAACACCGGGTCGGAGCAGCTGACGGCCGGCTTCCGCATCGACGCCCCCGCGGCGCCGTCGATTCAGAGCGTGGTGCCGTCGGGCGCGGTGCAGGGCCAGTCGCTCTCCGTGCAGATCACGGGCACGTTCACGAGCTTCAATCAGACGAGCACGCCCATCCTGGGTGCGGGCGTCACGGTCTCCGATGTCGTCGTGACGAGTCCGACCACGATCACGGCGACGGTGGCCGTGTCGCCCACGGCGCCGATCGGTCCCAACACCGTGCTCGTGCTCACCGACACGGCGCCAGGACAGATCGAAGTGGCCACGGGCGCCGGCTTCAATGTGGGACGCGGGCCGTCGAACCTCCTCTCGGTCACCCCCAACGTCGTCGCCCAGAATCAGATCGTCAACGTCTCCTTGGTCGGCCAGGGCACGCACTGGCTGCACGGCGGCACGACCGCCGACTTCGGTCCGGGGGTCACCGTCGCGCAGCTCGCCATTCAGGACCCGACGCACGCGACCGCGCAGCTGGTGCTGCTCGCCACCGCCGCCCTCGGCTTCCACACCGTCACGCTGATCACGGACGGCGAGATCGCATCGCTGGCGCAGGCCATCGACGTTCAGCAGGGGACGCCGGTCCTGTTGAGCAGCACGCCCCACACCGGATCGCAGGGAACGTCGTTCACCGTGACCGCGCTCGGCAGTCTCACCCACTGGGTGCAGGGCACGACCACGGCCACCTACGGTCCGGGCGTCGCCGTGACGGGTGTGACGGTCGTGGACTCGATGAGCGCGGTCCTGAGCGTGGCGATCGATCCGCTCGCGTTCCCGACACCCGCCGGCTCGTGCCATCCCCTGACGATCACGACGGGCGGCGAGCAGGTGGCGCTGCCGAGCCAGCTGTGCGTGCAGCCGGGCGCGGCCGTGCTCACCTCGGTCAGCCCGAATGCTGCCCTGCAGGGGAGCACGCTCACGCTCCAGGTGACCGGCCAGAACACGCACTTCGCCGCCGGCCTCACGCAGGCGTCGTTCGGCGCCGGCATCAACACCTCGAACGTGACGGTGACCAGCGCCACGACGGCGTCGGTGGATCTTGCCGTGTCGGCGCAGGCCGCCGGCGGCCTCCGCACCGCCACCTTCACGACACTGGGCGAAACGGCGTCGCTCGCTCAGGCCTTCAACGTCGGGCAGAACACGCCGACCCTCAATGCCGCAGCGCCGTTCTCCGGTCAGCGCCGGCAGAGCCTCTCCGTCCACCTCGTAGGCCAGTACACCCACTGGACGCAGGGCGGCTCGACGGTGACCTTCGGTGAAGGGATTCTGGTCGGCCCGATCACGGTGCTCAGCGCGACGGCGCTCGACGTGCAGGTCGACATCAGTGTGCTCGCCACGCTCGGCGGCCGCCTCGTCACGGTGACGACCGCCGGGGAGATCGTCAGCGCGCCGGTCTTCAGCGTCGTCGCTGGCGGCGCATCGATCACATCGGTGACGCCGCAGACCGGCAACCAGGGTCAGCAGGTCACGCTCGCCATCACCGGGCAGAACACCAACTGGCAGCAGGGCTTCACCCAGTTCTCGATGGCCGGCGCCGGCAACGACATCACCGTGAACTCCCTGGTGGTGAACAGCCCGACGAGCGCCACGGTCAGGCTGACGGTCGCGCCCACGGCCGTGCCGGGGGCGCGCTCCGTATTCGTGTCCACCGGACCCGAGGTGCTGGTCAGCGCCGGAGCTTTCGTGGTGACCGGCGGTGTGCCGGCAATCGCGTCCATCTCGCCGGGCAGTGCCCGGGCCGGCGAGACCGGCCTGGCGGTGGAGATTTTCGGTCTCTATACGAATTGGGCCACCGCGACCACGACGGTGGACTTCGGCCCCGGCATCACGCTGTCGAACGTCGTCGTGAACAGCTCCACGCGCATCACCGCGGTGCTGGACGTCGGACTCGCCGCGGGCCTCGGCCACCGCACCGTGGCCGTGCGCACCGTCAGCCAGACAGGGACGCAGGCGCTCACCGGCTCCTTCGAGGTGGTCAGCCCGCAGCCGCCGGCGCCGTCACTGCAGTACATGTCGCCGGCCGCCGGTCTGCGCGGGCAGACCTTCACCATCAATCTCAGTGCGGCGAATTCGCACTTCGATCCCGCGGCCGGCGCCACCGTCATCGACTTCGGCGACCCGCAGTCGGCCGGCATCCTGATCAACACCTTCCAGGTGACGAGCCAGACGACGGCGCGCGTGAACATCACGATTGCCGGCAACGCCGCGATCGGCAGCCGCGTGATGTCGATCGTCACCCACACCGGGACGGGCGACGAGATCGTGCAGGGCACGTTCAGCGTCGTGCAGGCGGTTCCGCAGTTGGCGATCGTCGACCCGGGTGCGGGCATGCAGGGCGCCACCGTGACGGTCAATCTGGTGGGTTCGTACACCGGGTTCAACGCCACGACCGTTTTCGATTTCGGCCCGGGTATCACCGTGCTCCAGAGCCAGGTCTTCGGCGGTCTCGTCGCGCAGGTGCGCGTCGCGATCGACGGCCTGGCGGCGCTCGGCGCCCACTACGTCACCGCGTCAACCGGCACTGAGGTGGTCACGGCGCAGTTCTCGGTGACCCCAAGCACGGCGGTGCTGCTGGCAGTGACGCCCAACACGACCAAGCAGGGTCAGTCGGTCATCGTCGAGGTGTTGGGGCAGAACACCCTCTGGACTGGTGCCACAGTCTTCAATTTCGGCGCGGGCACGACGGTGATGAACGGCGCGGTCGACAGCCCGACGCACGCCACCCTGACCGTGGCCGTCGACGCGCTGGCCCCGGTAGGCGCGCGCGCCGTGACGGCGCAGATCGGTGGCCAGCTGGTCACCCTGGTCAACGGCTTCGTCGTGCAGCCTGGAACGCCGCTCATCCTGTCGTCGAGCCCGGCAAGCGGCCAGCAGCAGGCCGCCGTGACGCTGACGATCCTGGGCCAGGCGACCGCGTGGGATCAGACGACGACCGTGGATCTCGGCCCCGGCGTCGCAGTGGGGAGCATCCAGCCGACGAGTGCCACGGCTCTGACCGTGGGGGCAATGGTCAGCCCGCTGGCGCTGCTCGGTCCGCGCACGCTGACCGTGACCACCGGCGGGCAGGTGCTGACGCTTGGCAACGCGTTCTCGGTCACGCCGGGATCGGCGGCCCTCTCGCTATTGGTGCCGGCCCAGGCGGGACAAGGCGCCACCCTCAACGTCGGGATCACCGGCGTGAACACGAGCTTCGTCGCCGGAACGACACAGGCGTTCTTCGGTGACGGCATCACCGTGAACAGCGTCACCGTGAACGGTCCGACGTCGGCGACCGCGAACATCTCCGTCGCGGCCGGCGCCATCCCCGGCTTCCGCACCGTCGCGCTCGCGACCGAGGGCGAGACGGCGGCGATCGTCAACGGATTCACCGTCGTGCAGACAGTGCCCCACATCCAGTTCGTGTCGCCCTCGAGCGCCGCGCAGGGCGCGGCGCTGGATCTGACCGTGGTCGGCTCGCTCACGAATTTCACCGCCGCCACCGTGTTCGACTTTGGTCCCGGCGTGACCGTGAACCTCGTCACCCCGAACGGTCCGGCGCAGGCCACGGTGAATGTGACGGTGTCGCCGGTGGCAGCGCGCACCACGCGCGCCGTGAGCGCGACGACCGGCGGGGTGACGGCGACCGGCGCCAGCCTCTTCAGCGTCACGGCCGGTCCCGCCTACATCAGCGCGGTGAGTCCGGCGGCGGGCGTGCGAGGGCAAGTCGGGCTGCAGGTGACGATTTCGGGCGTCTCGACCCACTTCATGGCCGGTACGCCGGTGGTCAGCCTGGGTGCCGGCGTCAGCGTGACGCAGGTGATCGTCGACAGCGACACGCAGCTCCGCGCCACGGTGGCGATCGATCCCTTGGCGCCAACGCAGGCCAACGACGTCGTGGTGACGACCGGCGGGGAAGTGGCGACGCTCGTGGCCGGGTTCACCGTGCAACAGGCGTTCGTCAGCGTGGTGGCGCCCACCTCGGCCTATCAGGAGCAGACGCTGGCCGTCGTCGTGACGGGTGTCAACACCCACTTTGTCGCGGGGCAGACGCTGGCCTCGTTCGGAGCCGGCGTAACCGTCAACGGCGTCACCGTCCAGAGTGCGACGCAGGCGACCGTGAACGTCACGGTGCAGCTCGCCGCCACGCCTGGTGTGCGCACCGTGACGATGACCACCGGACTCGAGTCGGCCAGCAGCAGCGTTACCGCGCTCTTCACCGTGGTCGCCAAGGAGACGCCGGTGATTTCGTGGGCGACGCCCGCGGACATCGTCTACGGCACCGCGCTCGGCGCCGCTCAGCTCAATGCGACGGCCAGCACGGCGGGCTCGTTCAGCTACGCACCCGCCTCGGGCACGGTGCTCTCGGCCGGATTGGCGCAACCGCTCAGTGTGACGTTCACGCCCGACAACGCCGTCCGCTACTTCAGCGCCACGGCCACGGTGAGCATCAACGTCGCCAAGGCGCAGCAGCCGGCGCTCAGCGTCAACGCGCCGCCGAGCGCGCAGTATCAGGCGTCCTTCCAGGTCACCGCAACGGGCGGAGACGGCACCGGGCTCATCACCTACGCGGTGACCGGACCGTGCTCGAACCTGGGCGGCGGTGACATCGTGACGATGACGAGTGGCACCGGCGTGTGCTCGATCACCGCCACGAAGGCGGGCGACACCAACTTCTTCCAGATCACGAGCCCGGCGAAGACGGTCGATGCGACGAAGGCGCCGCAGGCCGCGCTCACGGTGATGGGCGCGCCGTCGTCGGCGCCCAACGGATCGACCTTCCCGGTGACCGCCGTGGGAGGGAGCGCCGGGACGCTGACGTTTGCGGTGACCGGGCCGTGCACCGTCGCGGGCGCCGACGTCACGATGACGCAGAGCATCGGGAACTGCTCGATTTCCGCCACGAGAGCCGGCGACGCCAACTTCCTGCCGGTCACGTCGGCGGCCGCCGTGGTGACGGCCTCGGGTCCGGTGCCGCCCGCACTCGACCTGCTGTCGGCCACCACGTCGCTGTCGGTGCCCGCGACGGGCCCGCCGTTCCCGGGTATCGTGGCCGTGCGGCTCCAGGCCAACGGCGTGAACGTGAAGGCCCCGGCAGGCGGCGTCACCGTGGCCGCCAGCTCCGACAACACCGCCTGCGTGGTGGCGACCGATGGCGCGATTCCGGGCGCAACCTACGTTGGCTCGATCGGCATAGCCTACGGCAACGCGACGCGCCCATGCACCGCGATCGTCACGGCCACCGCGGTGGGCTACGGTAGCGACGTCGTCACCGTCACTGTCTACAACTACGAGTCCGCGCCGGTGACCAGCGCCGCCGCGGCGCTCAGCTACTACAATCCGGCGCTCCTGGCGTCGCCGGCCGGATCGCTGGCCGCTTCGGTCGCCACGGTGAGCTACTACAACCCGGCCCTCCTGCCGACGCCTTCCGGAGTTCAGGCGTCGTCGGTCGCGTCGGTGAGCTACTACAACCCCGCGTTGCTGGGGAATCCGGCTGGCGGCGTCACATCGAGTGTGGCGGCGGTGAGCTACTACAACCCGGCGCTCCTGCCGAGCCCGGCCGGCGGCGCGACGTCGAAGGTGACGTCCGTGAGCTACTACAACCCGGCGCTGCTCCCCACTCCGACCGGCGAGGGGGCCACGAATGCCGTCTCGGTGAGTTATCTGAACCCTCAGGCAAGTGGTCAGGCGGGCGCGCCGGAGTCCTTGCTCGCGGCGGTGGCCCCGGAGCCGGCCGAGACCACGGTGACCGTGCTCTCGGTCAGCGTCGCCAACGGTCCCACGGCGGTCACCGTGCGGCCGGTGCGCCTGTCGCTGAGCGGAGGCCTGCACTACGTGCTCCAGATCGATGGCGCCAATCTGTCGTCGGCCGCCTTCGTGACGCTCGTGGGACTCGAGCCCTACGTATCGATATTGCCGCCGGTGTCGAGCGCCGACGGCCGTCGTCTGACAGTGGACGTGCAGTTGGCACCGAACGCGCCGCTCGGCGTGGTGATGGTGCTGGTGGGTGGATCAGGCTGGACAACGCCCGACGTGCCGGGCATGCGAGTGGAGATCGTGCCATGAACGCTCAAATGATCGGGCACCGCCCATCGGGTAACGGATGTGAGGAGAAGAACGCCATGACGAGAGGTTCAGTCACACGCGCGGATGCAGCCCGGCGGCGACGCTGGTTGCCGGCCGTTGCGCTGTTGATCGGCGCGCTGATCGCCGGCGCGCCAGGCACTGCCTCGGCGCAGTTCAGCAGCGGCAGCACGGGCGTCCACGGGGTATTCCCGCCAGTGCCGGCCCAAGGGATGCCGGCCAGCTATGCCTGGCTGGTGTGGAACATCAGGACCGGCCACGTGTCCTATTGCAGCGTCTACACCCCGAACACAGGGCTCGACGCGTGTGATCCCGGCAGCGCCGTCAACGTCGAGGCGCAGATCCCGGGTTTTCAGGGTGGCCCCCTGACGACCGGCGTCTACCAGTTTCAGAGTTTCACTTTCACGACCACGCCGGGCCAGGATCGCCAGCTCGCCGTGGTCGGCACGTCGCCGAACACGCCCCTCACCATCCTGTCGCAGACCGACATCACCATCACCGGCACCCCGAATGGGAGCTACGTGTACTTCAATGTGCGCGGTTGGGATGGGCGCAATCCATCCGCCAACTCCCAATCGCTCGCGGTACCCGGAGGGCTGGGCGGCCCCGGCGGCTCCAACGGCGGCGGATCGGGTAGCGGCGGCCTCATCCCGAGCGACGGCAACCCCGGGTTTGGTCCGGCGGGTGGAGCGGCTGGCCTGGTAGCGGCAACATCTGCGGAATTCGCTGGAGCCCCGGCGCAAACGACCGCGCTCAACCCCTCGCTGTCGCCGCTCACCGGCGGCTCCGGCGGCGGCGGTGGTGCCGGCGTGTCCTCGACGCCTCCTTCTGGCTGCAGCGCCAACAACTATGCAGGCGGCAGCGGTGGCGGCGGCGGTGGTGCGCTGCTGCTGGCGGCGTCGAACAAGGTGACGATTGGCCAATTTTCGCTCATCCAGGCACAGGGCGGAACTGGCGGGAACAGCGGGAACAGCTGCGGAATCGGCGCGGGCGGTGCCGGCGGTAACGTTCGCATTGTTGCGCAGGAGATTGTCGGCAGCGGGGTGATCTACGTAAATGGCGCGAATCGCGGCAACGGCACTGGTCCTGCGTCCCCCGGTGGCTACGTCCGCTTCGAGGCGTCGTTCAACACCTACTCCGGTCAGATCGTCGGTGCGGTGGGCGGGTCCTTCGTGATCTTCCCCACCGCCCCGCTCCCGGCCAACCAGCCGCAGCTTCGCATCAGCTCGATCGGTGGGGAGGCCGCGCCGGCCGCGCCGAGTGCCTCGCTCTCGAGTCCGGATATCACCTTTCAGACCGCTGTCGGCACCGTACCGCTCGTCGTCAGCGCCAGCAATGTGCCGGTGGGAACGACCGTCACCATTCGCGTCACGCCCGCCATCGGCAGCCCGACCACGGCCGTCACCGGGCCGCTCAGCGGGCCGGTCGACAACCTGACTGCCCAGGCCAACGTGATCCTGCCTCCGGGCGCGGGCGTCGTCACCGCCACCGCGGCGTTCGCAGTTCTGCAAGCGCTCAACGGCGTTCGCTTCGACGGCGAGCTGGCGCAGCGCATGGAAGTGATCACGCAGCCGGACGGCACGTCGAAGACGTTCGTCATCGCCCGTTCCGGCGCGCGCTTCGAGATCGGGGTCCGTCAGTAGCTGGAACGCACGTTCTGCTTCACGCGCTGGCAAGGGGGGGCCTGAAGACCGCCCTCTACACACGCCCGACCTGGCGGCGCGTTCCTCAGCGCGTCACCAGGTGATGGCGCCCGCGAGCTCGACCTTGAGGCTGGCGTTGGCCTTCTTGTTCACCTTCAGGGTCACGGTGGCCGGCTTTTTGGCCTTGATGTGATTGACCGCCTTGGTGACGTCGTTCGTCATCCAGATCGTGTACGGGCCCGTTGGCCGCACGCCAAACAGGTTGTCGAAAGTCTCCAGATCCGGATTGTCGTTCTGCCCGTCCGCCGAGACCACGTAGTGATCCGCGTGCACCGCCTGCAGGAAGTCCGTGGTGCAGTTCCTGGCGCTGCCGTGGTGCGGTAGCTTCAGCACGTCCACCTTGAGCTTGCCGCTGGCGTCGAGCAGTTTTGCCTCACGCAGGCTGTCCACGATGTAGCCGCCGCGCGCATCGCCGGTCAGCAGGATGGTCTTCTGTGCGCCCGCATTGCCGAAGGCGGCCAGGACCACGATGCTCGACAGATTGGGAATCGAGGTGTCCGGCTTGGCGGCTTCCGCCAGCGCGGCTTCCTTCTGCTTCTCCTTCTCGAGGATCGGCCCGATCTTGTCCTTCCAATCCTGCTTCAGCTTGTCGAGCTGCGGCTTGCGCGGACCGACAACGGTGAAGGTCAGCTTGCCGCCGATCTTCAACGGCTTCGCCTTGGTGTCGAACTGGATCAGCGCATCGAACCCGGAATTCATGTTGATCGCCAGGGCGTCGGCATCCTGGCGCAGCCGGCGTCCTTCCTTGACGCCGGCCACGATCGCGCCCGTTTCGCCGAATGCGGCGGCCGCCGCGGCGCCGTGCGACAGAGCGGTGGCACCGGCCGATCCCACGAGATCGTCGAAGCTGTTGTGCCACAGCGTCAGGATGTCGAACGGCAGCGGCCGCTTCGCGTCCTGATCCTTCCGGAGCGCTTCGGTCAGCTTCAGCACGCCGTTGATGTGATCCAGGTCGATGTGGCTGATCATCAGCATGCGGATCTCCAACTGGCCGCCACCGCGCGCTTTCTGAATCGCGTCGAGCCGCGGCCGGAGCGCGTCGGCATAGACGGTGGCGGGGCCGCCGTCGATCACGATCAGCCGCGGATCGGTGGAATCGCCGTAGTGCAGCAGCAGCGAGTCGCCGTACTTGGCGTCGAGCGCTTCGAGCGTGAAGACATCTGTCATACCGCCTCCGGTCACACCGCCTGCAGGGCGCGCAACGCGTCCACCATGCCGGCGCCCTGGAAATACCGCTCGCGGCCGAGATCCGTGGCGGTCTTCATGATGATCCGCTTGACGCGCTCGGGTTGACCGAGGAATTCACGGTGGCGCGCCATCAGCATGGCCGCCACGCCGCTCACGTGCGGCGCCGCCATGCTGGTGCCGTCCTTGGCGCCGAACTCGTCGTTGAGCAGCGCCGACGTGATGCGCTCGCCTGGCGCGAGCACGTCGGGCTTGATCCGGCCATCGCCGGTGGGTCCGCGGCTCGAGAAGTAGCTGACGCCGTAGGTGTGTGGCTGAAAGCGATGGGTGGCGCCGACGGTGATGACGCCCTCTGCATTGCCCGGATCGGTGATGCTGATGCCGCGATACGCGTCGAGCTCGCCGGCGCTGGTCAGTACGCGCTCGAAGCCGCGGTTGCCGGCCGCGGCCACGACCACGACGCCGCTCGCCACCAGGCGCTCGCACTCCTCGCAGATCGGCGTGCGCCCGCAGGCGAAGTTCTCCACGTCGTGAATCACCGACAGGCTCAGGTTGACGCCGTGAATGACCGGCTGGTCGGCCGTGGCGTTCAGGTAGCGGATGAACTGTAAGGCCGCGATGATGGCGAACTCGTCGCCCTTGCCGGCGTCGTCGAGCACGCGCAGGTCGATCAGGTTGAGGTCGGGGCACATCCCGATGCGGTCGTCGTCGTCGCTGATCCGGTTGCCGGCGAGAATCCCCGCCACGTGGGTGCCGTGATCGCTGCCGGGCCGGTAGTCGTCGCGCTGCCGATCGACCTGCATCATCGGCTGCAGCAGCGCCCAATCGAGCGCGCGTCCGTTGCGCAGCCGCTCGCGCATGCGCTTGAAGCGGCGGTCGGCCGCTTCGAGATCCTCGCGCTGGTCGAGGGCCGTCGGCCCGGTATTGGGATGGCTGTCGAGCGTGATCAGATGCCGCAGGCGCGTGAAGTCGTAGGTCGTGCGGATGGCGTCCTTGCGTGTCTCGACCCCGGTCTGCGGGTCTCTGGTCACGCGCGCGAACGCCGGATGGCTGGCAATGCCGCTGTCCACGACCGCCCACGTCAGGTCGCTGCAGTTGACGTTGAAGAGCAACCGCGCGGCATCGGCCTTGGTGCATGGGATCGAGCGCGAGATCGCTACCATCGCACGGCGGTTGAGGCCGATCGACCATAGAGCCGGCGTCGTCTGCTTGGATGGCGCGTCCGTTGAGGTGGTGTCGGCAGAACGCCGCAGCAGGTTGTACGCTTCCTTCAGTTTTTCGCGGGCGACCGCGATCGGATGCCGTGAGGCGTTCGCGGTCGGTTCGGACTCGGTCTGCTCGACGATGGCCTGGAACGTCCGGTAGTCCTTCACCGTGGCGTGCGACACCGATTCGACCTCGCGCACGCGGAGCCACGGCTCATCGTCACGTGGTAGGGCGGGCGCCTCCGTCGGCTGATCCGCGCAGAGTATGAGCACGCCGAGGATCGTGCACATCCACTGCACTTCCGCCTTGGCGGTAACCAACCCCTTCTTCTTGACGTCGGTCTCCTTGTACTCCGTCGGCAGCCCGCCCCACTCCTCGATGTTGCGCTGCCACCATGGCGTCAGCGGCAGCGCCACGAGAATCAGCTCTTCGAGCGTCAGTGAGACCGCGACGGCGGTCTGACTCACCGACAGCGTCCAGACGGGGCGGGTGATCAGGCGATCGTTTCCGCCCTCCTCGCTGACGGGGAGTGCTTCGGGATTGAGCGCTTTGAGCCGCTGCCGGAGCTCGACGCCCAGCTCCGCAGCCGTGCGGTCGCGGTGCGGCACCAGCAGCAGATCGACGCGGACGTTCTTGTCGAGGCAGTATTCGACCCCCGCGGTCAGCCAGACTTCCGGAAGGATCGGTGAATCCTGCGTAAAGCGCCGCAGCTTGTCCGAGCTGAAGACGACACTTCGCAGCCAATCGCGTTCAACCCGCATGAGACCCCTCCGTTCGCGTCGAATCTATCCCGACCGCCTCGCCCGAACCAACCACGGCTTGACCTCGGTCGGTCCGGACTGGCATCCTCCCCTCGCTCGGACCCGCTGAGACAGGCCCGCTATACCAGGGAGGACGGCAATGAAGTTTCGATACAAGGCTCGTTGGACACAGGTCGCGCTCGCAGCCGCCCTCGTGATCGGCCTGCCGCTGGCGGCTGGCGCACAGGGGCGAGGCGGTGGCGTGCCCGAGCCTTACACACCGGCGAACGACGCCAAGGACCTGCGCGCCGTGCTCTTCAACTGGGAACGCAACATGGGCATGTTGAAGGGTCATGACGAACGCGACATGGTCGCGATGCTCGAGTACAAGGGCAAGGGCACCATTCAGGTGGACGGCCAGCCGTGCACGCTCACGAAGTTCCGCGTGAGCACCAACTACCAGACCTATAGCCAGCGGACGCAGATCGGTTGCACGCGGGCGAATGGACAAGCCTACTCGAACATCGAGGTGGTGAGCTGGCAGTACGCGTGGAACGAGGACACACCTGGTGCGGAGATCAGCGGGACCAAGGGAAAGGCCACGCCGGCGCCGGCAACCGTGCAGGAACGCCTCATTCGTCTGTGGGGCAGTCCGCAGGGTGCGCCCAAGGCCGCGGTCGCGGCATTGACGGACAACTGGTTGCTCGGCGCCAACCCGGGGACGCTTCTTGCCGACGGCGTCAACAAGGTGAAAGAGACCTCGCTGGTGTGGGAAGGGAACAAGCCGGTGATCACCTTCCCGATTCCCGGTGTTGCGGGCGCGACCGGCACGGCCACCCTCGATGCGAAGTACATGACCGAAAAGGTCGTGGTGAAGCAGGGCACCAACACCACCGAATTCACCTACAGCGACTACCAGGACTGGAACAACCCGCTGAACAAGATCGAGGTCTTCTACGCCGGCAAGATGGTCGAGCGCAAGAACGGCACGGTGGTTCGCGACCTCACGACGACCGAGACCGAGACGGGTAACGTCTACGTGGTGGCGCCGGTGCCGGCCAGCGTGCAGGCGGCCATCAAAGTGGGGTCGCCGCTGCCGAAGGGCGTCTTCGCGAAGACCGAGCCGCCGATCGACAAGACGATCCCGACGCCGCGGCAGGGTACGCATCCCGACCTGTCGGGCAACTGGAACTACAGCGACTGGATCGGCAACTACATGACCGGCGGCGGCCGCCGCCGCGCTCCGACGCAGAGTCCCGACACCAATCGTCAGGACAATCAAACCTACGATTTCGAGCTCTACTCACCGTCGCGGTTCGGCAACACCGGCCGTCCCGTCTACAAACCCGAGCACTGGGACAAGGTGATCGAGCTCGACATGTGGACGAACAAGTACGACCCCGTCATGACCTGCCAGCCGCTCGGCGTGCCGCGTCAGGGCCCGCCGCGGCGCATCATCCAGTCGGAGAACGACGTGCTGTTCCTCTATGCCGGCGGCGATGCCGGCGGCGGCTACGGCGAGTATCGCGTCATCCCGACCGACAACCGCAAGCACGATCCGCAGCGCGCGATCGAGACGACGTATCTCGGCTACACGGTGGGACGCTGGGAGGGCGACACGCTGGTGCTCGACGCCATCGCGTTCGTCGACACGACGTGGTTGGGACGCGGCGGGTTCTTCCACTCCTCCGACATGCGCGTGGTGGAGAAGTTCACGCGTCAGGGCGACGTCATCCTGTATGACGTCACCGTGGAAGACCCGCAGGTGCTGGTGGAGCCGTGGGTGATTCCGACGCGCGTGCTGCGGAAGAACGCCAATCGCGACGCCGGCCTGCAGCGCGAGCGCGGCAACTGCGAGGTCTACGAGCTCGAGGACATCAGCTCACAGATTCGCCACTAGTTCGGTCGTGGGGGCCGCACACTTCAGGCGGCCCTCACATCAGCCGGCCCTCAGCCCTCAACGCTGGCTGAATCTCGTCGTCAAATACGCTCGAAACTCCGCGTCGAACTGATCGGGCGTGATGTCGAAGGCCACGGGTACGGCCCGGGCCAGCGTGTTCTGCGTCCGGAGCGCGAACACCAGGCGGCGGATGCCCTCGGCCCCGTACTCCACGGCCACGTAATCGAACACCGCATGCGTCCAATGCCGGCTGTTGTCGTCGAGTGCGGCGACCGGCGGAACGGCACCGCTGGCCGCGCCTGCCCGGATCAAGCGAAGGTCATCGGCGCGCCAGGCCCCACGTTGATACTCCGCGAGCCCCTCGATCAGGGATGGAGCCGTGCGGCTCGCCTCGGGCATGATCTCGAAGGCGAACTGGTGGGTGAGCTCGTGCCGGACGATGTCCGGCCGCTGGGCGAGCGACTCCAGTGACAGCACGAGACGGTGCCGGTTCGGCGCGCCACTCCGTCGAGCCAGATCGCCCGCCTCGGCGGCGTTCGTCGGCTGATCCCGGTCGCGTTCCACGAGCATGATCGGGATCCGCCACGCGATTTCGTACCGCAAGGCCGCGCTCAGTCGCGCGTAGGCCGCTTCCGCCTCTCGTACGGCCCCACTGACGCGGCCCGCTGGCAGGCCGTCGTGAAAGACGTCGAAGTGGTCGGACGTGACAACCGCCCACCGTGTTTGATCGGGGGCGGCAGGCGGGCGTTGCGCCGCGGCCGGCGCCGCGGCGCCGCACACCACGATGAGCGCGGCACAGGCGCCGACCGCGCCCAGCCGCCGGGCGCGTGAGAGAGTCGTCTGCGGATGGTCGAGCAGTCGCAGCCGCTCCTGCAGGCCGGCCCCCGACATAGCCGCGGCCATCGGCAGGAGGCGGCCACCGGCTTCGGCCGCGCGCCGCGCGGACCGCACGAGGCACGACGCGTAGAGATTACGGTCGTGTCCGCGGGCGACGACAGCTGCATCGCAGGACTG
>Ga0070675_100000968_pt1 | contig 20525 bp, 20 predicted proteins | sample KBSM43metaG_FD_65343 | JGI IMG/M metagenome (GOLD analysis project Ga0070675, IMG submission 65343) | Miscanthus rhizosphere microbial communities from Kellogg Biological Station, Michigan, USA - KBS M4-3 metaG | ecosystem: Host-associated > Plants > Roots > Rhizosphere > Soil ... | reverse complement strand
CGGTCTGAAACCCGGTAGAAGAGCGGGTCTTCCGGCTTTTCCTTCCACTCCTTGCGGACCTGGAAGCCGATGTCGAGGCCGGCGAGATCGCCGACCGCGTTCGGCCCCATCGCCATCCCGAAATCCTGCAGGGCCTTGTCCACCGCTTCGGGTTTCGCGCCCTCGAGCATCATCAGCTCTTTCTCGCGGCCGTAGGCGTAAAGCATGCGGTTGCCGACGAAGCCGAAAGCATTGCCGACCGGAATGGCGATCTTGCCGATGCGCTTCGTGACGGCGTACGCCGTAGCGAGCGCCTCGCGCGAAGAACCGCGGCCGCGCACGACTTCGACGAGGCGCATCACGTTGGCGGGACTGAAGAAATGCATGCCGACGACGTCGTCCGGCCGTCCCGAAGCGTCGGCGATCGAGTCGACGTCGAGTGTCGAGGTGTTGGTCGCGAGCACCGCGCCCGGCCGGCAGAGCTGACCGAGCCGGCCGAATACCTCGCGCTTGACTGCGAGGTTTTCGAACACGGCCTCGATCACGAGATCCACGGCGCCCGCGGCGGCCAGCGTCAGCGAGCCCTGGAGCCGGCCGCGTGCAGCCGCCGCGGCCTCGGCGTCGAGTCGCCCTTTGCGCTCCGACGCATCGATCGAGGCACGCGCGCGTGCGAGCCCGGCGTCGAGCGCGTCCTGCTTGGCATCGATGAGCGTCACGGGGATGCCGCCGGTTGCGAGGCTGATTGCGATCCCCGAGCCCATGGTGCCGGCGCCGAGCACGGCCGCCTGGTTGACGGCCCGCGCGAGTTCCGGATCGGGCGCCGTCGCCCGCTCCGCGAAGAAAAGATGCCGCAGGGCGCGGGATTCCGTCGATTCCAGGCATTCCAGGAAGAGCGCCCGCGCGCGCGCGAGGGCGGCCTCGACCGGCAGCATCGCCGTCGCGGCGAGGGCTTCGACGATGCGCGGCGGCGCCGGAAGGCGCCGCGCCGCCGGCGGCAGGATGCGCAGGTATTCCTCGAACTGCGCAGGCCGCGAAGGCGGCACCGGAAGCTCCGAGACGCGCCGCAGCGGCGCCCGCGCCGCGGCGAGTTCGCGCGCCCAGGCGACCGCACCGGCGCGCAAGTCGCCGTCCATGCGCCGATCCACGAGGCCGAGCTCGATCGCGGGATCGATGCCGATCGCCTTGCCGGAAGCCATGAGCTCGAACGCGGCCTGCCAGCCCGCGAGCCGCGGCAATCGCACCGTCCCGCCCGCGCCGGGCAGGAGTCCCAGGGACACCTCCGGAAAACCGAGCTGCAGGTCGCCCGCCGCGCAGCGGTAATGGCAGGCGAGCGCGGTCTCCGCACCGCCCCCGAGCGCGGCCCCGTGCAGCGCCGCGACCACCGGCTTGCCGCAGGACTCGAGCCGCGAGAGCACGTCGGTCAGGAGCGGCTCGAGCGGCGGCTTGTCGAATTCGCGGATGTCGGCGCCGGCGATGAAGTTCCGCCCGGCGCCGAGGAGCACGATCGCCCGCACGCCGGGATCTACGTCGAGCGCCTCGATTGCGGCGAGGAATGCCGCGCGCACCGGGTGCGACAGGGCATTGACCGGCGGGCTGTCAAAGGTGAAGACCGCGACGTCGCCGTCGCGCAGGACGGCGTCACCTGCGTTCACGCGACCCGCTCGAGGGCGAGCGCAATGCCCTGCCCTACGCCGATGCACATCGTGCACAACGCGCGTCGACCGCCGCTGCGCTCGAGCTCGAGCGTCGCCGTGGCCGCAAGGCGCGCTCCACTCATCCCGAGCGGGTGCCCAAGCGCAATGGCCCCGCCGTTCGGGTTCACGTGCGCGGCGTCGTCGGGCACGCCGAGCCGGCGCAGCACCGCGAGCGCCTGCGACGCAAATGCCTCGTTGAGCTCGATCACGTCGAAGTCCCCGATCGAAAGCCCCAGCCGGGCCATCAGCTTCTCCGAAGCCGGCGCCGGGCCGAGGCCCATGATGCGCGGCGCGAGACCTGCCACCGCGGCGCCGAGAATTCGGGCGCGGGGTTTGAAGCCGTAGCGCTTCGCCGCCGCCTCGCTCGCGACGATGAGCGCGCAGGCGCCGTCATTGACGCCCGAGGCGTTGCCCGCGGTCACCGAGCCGCCGGTGCGAAACGGCGTGCCGAGCTTCGCAAGGGCCTCGAGGCTCGTCTCGCGCGGATGCTCGTCGCGATCGACGACCGTGGGGTCTCCCTTCTTCGCCGGCAGCGTCACCGCGACGATTTCCGCCGCGAACCGGCCGTTCGCCTGCGCGGCCAGCGCACGCTGCTGGCTGCGAAGCGCAAACGCATCCTGGTCTGCGCGCGACACGGCGAAGTCCGCCGCGACGTTCTCGCCAGTCTCCGGCATCGAGTCGATGCCGTACTGCTGCTTCATGAGAGGATTCACGAAGCGCCAGCCGATCGTGGTGTCGAACATCTGCTGATTGCGCGTGAAGGCCGCGTCCGGCTTCGACAGCACGTAGGGCGCGCGGCTCATGCTCTCGGCGCCGCCCGCGATGAGGAGCTGCGCCTCACCCGACCGCACCTGGCGCGCCGCGATCGCGACCGCGTCCAGCCCCGAACCGCAGAGGCGATTCACCGTGACGCCGGGCACCTCGACCGGCAGGCCGGACAGAAGCGCCGCCATGCGCGCGAGATTCCGGTTGTCCTCGCCCGCCTGGTTCGCGCAGCCGAAGATGACGTCATCCACCGCCTGCCAGTCGACGCCGGCGTTCCGTTTCATGAGCGCGGCAATCGGCAGCGCCGCCAGGTCGTCGGTGCGCACGCCCGCGAGCACGCCGCCGTAGCGCCCGATCGGCGTACGGATAGCGTCGCAGATGAAAGCGTCAGTCATCGATCAGTCTCCCTGCAATCTGGTGGCTGCGTCCGCGGAAGAGCGCGACGGTCTCGTCGCGCTGGTTGCGGACCTCGATTTCATAGATGCCCGCGCGCCCGGCGCGCCAGCGCTCCGATGCGACGGCGCGCAGCACGTCGCCTTCGCGGCCCGGGGCCAGGAACTCGATCGCGGCGCCGGCGGCGACGGTGTTGTCGCCGTAGGAATTGCAGGCGAAGGCGAAAGCGCTGTCCGCGAGTGCAAAGATGAGGCCGCCGTGGCAGATGCGGTGCCCGTTCACCATGTCGGGGCGGATGCGCATCGAGACGGTTGCGCGGCCCGGGCCGCAGGAATCGATCGTCATGCCGAGCTGCCGCGACGCGGCATCGCCGCGATAGAGCGCCTCGGCCGCGCGCTCGGCCGTGCGCTGCCGGCGGTCGGCGTCGTATTTTGCCGCTTCCTCGCTCATCGCGCGTCTCCTAGCGTCCCGAGAAACGCGGCACGCGCTTTCCGGCGAAGGCCGCAACGCCTTCGGCGTAGTCGTCCGTGTAGCCGAGCTCGCGCTGGAAATCGCGCTCGAGGTCGAGCTGCTCGGCGAGCGTGTGCACCGATCCCGCCCGCATCGCCTCCCGCGTCCGCACGAGTCCGCGCGTCGGCGCGGTCGCGAGCGCGCCGGCAAGGGCATCGACGCTTGCCTTGAAATCGGCGTCTTCGACGCAACGCCAGATGAGTCCCCAGGCCGCGGCATCGGCCGCGGGGAGACGCTCGCCCAACATCGCGAGCCCGAGTGCACGCGCCGTGCCGACCAGCCGCGGCAGGAACCAGGTCGCACCGGAATCCGGCACGAGCCCGAGCTTGCTGAAAGACTGGATGAAGGAGGCGGACTGCGCGGCGATCACGAGGTCGCAGGAGAGCGCGAGGCTCGCGCCCGCACCGGCGGCAACGCCGTTCACCGCGGCGATCGTCGGCACCGGAAGGCTCTGGAGCGCCAGCACCAGCGGCTTGTAGTTGCGCTCGATCGATTCGCCGAGGTCTGCCCGCGCGCCGCCGGGCGCTACCTGGCGGTCGCCGAGATCCTGGCCCGCGCAGAAGCCGCGGCCGGCGCCTGTCAGGACCAGCACGCGGGCGCCGTCCTGACTAATGCGTGCGAGCGCCTCGCGGAATTCCGCGTGCATCTGCCCGTTGAAGCAGTTGAGTCGCTCGGGACGGTTCAGCGTCAGGCGCGCGATGCCATCGCTCACGTCATAAAGGATCGTCGGGTCGCTCATCGGTCTGGAACTGTCATTCGTCGTAGCTGATCTCGAGCACCGCGCTCGTCGGCCGCGCCTGGCAGCAGAGAATATAGCCTGCCTCCACTTCCCATTCCTCGAGCGCGACGTTGTGCTCCATGTCGGCCGTCCCGCTCACGAGCCTGGCGCGACAGGTCGAGCAGACGCCGGCCCGGCAGGAAAATGGGAGGTCGAGCCCCGCGCGTTCCGCGGCGTCGAGGATCACCTCGCCCGCGCGCGGCATGCTGAAGCGCCGCCGGCGACCGTCCATCACGACGGTGACATCGGCATCCGCCGCAGCGGGCCCGGCCCTGGCGGCAGCCATGCCCTTCGGCGGCGTCGGCGACGCGGCAGTCCCCGAGGCCACCGGCGCGAAATGCTCGACGTGGACCCGGCCCTTCGCGCCGAGCTCGCCGAGCACGCGCGGGATGTCCTCGCCCATCGAGCCCGGGCCGCAGACAAAGAATTCGTCGACCACCGGGACGTCGAGGCCGTGGCGCGCGAACTCGCGGATCTTCGCCGCATCGATGCGCCCGTTGAACCACTCCACGTCCTGCGGCTCGCGGCTCATCACGAATGCCACCGAGAACCGCGTCAGATAGCGATCCTTGAGTGCGAGCACCTCGTCCAGGAACATCGTGCGCGCGGCCCCGGTGTTGCCGTACCAGAGCTGGAAGCGGTTGCCGGGATCCCGCGCGAGCGCGGTCGCTGCGATCGAGAGCACGGGCGTGATCCCGCTGCCGGCCGCGAAGGCGGCATAGGACCGGGGTCCGCCCGCAGAACCGTCGGCGTGAAAGCTGCCGTTCGGCGTCATGACCTCGACCGTGCTGCCCGGCCTCGCCTCCCGCGCCAGGTCCTCGGACATGCGTCCGTCTTTCTGCACGCGCACGCCGATCGTGAGGGGCCCGGCTCCTTCTGGATTGACAATGGAATAAGTCCGCCGTTCTTCCTGGCCGTTGATCTCGCGACGGATCGCAACGTGCTGGCCGGCCTGGAACCGGAAATCGTCTCGAAGCGCCGGCGGCACGGCAAAAGTCAGCGCGATCGCATCGTCGGCGACGTCCGTGCGCTGCGTGATCTCGAGGGGATGGAACCTCAGCATGCCAGCCGACCTAGATGCACTTGAAGTAGTCGAACGGCTCGAGGCAGGCGTCGCAGCGATAGAGCGCCTTGCAGGGCGTCGAGCCGAACTCGCTTTGGCGCGTCGTCTGCTTCGAGCCGCAGCGCGGGCAGGAAGCCGGCGCATCGGCCCGCCACAGTCGCTGCGGCGCGCCGACCGCGTGCGCCGGCGGCGCGATGCCGTAGGCCTCGAGCTTGCGCCGGCCCTCGGGACTCAGCCAGTCGCTGCTCCAGGGCGGAGCGAGCACATCGACCGCAATTGCGGCGAAGCCGGCGTGTTGCAGAGCGCGCAGCACGTCGGCCTTGATGACGGCGTTCGCCGGGCAGCCCGAATACGTCGGCGATATGCCGACTTCAAGGCAGCCATCGGGCCGCAGAAGAAGATGGCGGATCACGCCGAGGTCGAGCACCGACAACACCGGAATTTCCGGATCGGCGACTTGCGCAAGGATGCCGTTGAGCCGCGCCAGAATCTCCGGCGGCGGCGCCGTTGGAGCCTCGGCCTTCGCGCCCATCGGCCTACCAGGTCGCGCCGGGATGGGCGCGATAGAGAGACTGCATCTCGGCCAGCAAGTAGCCGAGGTGCTCGCTGTGCCGGCCCTGCTTGCCGTACCAGCTGAACTTCGACGGACCGGGCCGCGGCAGCGTCGCGCGCTTGAGCGTCTCGTCCATGCGCGCCAGCCAGACCTTCTCGAGTCCGGAGGGCAGCGGCGCAATGCCCGCCGCAGCGACTTCGCGATCGACATCGTCGTCGGCGAAGAGCTCGCCGGTATAGGGCCACAGCTCGGCAAGCGAGCGCCCGACGCGCGCGCGGCTCTCGGGCGTGCCGTCGCCGAGCCGGATCAGCCAGCCGCTGCTGTAGCGCAGGTGATACGCCGATTCCCCGAGACCTTTGCCCGCGACCGCGGCGAGCGTCGCATCCTTTGATTGCACGAGAGCCTCGTAGAGGCCGAATTGCCAGGCGTCGAACAGGCACTGCCGCACGATCGTGTCGCCGAAATCGCCGTTAGGCTGCTCGACGAGCGTCAGGTTCAGGTATTCGGATTCCTCGCGCAGGTACGCAAGCTCGTCCTCATCGCGGCCGCGGCCCTCGAGGCTGCCTGCATGCGTGAGCAGCAGGCGTGCCTGCCCGAGCAGGTCGAGCGACACATTCGCGAGCCCGAGGTCTTCCTCGAGCGCGGGCGCATGCCCGACCCATTCGCCGAGCCGCTGCGCGAGCACGAGATTCGTATCCGCGAGCCGGAGGACAAAGCGTCCGTGCGGCGTCACAGCGTCTTCACCTCGTCCGGGATGTCGTAAAAAGTCGGGTGGCGGTAGACCTTGTCCTTCGCCGGCTCGAAGAAAGCATCTGCATCCGCCGGGTCCGAGGCGACGATGTCGGCGGAGCGGACGGCCCAGATGCTGACGCCCTCCTGCCGACGCGTGTACAAGTCGCGCGCATGTTCGAGCGCCATGCGTGCATCCGTCGCGTGCAGGCTTCCGACATGCTTGTGATCGAGGCCGGATTTCGAGCGGATGAAGATCTCGTAGAGCGGCCAGTCCTGCTTCGCGTCTTCGCTCATGGAAATGTCCCCCGTGTTCAGGCCGCGCGGCTGCCCGCGCTCGCCTGCTTTTCCGCCCAGGCCATCGCGGCCTCGCGCACCCAGCGCCCGTCCTCGTGCGCTTTCCTGCGCGCCTCGAGCCGTTCGCGATTGCAGGGGCCCTGCCCCTGCAGCACCTGCTCGAATTCACGCCAGTCGATCGGCCCGAAACGGTAGTGCTGCGAGGCGTCATCCCAGCGCAACTCGGGATCCGGAACCTTCAGGCCGAGATAATCCGCCTGCGGGACGGTCGTATCCACGAATTTCTGGCGCAGCTCGTCGTTCGAGAATCGCTTGATCTTCCAGCGCATCGACTGGGCGCTGTGCTTCGAATCGTTGTCCGACGGGCCGAACATCATGAGCGACGGCCACCACCAGCGCTCGAGCGCCGCCTGCGCCATCTGTTTCTGCGCGGGAGTCCCGCGCGCGAGGCGCATCATGATTTCGAAGCCCTGGCGCTGGTGAAAACTCTCCTCCCTGCAGATCCGCACCATGGCGCGCGCATAGGGCCCGTACGAGCAGCGGCAAAGCGGGATCTGATTCATGATCGCCGCGCCATCCACGAGCCAGCCGATCGCGCCGACATCGGCCCAGGTCGGCGTCGGGTAATTGAAGATGCTCGAGTATTTCGCCTTGCCTTCGAGCAGCTGGTCCACAAGCTCGCTGCGCGATACGCCGAGCGTCTCGGCCGCGCTGTAGAGGTAGGCTCCGTGGCCTCCCTCGTCCTGGACCTTCGCGATCAGGATCGTCTTGCGGAGCAGAGAGGGCGCGCGGGTGATCCAGTTGCCCTCCGGCAGCATCCCGACGATCTCGGAATGAGCGTGTTGCGATATCTGCCGGACCAGCGTGCGGCGATAGGCTTCCGGCATCCAGCCCTTGGGCTCGACTTTTTCCTCGGCATCGACCCGCGACTGGAAGCGCGACTCCAATGCAGCGCCGTCCCGCGCGTCGTCGCGGAGACAGTCTTTTCCCAGGGAATCAAGGCCTTGCGTATACATGCCGGGCACTCCGCGGCGGTCCTCTGACCGCTCCACTTTGACACACCCAAGGCGCGTTTGGCACGGCGGGCCGGATCCCGCGGGGACCGCGGCGGCTTAGCGCCAGCCCGCGAGCCGGCGCACGAACGTCTCCATGAAACGGTTCGCCTGGAAGCCGTCCAGCACCCGATGATCGATCGTCAGCGTCACGTAACAGCAGGGCCGGATCACGATCCGGTCCTCGCCGCCTTCGCTCACGACGACGGGGCGCTTCTCGAGCTTGCCGACACCCAGAATCGCCGACTGCGGCTGGTTGATGACGATCGGCGCCGCGACGAGACTGCCGCTCACGCCGTGGTTTGAAATCGTGAAGCTGCCGCCACGCAGGTCCGCCGGTGTCAGCTTGTCATCGCGCGCCTTGGCGATGAGGTTCGAAAGCGCTTCGGCAATGCCGGCGAGGTCGAGCGAACCCGCATCGCGTATCACGGGGACGACCAGCCCGCGATCCCCGAGCGCCGTCGCAATCCCCATGTCGATGCGGTCGTGGAGGAGCAAGGCGTCATCCGTCCAGCGCCCATTGGCCTCCGGCACCGCGCGTAGCGCCTCGACACAGGCCGCGACGAAATACGCGGTCAACGTCAGCGACATTCCGCGGCGCTCGAAATCCGGCTTGCGCTTCGCGCGATCGGCGAGCACGGCCGTCATGTCGCATTCGAACACGTTCGTGACGTGCGGCGCCGTGTGCAGCAGGCTCTCCACCATGTGCGCCGCGATGCGCCGGCGCATCGGCGTGTGCGGAACACGGCGCACGCCCTCCTCCAAGGGAACAGGCCGGGCAGCCGGCGCGGTAGCGGCCGCAGCCGCCGCCTGGGGCCTCGCTGCCAGCACGTCTTCCACGGTGATGCGCCCGCCTTCGCCGCTGCCCTGAACCTGATCGGCCGCGAGGCCGCGCTCGGCGAGCAAGCGGCGAACGGCCGGGCTCATCCGGCCTGGCGGCGCCGCGGGCGCTTGCGCTGCTCGCGCAGTCGGCGTCGCCGTGGCCTTGGGTGCGGCGGCGGGCGGCGCCGCCTGGCCGGTTGCCACCGCGCCGAGTCGCCCGAGCACGGCGCCCGGCTCGACGTCCACGCCTTCAGCCGCGACAATCTCGGAGAGCACGCCGTCGCCGGGCGATGACACTTCCACCGTCACCTTGTCGGTTTCGATCTCGACCAGCGGTTCATGCCGCTTCACGGGCTGGCCGACCGCCTTGAGCCAGCGCTGCACCTGCGACCGGGTGCCCTCCACCTGGTCGGCGGGCAGGATGACGTCGATCAACTCACTCATCGCTCAGGCACTCGCAATGCGGCGCATCGCCGCCACGATATCACCAACACCGGGCACGACCGCATCGAGCAGGATCGGAGCATGCGGGCTCGGAATGTCCGGCATCGCGAGCCGCTCGATGGGCGCGTCGAGGTCGAAAAAAGCATGTTCCGCGAGCGTGGCCGCAATCTCGGCGCCGAAGCCGGCGGTGATCGTGTCCTCGTGCACGATCAGGCAGCGGCGCGTCTTCGCGACCGATGCGAGGACCGCGGCCCGGTCCCAGGGACTCAGGGTCCGCAAGTCGAGGAGTTCGACGTCGATCGCGGATTCAGCGGCCGCCTGCTCGCAGCGTTCGACCATCGCGCCCCAGCTGACGACCGTGAGCTCGGATCCCGCGCGCAGGCAGTTCGCCTGGCCGAATGGCAGCATGAATTCGTCGCCCGGCCAGGGCCTGCGCCCGGCGGCACCATCGAGCAGGAACCGGTGCTCGAAGAAGATCACCGGCTCGTTGCCGCGCAGCGCGGTGCGCAGCAGGCCGACCGCGTCCTCGGCATTCGACGGCATCGCGAGCTGCCAGCCGATCGCGTGCAGGAATTGGACCTCGTTGCACTGGCTGTGCCAGGGATCGCCGCACTTGAAGAAACCGCCCGGCATGCGGACGACCATCGGCGCGGCAAAGCGGTTGACGGTGCGCCAGCGGATCGTGCCGCAGTCGTGCAGCTGTTCCGCCGCGGGCTCCGCGTACTTGCGGAACTGGATCTCGGGCACGGGCACGAGGCCCGCGAGCGCCATGCCCACGGCGCGGCCGATGATGCCCTCCTCGGACAGGCTCGTGTCGAAGACGCGATCCTCGCCGAACCGTTCCTGCAGGCCGAGCGTCGCTGCGTGCACGCCGCCCTTCTTGCCGACGTCTTCGCCAAAAACCAGCAGGCGCGGATTGACGGCCAGCTCATGCTCGAGCGTGCGCCGGATGGCGGTCAGCATGTTGATCCGCGCGCCATCAGGTTTCGCGACGGCGCTGCCGCCAGCTGGCATCGCATCCTCCGCCCATTGCCCGCCCTGTGCCTGCATGTCCGGACTACCGTCGGCGCGCCGTTCGGTGAACACGTGGCGCCCCACGGTCGCAGCAGAGATCGCGGGCCTCGATTCAATTCGCGCGTGCGCAGCCAGGACGATCGCCTCGCCCTCCGCTTCGAGCGCTCTCCATTCAGCCTCGGAAATCTCCGCCGGCACCAGTCGCTTGCGCAACTGCAGCAGTGGATCGCGCGCGCGCTCGCTTGCGATCTCCTCCGGGGTCTTGTAAGCCTGGGTGTCCTGGGCGGAGTGGCCCGAGAGCCGCGGCACGCGCAACTTGAGGAGCATGGGACCTTCACCGCCGCGAACGGCGTGGACGGCCTTTTCGATCAGCGCCGCAGCCGCGAACGGCTCGGAACCGTCTCCGGAAAGGATTTGCAGGTTCCGGAACGATCCGAGGTTCGCGGCGATATCGCCGCCCGGTGTCTGCCTCGCGGCCGGCACCGAAATGCCGTAGCCGTTGTCCTCGATGAAGTACAGGAGCGGCAGGCGTTCGGTCGTCGCGATGTTGAGCGACGCCCAGAAGCCGTTGGTGGAGGTGGAGGCTTCACCGCCGTGTGCAACCGCGATGCTGCCCGCGACCGCGGCGTCTTTCAGGATGCGGCCGCGGTAGACGAGCGCCTGGGCCCAGCCGGTGGCCGGCGTGTATTGCGTGCCGACGCCGCCGCAGGCGGGCAGAAGGCAGGGGCCGCTGCGGTTCGGACGGTTGATCACGACGCCGACGTCCCGCCCGCCCGACATGCCTTCGCTGCGCATCATCGTCGAAGCAAGCGCCTCCTCGGCCGGCAGGCCGAGCGTGAGGGCGAGCGGCCGCGAACGATAATAAGGAGAGACCGCGTCGCGCCGGCCGGTGAGCTGCAGGCCGAGGAGCACCTGGGTGACGTCATGGCCACGCGCGCAGAATTGGTAAAGGACTTTGCGATCCGGTACGAGCCGCGACTCCTCCAGCGCATCGAGCGCGCGGGATACGAAGACCGTGCGAAGTACGGATGTCCAGTCCGGCATGTTTCCAGCGTCCCGGTGCGGCGGGCCGACATCTTACGGGGGTCGGCAGGCGATTTTTCTCAAGTTTAACCCCCGGAACGCCGGCCTGGCGGCCCCGGGGGGTCTGCATGTCGCGCCGCCGGGCCTGCGCTAGAATCCATGCCGCAGCGAACCCGGACAGCCCGGCGCTGTCCTAATTTGACCGATTCGTAGGGGGAGACTGCCGCAATGACCCGTCTGATGCTGGCCCTGATTGCCCTCGCCGCCTGTGGTGCGGCTCAGGCAACGTGCATTTATCCGCGCTCTCCGGACAAGCTGCCGGACGGCGCCACGGCGACCTATGACGAGATGGTCGCGGGGCAGAAAGCGGTGAAGCAGTTCAACGAAGACATCAACGCCTACAATGCCTGCCTCGACCTGGAAATGACCACTTTCGAGAAGAGCGGCGAATACGACGAGAACCGGCTGACGGAGCTGCGCGCCATGCAGGCGAAGAAGAACAACGCAGCCGTGGACGAGGTCCAGTCAGTCGCCGACCGCTTCAACGAGCAACTGCGGATCTTCAAGGCGCGCGACAAGCAGAATTGACGCAGTCCCGGCTGGCGACCGCCGGCCGGACGGAATCAGAACGCGAACTGGTCGGACGGTATCGTCATGAGCGATCCCGCGCCCGCGTCCATCGCGTCGAGGTGCGCCTCGGCCCGCGGCAGGATGCGCTGAAAGTAGAAACGCGCGGTCGCGATCTTCGAGCGGTGGAAAGCGGCATCAGGTGTGCCCGACTTGAGCGCCGCGGCCGATATCGCCGCCATCCAGGCCCAGCACCAGGCGAGGCAGAGGTATCCGGTGAGTTGCAGGTAGTCCATCGAGGCCGCGCCAGTCTCGTCGGGATTGCGCGCCGAACGGCCCGCGACCTCCTCAGTCGCCACGCTCCATTCCTTGAGGAGCCCGGCGAGCTTCACGATGAATTCCGCGTTCTCGCCCTCGCGCGCATGGCGCTCGCAGAACCCGCCGATCAGGCCGCCGAGCTGGCGCGCGAGCGCGCCGCCCGACCCCAGCACCTTGCGGCCGAGCAGGTCCATCGCCTGCACGCCGTTAGCACCTTCATAGATCAGCGTGATGCGCGCGTCGCGGAAGAACTGCTCGACGCCGGTCTCGCGCACGTAGCCGTGCCCGCCGTGGATCTGCAGGGCATCACTCGTGCACTCGACCGACATGCCGGTGACGAACCCCTTCACGATCGGCGTGAGGAGCGACAGCAAGTCCTCGGCCCGCTCTCGCACGGCGGCGTCCGGGTGATGCAGCGACGTGTCCATCTGCATGCCCGCGAAGTACGTCAGGGTGCGTGCGCCCTCGACCAGGGATTTCTGCGTCAGCAGCATGCGGCGCACGTCCGGATGCCCGATGATCGGGTCGGCCGGTCCCTTGCCGCCGTCGGAGGTGCGGCCCTGTCGGCGCTCGAGCGCGTAGGCGAGCGAGGCCTGGAATGCGCGCTCGCACTGGGCGAGTCCCTGCAGCCCGACCCAGAGCCGTGCGTGATTCATCATCGTGAACATGTTCTTGAGGCCGCCATTGACTTCGCCGATCAGCCAGCCCCGCGCATTGTCGAAGTTCATCACGCAGGTGGCCGAGCCGTGGATGCCAAGCTTGTGTTCAACACTCGCGCAGCTGACCCCATTCGCCGCGCCGGGCTTGCCATCGGCGTCAGGCAGGAACTTCGGCACCAGGAACATGCTGATGCCGCGCGAGCCCGCCGGCGCGTCCGGGAGCTTGGCGAGAACCAGGTGAATGATGTTCTCGGTCAGGTCGTGCTCGCCGCTCGTGATGAAGATCTTGGTTCCGGTGAGGCGATAAGAGCCCGCGCCGTCCGGTTCTGCGCGCGTGCGCATGAGGCCGAGATCCGTGCCCGCGTGCGCTTCGGTCAACACCATTGTGCCACTCCACACGCCGCTCACGAGCTTCGGCAGGTAGATGCGGCGCATTTCTTCGGTGCCCCGCTTCTCGAGGCAGAGGACGGCGCTGTCGGTGAGCCCGCTGTAGAGTTTCCAGGACATGTTGGCGGAGACGAACATCTCGCCGACGACGCCCCCGATGCTCTCCGGCAAGCCCTGGCCCCCCGCCTCGGCGGGCCCGCAAAGCGCGGCCCAGCCGTCGTCCACATACTGGCGGTAAGCGGCGGCGAAGCCGGGCGGCGTGACGACGGTCCCGTCTTCCAGGCGGCGCACGCCGATGCGGTCGCCGGCCTCGTTGGTCGGGGCGACCACATCCTCGGCAAAGCGCGCAGCCCCTTCGAGCACGCCCTCGATCAGCTCGGCATTGATGTCGTCGCGGCCGAGCGCGGCATAGTGGGCCGCCGCGCCCAGCACCTCGTGCAGGACGTAGCGGAATTCACGAAGGGGTGCCTTGTAGGCCGGCATGCAGCGCCTGCGCCCTAGCTCGCCGCTTCGGCGCAGGTGATGCAGCGGTCGGAATACGGCAGCGCCCGGAGCCGGCGCTCGCCGATCGGCTGTCCGCAACGACTGCAGGTTCCGTAACTACCCGCATCCATCTGTGCGAGCGCGCGGTTGATCTGCGCGAGCTCGGCCGCCGTCGCCTCGCCAATGCCGGCGAGCACGGCGTCGTTTTCCATCTGCACGACCTGCTCGGCAAAGTCCTTGTCGAGCGGGCCGGACGAGCGCGTGATGTCGGCGCGCACCTTGGCGGCGCGCGCCAGCAGTTCCTGTTTCTGCTGCTCGAGTTTCTGCCGGACTGACTCGAACTCGGTCGGCATGGGGACCCTCGGCTGACGAGGGCGGTGGCTCAGCGCCACCGCCCCGGGTCCCCTCAGTTTACCTGTACTTCGACCGTCTTGGGCTTCGGCGCGGGCGACTTTGGCACCCGGACCTTCAGCACGCCGTTCCGGCTCTCAGCCTGTATCGCAGCGATGTCGGCATCTTCGGGCAGCCGGAAGCTGCGCGAGAAATTGCCGTAGAAGCTCTCGACGCGGTGGACTCGTTCGTCCTGCTGTTCGGCTTCCTTGCGGCGTTCGCCGCTGATCGTGATCACATTCTCGTTCACCGTGACCTTCACGTCTTCCTTGCTCACCTCGGGCAGTTCGGCCTTGATGAAGTAGGCGTCCTCGGTCTCCGAAATGTTGGCCACGGGCGTCCAGGCCTGCGCGTCGCCTTCTTCCACGCCGCCCTGGCGGGCAGCCGCCAGCCGGCCGAAGAACGGGTTGTAACGCGCGAACAGGTCATCGATTTCACGTAAGGGTTCCCAGCGGATCAGTGTCATCTTCGTATCTCCTTCTGCCCCCGACGGGCTTGGCATGCTGAATGGGATCGCCGGCGGCCGGTTTCAAGGCCGTTCGGGACGGAATCGGGCATTGACCGCGCGGTTTGCTAGGCATCGGCCCGCGCCCGTAATATCGGCGGAGGCAGGCCGGCTGTCATTCGGCGTGCGTGAACGAGGGAGTCCATGGGCCGCGATCACAACCCCGTGCCTGGCAAGTGGTACGAGAGCCTCGACGACGAAGAGGTCTTCCGGGTCCTCTCCGTGGACGAGGACGCGGAGCTCATCGAGCTGCAATACGAGGACGGGGACATCGAAGAGATCGACTACGAGACCTGGCAGGAGCTCGATCTGGAACTCACCGACGAACCGGAAGGCTGGTCGAGCTCCGACGACGACGATGAGGACGACGACGACCTCGATGATGATGAGGATGACGACTGGGATGATGACGAGGACGATGACGACGACGACGACGACGACGAAGAAGAGAACGGCTACGGGGATCGTGACGACTATTGATCCCTGAACCGCGGCCGGCAACCGCCTGCCGGAACCTGGCCCGCGACCCACGGTCCAAGCGACAGGACAAACCGGGGCCCGCCACATGAAAACCGCGCTTCTTCCGATTGCCGCACTCCTCCTCGCTGCCTGCGCCAGTTCCGGCCCAGAGTCGCAACTCGGCAAGCAGGACAAGGAACAGCAGCGCATCGTGTTAACGCGCACCAGCGACTGCGTCTACGAGTCCACGATCGACGGCTTCGACGCACTCGACAACACGCATGTCGTCCTCTACAGCATGGGCCAACGCAAGGCCTACCTCGCGGAACTGACCGGCGCCTGCTTCGACGTCAAGGGCCTGTCATCGCTCGCCGCCGTCGATGGCGACAACAACGGACAGATTTGCGGATTCGGCCGCGACTCCATCGTCTATCACCGGATGGGCATGGTGGAGAACTGCCGCATCCTCGGCATGCAGGAGCTCTCGAACGAGCGCCGCATCGAACTCGGCGTCGCGGCGCCGCCGCCCAAGCCGAAGAAGGCTGACAAGCCGAAGCCGGAAGACAAGCCGGCCGAATCGAAATAGGCGCCGTCTCGCCGCAGAGGTCGCGCCGCTGCGGTCCGGCGCGGCGGTCAGTAAGATGACTGCCATGAATCGCCCCGTCTCCGTCGTGCCGGCGGCTGCCCTGCAGGCGCTGAAGGACATGCTCGGCCCGGGCGGCTGGCTCGATTCCGCCGCCGATCGTGAGCCATTCGAAATCGACTTCCGGCGGCTGCACCGCGGCACGACGCCGCTCGTCGCATTGCCGGATTCCACCGCGCGCGTTGCAGGGCTCGTGGATTTGTGCGCGCGCGAGCGCATCGCCATCGTCCCGCAGGGCGGCAACACCGGCTATTGCGGCGGTGCGACGCCGCGGCCGGGCGGCAATGAAATCCTGCTGTCCCTCCGCCGCATGCGGAAGATCCGAGCGGTATCTGCGCAGAACGATTCGCTAACCGCGGAAGCGGGCTGCGTGCTCGCCGAACTGCAGGCCGCGGCGACCGCCATCAACCGGCTGCTGCCGATGTCGCTCGGCTCCGAGGGCAGCGCGACGCTGGGAGGCATCGTCTCGACCAATGCCGGCGGCACGGCCGTGCTGCGCTACGGCATGATGCGCGCCCTCGTGCTCGGCCTCGAGGTCGTGCTGCCGGACGGGCGCGTGCTGAACCAGCTGTCGGCACTGCGCAAGGACAACACGGGCTATGACCTCAAGCAGCTCTTCATCGGCGCCGAGGGCACGCTCGGCGTCGTGACGGCGGCTACGCTGCGCCTGTTTCCGCGCCCCGCCGCGGTTGCGACCGCGTTCGTCGGCCTCGGCACGCCGGCCGCCGCGCTCGAGCTCCTCGGCATGCTGCGCGAAGCCCTCGGCGACACGGTGACGACTTTCGAGCTGGTGCCGCGCATCGCGCTCGAATTCGCGGTCCGCCATGTCGCAGACACGCGCGACCCGTTTGGCGAGCCGCATGACTGGTACGTCCTCGCCGAAGCCACGCTCGCGGCATCCGACGAAGCATTCGCCGCACGCTTCGAGGCGGCACTTGCCGCTGGCATCGAGCGAGGCTTCATCGGCAATGCGGTCACGGCGGCATCCGGGGCGCAGCGCGATGCCCTGTGGCGGCTGCGCGAGACGATTCCGGAGGCCCAGAGAAAGGAAGGCGCGAGCCTCAAGCACGACATCTCGGTCGAGCCAGCGCGGCTGCCGGCGTTCATCGAAGAAGGCCGTACCTTGCTCGAGCGCCTCGCGCCCGGCGCGCGCCTGGTGGCCTACGGCCATCTGGGTGACGGCAACCTGCACTTCAACCTCAGCGAGCCGGCCGGCGGCGACGGCGGCAGGCTCGCAAGCCAGGCCGATGCCATCCGGCGCGCCGTGCACGACCTCGTCGCCGCGCATGGCGGCAGCATCAGTGCGGAGCACGGCATCGGGCAGTCCAAGGTCGGCGAGCTCGAGCGTTATGAAAATCCCGTCGCGCTCGAACTGATGCGGACCGTCAAGCGCGCCCTCGACCCGCTGGGCATCATGAATCCCGGCAAGGTCCTGCGCGATCAGTCCTGAATCGCGCCCCGACGACGGAACCGCAGGAACGCGTAGAGCGCGACGAGCAGCGCGAGGGCGACTCCGATCGCCGCCCATTCCAGGGTGGAAAGCGTCGTCACGATGGCGGCCATTGCCGCGACAGAAATGAACGGAATCATTGCGCCGCCGGGCAGGTTGAACGGCCGATCGCCGCGCTCGCGGACGTCGAGCGACTGCGCGCGCCACGCCGCAAGGCTGACCAGCGCGTACACGAGGCAAATCGCGCCGCCCGAGATCAATGCCAGCCGGTCGAAACTGCCGGCGATCGCAAGCGCCCAGGCGAGACCCGCGTGGACGACGAGCGCCCACAGCGGCACGCGGTGCTTCGCGCTCACGGTCCCGAAGACGCGCGGCAGGTAACGGTCGCGTCCGAGCGCAAACACGACGCGTGCGGTGCCAAGCAGGTTGCCCATCAGGAACCCGATCATCGAAATGCACGCGGTCACAAGAAGCAGCGTGCGCCCCGGCGCCCACAATGCGCTCGCGGTGTCGGCCAGTGGCACGCCGCTCGTCGCGAGGTCCGGCCCGAGCAGGCCCTGTCCCACAATCTGGAGGCCGAGATAGAGCAGCACCACCAACGCGATCGCGGCCGCGGTCGCGCGCGGCACGTCCCGCGCGGGATTGTTGATTTCCCCCGACGGCACCAGTGCCGTCTCCATGCCCGAATAGGCGAACATGACGAGCACCATGGAGGCGCCGAGCGCAGCCCAGGAAGGCACGTCGTCGATCGCAAAGCTGACCTGCGACCAGTCAACGAAGCCGATCCCGAACGCCGCGAGCAGGAACAGCGGCGTCAGCTTGAGCGCGGCCAGCGCCGTGATCGCGCGGGCGCCGAGCCTGACGCCGAACGCATTGAGCGCGAGCAGGGAGCCGTATACCGCGGTGAGCAGGAGCGCGCGCGGCAAAGGCGGCGCGAGCGACGGGACGAGGCTCGCGACCTGCACCGAGAGCGCCGCGGCAACGCCTGCGCTCGACGCGATGTTGGAGATCCACAGCAGCGCGCCGCCGACGAATCCGGCGAAGGGGCCGAATGTCGCGGTCAGGTAGCTGTAGGGACCGCCCGTAACCTGCACGCGGCTGCCGACGGCGGCAAAGCAGAGGGCGATCGGGACGATCGCGAGCGCGCCTGCGACCAGCGCCAGCGGCGCGGCAGTCCCCATCTGCGCCGCGAGCGCGGACGGCATGCGGAAGATACCGCCGCCGATAATGGAATTGATGACCGCCGCCGTCAGCGCGAGCGTGCCGATCGCCCGAATCAGCGCGGCCTCGCCCTGCAGCACGGATGCCGGCCGGTGCGAATTTTCGTCGGACATCGGCGTTCCGCGCGACCCTAGGTCTGCTGGCCCGCAGGCCGGGTCCAGCCGCTGTGTTCGCGGATCAGGCCTTCCTGCGCGACGCTCGCGACCAGCCGGCCGTCGCGCGTGTAGATCATCCCGCGGCTGAATCCCCGCGCGCCCGACGCGCTCGGGCTGTCGATCGCGTAGAGCAACCATTCGTCGACGCGCAGGTCGCGGTGGAACCAGATCGCGTGGTCGATGCTCGCGAGCTGCAGGTCGAAGAAGCTGACGCCATGCGGCATCGTGGCGGTCGCGAGCAGGTGGTAGTCCGAGACGTAGGTGAGCAGGCAGCGATGTAGCGCCTGGTCGTCCGGCAGCTTGCCGACGACGCGGAACCAGACCAGCTTGCTGGCCGGCCGTTTCTCGCGCGTGACGTAGTCCGTCGGGTTCACCGCACGGAACTCGAAGGGTCGCTGGTTGCGGAAATAGCCCGTAACCTTGTGCGGGGCCTGGGCCAGGAGTTCCGACTCGATCTCGCCGAGGTCGCGGAGTTCTTCCGGCGGCGGCGCCGCCGGCATCGATGCCTGGTGATCGAGCCCTGGCTCCTCGATCTGGAACGAGGCCGACATCGTGAGGATGGGCTGCCCGTGCTGGATCGCGACCACGCGCCGGCTCGTGAAGCTGCCGCCGTCGCGGCTGCGGTCGACCTCGAACACGATCGGCACGGAGAGGTCACCGCGGCGCAGGAAATACGCATGCAGCGAGTGGACCCGCCGTCCCTCCACGGTGCGTGAAGCCGCGACCAGCGCCTGCCCGAGCACCTGGCCCCCGAACACCTGCGGCGCGCCGACGTCGCGGCTCTCGCCACGGAACAGGTTGTCCTCGATCCGCTCGAGGTCGAGGAGCTTCAGCATCTCCGGCAGCCGGGTGGCGTCAGTCATCCCGTCAATCCGGCGGCGCGACGCCGAGCCGCTCGCGCATGATCGGGCTCGTTGTCGTGTATTGCAGGAACTGCCTCTTGTCCGGGTAGACGTGGTGCTGCACGCCGAACGCGGCGAGCGCGGCTTCGTGGAAGCCCGACAGGATCAGTTTCTTCTTGCCCGGGTAGGCGTTGATGTCCCCGATCGCAAAGATCCCAGGCACGCTGGTCTGGAACTTCTCCGTGTCCACGCGCAGCGCCTTTTTCTCGAGCGCGAGGCCCCAGTTCGCGATCGGGCCGAGCTTCGGGTGCAGGCCGAAGCAGGCGAGCACGAGTTCGCAGCTGACGTCCACGTTCGACTTGTCGAGGCGCAGGATCCGGGCGCCCGTCAGGCGTCCGCCGTCCGTCGCGAGGGACTGGATCGTGCCCTCATGGAAGCGCAGCTTGCCGCTATCAGCGAGAGCGCGCATGCGCGCGACGGACGCCGGCTGTGCGCGGAACTCCGCGCGCCGGTGCACGAGCGTGACGTTCTTCGCCTTGCCGCAGAGTTCGAGCACCCAATCGAGCGCACTGTCCCCGCCGCCGGCGATCAGCACGTTTTTGCCGTGGAGCTCTTCCGCACGCTTCACGCGATAGAGCAGTTGGGTTCCTTCATATCGCTCGGCGTCCGGAACGAGGAGCCGGCGCGGCTGGAACGACCCGAGGCCGCCGGCGATGATGATGCTGCCGGCGTCGAAACGCGTCCCGGCCGCCGTTTCGATGTCGAAGCGGCCATCCGCCCGCGGCGCGAGGGAAACGACTTCCTGGCCGAGGTGGAATCCCGCGTGGAAGGGCTTGATCTGCTCCAGCAGCCGGTCGATCAGTTCCTGCGCGCCGCAGACCGGCAGCGCCGGGATGTCGTAGATCGGCTTGTCGGGATAGAGCTCAGTGCACTGGCCGCCTGCATGGGCGAGCGAATCCACGATTTCGCACTTGAGGCCGAGGAGCCCGAGCTCGAACACGGCGAAGAGCCCGACAGGGCCGGCGCCGACGATGACGCACTCCGTGCGGATGGCGGCAATCGCTGCGGCTTCGCTCACGTGGATATGCGTTCCCGGCCAGCCGCGCGCGCGGCGAGGGCGGCAATTCTACCCGATGATAGGCTTGCGCATGGACCACGCATTGATGGCCGCGGAACGCACTGCGCGGCGCGAGGCCGCCCTGCCCGCCGTCAGGCACGATGCCGAGGGCCGGCGCCAGATCGACATGCGCGCGATCGCGGTGCTCGCGCTCCCGCTCGTGCTGAACAGCACGGTGCAGGCGGTGCTGAACCTCACCGACACCTGGTTCAT
>Ga0070675_100000967_pt1 | contig 20538 bp, 21 predicted proteins | sample KBSM43metaG_FD_65343 | JGI IMG/M metagenome (GOLD analysis project Ga0070675, IMG submission 65343) | Miscanthus rhizosphere microbial communities from Kellogg Biological Station, Michigan, USA - KBS M4-3 metaG | ecosystem: Host-associated > Plants > Roots > Rhizosphere > Soil ... | reverse complement strand
GGCGATCTCGATACGCGATGCGAGAACTGCCACAAGGTGTATTGGTACCCGAATGACCCGGCCTTTAAGGAACCCGCCGATGGCGCGCCTTCTGCAAAGACGGAGGAGAAGAAATAGCCGCAATCATAACCAGGAGGTAGCTTATGAAGGGACTGTTGGTTCCTTTGTGCGCAGTTGTCCTTGCGGCTGCAACCTTGGAGGTGGGGAGCGCAAGTTCCCCGTCTGTTCTGCAATCCCCAGGCGGCGTCATAAAGGGGCACGTTCATTTGGGCGGGAAGCTCCCGGGCAATTCAGTCATTCGGATGGGCGTGGATCCCAAGTGTTCCGAAATGAATAAGGGAAAGCAGGTGGTCCAGGAGACCGTCAAGGCAACGATCGACGGAAGTTTAGCGAACGTATTCGTCAGGCTGGAGGGCGCATTCCCTGCGACTCCAGTTCCAAAGACTCCAGTCACGATTGACCAGCGCAGTTGCGTGTACTCTCCGCGCATCGCGGGAGTGCGGGTTGGTCAGACCCTGGAGATCCGCAACGACGATAACCTGCTGCACAACGTGCACAGCGTCTCGAATCATGACAATCAGTTCAATTTCGGTCAGGCCAAAGCCGGCGTCGTGGATTCCTTCAAGATGAAAAACGAGGAAGTCATGATCCGACTCGGCTGCGATGTTCACCGCTGGATGATCGCCTATGTTGGTGTCGTAACGAATCCCTATTTCGCCGTTAGCGACGCGACCGGTAGCTTCGAGATCAAGAATGTTCCGGCCGGCACGTACACGATTGATGCGTGGCACGAGCGTTATGGCCCGCTCAAGAAATCGGTGAAAGTAACGGCCGGCGGCACAGTAACGGTCGATTTCAACTTCACGGGCAACGAGGCGAAGCCTTCGGCGAAAAGCTTCGAAGCAGGCGGCAGGGCGGACTAGGTCAGTCGCGGCAAAATCTCCCCTCCTTAAGGATGGGCAGCCGCGCCGATCAAAAATGTAACGCTACCTCAACGCCATCGGCGCGGCGTGGGGAGGTCAGACAACGGTTTCCAGAAAAAAGGAGGATCGTGTTTGACCTCCCCCGCTTCGCCCTGGCTGCGGTAGCGTTGCATTTTTCTTAGAGGGCTCAGCGACCCCTCCTTAGAGGAGGGGTTATCGCGGACCCCTTGGAGACCGGCTAGTCCAGAAAAAGTCATTCCAGGACTTCGACGGAAGGAATCGGCACAACGAACTTTCCTCCCCATTCGCGGATGTGCCGCATCTGATCTACCACTTCGTCTTTGAGGTTCCACGGCAGAATCAGCAGAAAGTCTGGCTCGGTCTCCTTAATTTTGTCGGGGCTATATATTGGAATGTGCGTTCCAGGGAGGAAGCGTTCCTGCTTGTGGGGACTACGATCCACGGTGTAGTCGATAAAGTCGGAACCGATGCCGCAATAATTCAAAAGAGTATTTCCTTTGGCGGGCGCTCCATACCCCACTATGGATTTACCTTCGTTCTTAGCGGTTATCAGGAAGCGCAGGAGGTTGCGTTTGGTCCGACGGACCTGTTCTCCGAAATTAAGATAGTGTTCCAACGTTTTGAAACCGGCGGTGACTTCGCGCGACAGGAGGTCTACCACTCTATCCCCTACCGGTTTTTCAGCATCCTCCCGGTGGCAGCCATAGATCCTCAGGGAACCGCCGTGCGTCGACAGTTCCTGGACATCAAAAATTCGGAGCCCGTGTCGCTCGAACAAGCGGTCGACCGCTGTTAATGAGAAATACGAAATGTGCTCGTGATAGATCGTGTCGAATTGATTCTGTTGCATCAAGCGCATGAGATGCGGAAACTCGAGGGTGATAACGCCTGAAGGGCCGAGAAGCGTCTTTAATCCGGAGACAAAGCCATTGAGATCGGGGACATGGGCAAAGACGTTGTTGCCGATAATCAAGTCGGCGCGTTTCCCTTTGGCCGTCAGATCGCGGGCGGCATCTTCGCCAAAGAAGCACACCTGCGTGGGGATGCCACGACGCACTGCTTCCTCGGCTACGTTCCTGGCGGGCTCTATTCCCAGAACCGGAATGCCTCTTGCGACGAAGTTCTGCAGCAGGTAACCATCATTGCTCGCTATTTCCACGACCCAGCTTTCACTGTTGAAACCGAAACGGCGGGTTACAAGGTCCGCATAAGTCTTCGCGTGCTCGAGCCATGTGTCCGAGTAAGAGGAGAAATATGCGTAATCCGTAAACATATGATCGGGCTCGGGGGCCGCTTCAAGTTGTACCAGGAAACAGTCCGCGCAGACTCGGACGTGCAGCGGATAGAAGGGTTCCATTCGATTCAGGTCGCACTCCCTGACATACGAATTAGCCAGGGGCGACATACCTAAATCGACAAACGTGTGCTTCAAAACGGCGCCGCAACTCCGGCAGGCCACAGTGACTCCTTGCTGCATGAATCAGACTCCGTGAATCAAAAGGCCCGCTCCCTCATGTACAAAGGATTGCAGGCGCTGACTTTGTTTTGCAGACGAATACAAGCTCTTCCTCCGGTCTCCACCGATAAGGTCACCGGTATTCTGAGGTCGTTCGCATTGTGACAGAATAGGCCAAAGGCGCTATAGCAATCGCGTGTTATAGAACTGTCGGGCCGGTATCCGGCCCGATTTTCGTTTGATTCCACCAACGACAGCAACGTACCCTACAACCCGTCGAGAGTCAGTTCTTTGCTTGTCTGTCTGACCTGAACATTGGACCGAACGCAATTCAATCGACACCTCGACAGAGAAACTTTAATGCCGAATTCCGAATTCTGGAGAGACCGGTCTGTTCTTGTTGCGGGCGCCACCGGCTTTCTTGGAGGCTGGCTAGTCCGGCGGCTCCTGGAGTACGGCGCCGACGTCACTGCAATTGTCCGCAGTCCGAAGCAAACATCTCAATTTTATCTGGAAGGATTCCATGAGCGGGTGCACGCCGCTTCAGGAGATCTCACAAACATCGGCTTCGTGAGGGAGGTATTCGAGCGACGCCAACCTGGTGTGTTCTTTCACTGCGCCTACGGCGCCGATGTGAACAGGGTTCTCCAGGAGCCGATGGAGTGCTTCCGCTCCACAACCGAGACCACTTGGGCGATTCTGGATCTGCTGCGGCTGAAGTATCCCAAATGTATTTCCGTCATCAGCTCCACAGATAAGGCTTACGGAAGTCAGCCGCTTCCCTACCGCGAGTCCAGTGCGCTTAATCCAAAGCATCCTTACGAAGTGGCGAAGGCAAGCCAGGATCTGGCAGCCCAAAGCTTTGGGAAAATATATGGATTGCCAACCGCCGTCACGCGGTGCGGCAATTACTTTGGCGGTTTCGACTTCAACTTCACCCGCTTGATCCCAGGCGTTCTCAAGGACCTGTCGCAGGGTCGCCCACCGGTGTTGAGATCCAACGGCCGGTTTACGCGCGATTTTCTGTACATCAAAGACGCGGCCGAAGTTCAGTTGCTGCTTGCAGAACGACTGGCCAGCGATTCTTCGTTGTACGGCGAGGCCTTCAACTTTTCCTATGAGGTGGAGCTGGAAGTCATCGACATAGTCCGCCGCCTCACGGAGCTTGCTGGAAGCCAGGTTGATCCGATTATCAACGACAAGGTGCAGGTTGAAATTCCCCACATGCGCCTCTCCTGCGAGAAAGCCATGCAGCTCCTGGGTTGGAAGCCCCTGTTCACTTTCGATGAAGGCTTACGGGAAACGGTGGATTGGTACCAGAATTACTTCACCAAACTTCCCGCATAGAGTTCCATTTCCTCCTCGTGCTTGTTCGCACGAAGGGAAATTCTGTGTTCGGCGTCAGCGCGCAGTGAATCTCAAGCCGGGGAACGGTGAGAACTGATCCAAACGCCGGGAATAATGGCGTCAAGAGATTGAGCAGTCACACATTCAGTTGCCTCAGAAAATAGTACGATTGGACGATATACAGGCCCGCAGACACAAGGTTAGAATGCCTTTTTTGATAGTCGGTTTGTGGGATATACCACCTTGGTGGCCGATGGGAGTTATGTGGCGGTAGCACACCACGCCTCACAGTGTTGACGAATACCCTGGTTTGCCGGTCGTGCAACCATTGGACCGTTCCCGGAGGGCAGAGGGCGAGCTCTCCCCTTGGATGCCGGACTCAATTTGCCTGGACGGGAGATTTGCATGGCTCTTTATGAGGGCGTCGCCGCGGCCGACAGTCCTGAAGTCATTATTAAGCCGCAACAACGCTGGTCGGGCATTGGAGTCAAAGAGCTTTGGGACTGTAGGGAACTCCTCTACTTTCTTGTCTGGCGCGACGTCAAAGTCCGGTACAAGCAGACCGCTATTGGCGCCTCATGGGCGGTGATCCAACCGCTGATTACGATGGTGCTTTTCACGGCGGTCTTCAGCAAGCTGGCTGGAATATCGTCGGAAGATTTGCCTTATCCCATTTTCAGTTTTGCCGCACTGGTCCCGTGGACTTATTTTTCCAGATCATTGAATCAGAGCATTACGAGCGTTGTCGGCAACGCTCACCTGATCACCAAGGTTTATTTTCCGAGACTTCTTCTGCCTATTTCGGCAGTTGTTGGCGGGCTCATCGATTTCGCGATCGCGTTCGTGTTTCTGCTGGGTATGATGGCCTGGTACAGGATCACGCCCACTTGGGGCGTCTTGCTCTTGCCAGTTCTGATCCTGTTCACGATGTTGACTGCCCTTGCCGTAAGCGTGTGGCTCTCTGTTCTGAATGTCCGCTATCGTGATGTCGGCCAGGCGATACCGTTTCTTGTCCAGCTTTGGCTGTTCGCTTCGCCGGTCGCGTATCCGCTGAGTGAAGTTTCTGAAAGGTGGCGCGTTCTGCTCGGTCTGAACCCAATGACCGGCGTCATTGAGGGCTTTCGTTGGGCGCTGCTCGGCAAGCAAGTGCCGGATACGATGCCGATGGTATTAAGCGCCACGGTCGTTCTCCTTCTTCTAGTGAGCGGCGTGGTGTACTTCAGGCGTGTAGAGGCTACTTTTGCGGACGTCGTCTAATCTATGACCAGGATCGCCATACGCGTACAAAACATCGCAAAGAAGTACGAGATTGCCGTAGGGCGCCGGCATGACACGTTGCGGGATCAGGCCGCGGACGCCGTTCGGTCGTTCTTTGGTCCGGGCCGCCAGAAGAAGACAGACACTTTCTGGTCGTTGAAGGATGTCTCCTTTGACGTGCATCGGGGCGAGGTCGTCGGGGTGATTGGCAGGAATGGCGCAGGCAAAAGCACGCTGCTCAAGATTCTTTCGAGAATCACATCGCCGACTTCCGGACAGGCGAGCATCTACGGAAGAGTGGCCAGCCTCCTTGAAGTCGGCACAGGCTTTCACGGCGAACTCAGCGGCCGCGAGAATGTTTATCTGAACGGGGCGATACTGGGCATGAAGAAGGCGGAGATCGACCGCAAGTTCGATGAAATCGTCGCATTCTCGGAAGTCGAAAAGTTTATCGATACGCCCGTGAAACGTTACTCCACCGGCATGCATGTCCGCCTGGCCTTCGCTGTGGCCGCTCACCTGGAACCGGAAATCCTGCTTGTCGATGAAGTGCTGGCTGTGGGAGACGCCGCTTTTCAGAAGAAGTGCCTCAACAAGATGGAAGAAGTAGGACACGAAGGTCGCACAATTCTCTTCGTGTCGCACAACATGGCTTCTGTTACGCGTTTATGCCCGCGAGTCATCTTGCTCGATAGCGGCAGGATTCTGAAGGATGGGCCGGCGCACGATGCAGTGGCCGTTTACTCCGAGCATTGGCTGGACATCGGCGCCTCTCGAGAATGGCTGGACGGCGCAACCGCCCCCGGGGCCGAGATAGTACGCTTGCGCGCTGTCCGCACGCGGACTGAGAACGGGAAAGTGGCCGACGCAGTGGACATCCGCCAGCCGATTGGCATTGAAATGCAATACGAGGTTTTGGAACCGGGCTTCGTGCTGCTGCCTTATTTGAATCTCCATAACCAGGAGGGTGTTTTTGTCCTCGAAGCATTGGACCTGGACCCTACCTGGAGGGGCCGTACCCGCCCGCGCGGCGTCTACACGAGCACTGCCTGGATTCCCGCCAATCTTTTGGCTGATGGCGTCCACTTTGTCTCCGCAGGACTCACAACGACAGACCCAGATATTACGCAGTTCCATGAACGCGACGCCGTGGCGTTCCATGTTATTGACAGCATGACTGGCGACTCCTCGCGCGGCGACTGGACTGGCGCCCTGGGCGGCGCAGCTTTCAGACCACTCCTGAAATGGCATACACAATTCAAATCGTTGGAAAGGGAGACGATTCTTCATGAGGAGTAGAGGCGACATGGACCGCGCCGTCCCATCTTCGGATGTTCAGCCCCTTCCGCTGCTGCCAGCAAGCAATGCGTTCTCTTTGAGAGCTAAACTGAAGCGGTTCCCGGCCCTCGTGAGAATGAAGAAAGCCGTTCGCGGTGCGCTCTACGGCTTTGATTCCGAGATACTCGGCAGATTTCCTCTGTTTCAGCCCTGGTCCGCCGGCCGTTCCGAAGCCCTCGAGAAGCTGACTGTGCTTGCGGCCAATCAAACATTCCCTTTGATGGCTCAACTGCTGACCAAGATCGGCAAAGATAATCTAGCCCTCATCAGAGCTGATGACTTTTGCGGCCGCGGGGAATCCAGGGAAACATCTACTCAACTGAAACAGCTGTTTGATAAGCACGGAAGTGATAAGTCGGCAGAGCATGACTATCACCTCGTTTATGGTCCCATCCTGAATCGGCCCGAGTCCGTTACAGCGATCCTCGAAATTGGTCTTGGGTCTCACAATGACGACATTGTCTCTAACATGGGGAGGCAGGGAAAGCCGGGCGCGTCCCTTCGGGCCTTCAGGGAATTTCTGCCCAACGCGCAAATATATGGAGCAGACGTCGACAAGCGGATCCTCTTTCAGGAAGATCGAATCCGGACTTACTTTGTCGATCAGACGAATCTCGAATCCTTCGACGCGCTGGGCACGAACGTTGCAGCTAGTCTTGACCTGATCATCGACGATGGGCTGCATTCGCCAAACGCCAACATTGCAGTGCTTATCTTTGGCTTGAGCAGGCTCAAGATCGGTGGCTGGCTGGTTGTAGAAGATATTCCTAAGAGCGCGCTGCCAGTCTGGAAAGTAGTCGGCGCACTACTGCCTGCAGAACAAAAACCGTATCTTGTGGAAGCGAACGGCGGCGCGCTTGTGTTTGCCGTTCAGAGAATTGCTTGACGTCGAAAAGCAAGACTGATCTCAAGGCTGAAAGCTTTACCGAAGTTGGTCCCCCCTGCCTGCAGTGTCTAGAAGGCCTGGTCGGCCAATTCTTGGTATAGGCATGCGGGATCGATATGTATAAAGCTAGCGACAACTCCGCTATCTCCACTCAAGAGCTTCGAGGGCAAAAGATTCTGATCACCGGCGCAAGCGGATTTATCGGCTCCCATCTGCGCCGCAGGCTCTGCAACAACGGTAATGAGGTGCACGGGACTTCCAGGAGAACTCCTCCCAACGACGGACAAGGGTTGCGGTGGTGGCAGGGCGACCTGGCTCAAATCGAGACGACTCGAGAAATCTTGAAGGCGGCCAAGCCCGACGTGATCTTTCACCTCGCAAGCCAGGTCCTGGCAGCGCGCGGGATGGAGAATGTCCTACCTACATTCCACAGCAACTTAACAACGACGGTGAATATCCTGAGCGCTGCGGCCGAGATGGGTTGCCGTCGGGTGATCTTGAGCAACTCGCTCGAAGAGTGCGATGGCAAGGAGCCTGTTCCGAGCTCGCCTTATGCTGCAGCCAAGTGGGCCAGCGGCGGATACGCCCGCATGTTTCATGCTCTCTATCAGCTTCCGGTTGTAATTCTTCGGATGTTCATGGTCTATGGACCGGCACAGCAAGACCTGAAAAAGCTCATTCCCTACGTGACGCTGTCGCTATTGCGAGGAGAAGCCCCGAAGTTGACGAGCGGGCTTCGCGAGATCGATTGGATCTACGTTGATGACGTCGTCGATGCGCTGGTGACGGCGGCGTGCGCTCCAGGTATTGAGGGCCGTACGATCGATGTCGGCTCCGGAAAGCTGGTCTCAATTCGGGCCATCGTCGAACATCTCGTCCAACTGAGCAATCCTCAGTTGGAGCCAGCCTTCGGCGCCGTGTCCGATAGGCCGTTGGAGCAGGTTCGTGTCGCGGACACCGCTGAATCCTACGCCCGGTTGGGCTGGACGCCAAAGACGTCTCTCACCGACGGACTCGAACGCACGGTTCGATGGTATCGTGAGCAGGTGCTGTCGGCGGGAAATGGCGCAAAGTCTTTAGACCCTCACCCGACGCGCCAGCCCCCAGGCTGACGTCGACAATCCTCTCCCGAGGAGAGGGCTCGTATGTACTGATATGAATGCAGCACTGTTAAAACAGGCCATAGCTAAATCGATCCGGCGGGTCATTAGAGGACCGCAGCCGCCGCCTCCAAAGCCGAAAGCGCCGGTGTTTTCGATTGGCATGTACACGGGGGAATCTCCTTTGGCGCTGCGCCCCGCTGCCAATGTGAAGAACCCGGTTCTCACTGCCGCATCCGTATCCGATGTGCCAGCCGTCTTTGTCGCGGATCCATTCATGATCCAGGCCGGCGGTCTCTGGCACATGTTTTTCGAGGTACTCAATGGCCGATCCGGGCTCGGTGAGATTGGTGTCGCGTCCAGCAGCGACGCTGTCCAATGGAAGTATCGGCAGATAGTCTTGAGAGAGCCATTCCATCTCTCCTATCCCTATGTGTTCGAATGGGAGAATGAGTACTACATGATCCCGGAGAGTTATCAGGCAAGGTCCGTCCGTCTTTATAAGGCGGTCGACTTTCCGCTTGCATGGTCTTTTGTCGGCGATCTTCTCACTGGAGACGACTTCGAAGACAGCAGTGTATTCCGCTTCAATGACCGCTGGTGGCTTCTGAATGACTTGTCTCGGGCGCCATATTACGCGGGCACGCTTCGCCTCTTTTTTTCAGACCGCCTGGATGGCCCGTGGACCGAACATCCGAAAAGCCCAGTCGTTGACCAGGATCCGCACATTGCGCGTCCGGCGGGCCGGGTCGTAACCTGGAACGGAAAAGTCATACGTTTCACGCAGGACTGCAGCCCTGTGTATGGTATTCAGGTCCGAGCCTTTGAGCTTACAGAATTGACGCCGACTACTTTTCGGGAGCAGGAACTGAATCCCTCGCCGGTGCTGCAGGGCAGCGGGAGCGGATGGAATGAGTCTGGAATGCATCATCTGGATCCGCATTTGCAGCCAGACGGGCAGTGGATTGCCTGCGTAGACGGGTGGCATTGGAATTCCTGAAAGAGAGCGAAACCGGTGCGAAAGCTCATCCAACGTTTCAAAAATACTCCTCTCGGAATGCTGGCTTGCGACTTCAAGAATTTTTTGGTCCAGGCGCCCACGGAAGTGGGAAGACTGGAGCGACGGTTCGTCTCCTGCAAGCCCAATGGCCGCTCCATAGGCAATGTGCTGCTTTGCTATAACAATCATGCTTTCGTAGTGAAGCCTGACGATCCTTCATTGTTCAGCCATACGAACAGGTGGGAATCGCTGCAAATCGCAAGAACATTCCTGGATCTTGGGTATCGGGTGGATGTCATCAATGAGAACAACGACCGCTTCATTCCCACGAAACGTTACACATTGTTTGTCGGCAACCGCATCAACTTCGAACGTATCTCGCGTTTGCTCAACCCCGACTGCGTCAAGATCCTGCATATCGATACATCACATTGGCTGTTCAATAACATGGCAGAAGGGCGACGTCTCGAACTTTTGAAGAAGCGGCGTGGGTGCGTTTTGTCGCAGAGAAGAATGTTGAGACCTAACGCCGCAATTGAGCATGCGGACTACGCGACGATATTAGGTACGGAATCCACCATGAATACGTACCGGTACGCAGGCAAGCCGCTCTTTCCTATTCCCATCTCAACGCCCGTTCTCTACCCGTGGCAGGATGACAAGGACTTCAACAGCGTCCGGCGGCGTTTCCTTTGGTTTGGCAGCGAAGGCTGCGTCCATAAGGGTTTGGATCTGGTCCTTGAAGCTTTCACACAGATGCCGGACTACCAACTGATTGTTTGCGGTCCGATCCGAGGCGAACGGGATTTCGAAAGCGAGTATTACAACGAGCTGTACAACACACCGAATATCCGGCTGGCCGGTTTTGTGGATGTTCGACGCCCCGAGTTTCTTGAAACTGCAAAGAGCTGCATCGGGTTCATCTACCCGTCATGCTCTGAAGGCCAGAGCGGTGCAGTCGTCACCTGCATGCATACGGGACTTATTCCGATCATAAGTTCTGAATCTGGAGTGAATGTCGATGGATTCGGACATGTTCTTGAGACCTGCTCGGTTGATGCGATCAAAGACTCGGCCAGAGCAGTTTCCATGTTATCCGTAAACGAAATCTCGGCCAGGGCGCGCAAAACCTGGGAGTATGCCCGGGCCACGCATACGAGAGATCAGTTCGCGAAGGTATATGCTCAGAGCATTTCCGAGATCATGGCGCTGGAAAACAAAAAGGAACAGGCACAGAACGAGCCGGTTGCGGCTGGGGCGCGTTGAGTTATCGACATTCCTTTATGAACAAACTTGTAACAATCGGCGTCCCCATCTATCGGCGGCTGGAATACATTCCTCAGGTCCTCAGGATTGTCGCAGCTCAGGATTACCCCAACATTGAACTTCTCATCTCCGATAACGGGGTAAACGGAAGCAAGGTTCATGAGCTGGTTGAAAAACACTACTCCGGCCGGAGCAGAGTTCGACAAAATCCCTCCACCGTTCCCATGTCGATCCACTTCAACCAGATCATTCAGGAAGCCTCTGGGGAGTACTTTGTATTGCTGGCGGACGACGACGAAATCAGCTCCAACTATGTGTCGGAGCTCGTGAGTCTGCTGGAGCGCCACCCTCGAGCATCGGTAGCGATGGCCCTCCTCGAAACTGTAGATGAGGCTGGTAAAATTCTCGGCAGATCCAGCGAGGTCATGCCCGAAATCCTATCAGGCCCGGACTTTGTGCGAGCGATCTGGGGAACCCACGAATTTGGATACGAGTCCGTATCGACGTTTCTAAGCAGGACTGCACAGTTGAAAGCAAGCGGCGGGTTCCCTGATTTTTGGAAGGGTAGAGGCAACGACGACGCTTTGACAGTGAAGCTATGTCTGGATAACTTTGTCTGCCTCACTTCCCAATGCGTGTTCCGAAAACGAATCTATGAGGCGAGCTACGGCTTCTCGAACAGCACGGGCGACCTGGCGAGGGGAATGAACGACTTTCTGGAGCTCCTCGACTTCGACCCGGTCATGGTGCGGTTTGCTCAGGGTTGCCCTGACGTCTGGCGCGACACGAAGCGACTATTAGTCGAGATGATTTGGAAGACCTACTACTTCACGTGGATGGAGCGCGACAAAACGGGACTGTCCCGCGTGCAGTGGGCGCAAGCCGGATTCGCCCTTCCCTTCATTCCTGCGTATTACAAAGCTGTCGGGCTGACCCTGGCATCGAAAGTCTGGCTAAACGTCAAGAAGCGGTTGCCTTGGGCGCAAGATACGTACTCGGCTGCCAAGGCCCGGCGGTCGTGAATACGGGTTAATTCCCCAGCAGCCCCTCGATCCAGTTCTTCTGAAAGCCGGCAGGATCGGATTTACGTCCTGGTGGGTCCGCGCACTCGTAGTGCGTCACGATGTGACGAATGGGATGGCGCGAAATGATGGCCTTTGCGAGATGCTGCAAGGCCTGGATCTGCTCTTCGGGAAACGGATCCTCACCATCGTTCAGGTTCACAAGCTCAATCCCGATCGAAAAGTCGTTCACTCCTTCCCGTCCATCCTTCATTTTTGATTGCCCCGCATGCCACGCACGTAAACGTTCCGGCACATGGCATACGAGCGTTCCATCGCGATCAATGGTGTAGTGCGCTGAAACTCGGCTGTGCGGATTCGCGAATTTCTCGATGACTTCTTCAAGTGTGTTGAGGACGGTCGCGTGGAGAACGATCGTATCAATAGCCACGCCTGCGGGTCTCTCGTCACAGTTCGGAGAGGGATGCAGTGCGGGCAATGGGTCGTTGTGCTTCACCGCCGCTCGCCCACGAATTCGTAGTACGACCAAAGCCCACCGAATGCTTTCCGCGTGACGCAGAGCAATGGGTGAAAGGCGCTCGACAGCTTCTCGACATAGGGACGGTTGATCGAGACATGATTCCGCGTCATCCACTGCTCAAAGCCCGCAACGGCCGTCGCTCCATTCCCCAGACAGAAATCGACGACGCCAAGTCGCCCTCCCTCTTTCAGTTCCCGAGCCGCGCAATCCACAACAGCTTCCCAGTCAGGAATCATCGACAGGGAATAGGACATGAGGACAACATCGGCCGAACTCCCTGTGACAGGCGCGATTCCGTATTCCCGGTCGAGCAGCCGGACGTTGCCCCAGCCTTTCCTGCGAATGCGTTGGACGCATCGTTCAAGCATCGGTCTGGCGCAATCGATCGCAAAAACTTCCCCTCTGGCGCCAACGCGTTTCAGGATGCCATCAAGATTACGACCTGTGCCGCAGCCGACTTCAACAACGCGATCGCCTGGCTTGAGCTGAAGGTCGTCGAGTAGCGTGTCGCGGCCGAAGAGAAATGCCCATCGGGTTGCGTCATAGATTCGGGACTGCCACGCGTAGTAGCCAGACATCGTCTGACGTTGGAGGGAAGAATTCACAACACGAGTATAGTTCGCTCAGGAACCCAGCGGCGACTGTCGACTCTGTGACTTTGTGAACGGCCACAGCAGTTGGCGCATGAAAGAGTCCGGTACCTTCTCGTCAAAGAGACCAAATCGTTGGGCTTGTTGTCCCTCGGGCAGGTGTAGCGTTCCAAATAGGCGGTCCCAGAACAGGAATAAGCCGCCGAAATTCTTATCAAGCCCTTCTGACTGGCTGGTGTGGTGCCAACGATGGAACGCCGGCGTCGCAATGAACCGTCGAAGCGGCCCGAACGTCCACCGCACATTCGAGTGGATGAAGATCGCCCAGAATGTCAGTAGTCCGGCTGTCGTGCCGAGAATCTGGAGGTTGAATCCCAGCAACGCGAGCGGCGCCACCACGATCACCTGTCCCAGTGCCTGATTTACCGGGTGCAATCGAACGGCCGACAACCAATCCAATTCTTCTGACGCGTGATGGATTGCGTGAAAGTCCCAGAACTTTCCCAGATGGAACAATCGATGGCCCCAATAGCCGAAGAAGTCTGCCGCCAGCAAGGCCGATCCATACTGCATGAGGCGTGGGAGGGACGAGATCGGCGGGCGACCACTTGCGAGGTTCGCGCCATTCACGTCGCCGCCGGAGATCAGGATGATGGCGATCGCGGTGAGCATCATCACGCCGAAAGTGAATCCCGCAGCGATCGTCGGCGTGAAGAACCAGTAAATCAGATCGACACGGAAGCCTTTTCGAAGGATCTTCTTGCCGTGCACCGAGGGAGCCAACCGCTCCAGGGGCCAGAAGATGATGCCCAGTACGATCAGGCCGACTGCCAATTGAATGAGTCTGGACATATGGGTCTCCTGTTCAACGCACGAGTCAGGCCGATCGCGCCCAGCGGATCAGCGTCGCAAAGTTTGGGGGTTTGCCATACATCAACAGGCCGATGCGAAAGACCTTCGCCGCGAACCAGATTGCGACAAAGACCGATCCCACGCCAATCGCGATCGACAGCCAAACCTGCCACCAGGGCGGCGGTGCATTCGATGCCATTCGAAGAAGCATCGCAAACGTGTTCACCGGAGGAAGAAAGCTCAGAGCGACGCTGGAAAGAGAGTTCGGGTTCCGCGAGATCGGAAACCAGAGGATCCAGGGAACCATCATGATCAGCATGAGGGGCATCATCAATCCCTGAGCTTCGCGCATCTCGTTGACAGCAGCGCCGATTGCCATCATCAAAGAACCAAAAACCAGGTACATGATGACGAAGAAGATGAGCACGTAGAGGATCAGCCACGGATTGAAGAGTCCGAACAGGGAAAGGGACGTCAGCAGTGTAAGCCCCATCGCGATGTAGAGCGCGAGCACCAGCAGGCTGACGGCCATTTGTCCGATGAGCTTTCCGGCCATGAGTTCCATCGGTGAGACCGCAGACAGCAAAACCTCAATAACGCGGTTCGACTTTTCTTCAACCGTGGAAGTAAGAAGAGCCTGGCTGCCGGTCATCACGCCGATGAACAGCAGCGCAGCGACAGACACAGGAAGAATGATATTGAAGCCGCGGACGGTCTGTCGTTCGTCGCCGCGAGTCACGGTTACGGATCGGACTCGCGGCACCTGAATAATCGCGTTGATCTTCGCGCGATTGAGAGACTGCGCCTCACCGCGCGCATTGATCAGCGCTTCGCGGAGGCTTTGCTGGATCTCGCTGTCTGCACGATCATCGAGATTTGATGGGACGAACAGATCATAGGTCCCGTATTCCAGATCTCCGCTCGGGACGACCGCATTGGGATGAATCGCCACCAGAGCCATGTGGGTTAGCCCGGGGCCTTCCTCGCTGAGCCACGCTTTTTCCTGCTGAACGTCTGCATTTGCCGGACGTTCTTCGAGTCGCAGGTCGGGAATCGGCCCGAGCGCCGTCTGAATTGCCTGATCGCCCCGGTTCCCTGCAAGATCGCGAACTGCCGGCGGAGCGTTGGCCATCGCTCGCTGGGCCTGTTCTACGCGCCGTGCGGCGATCTGTCGAGCATCCATCGTCGTGCGCAGCTGAGGGGTGACGAGGCCGGTCGGATCAATGATCCGGATCTGACCTTCCACCTTGTAGTCCCTGGCGGTGAAGAGGCGCGGCATAAGGGTCGCGAACGCAGCGATAAGCGCAGGCATGACGAGTAATCCAACGATGAACGCGCGATTGCCCACCGTCACCACGAACTCCCGAACCGCAATGTGAAACACTCTCTTCATACGGCTGCCGCCTTTGCTGCATTGTTGGTAAGGCCCTCCCGGAGGGCTGCAAGAGACTCCGAGCCTTCCAGGCTTCCAGAGACAAGATTGATGAAGATATCCTCCAGTTTCGGTCGCGAAACCTCCAGACGGGCAGGAGTCACGGCTTGCACAATACGCCCCATGGCCGAAGCAGGATCGGTCCCTTCGACGAGGAGGATTTCGTAGCCTCCTTCGGCCCGGTCCAGGCGCTCCACCTCGGGAAGAGATCGGAGGGAAGACAGATCCGCCTCGGGATTGAGAGGGTCAAACTGAATGCGCCGGGGATCATACTGCCGCCGGATCTTTGCAATCCGCTCGTCCAGGACCTTTCGTCCCTGGTGGATCATCACGACGCTGTCGCACAGTTCTTCCGCATGGGGCATGACATGGGTTGAAAACAGAATGGCTGCCCCTCTCCTGTGTTCGTTCAGCACCAGGTCTCGGAGCAGCCGGGCGCTGACGGGATCGAGGCCGCTAAACGGCTCGTCCAGGATCAGGAGATCCGGCTTGTGAATGGTTGCCGCCACGAATTGGACCTTCTGCATCATCCCTTTCGAGAGTTCCTCGCAGCGCTTGCGCGAGGTACCGGCGAGGCCTACAGAGTCCAGGGAGTTCTCGATTCGTTTTTCCAGGGCCGGGTCGCTCACACCTTTGAGCTTTGCCATATAGGTCAGGAACGCACCGACCCGCATTTTTCGGTAGAGGCCGCGTTCCTCCGGCAGGTAACCGATCCGATCCTTGGCGTCCATCGCGGATTGGAAGCCCAGTACGGATAGCTCTCCTTTGTCCGGGAAAAGGATCGACATGATCATCCGGATCGAGGTGGTCTTGCCGGCGCCATTTGGACCGATGAATCCGTAAAGCGCGTTTCCGGGAACGACCAGATTCAGGTCTTCCACAGCGGTGGTTCGGCCGAAGGTTTTCGTCACGCCTTTCAGAACTATTGCATCATTCATTGTGTGTTGTAGTTTCCATTGGACTTTACGAAGCAGGCAAAGGATTCTTGCAGTGCGGACTAACCGCGGTGGAATCCAGTCGGAAAAATTTCCTCCACGAATGAGACTCGCACACGCGCCCCGATGTCGCGCGCGCAAGAGACAGGTTCCCGGTGCGATGCGGGTTATCTCGCCACGTGCGTATGGCACTTTTCTTGCTTAGTGGTTCCTTTCCCAAAACCGCCTGAAGGAGTGTGAATGTAATGTCTACAGAAGCTAGATTTGTCGGACTTGATGCGGGTAGAGATGGCATTGAGGCATGGATCCGTCCTACTGGAGAAGTATGGAAAATGGACGCGGGCGAGGACGGCATGACGCAGGTCGCCGAAACTCTTGCGCGTCTGCACCCGCAGCTTGTCGTGATGCAAGCCAACGGCAACTTCGAACTGCCCCTGGCTGGGATTTTGGTGACGTTTGGATTGCCTGTCGCGTTGGTCCAGCCTCGCAACGTCCGGGATTTCGCCAGAGCGATCGGCCGGCCAAACAGAACCGAGCAGTGTCCCGCCGGGATCCTGGCGCAGTTTGCGGAACTGGTTCAGCCCGACGCCAGCCCAATGCCCCAGGACCAGGTCGAGGAATTGAGGCAATTAAGGGGTCGTCGACTCGAGATCCTTCAAATGATTGCAGCGGAGAGAAGCAGAGCCGGAAGCGTGCTGTCGGCTCTCGAAAAGGACATTCAGGCTCACGTGCAGTTTCTCGAACGGAACCTGGTCTCCATCGATGCGCAGTTCAGCCGCAGAGTCCGAGCCAGCCGGATCTGGCACTAGGCTCAGGAAAAATTACCCGCTCAGGGCTTTGGGGTGATCTTCACAAGGGTGATCACCCAATGCTCTCCCTTTTCCACGAAAAACTGGTGGGGCATGTTGGCCGGAATGTAAAGCGCGTCCCCAGCGGTAACGGGATAGCGGGTTCCACCTTCAATGGATTCTCCACGAATCTCATCGGGTGCGCTCGGCTGTCCGCCGATGAGTTTTCCGCCGACCACAATGCTCCCTTTCCCCTCTCTAACGAAGATAAAGTCCGCAAGCTTCTCATGAATTTCTGAGCCCGAATTGCCGGCTCGATAGATCACGCTGGCTGAGGCGAGCAGACGTTCACCCGCCATGTTGGTTTGTGGGCTGACCCGTGTGGACAGGCCCGTGTCGATCTCCTTCATCCTTTGACCGCTCCAGAAGATCGGAGCTTGAGGGTCTCCGGCAGGCTGACCGCCCCGGGGCGCCTGCGCAAGAAGACCCAGACCACCGAGAGCACTCACCGCCACAACAGCAAGCAGGGACGATTTCATGGGACCCCCAATCAAGTTTGAAAGGTGCACCATTGTAGCGCAGAGCTTTCCTTCGTTTAACCCCAATATCTTGTAGACGATTGTCGCCAGCCGCGTCTCCGTGGTATTAGAGTTGAGTGCAGCGTCGACTTATTCTCGCGATTTCGGTGCTCATGCTTGCCACTGCGTGCGGAAAACGAGTTCCGGCGTCTGGCGGTCAGGCCGCAGTTTCCAGCTCCGACCTTCAGGGTCTTGCTTCCTACTATGCGGAGCCCTATCACGGGAGGCGCACAGCGAATGGTGAAGTTTTCGACAGTTATGATGAACTGACTGCGGCTCACCGAACCCTTCCTTTTAATACCGTCGTCAAGGTGACCAATCAGGAGAACGGCAAGGACGTCGAAGTGCGAATCAACGATCGGGGCCCTTTCGTGGATGGACGCGTGATTGACCTCTCGCTGAAAGCCGCTCGGGAGATAGACATGGTGCAGTCCGGTGTCGCTCGCGTCAAGGTGACGATCCTGAAGGAGGGCCCGCCGCCCGTTGTCAGGACCGCGAGAACTCCTGCAGCGCCGGTTGCGTCCCCTGCATCTCCGGCTTCATTCACGGTTCAGGTCGGCGCTTTTGAGTCACGCGATGTTGCCGAGTCCTTGAAGCGAGATCTTGAGCAGCGGCATTCGGACGTCTCCATCGAGACATTTTCGACCACGCGCACCTTCTATCGCGTTCGCGTCGGTCGTGTGAGTGACATGACGGCTGCCGAAGAACTCGTCAAAACTCTCCGCCAGGAGAAGTTCGATCCCTTTGTAGTTCGCCTGAACTAGCGTTACGATACCCCGAAGAGGAAAACCCCATGAAATCCACACATCTGTTTGTCGCGATTTCTCTTGCTGCGGTCCTGGCTTCGCCCACGGCAGCTCAGACAAAACCGCCTGTACCCGCGCAGGAAGTCCTGGGCAGCGCCGTGCAGACCGCGAAAGACCAGCAGAAGAATATCCTGATTCACTTCGGCGCGTCGTGGTGCACATGGTGCAAGCGTCTTGACGCGATGCTGGAGAGTCCGGAGGTAGGGAAGCTCTTTCACGATAACTTCGTCATCGAGCATCTGACGATTCAGGAAAGCAAAGACAAGGTCCAGCTGGAAAATCCGGGCGCGCAGGAGATGGTTGACGATGCAGGGGGCAAGGGATCGGGCGTCCCTGTCTACATCTTCTTCGACAGCGCCGGGAATCGCCTGGCAACCTCGATGGCTATGCCGGGTGGCAAAAACATCGGCCATCCTGCCACGCCGGAAGAAATCAAAGCTTTTGACGGCTTGCTGCAAAAGACCGCCCCTCGGATGACGGCCGCTCAGCGCCAGGAGGTCACCGACTATCTATCAAAGCAGAAGTATTGAGGGGGCGGGGAATAAGGGGACGGACTACTCAACCCCCAAACTCCCGCTGAAATTTATCGCCGACCCTCAGTTCCTGCGGGAGTTTGGGGGTTGAGTAGTCCGTCCCCTTATTCCCCGCCTTCGCGCCCTGGATCACGTTTCTCGCTTCGAACCGTTTCTGAATATCCAGCACGAGATCGTTCTTGTTCTTGTTCCAGTTCGGCGCGACGAGCAGGCCAAACGGCGCTTCACCAAACATTCTCTCGATAACAATTCGCGGATCGAGGCGTTCCACGAATTCGCACAACACGTCGAGGTACTCTTCGTATTCCAGGACTCGAAACGGCTTTCGTGTGTACTCGGCCGCGAGCGCTGTTCCACGCACAATATGGAGGTGATGAATCTTGACCATATCCACGCCGAGCCTCGACATCTCATCTGCCATCGAGAGCCACTGTTCGCGTGTCTCCCACGGGAATCCAAGGATGAGATGCGCGCCGAGATGCAGCGAGGTCCTCTTGACGAGATCGACAGCTCGTCTTACGGCAGCATAGTCGTGGCCGCGGTTCACGCGGCGCAACGTTTCGTCGTAGATCGATTCCACTCCAAACTCGAGAGACACGAACGTTTGCCTGCCGAGGTCGTCGATCATTCGGATTTTTTCTTCATCGACACAGTCCGCTCGCGTCCCGATTGCGAGTCCCACAACTTCCGGATGGTCGATGGCGTCGGTATAAAGCCGCCTCAGGTATTCGGTCTCGGCGTAGGTATTCGAGAACGGCTGGAAGTAGACGATGAATTTGTTCGCGTGGAAACGCTTGCGGATATACGCAATACCGTCTCGGACCTGATCGCGAATTGGATCGGTCTTGATTGCGGAAGGTGGCCGGAACGAGCTGTTGTTGCAATATGTGCAGCCGCCGGTTGCGACCGTGCCGTCACGGTTCGGACAGGTGAAGCCGGCATCGACGATGACCTTGTAGACGCGCTCTCCAAATCGTTCCTGCAGCCACCGGTTGTAGCTGCGGAATCGCTCTAGTTTTTCCAGCGTCGCCATTTTTCATCGTCGTCCGAGTTTCCGTTACTTCCGTGGCGCCGGTTGTAATAAACGTCGAACTTGCGCCGCAATCTCCTCCGTTGCCACTGCGTGTACCAGTCTTTGACGCCAACCGTGAGCCTTCTTCGATGACGTCGACGGGTCATCCCGCGAGCCTTCATGTAGATGTATCCGCAGAGCATTCCCCCCAGGTGCGCGACGTGGGCCACACCACTGTCGGAGGCCGAGATTGAGGAAAAGAAAGCGATTCCTCCAAGGATAAGTACGAAGTACTTCGCCGGAATCGGAAAGATCAGCCAGTAGATAATCCGGTCGGGAAAGAGTATTCCGAACGCCAGTAAAACCCCATAAACCGCGCCTGAAGCCCCGATGGTCGTCGTAAGAGGATTGCCGCCGAAAAGAAAGATGACGACCATAGTCGCGATTCCGGCCCCAATGCCGCAGATAAAGAAAAACCGCGTGAACTGCCGGGTCCCCCAGATCTGCTCCAGTTCCGAACCGAACATCCAGAGGCCGAGCATATTGAAAAGAATGTGCAGGAAATTAGCGTGCAGAAAGATGTAAGTGGCGAGCTGCCATACAGTACCGCTGTGAGTGACGCTCCACGGAGTCAGGCCAAAGGCATTCGTGAAAGGTTGCCCCATGACGAGCTGGACAATAAAGGTTATGGCGCAGGCAATGATGATGATCTTTACCGCGCGGGTCCACCTGGGATAACCGACACTGGAGTACGTCGTCCGGGAATAGCGCGACATGGCGGCTGCTACTGGCCTTTCTGGGGACGGATGAAATAGCCGGCGTAGAAGAGACCAGCCCCCAGGCTGGCCGTCATCATCATCGGCCCCATATCTCCGA
>Ga0070675_100000964_pt1 | contig 20575 bp, 22 predicted proteins | sample KBSM43metaG_FD_65343 | JGI IMG/M metagenome (GOLD analysis project Ga0070675, IMG submission 65343) | Miscanthus rhizosphere microbial communities from Kellogg Biological Station, Michigan, USA - KBS M4-3 metaG | ecosystem: Host-associated > Plants > Roots > Rhizosphere > Soil ... | reverse complement strand
GAGGCGTGCCTCAGGCGTTGACCAGTCACGCGTCACGACGAGCTTGCTGTCGGGCCGAAGCTTAGCGGCGCCCTTGAGGCGCTGAACGTAGCCGAGAAGTCCGTCCAGGCTGGGGAATCCGCTTTCGGCAAATGTCACCAGAGCACCCTTTGGCCCGACGTCCAGCTTGGCGATCATCGCCCTTTTCGAATTCAGCTTCGTCTCGACGATCTTGAGCAGGTTCTGCGTCTCTGATGGCAGCGGTCCGAAGCGGTCGATCAGTTCGGCTGCGAACTCTTCGACTGCTTGCTTGTCGTCGAGCTCGCCGAGCCGGCGATATAGGCCCATGCGCAGGTCGAGGTCGGGTACGTAATTCTCGGGGATGAGGATCGGAACATCCACATTAATCTGAGGCGTAAACTCCTCTTTTGGAGCGATTCCACCCGCCTTCTGCTCGACGATCGCATCCTCGAGCATCGACTGATAGAGCTCGAAACCGACCTCTTTGATGTGACCCGACTGCTCATCGCCCAAGAGGTTGCCAGCGCCTCGGATGTCGAGGTCATGGCTTGCCAGTTGGAATCCCGCGCCGAGGCTGTCGAGGTTGGCGAGCACCTGGAGCCGCTTCTGAGCTCCCTCGGTGATCGACCTGTCCGCTGGCGTCGTCAGATAGGCGTAGGCGCGCACCTTTGCTCGGCCGACGCGCCCGCGCAGCTGGTACAGTTGCGCAAGGCCGAAGCGGTCGGCCCGGTGCACGATCAAAGTATTCGCGCTGGGGATGTCGAGGCCACTCTCAACGATCGTCGTCGACAGGAGCACGTCATATTTCCGGTCATAGAAGGCACTCATCCGCTCCTCGACCTCGGTCGGGCTCATCTGTCCGTGCGCGGTGACCGCCTTGATCTCGGGGATCTCTTCGCGGATCCATTCCTCTACGTCGGTCAAGTCCGCGATGCGCGGAACCACGAAGAAGCTTTGTCCGCCTCGATAATGCTCACGAAGCAGGGCTTCGCGAACCACGACCGGATCCCATGGGCTGACGTAGGTACGCACGGCGAGCCGGTCGACTGGCGGCGTCTGGATGACGCTGAGGTCGCGCAGGCCCGACATCGCCATCTGCAGCGTGCGCGGGATAGGCGTTGCGGTCAGCGTCAGGACGTGAACGTCAGTCTTCAGGGCCTTCAGCCGCTCCTTATGGACGACGCCGAAATGCTGCTCCTCGTCGACAATGACGAGCCCCAACCGCTTGAACTTTATGCCTTTTGCAAGGATGGCGTGCGTACCGATAACAATATCGATCTGGCCATCTTCCAGGCCTTCCTTCGTCTTCTTCGCCTCGCCCGATGACACAAGGCGCGAAAGCCGCCCCACCTTGACCGGGAAGCCTTCGAGCCGCTCGGTGAAGTTTCGATAATGCTGGCGCGCGAGCAATGTTGTCGGCGCGACGACCGCGACCTGCATTCCCGACATGGCCATGACGAAGGCTGCCCGCAGAGCAACTTCGGTCTTGCCGAAGCCGACGTCGCCGCAAACGAGCCGGTCCATCGGCTTGCCTGCCTCGAGGTCGGCAAGAACGTCCTCAATCGCGCGGTCCTGGTCGTCGGTCTCTTCATAGGGGAAGCGGTCCACGAACTGCGGGAAGGCACTGTCTGGCTCTGCGACCACGCCGGATCGGGTCGCCCTAATTGCGGCGGTCTTTATGAGTTCGCCGGCAATCTCCCGGATCCGCTCCTTCATTCGCGACTTGCGGCGCTGCCACGCTTCGCCGCCCAGCCGGTCGAGCGCAACGCCTTCGCTTTCGCTGCCGTACCGAGTCAAAAGCTCGATATTCTCAACCGGAACGTAGAGCTTGTCGCCGCCGGCATATTCGAGTGCCACGCAGTCGTGTGGCGCCTTGGCGACCGGGATCGAGGTCAGCCCCTCATAACGGCCGATGCCATGTTCGGCGTGGACCACCAGATCGCCCGGCGAAAGGGTAGCAAGCTCTTCGAGGAACGCCGCAGCAGCCTTCCGCTTTCGCCGACGCCGGACGAGGCGGTCGCCGAGCATGTCTTGCTCGGTGAGCACCGCAACGTCTTTGCCGGTGAACCCATGATCCAGCGGCAGGACCATCAGGACAGGCTGTGTCTTACTGCCAAGTGCTTCCTGCCAGCTGTCGACGAGCTTCTGGGACTTCAGGCCATGATCGTGAAGAAGCCCACCGAGGCGCTCGCGCGCACCCGTCGTGTAGCTGGCAAGTACGACCTTTTTGCCGCCCTTCCGCAGCTTAGCTACGTGGTTGGCAACCGCCTCGTAGATGTTCTCTTGCCGTGTGCGTTCCGGCGCGAAGTCGCGCGCCGGCTCTACTTCGAAGCTGACGGTGCGAGCACTCTCCGGCTCGGGGAATTGTGATGTGAGGAGGATCGGACGCTCGGCGATCGCGGCATCCCATTCTTCGGCTGACAGATACAGCGCATCCGGCTCAAGCGGGCGATAGCTGCCCGCTTCCCCAGTCATCGTCCGTTGCCGGTTGGCGAAATAGTCGTCGATCGACTCGCGTCTCGCCGCGAGTGCCTGGTCCACTCCTGCGTCGCGCAGGATCAGGTCATTCTTGCCGAGATGGTCGAACAACGTCGTCAGCCGCTCTTCGAAGAGCGGGAGCCAATGCTCCATTCCGCTCATACGGCGACCGTCCGAGATGGCCTCGTAGAGCGGGTCACCCGTCGCGGTAGCGCCGAATGTCTCGCGGTAGCGCGACCGGAATCGCTTGATCGTTTCTTCGTCCAGCAAGGCTTCCGAGGCGGGCATCAAGATGAACGCCTTTGCGCGGTCGGTCGAACGCTGGTCGGCCGGATCGAAGCGGCGAAGGCTTTCGATCTCGTCGCCGAAGAAGTCGAGCCGAAGCGCGTGCGTTTCGCCAGCGGGAAAAAGGTCGATCAATGACCCGCGCACGGCATATTCGCCATGCTCGGCAACGGACTCAACGCGCTCGTAACCCAAGGAGCTGAGCTGGCTGATCAACTGGTTGCGGTCGATCCGGGCGCCGTGTTCGACGCGCGTCGTGAGTTGCCGCACGCGAAATGGGGTCAGTAGCCTTTGAGTCGCAGCGTTCTCCGTGGTCACGAGCAGTTGTGGACCCTCGGACTTTGCCTGGAGCTCGTTTAGCGTAGCGAGCCGCTCTGCCATGACGCGTAGGGCTGGGGACGTGCGGTCGTAGGGAAGACAATCCCACGCCGGCAGCGTTAGGACTTCTACCTCCGGGGCGAACAAGGGGACTGTCTCGGCGAGCGCCCGCATTGCCGCTTCGTCAGAGGCAATGATGACGGCGCGCCCACTTTGAGAGGCGCCGTGCGCGGCCCGCGCTAGGTCTGCTGCAAGCCACGGCAGGAAGCCCGAAGGCACCCCGGCAAGCGTCAAAGGTTCTGTTGCGCGGAGCACGCGCTGGAGCGTGTCCGTCATCGTGCCACCCGGATGTAATCCAGGCGCTTCAGACTATCGATCATGGGACCAGCGAAGCGCTCCGGCGGCTCAGCGGTTCCTATGGCCCAGGCCATGATGTCAACATCCTGCTCCTCGAGCATGGAAGCAAAGAGGGCGCGATCGTCTGCATTCCAGGACGCATGGTGAGCATCGAAGAAGCCGCCGATCATCATGTCGGCCTCACGCGTGCCGCGGTGGTGCGCCCGCCAGTGCAGGCGTCTCAATTCCTCGTCTGGAAGCATGGCTGCCATGTAGGATTATTTGCTCGTCATTGCGAGGACTGCAGCACACGCTAACAACCGCACATGCGGCCCGACATCCTCAACCCGATTTTTGCCGAAGTGGAAACACTTTCGGGCGTGGGGCCGCAGGTTGCCAAGCTGCTGAAACGCCTGGAGATCACTCGGATCGTCGACTTGCTTTATCACCTTCCTACAGGTGTGATCGAGCGGGTGAGGGCGCGCGCAGCGTCGCCGAGCCTTCTCGGCATGAACGTGATCCTCGACGTGACGCCATTCCAGATGCGCGAGCCGCGGTCGGGCAGGGGCCCAATGCGCGTGTTTGCGTCAGATGCCGAAGGCAACACCGTCAGCCTCATCTATTTCAACAATCCGGGTTGGGCGAAGAAGAGCCTGCCGCTGCACGAGAAGCGAACCGTTGCGGGCAAGCTCGAGGCCTATGGCGACGAATGGCAGATCATTCATCCCGAAGTGCTCGCTGCTGAAAAAGGCGCCGAGATCTCGATCCGAGAGCCGGTCTATCCGCTGACGGAAGGTATGACCGGCAAGCGCCTACGAGAACTTGCCACGGCGGCACTCGAACGCACCCCAGATCTGCCCGAGTGGATCGAGCCGGGGCTATTGGGACGAGAGGTGTGGCGGCCGTGGCGCAGCGCTATCGCTGAGGCGCATCGCGATCCGGGCTCCGAAGATCCACGCCGGCGGCTCGCGTATGACGAGATCTTCGCCAACCAGCTGGCCTTGGTTCTCCTTCGTCAGGCGTCTCGGCGCAAGAGCGGCGTGCCGCTGCCTGGCACTGGCGAGTTGATCGCCAAGCTGAAGCTTCCTTACGAGCTTACGGGCGCGCAGCGGCGGGTCATCGAGGAGATCCGTGGCGACATGGCGCAGTCTGCGCCGATGCTCCGCCTGCTTCAGGGCGACGTCGGCTCGGGCAAGACGCTTGTCGCGCTGATGTCGATGCTCACTGCGATCGAGTCCGGAGCGCAGTCGGCCTTGCTGGCGCCAACAGAGATACTCGCTCGCCAGCACCATGCGACCTTGCTCGGACAGCTCGACAGCATCGGAGTGCGCGTTGCCATCCTGACAGGTCGTGAGAAAGGGAAGGCGCGCGAATCCGTGCTGATGGGCCTGGCCGACGGTTCCATCGACATCCTCGTCGGAACTCATGCGATCTTCCAGGAGAAGGTCGCGTACAAGAACCTCGGCCTCGCCGTAATCGACGAGCAGCATCGTTTCGGGGTTTCTCAGCGGCTGCTGCTCGCCTCGAAGGCAGAGCGCCCGCCCCACTTGCTCGTCATGACGGCGACACCCATCCCGCGGACGCTGACGCTCACTCAATATGGCGAGATGGACGTCAGCCGCATTGATGAGATGCCGCCGGGGCGGACGCCGATCGAAACGCGTGTGATCAGCGACGAGAAGCTGGGCGATGTCATCGATGGCTTGGGACGGCACGTGTCCGGTGGCGGGCAAGGTTACTGGGTCTGCCCGCTCGTCGAGGAGAGCGAGAAAAGCGACGCAGCGGCAGCGGAGGAACGCGCTCGCGTGCTTCGCTTGCGTCTCGGCGATGACAAGGTCGGTCTGGTCCACGGACGAATGAAAGGTCCTGAGAAAGACGCGGTGATGGGGCGCTTCGCTTCAGGCGAACTCGCGGTGCTTGTCGCGACGACCGTGATTGAAGTTGGTGTCGACGTGCCAAATTCTACATTAATGGTCGTCGAAGGGGCGGAGCGCTTCGGTCTCGCGCAGCTTCACCAGCTACGTGGGCGGGTCGGGCGAGGATCGGGGAAGAGTACCTGCCTGCTTATTCGCGGCCAGACGCTCAGCGAGACGGGGCGGGCTCGCCTCGCCCTGATGCGTGAGACGAACGACGGCTTCCGCATCGCGGAGGAAGACCTTCGGCTGCGCGGGCCAGGCGAAATCCTCGGAACGAAGCAGTCGGGTGATGTGGCCTTCCGCGTCGCAAAACCTGAGGACGTGGCCGAACTTGCTCCGGTCGCGCAGAGCGATGCGCAGCTGTTGCTCGATCGGGATGGCGGTCTTTCCGGCCCGCGGGGTCAGGCGGCGCGGATCTGCCTCTATCTTTTCGAGCGAGACCAGGCGGTCGGGCTGATCAGGAGCGGCTAGCGGACGAGAAGACCGTGCCGCTTCTTGCCCAGGCTCAGCTTGCCGCCGGTGACCACCAGACCTGGATCGCTCACGACTTCGTCGTCCAGCCGAACTCCGCCCTCGGCGATCTTGCGCTTCGCTTCCTTGTTGGAGGGCGTGAAGCCCAGCTGCGTCAGCGCATGGGTGATGTTCATGCCGTCCCCGACCGAGAGCGTCGGCAGGTCTTCGCCGGCACCGCCGCTTTCGAACGTCTCGTGGGCCGTCTGCTTGGCCGCCAACGCCGCGTCGCGCCCGTGAAGCAATGCTGTCGCTTCGGTCGCGAGCACGACCTTGGCGTCGTTGACCTCCGCGCCGGGCAGTCGTTCAAGCCGGGCGATTACGTCCAGTGGCAGATCTGTGAACAGGCGGAGAAACTTGCCGACGTCCGCGTCCGCAGCGTTCCGCCAGAACTGCCAATAGTCGTAGGGGCTGAGGAGGTCGGGATTGAGCCAGACCGCGCCCTGCGCCGTCTTGCCCATCTTGGCGCCGTCAGCATTTGTGATGAGCGGTGTCGTGACCCCGAAAACTTCCGTGCCCTCGATGCGACGCGTCAGCTCGATGCCGTTGACGATGTTCCCCCACTGGTCGGAACCGCCCATCTGCAGCTTGAGCCCGTATCGCCGCGCCAACTCCATGAAGTCGTAGGCCTGGAGGATCATGTAGTTGAATTCGAGGAAGGTCAGCGGCTGCTCGCGATCAAGCCGAAGCCTCACGCTGTCGAAGGTCAGCATACGGTTGATCGTGAAGTGACGACCGACGTCACGCAGGAACGGAATGTATTCCAGCCGCCCCAGCCAGTCGTCGTTGTTGACGAGTATTGCATCGGTCGGTCCGTCGCCGAACGTCAGGAAACGTTCGAAGCAGCGACGGATGGACGCGATGTTCGCTTCGATCGCCTCATGCGTGAGGAGCTTGCGCGCTTCGTCCTTGCCGGACGGGTCGCCGACCTTCGTCGTTCCGCCGCCCATGAGCACGATCGGCTTGTGTCCGGCCTGCTGAAGTCGGCGCAGCAGCATGATCGAGACGAGATTGCCGACGTGGAGGCTCGAAGCGGTTGCGTCGAAGCCGATATAGCCGGTGACGATCTCCTTTGCCGCAAGAGCGTCGAGCGCCTCGGCGTCCGTGATCTGATGGATGTAGCCGCGCTCGTTGAGCAGCTTAAGCAAAGAGGAACGAAACTCGGTCATGAGTGGGCGCTTAGCGTCATGCGCTGCCTGCTGCTACATTGATGCGATGCAGCTGAACCTCGTGCCTCATCCTGCAAGCCCGCCGACCAATCCCGCGGTAAAGGTCTGGGCAAGCGTGGACCATGCCGCTTCGCTCGCCGCGGTGGCCACAACGAACATCTGGTTCGGCGTCGGAGCGCCGGCTTCGCGATTCGTGATCCCTGAAGCCGATGAGCCTCAGCGAAGGGACGAGCTCTGGAAGAGCACTTGCTTTGAGGCCTTCCTGCGTCCGCTTGCGCAGGACCGTTATACCGAGTGGAATTTTGCGCCGTCTGGTGATTGGGCTGCATACGATTTCAACTCCTATCGCGAGGGTATGGCGGAAGCGGAGGTCGGACAGCCGCCCTATATCCGCATGGAAGACAATCTGACCTGGTGGACCCTGGGTGCGACTATCGCGATCCCGGCCGACGAGAATTGGGAGCTGGGATTGTCAGCCGTGCTTGAGGAGAAGGACGGGACCAAGTCCTATTGGGCGCTCGCGCACCCGGGAGAAAAGCCGGATTTCCACGACCCAGGTTGCTTCGCCGCGCACCTTCCTTAAGCAGCTTTCATGACTCTGTTCGGAATTGACCGGCTGCTTGCCGATCCTGAGCTCCGCCGTCCCATGGAAGGGAAGCGCGTTGCGCTGCTCGCGCATCCGGCCTCAGTGACCAAAGACCTGACGCACAGCCTCGATGCGCTTGTCGCAGCGGGACTGAAGGTCTCGGCCGTGTTCGGCCCGCAGCATGGAGTCCGCGGCGACCTCCAAGACAATATGATGGAGTCGCCGGACTTCACCGACCCTGCGTATGGCGTTCCCGTCTTCAGCCTTTACGGCGAGGTTCGGCGTCCGACCGGGCAGTCGATGGGAACGTTCGACACGATCCTCGTCGACCTTCAGGATCTCGGCTGCCGAATCTACACCTACGTCACGACGCTTCTCTACATCCTCGAAGCAGCGGCTGAGCACGGCAAGAGCGTGTGGGTTCTCGATCGTCCGAACCCTGCGGGCCGGCCTGTCGAAGGACTGACGCTTCGACCTGGTTGGGAGAGTTTCGTAGGCGCGGGCCCGATCCCGATGCGCCATGGCCTGACATTGGGCGAGCTAGGCTCGTGGTTCATCGATCATTTCAAGCTCGACGTCGATTATCGCGTGATCGAGATGGACGGTTGGCGTCCGGATGAGGGACCTGGCTTCGGCTGGCCGGAAGACCGCGTTTGGATCAATCCAAGTCCGAACGCCGCGACACTCAATATGGCCCGCGCCTACGCCGGGACGGTCATGCTCGAAGGCACGACCTTGAGCGAGGGCAGGGGGACAACGCGCGCGCTGGAAATGTTCGGAGCGCCAGATATCGATCCCCGCGATGTCATTTCGGAGTTGCACCGGACGGCCTCGCGATGGATCGAGGGCTGCAAGTTGCGCGACATCTACTTCCAGCCGACATTCCACAAGCACGCCGGCGAGCTCAATCGAGGTGTCTTCATCCACGCCGAGGGCCCTTTCTATGACCATCAGGCGTTCAAGCCGTGGCGTCTGCAGGCAGCGGCATTCAAGACGATCCGCCGGCTGTGTCCGAACTACGACCTGTGGCGCGATTTCCCGTACGAGTATGAATTCGACAAGCTGGCGATCGACGTGATCAACGGTTCGCCTTTGCTCCGCGAATGGGTTGACGACGATTCAGCCGTAACCGGCGATCTCGAGGCTTTGGCCAGCGTTGACGAGCGCGACTGGGAAGAGCAGCGCAAGGCCCATCTCTGCTATTGATTAAGCTGGGTCCGCCACGTGGTTAACGAAAGAGTAGGAGCTTCCGCTTATTCCCGACCGCGGGTTGTTTGGGATTGGGCGGTCCATGGCCACGCACGGCATCGAAGAAGTTACTGAAAACGCAATTCGGGCCGTCGCCCGGGACTGCGGATCGCTGTCAATGGAATGCAGTGATGTCGCCGGTTACGTCCAGGATGTCGCCACGCGCATCAATGAGCATCTCAAGATGCTGGACGGGCTTGAGGAAGTCACGACGCGCCTCCTCACCGACCAGGCCCGCGTCTCGGATTCCACCGACGAAGCGCGGCTCCTGTCTGAGCAGGCAAGGGCGAAGCTGGAGGCAGGCCGCGAAGCTATCGAAGGCACAATTGCCGGCTTCAAGGGCTTGACCAATCTCGTGGTGCAGCTGGGCGAGCGGATGGCGGGCTTCGCCATCGCCATGAACCAGGTGCAGACCGTGTCATCGACCATCGAGACGATCGCTCGCAAGACCAACATGCTCGCTCTCAACGCAACGATCGAGGCTGCGCGGGCGGGTGACGCCGGCCGCAGCTTCGCAGTCGTCGCCGCCGAGGTGAAGAAGCTTGCTCACGACACGCGCGCGGCAACCAGCCAGATCGCTTCGACGATCGGCGAGCTTACCCGCGAAGCCAGTGCAGTCACCGCGGAGATCAAGACGGGCGTTGAACGCAGTCGCGCAGCCCAGTCCGGCTTCGGGCAGATCAGTGAGACCGTTCGTGAAGTTTCCGAGATCGTCACCATGGTCGATCGCCAGACAGAGGGCATTGCCCACTCCACCAGCATGATTCAGACCAGCGTTGATCGCGTGAAAGCCGGGCTGACCGACTTCGCCGGGGATGCGCGCGACAACGGCAGCCAGCTGACGCAGGCTCAGAAGCGCCTCGCGCACCTTGAGATGCTGTCGAACACCATGCTCGATACGCTCGCCAATTCCGGTGCCGAGATCGACGACACGCCCTTCATCCTGAAAGCTCAGGAGGCGATGCGGGCAATCCAGACAGCCGTCGAACACGGAATCGATTCCGGCGAGATCACAATCGATGACGTCTTCGACCGCGACTACAAGCTGATCGAGGGGACGAACCCGCCGCAATACGAATCTCGCTTTTGCGACTTCGCCGACCGGCACGTGCAGCCCGTTCTCGACCGGGTGAAGGGCAGTGACGATCGTCTAATCGGGTCGGCCATCACCGACGTGAATGGCTATCTCCCGACCCATCTTTCCGAACGCAGCCATGCGCCTGGTCCGGATCCGGTCTGGAACGATGCGCACTGCCGCAACAAGCGCATCTTCATGGACGACACGACGGCAGCCGCCATCGTCAGCGAAAAGCCCGCAATGCTGGCGACCTATCGGATGGAGTTGGGCGAAAAGAACATCCCGGTGAAGAACGTCTTCGTTCCGTTGTGGATCAAGGGCCGTCGCTGGGGCAATTACGAACTCGCCTACCGCGACGACTAATCGTCACGCTGCTTTGTTGGAAACCTTGCCGGGCTCCTGCGAAAGCAGGGGCCCGAAGCTTTTTCAGTAATCGACGCGAGCTTCCGAACGGGCTTCGAGCAGATCGAAAAGGCCGCGGTGCTGGAGCAGCAATTGCTCGGAGCCGAACGCGAGGGCTCGTTCGCTCGCTGGCGTATCCGATGCGGATTCGATGGCTGCAATGATTGATGCTTCATCCGGAAGCGCCGGTGCCGGCGTATCTAGACCGACGCGAGCTGCCGACCGATCGAGCAGTCGGCGGATGGGCCACCAGTCGCCGACCAAAGCTGCTGCTGCTCCTAGCGCGCAACCGCGGCGCTCGGACGTCGAGAGGATCTCAAGCGCGTTTCGCTGGGCATTGAGAGAAGTTTCGGTTTCCATCGCACCAGGAGTGCTCGGAATCGGGCCTACCGCCGAGGTAAGCCGGACGAGGAACAAGCGCTCGCGCTCGAAACCCTCGGCCGCCCGAGCGAGCCAGTCGCGCGCCGCACCGTCTTCCGCCCTGCGATAGGCAACCTCGACGAGGCTCGGATGGCTGCCGTGCAGGCTGCAAAGAAGGTGGACCGCATCCGCAAGGTCGCGAGCCGAATGAGAACCTGATGCTTCGAGGAGCGCCGTGACGTGGCGATGACGCGCGGAGCCTTCTGCGCCGACTCGCGCCAGATGTGCTTCGGCAACGCTGACCGGTGAACGGCCGACGGACCGATTAATCGCCATCCTTTACCTCTCGTCTCTACGCTGAGTGCAAGCCTCAGTGACTTCACCCTAGCGGACGGGCGTAAAGAGGAGGTTACGAGGCATCGACAGAATTGAGGTCAATTCAGCACCTCGATGATCGTCGCATTCGCTATGCCGCCACCCTCGCACATTGTCTGGAGGCCGAACCGGGCACCGCGCCGTCGAAGCTCATGCACGAGTGTGGTCATCAGCTTGGTTCCGGTTGCACCAAGCGGATGCCCGAGCGCAATCGCGCCGCCGTTGACGTTCAGGCGCGCGGGATCGGCGCCCATTTCGTTAAGCCATGCGAGCGGTACTGAAGCGAAGGCTTCGTTGACTTCGAACAAGTCTATGTCTTCCAACCTGCGGCCTGAGCGCTCCAATATGCGGCGCGTTGCCGGAACGGGTTCCATCAGCATGATCACCGGATCGCCGGCAGTTACGGTCAGAGCATCGACGCGCGCGACAGGGGTAAGTCCATGCTCCTTGACCGCCCGCTCACTCGCGATGAGCACTCCGGATGCGCCGTCGCAAACCTGGCTGGCGTTGCCCGCGGTAATCAATCCATCGGGTTTCAGGGTCTTCAGTGCAGCAAGTCCTTCCATCGACGCATCGTATCGGATGCCTTCGTCCCGAAAGTGCCGTTGTTCCCGACCCTCAGTGTCGACGATTGTGACTGGGATGATTTCCTCGTCGAACCGGCCATTCTCTGTGGCTTCCGCGGCCTTGCGGTGGCTTTCGAGCGCAAAGCTGTCGAGCGTCTCGCGGGTCATCTGATAATTGCGCGCGACCATTTCCGCGCCGGTGAATTGGCTGAACTCAGTGACTCCGTACCGGTCCTTGATGGCCTGACTCCAGGGCCCAACACCTAGTCCGGCCTGCATCGGCAGCAAAGTGGGGGTCCCCATTGGGACTCGGGTCATGCTTTCCACGCCCGCTGCGACCACAAGGTCCTGGGTCCCGCTCATGACCGCCTGAGCCGCAAAATGAAGCGCCTGCTGGCTGCTGCCGCATTGCCGATCGATGCTGACCGCTGGGACGCTGTCCGGAAGCTTTGACGCGAGGACGAGATTGCGGCCGATATGAAAGCTCTGCTCGCCAACCTGGCTGACGCAGCCGGCGATGACATCGTCAATGCTCGCGGGATCGATCCCGCTGCGGTCAACCAGAGCGTTGAGGACCTGCGCACCCAGGTCCGCGGGGTGCCAGTCCTTCAACGCGCCGCCGCGTCGTCCGCCGGCCGTCCGAGCCGCTTCGACAATGTAAGCTTGCGCCACCACTATGTCCTTCCGCTTCCGCTTGAGGAGCCAACTTAAGCAGAAATGGACGGAAGCCGCATTGCCTCCTTTTTAAGCGCGAGTACCGGTCGCGTTCAGGCAGCTAGCAACTCCTGCTCCTGCGCTGCCTCAATTGCGTGCCGCTCCACGACCGCATCGATCGCCGAATCGGCGCTCGCGGGCCTCGGGAAGAGCCAGCGCGACGCAGCAACGCCCACGCCTAGCAATGCGTAAGCAGCGATCGTGACGGGAATGCTGAAGAAGCCGAGGCCGAGGAAGGCGAGGCGCAGAAAGAATGGGTTGAACCCGAGATCCTCGCCGACCAGCTGGCATACACCGAACAGGCTATCCGGGTTCGATTTGACGTCGAGAGTCTGTTCGCTGGTGGTCTGTAGGTCCTGCATCGATCTTCCCTTTTGTCTTTTCCGCGGCCTCGTCGGCCGTCGATGCATTCACTTAAGCAACGGACGTGCCAGTCCTTAGAAAGACTAGTTTTCAGCCAATTTCGATGAAGCTCACGACGCTTGTCGGCTCTTCGAAGCCGAGTGTGGCGCCGAAAGTTGGGAAATCACGCGACCCTGGGTTCGAGTACCTGCTTTTGGCCATGCATGGAGCGGCTCGAGGCATGCCGCGTTCTTGAAGGCAATCACCAAACGATGGAGCTGAGGATGGGCGATCTGACCCTAAAGGACATTTCCGAGAAGATGCGCGATATCGACTTCGCCCTACTTTCCACCCGGACCGAGGGGGGAGCTATCGCCGCGCGACCGATGAGCAACAACCGCCAAGTCGAATATGACGGCGACAGCTATTTCTTCACTCTGGAAAGTACGAGGACCGTTGGCGACATCCGCCGGGAGCCCTGCGTCGGTCTCAGTTACCAGGGCAAATCGGGCGCATTGGGAATGAAGCCCTTTTTCATTACCGTCGAGGGCCGGGGCGAGCTGATCGACGACAAGCGACGCTTCGCCGAGCATTGGACCAAGGATCTCGAGGCATGGTTCCGTGAAGGGATCGACACACCCGGCCTGCTGCTGGTGAAGGTCGTTGCCGTGCGCCTGCATTACTGGGACGGCTACGAAGAGGCCGAGATCAACGTGCAAGCCCGCTCCGACGCTTAAAAGCGGAAACTTGATCGGGGAGGAAGGAAGAGCCCTGCCCGGCAGGGGAGGAAGCGGGCAGAGCTCTCAACTCTGGTCACTGGCCCCGCTGAGCGGTGGGCGCACTGCTCCGAGGCTCACCCCAATATTTACCGCCCTTGCTTTAAACCCGTCTCAAACAAGATGGTTGAGATGATCTTCATTCTTCGGGCCTTGTGATAGACCCACCGCAATGCGACGGGCCCTGGCAATGGCGAGCAAAGAGACGGCTTCAGATCGGTTTTCGATACGTGGCGCACGCGAGGCGGACGCCGATTCAATCGCCGCAATCTACGCTCATCACGTGCTGCACGGGACTGCGTCCTACGACACCGAGCCGCCGTCCGCTCAGGACTTCGGCCGGAAGATTTGGTGGGTTCTCTCTTCTGGCTGGCCATTCCTGGTCGCTGAGAATCAGGGGCAGCTGATCGGTTATGCCTACGCCACTCAATTCCGCGATCGCGCAGCCTATCGGTGGACGGCTGAGAACAGCATCTACGTCCATCCGGATAGCCTCGGACGAGGAGTTGGGAAGGCGCTATTACAAGAGTTGCTTGAGCGGTCCGAAGCTTTCGGCTTCCGGCAGATGATCGCCGTGATTGGAGGCGCGGAGGAATCATCCGTGCGGCTGCATGCTTCCTGCGGTTTCCGCGAGGTTGGCCGGATCCATGCTGCCGGCCGGAAACACGGTCGCTGGCTGGACAACATCTATATGCAGAAGGCCTTGGGCGCAGGTTCGAGCACGTCGCCCGAAGAATGAAGCCCTGCCCTAATTGCCGGGGAGGCGAAGTGGAGGGCAGGGCTTCTGCTTCGTTCCGGCAGTGACACTCGAGCTCGCATCAGGAGTGGCGCTGCTGAAGTCATATTTACGAGTCGGGAGTTAGCGCCCTGCGAAGGCATATGGTTGACGCGCCGGAAAGAGATTCGGGTGAACAGGACGCGAACCGTTTAACCGCCGTTCAGGCTTCGTCGACGAGCCGACACTTTCACGCGGTGAGAGCGGAACCCGTGTCCCGACTTCCGTTCGTTAAATACGCAAGGCTCCAACCCAGTGGAAGGAGGAACGAGCCATGCGTACGACTATGAAGATCTTCGCCGGCACCGCCGGTATCGCCGCTGTTGCAGCATCGGCCCCGGCCGCCGCGCAATATTACGGCAACCCCTATGGCTACCAGACCGACCGTTACGGCCAGGCCTACGGCTATGGCTACAACAGTGGCGCCAGCAATATGGCTGTCCAGCAGTGCCAGGCCGCAGTTCAGTCGCGACTGAATGTTCGCGGTACGAGCGGTATTCTTGGTGCCATCTTTGGCGTGAACACCGGCTTCAATGGCCGTGTGCTGAGCGTCAGCCGAGTAACCCCTACGCGTAACTCGGTCACGGTACGCGGTCTCGCGACCAGCGGCCGCATGGCATATAGCCCGTACGGTTACGGCGCATACGGTGCGTATGGCGCCAACTATCAGCCAGATCTCTCGTACAAGTGCACCGTCGACTATCGCGGTTATGTCCGCGACGTGGACATCAACCGCCGCTAATTGGATTTAGTGGACAATGAAGGGAGCGCCGGTGAGAGCCGGCGCTCTTTTCTTACCCAGACGCGTGTGGCTCAACTGTCGCACGTCTCGCATTCAAGGCACTGAAGAATAAGCTTTTACCTTCCTATCTCGCCGAACTGACATATACTCACGGCCGGGACTCGCTGCCTTCCGTCCCGCCTGGCAGCAGTACGGTAGGGATCGGGTCCCGCCTTGGAGCCTGTGGCCGAGCGCCCGGGCGTATGGGTGGGGGATGATATGACCAGCATTTTGCGCAAGACTGCACAGGCGTGGCTTCCGATCGTGATGACGGCCGCCGTCGTCGGCATTGGAGTTGCCGTCGCAACCTGGTGAAGCGCGGTTAGCGAACCAGCTGCAGACGGATCTTCATCTCTTCGGCGATTTCCGATTCCTGACGTTGATCCGTTTCGTTGATGCGATCCATCGATCGCGCGGTGCTTTCGGTGAACGAAGGGCCAACCAATCCCACGCGTTCTCCATCGCTCCGGATCTCCGCCGCAAGATATGGCGCTTTCGTCATGGCCTGGTCGATCGCGTCGAGAAGGTCGCGGACGTCGATCTCCTCGGAGTGATCCAAGACGTTTTCGCGGAGGTAGAGGATTTGGAACCTAGGCATTGGGATTCAACGGTCCGCGCGCGCCATAGTGCAGAGCGGACGCTCTGTTGAACGCAAGAACAACGGCTGTTCGTCGTTTATGCGCAGGCTGCTAATGCAGCCCTTACGCAATCGACGGGGTTGAGCGATGTTCGAGGGATGGGGCGAGTTTTTCCTTCTGGTCGGGTCATCTGCGGCGGTCCTGATCGGTCTCATCTTCGTGGTGATCAGCCTGCTTCAGGACCGGTCCCGTTCGACCGTGCTGACCGGGTCGAGGCTCTATATGGGCCCGATCGTGCTGGGCGTCAGCTTCGTCCTGGTGCTGAGCGCAGCTGCACTCACGAAGGGCATGGATCGGCAGACGTTCGCGGCTATCTCGACCGTAGTTGCCGCCTGGGGCCTGGTCCGGGGAATAATGTCCATCGTCGGCATCCGGGGCCTCACAGGCGAGGACAAGGCGCACTGGACCGACGTCTGGTTCTATGGAGTCCTTCCAAGCGCGCTCTACATCGCGCTGGGTATCGTCGCCCTCGCGTTGTGGAACGACTGGCAGTGGGAGCTCGACGGTCTCGCCGCCGTCATCACGGGCCTTTTGCTTTGCGTCATCCGCAACGAGTGGGACCTCATCACCTGGATCGCGCCGAGGCATGAGGGCAAGGGGCTGCAATAGGCACTGATCAGCCCTTGGCGCTCACGCTGTAATAATCGATCCGGATCTGAACCCATGAGCCGATGAGCGGCTTTCCGTTCTTGCGCGGCGGGCGCACGCGAAACTGCCACGCCGCCTGGCGTACCGCGCTTGCAAGGTGGGAGCCCAAGGGTGACTGGCCGAGCTCGATGCAGTCCTCGACCCGATTGCCTTCTACCGTACGGCACGCGATCAGGCCCCAGCCGTCAGGCGCATTGCGGGGCAGATAGCCGCCGAGCTCTGCGCTGGTCGGATGGCGGGCCCATTCGGCGGCGTAGAGCAGTTCGCCGTTGGGAGCGCGGCCGACGGCTTCCGAATCCCCAGCGGACCAGCCGCCCGCGGACTTCGGCATCTTGCCGATGTCGGAAGCGGCCATCTCGTCCTTGCTCATCTCGACCCAAGGCGATTCATGCGGCGGGGCAATGGTCGGCTTTGCTGGAAGGACGATCCTGGGCTTGGGCAGCGGCTTCGTCTCCTTCTCCCGCGGAGTCTTGCGCGCCTCCGTCTTGCTCTTCGAAGCCGCCGCCTGATTCTCCGACTGCACGAGGTTGACGATCAAAGGCGCCTGGCCGCCGTTCGGCAGCTTCATCGGGATCACCCCAATGCCGAGCAGCACGAGCAGGAGCAGGACATTGAGGGCGAGCGCAAGCGCAACGCCCGATGCGCGGCGGCGCAGCGGTGTTTCGTCATACGCAGGGCGAAGGCGGTAGGTGGCCAGCGGTCTTCAGTCGTGGTGGATGCGTCGCGTGCAATACTTTTAGCGGCTCGGCATGTGAACCGGTAGTGAAAGCGCGACGCAACGAGCCGTAGCGGCGACCTGTGGGTAAAATGCCTGATGCCCAACGGCGACGCGCTCCTTCATAGGGATCTTCTTTGACGAGAAGGCTTATGCAGCAGCGCTGGTACGTAACGCCGATCGAGGACCTTCCTGCCGACGAATATCTGGCGCGGGCGGAGAGATTCCACCGCGTTGCCGAGGAGCTGGATCCCGCGGTCGGGGACAGGTTCGAGGCCATGGCCGTCGATGCGCTTGAAATTGCGCGACAAAAAGCGCCCGCCTGAACGGACTGACGACGGATCCGGAACTGCAGTCATGGCTAAACCGAGGCTCAAAAGGCCGCCAACGACGTTTAGCTATCGCTCGCCATGGATGATCGAAAACCCAATTCGTGGATCGACCGCGAGAATCGGCGGGGCTGCTTCATCATCCTTGGCGTATTGATTCTCATCATTGCGGCGCTCGCCTACGTCGGCTTGCGCGGCGAGCCGATGAACGCCGTGGAGACGAATATCCCTGTTCAGCCTTAGTATTTTGTCCTGAGGAGTGGGCGCCGTCACGAAGTCGTGACGTCGATCCGGTTCGCTTTGCGACCGGTCGGCCGGGCGCTGCGCCGGCTTCGCGCTGCTCGACGATTGCATTGCAATCCTCTCGCTGCGCTTGGCAGCTGGGCCGCGAATGGTCCGAATGTTCGCACTGACGGCGACGTTTTGCGCGGGCTGGCCCGGGCAAAGACGAGTGATGAGGTTGAGCTGTCACCCGCCAGCTTAAGGCACGGAACGGGCCCTGTAGGACAGGTCAATTTACGTCGAGGGTTACAATTGGCGGCCAGAACGGCTATCTGTCGCTTCGCTACTAGTCGCAATCGAACGGTATTCAGGGCGCTTTGCGGCTCCTTCATTCCCTCTTTCGCCTCTCCTAGCGCGAGAGGACCGATGGGCGGTCCTCCCTGAGAAGGAATGATCTTATGCCGATCGGCAAAGTTAAGTTTTTCAACGACCAGAAGGGGTATGGCTTCATCGCCCCTGAAGACGGCGGCACCGACGCCTTTGTCCACATCAGCGCCGTAGAGCGCGCCGGAATGCGCACTCTGACGCAGGACCAGCGCATCAGCTACGAGCTGGAGCAGGACAAGCGCGGCAAGATGAGCGCCGTCAACATTCAGTCCGCCTAAACGGACGGTTTCCCTCCCGCTCGCGGGAGGACCTTCGGGCCCGCTCCGTCGAAGACGGGGCGGGGTCGAGGGAGCAAAGGAGAGAGACGATGGTCGAGCCCGTCGCGGCACGTCAGTTGAAGGACCGGAATCTCTACCGCCAGCGAGCAGAAGAGGCCCGAAGCGAGGCCTCGGAAGCGACTTTGGACAATGTGCGCGACCGGTGCCTCCGCGCCGAAGCCGCGTGGATTGCAATGGCCGACCGGGCCGAGCGCGCTGAAAAGAGGCGCGCGGACGACCTTGAAGCGAAAGAAGCTGCCAAATTGTCCGAGGCCACGCTCGCGCGCTAGCAGCGCATTTCGCCGACCGGCGGGCGCAGCCCGACCGGATCGACGTCACCAATTTACTTCGTGACGGCCAGGCCAAGCGCAATTCCGAGTGCACATGAAAGGGGAGCCGCTTTCGCCGCCCCCGATCCGTTTCGTTCTCGCAATTCACTCCGCGGCCATGAAGGCCTTCGGCTGCCTCAACAGGCCGTCGCCCAGCCTCACGCCTGCGCTTGAAGGACGAGTACGAGAAGGACGCGATCGCTTTTGCCGCGAAGGTCGCGAAACAGGTCCGCTGATCCCTCAGCTCACTCCGCGCGGACGCCCTCGTCATATTTGCGGCGCATGCAGCGGGCGATCTGCAGCTTGCCCTCCGCCGTGGCGAGCGAGCCTTCGGCCCAGCAGCCGCGAGCGCGGCGGTCAGTTCCGGAGGCTGTCCGGGACCACCCCGCCATTCTCCGCGAGCTTCTGCATCACGGCCTTGTGAAGGGCGATATTCTCCTCCGCGCTGCCGTCCGCGCCAGCGTGGACATTGAGCTCGTTCGCCAACTCCTTGCGGGCATCCAGGCTGGAATCGAGGTCGAGCAGCTTCAGCAGGTCGACAATCGACGTCTGGTAGTTGCCGCCGCCGCCCTTCATCGACGCCATCTCGCTTAGCACCGCGCCGACATCGACGTTCTGCGCAGGGGCGGCCTGCGCGGGAGGAGCGGCCGTGGCGACATTGCCGCCGGGCTGGCCTTGAGCGGGCGACTGCGGTGCGGCCTGGGGAGCGCCGGGCGCCTGGGCCTTGGCGGCGCCGTGATGGAAGATCTTGTCCATGATCTTGCCGAAAATGCTCACCTTGTTCCTCCTCCGATGATTTGCCGTCTCAACGACTGTGATGCGCGCAAGCTCCTGAAAAGAAATCGGAACGGCCCCGGGGGTGGCTCGTTCTGCCGCGCGGAGGTGAGCTAAAATGCGGAACACACTGATTATTCTGCTGTCCGGCGCGGTGCTGGCAGTGGGCGCGTGCAACAAGCATGAACCGACGACGGCCGACAACGGCGCGTCGGACCTCAACATCGCCACGGACAATATGAGCGTCGACAATGGCGCGATGGCCAACAGCGCCGCGGCTTCTCCGCTGTCCGCGCAGGGCTTCGCCAACGCGGCGGCGGCGAGCGACCGTTTCGAGATCGAAAGCTCCAAGCTGGCCGCAACGCAGGCAAGCTCGTCCGCGGTGAAGAAATTCGCCGAGAAGATGATCGCTGCGCACACGGAATCGACGGCCAAGCTGAAAACGACGGCGTCGGGCCTCAGCACGCCAGTCACTCCGGACGACACGCTGAGCGCGGACCAGCAGGCGAAGCTCGACAGCCTGAAGGGCCTCAACGGCGCGGGCTTCGACAGTGCCTATGCCTCGGCGCAGGTCGATGCCCACCAGGCGGCGCTCGACGGGCTGAAGAATTATGGGGCTTCGGGCGACACGCCGGAGCTCAAGACCTTCGCGAACGGGCTGGTGCCGACGGTCACCGCGCATTTGAACATGGCGAAGGGGCTCAAGTAACGGCCGAGCGTAAGGCGGGCTTTGCATCGCGGAGCCCGCCTTACGCGAAGAGAGCGCGGAGGCCGGCCAGCCTGCGGCGAAGCCGATAGGTCTTGCGCTTATCGGTGCGCGTGACCTCTTTGATTCCATTATTGTCGAAGATCGATGACCAATCGAATGCCATAAGACTCTCCGCGAACCCGGCACGCGCGAGAATAATCAGTAGTTTTGACCACCGTCCAGATTTCCGGTCTTTCGTACCGGTCGAATCTGACGATCTGAGCGCTCTGCGTCGGCGGGACGGGGCTCGGCGGCCTCAATTACTGATCCAGGAAGCTCCGCATCTTCCGGCTACGGCTCGGATGCTTCAGCTTGCGCAAAGCCTTCGCCTCGATCTGCCGGATACGCTCGCGGGTGACCGAGAACTGCTGACCCACCTCCTCAAGCGTGTGATCGGTGTTCATGCCGATGCCGAAGCGCATGCGCAGCACGCGTTCCTCACGCGGGGTGAGC
>Ga0070675_100000961_pt1 | contig 20584 bp, 12 predicted proteins | sample KBSM43metaG_FD_65343 | JGI IMG/M metagenome (GOLD analysis project Ga0070675, IMG submission 65343) | Miscanthus rhizosphere microbial communities from Kellogg Biological Station, Michigan, USA - KBS M4-3 metaG | ecosystem: Host-associated > Plants > Roots > Rhizosphere > Soil ... | reverse complement strand
TCTCGGCGAAGGCGGGCGAGACGGTGCGCCTCGAGGGCGCGACCTCCGACCCCGACGGCAACGCGGTGACCGCGAAGTGGTGGCGCTGGAAGGACGTCGACACGTACCCGGGCGACGTGACGCTCGCGAGCCCGACCTCGCTCGCGGCGTCGTTCCAGGTGCCGAGCGACGCGAAGCCCGGCCAGACGATCCAGCTCGTGCTCGAGGCGACGGACGACGGAACGCCGCCGCTCACGCGGTATCAGCGCGTCGTGGTGACGGTGGCACCTTGAGTATCAGCCGTCGCCCCCTCGCACTCCTCGCTCTGCTCGCCGCGTGTGCTGCCGAGCCCTCACCGGACCAGCTCAGATCCACGCTCACGCAGCATCCGGAGATCCTCTACGCCGCCATCCGGGCGCATCCTCAGGAGTTCGTCACCCTTCTCGACAGCGTCGCGCGGGCGACGTCCAGCGCGCGCCAGGCGTCCAGCGCGCAGGCCGAGGAGCGTCGCATCGCGGCGGAGATCGCCCATCCGCGGCAGCCGGATCTCTCGCAAGGGGTGTATTTCGGCAACCCCTCCGCACCGATCACGATCGTCGAGTACACCGATTTCGAGTGCCCGTACTGTCGGCAGGCCCATCCGGTGATAGTCGAGCTGTTCAAGCGCTACGGCGACCGGGTGCGGCTGGTGGTGAAGGACATGCCGATGCCCTTCCACCCGCGGGCGATGCCGGCCGCCCGCATGTTCGAGGCGGTGGCGATGCAGGACGCTTCGAAGGCGCCGAAGTTCTACGACGTCATGTACGATCACCAGGACCGCCTGATCGCCGAGGGTGAGCGCTTTCTCGAGGAGACCGTGCGCTCGCTCGGCCTGGACGTCGACCGTGCGAAGCGTGACGCGGCGAGCGACGTCGTGTCGGCGCGCATCGCGGCCGACGTGGCCGAAGCGCAGCGATTCGGCATCGCCGGGACGCCGGGATTCCTCGTCAACGGGGTCCTGCTGGAGGGGGCCTATCCAGTTGAAACATTCGTCGCCATAATCGACCGGCAACTCGCTACGACCCGGAGCCGGTGACCGAAGCTGGTCGACCCGCTTCTCTCCACCCACGCAGAGGCAACACCCGATGAACGCTCGCGTCCTCCCCGCGATCGCGGCGCTGTTGGTACTCGCCGCCTGTTCGACCCCGGACTCGCCGACGTCGCCCGCGCCCGATGGTCCGTCGTACAACCAGAACCCGAACGACGAGATCCAGAGCGACCCCAAGGTCCACGTTCACCTCGCACGCGGCCAGGCTCGGCCCGGCAGCGGGGGAGTGGCCCTGCTTCAGTATCACGGCGGGGCGATCATGACGAGCACGGTGGTGCAGGCGATCTACTGGGGGACGTCGTGGAGCAACGCGGGCTTCACGGGCGACAAGATCACCGGCCTGGCGTCGTTCTACGGCGGCATCGGCGGCACGAGCTACATGAAGACGAACACCGAGTACGCCGGGAGCAACGGGACGGTGGGCGCCGGCGTGTCCTACGTCGGATCGACCGTCGACGTCAGCGCGCCGCCGCGGGGCGCACCGAAGACGTCGGACATCCTCGCCGAAGTCTGCAGACAGGTCGCGTCTCCGGTGGCCAACGGCTACTACCCGGTCTACGTCGATACGCCGCGCGGACAGACGCGCTACTGCGCCTGGCACAGCTACGGCACCTGCGGCAACACGCCGGTGCAGATCGCCTTCTTCTTCAACCTCGACGGCGACCGCGGCTGCGATCCGGAATCCCCCGTCTCGAACGAGTCGCAGGGTCTCGCCGCCCTCGCCAACGTGAGCGGGCACGAACTGAGCGAGGCGGTCACCGATCCGCGCAACGGCGGCTGGTGGGATTCGAGCGGCGCCGAGAACGCCGACAAGTGCGCCTGGACGTATGGCCCGAACCTGATGAGCTTCGGCGGGAAGCAGTGGAAGATCCAGGGCAACTTCTCCAACAAGGCAGCCAACGCTCACAGCGGCTACGACGGAGCTGGCTGCATCTCCGGCTGAGCGAGCGGCAAACCGATAGCAGATCGAAAGAGCCGCCGGCGAGTCTGCCGGCGGCTCTCTTCGCTTGCGCGTATGACAACTCGACCTGTCGCGCCGTCGCTGCGGTTCAAGGGGTCAGAGTCGTTGATCGGTTCACGAGTCTGTCCCATTGAACGCTGTCATTCCGAGCGAAGGGCCGAATCGAGGAATCTTCTGTTGCTCTACGGGTCGAGCACTCCTCGCCGGCGCACCGCACCTCTCCATCCCGACCACAAGTTTGTTGGCTGGAGCGGACGAATCTCTCCGCCCAGAGGCAGTCCTCCGCGTGCTCCGCGTGAGATCGCCGTTGAAACGGCAACAGCAACTCACGCGGAGCCGCGGAGCCGCGGAGCGTTCTTCCGCCAATCCATCAGACGAGCGCTCCCGCTCGGAATGACTCCTCCGCGCGCTCACCTCACTTGCAGATCCCCCAGCTCGCCTTGCCGACGAACCATCCAGTGCTGCCGAACGCGCGCGACTGACAGTACGCGACGTCGGTGTCGTCGAGCGACGTGCCCGCCGGCGCGCGCAGCACACTGCTCTGTCGCGACTCCCCGCCGGTGTACTTCACCGTGAGCCCCGGCCACGCGAGCATCGAGATCGCGGGCGCCATCATCGCTGGACGCGCGGGCGTCGGCCGCAGATCGTCGTACCAGTCGCGATCGCGCAGGAGCGGATCGGTGGGGTAGGGACCGAACTTCGCGCGCCAGGTGCGCTGGTCGATCACGTTCCACGACGCCTTGTTCCACTCGAGCCCCGCGGGCCACAGACCGGTCTTGATCAGGTCACCCGCGCCGAGGCCGTTGCAGTTCAGCCCTCCCTTGTCCTTGAGGCAGGCGGCGTCGTGGAGGATGCTTCCCACCGCGACACCGATCTCGACGTACGCGAGCTGCGTTCCGTCCGGCATCCGGAACGCGCCGAACCAGACCGGTGCGACCTTGCCGTTGACGATGTCGGGGATGCCACCGCCGCACTTCGGTCCGAGCCCGCCGGAGCACTGCTGCGACGTCCACGGTGGAACGGCCATGCCGAAGTCGCGCCCGGCCTGCACCGAATCGGGGATCGGCGCCGGCGCCCAGTAGCCGAAGCGCTGGTCGCGCTCGGGCGAGTGCGCGAGCTGTCGCCAGAGCTGCTTCCACGTGGTGCCCGCCTTGAGCGCGGCGACGTCGCGCTGGATCTCCGCCGCCGTCGGCAGGCGGCTGAGAATGTGGCGATACTCGAGCGCGACGACGCCGATCTCCTTCCACGCCGCGACGCGCTGCGCGCTCGTGAGCCCCGACACCGAGGCGACGGAGTCCCACAGCGCGGGATAGCCCATCACCCCCGGGTTGAGGCACTTTCCCTTCTGATAGTCGGCGCTGCCGATGTTGGTCGTCGTGCGCACGACCGTCGTGGTCGTCGACGTGGACGTCGTCGTCGACGTCGGGTCGGGCGACGTCTTCATCTCCACGCGCGCGCCGATCGTGCTGATGCGATCGACGCTGTCGGCCGTCGCGACGGTCGTCGTCGTGCCCGCCGTGGCGCACGATCCCGTGTCCGCCGGTGGCATCGCGAGCGTTCCCGACCCGGCCGGCGGTGCGACGATCGGCGGCGGCGTCGTGTCGGACGTCGCCGTCACCGTCGCCGGAATCTGTGGATTGACCAGCGGAGTGCCCGACGTCGTCGGCGTTCCTCCCGCGCCGCCGGAAGAAGCGACGATGCCGGTGCTCCCCGGCGTCAGCGTGTTCGACTGCACGGCGCCCGACCGGCCCATCGGTCCCATCGCGATCACGCTGTAGGTGTGCTTCTTCCCCGCGACGGCGCTGCTGTCGACGTACTTCGCATCGGCTTCGCAGAGAGGACAGAGCCGCGCGAAGCCGCTCGGGTACACGGCCTTGCCGATCGCGTACGCCGTCGCTCCCGGCACTGCGTTCCATGTGAGCGTGACGACCCCCGGAGACGTCTCCGTCGCGACCACGTTGGTCGGATTGGGCAGCACGCCGCGCTGGCCGGCGACGGGCGTGATCGGCGGGAATGCCGCTCGCGGCGACGAGAGGTTCGGTTCGGCGCGACTCTCGATGAAGAACTGCTGAGCCGTGCCCACCATGCCGGGGCGGATGGCGACGATCCACTGCGTCACGCGGGCGCCCGCGTTGCCGATGACCTGGGGCGACGCCGCGCCACCGCTGCTCGCCTGATACAATCGATAGAACGTCGCGCCGGGCGCTCCCGACCATCGCAACGTCAGCGTCGTCGGATCGATCTGGACGACCCAGAGCTTCGTCGGCGCGGCGAGCGTGCCCGTGGGCGGAGGAGCGGCGACCTGCGCGAGCGAGCTCGGTGCGGCGAACGCGACTGCGACGACACTCGGGAGAACGACGGAGAGGAGCCCTCTACCGGAGGGCCGGCGCACTCTCAGCATGCGGGGATACCTGTGGGGATGGTGGCCTGGGTGGTGCGCAAACATGTGGCGCGCCGAGCCGCCTCGCCACGGTCGGAGCGCCCCGAACGAGGGGCCCTGGCGCGCCCACTACCGAAGGCGCCGCGTCAGCCGCGGTCGGCGCTCCCGCCGAGTGCGTCGCCGATCGCCTTCACCAGCGCATCAATCGTGAACGGCTTGGCGAGCACCGTGTCCTCGGGTGTCAGACCGGGCGCGTCCTCGTGCTGCCCCGACATGTAGATCACGGGGAGATCGTCGCCGCGCTCGCGCAGCAGCTTCACGAGCGCGGGCCCGCTCGTGACGGGCATGCGCACGTCGCTCAGCAGCAGGTCGGGGCGCCAGCCGCCGTCGAGCACCTCGAGCGCCTCGCGCGCGCCCGCCGCCGACCGCGTCTCGAAGCCGCGGTCGGTCAGTCCGCGCTCGACGAACCGTCGCACCTCCTCGCGGTCGTCGACGACGAGCACGCTCCCGCTCCCGTTCGTGCGGGCGACGGGAGCGCTGATCCTCGCCGTCACGCTCGGGCGAGCGGCACTCGGCAGGTGCAGCACGAACTGCGTGCCCTCGCCCTCGGTGGACTGCACCTCGACGTGTCCACCGGCGCCGCGCAGCACGCTGTACACGATCGCGAGTCCCAGCCCCGAGCCCTTTCCCTCGGCCTTCGTCGTGAAGAACGGCTCGAAGATCCGGCCGCGCACCTCGTCGGTCATACCGTGACCGGTGTCGCTGACCGTGATGCGCACGTACGTGCCTGGTGCGATGGCGCGCCCGCGCGCCTCCTGCTCGTCGAGCGCGACAGACGCCGCGGCGATCGACAGCACACCGCCGTTGGGCATCGCGTCCCGGGCGTTGATCGCGAGGTTCACGAGCACCTGCTCGAGCGGCCCCGGATCGATCGCCGCCAGCCCGGTGCTCGGTGCGCCGCCGGTGACCAGCTCGATCTCGTGACCCAGCAGCCGCCCGAGCAGCCCATGCAGCCCATCGAGCATCGCGACGACGTCCACCGGTCCGACGCCCGTTGGCTGCCGGCGTCCGATCGCCAGCAGCTGACGCGTCACCTGCGACGCGCTGCGCGCGGCGTGCAGCGCGCCGTCCAGCGCGTCCGCGTCGGGCGAGCCGTCGGGGAGCCCTTCGCGCACCAGCGCGGCGTTCCCCATGATCGCCGTCAGGTAGTTGTTGAAGTCGTGCGCCACGCCACCCGCGAGCCGTCCGATCGAGTCCAGCCGCTGCAGATGCATCACCTGATTCTGCAGTGCTTCCCGCTCGCGCTCGCCGCGGCGCAGCTTGGTGAGGTCACGTCCCTCCGCCGTCAACCAGCGCACCACGCCCTCCGCGTCGCGCACCGGGCTGAGTGAGAAGTCGACCTCGCGCAGCGCGCCTTCCTTGTCGGGATGCGTCACGAGCATGCGGAATCGCTCGCCGCGCAGCGCCGCCTCGACCCCTCGCTTGATCTGCTCCGCCTGTGCCGGATCGTGCGACCACCACGGCGTATCCCAGAACGGCCGCCCCGTCACCTCCTCGGCGGTGACACCGACGAGTGCGCGCGCCGCGTTGTTGCTCGTGAGGATGCGTCCCTCGCTGTCGAGCAGTCCCATGTACTGCACGCTGTTGTCGAACACGGCGCTGAGCAGCCGCTCGCGGTCGAACACCTCCGCCGTGCGCTCCCGTACGCGCTGTTCGAGATCGTCGCGCGCCGCGCTCAGCGCCGCGTTCGCGTCGCGGAGTGCGGTCACGTCGTGGAGCACCACGACCTTCGCGTCGCCTCCGCCCAGTCCGCGCAGCGACGACACGTGCACGTCGAGCTGACGGGACTTCCACTCCACCTGTCGGCTCTCCCCCGAATCCTGCTCGATCGCGGTGAGCAGCGGCGCGATGCCCGGAAGCTCGTCGAGCGAGCGGCCGACGGTCGTGCCGGACGCCCCGAGCAGTGCGCGCGCCTGCGCATTCGCGTCGATCACTCGCCGCTGCGCGTCCACCACGAGCACGGCGTCTGAGAGCTCCTCCACCACCTGCTCGCGCGCGACGAGCGTCAGCTCCACGGCGCGGCCGCGCAGCAGCGCGAGGGTCGTCAGTGGCGCGAACAGCGCGAACGCCACCGGCGCCAGGTCGCGCTGGCCCATCCATCGCGCGCCCATGACGAAGGCGACGTCCAGCACGAAGTACGGACCGATCAGCCCGAGCGCGAGCAGCACGGCCTCGGCGCGATAGCGAGGCGGCCGGCGCAGCGCGGAGGCGAGCACGTACCCGGCGCCCGACGCGACGACGAGCAGCAGGAAGAGCGAGACCCCCATCTCGACCCACGTGAACGAATAGACGAGCGACGGGTATCGACCGACGTGCTCGAGGACCGCATCGGCGCGCGCCCCGCGCCATGAGATCAACAGACTCCACAGCGCGCTCGGCGCCGTGATCGCGAGCAGCGCGATCGTCCAGATACGCTCCGTGCGCGGTCGCCCCGCCTGCGTCTCGGCCACCCAGACGGAGGCGGCCATTGCGAGCACGGTGGGAATCCACGTGGCGCCGTCCCACCGGAGCTTGGTGAGGAGGTCCGACGAGAGCGTCTCGCCGATCCATCCGGCGACCCACGCTGCCTGGAACATCAGCATGAACGCCGCGGCACGGCCGGCCCGCACCTCGTGGCGTGCGCGCCAGAGCGCCAGCGCGAGCGCGAGGAGGAGCGTGAGGGCGACGATGGGGAGCAGCATCAGGACTGGCGATGTCGTGGAGAGTGCGACAGTCGGTGAGGCGAAGGTCGTCCTACAATATCGCCCCGCTCGCCTCGATGTGGCGTCCCGAACGTCCAATACCGGCTCGAACCCTGCTCTGCGGGGCGTGTGGACCTGCGAGACGCAGCGCGATCACTCCTTCACCCGAGACTGGAACCACCATCGATGACATCGACCCCCCTGCCGCTCCATCCGGAAGAGCGCGACGGCACGCGCATTCGCCGTCCTCTTCTCGTGCAGATCTTCGTGCTCGGCCTGTGCCTCGCGCTGCCCACCGTCACCCGTGCGCAGCAGCCATCGGCGGAGCGCGCCGAGTATCAGGTGAAGGTCGGCACGCTCGACGCGGGCACGGGTGTGATGGAGATCACGGGCCGCGAGGTCGTCGACGGGCACGACACCTATCACGCGGTGCTCCGCATCGAGGGCGGCCTCGGTCCGCTCAGGATCGACGACCGGTTCGAGTCTTGGGTGGACGCGGCGTCGTGGAACGATCGGCCCAACCTGTTCTCGCGAAAGTTCGTGCAGGATCAGCGCGAGCTTGGCAATCGCCGCCAGCGCACCTACGAGATGTCCCCGGAGCGAAAGAAGTATCGGCGAGTGGACACCGACGAGACGCTCGCGCTCTCCACCAACCGTCCGCTCGACGACGTGTCCGTCGTCTACTTCGCGCGCGGCCTCCCACTCAAGGTGGGCGAGACGCACACGATCGACCGCTACTTCAAGGCGGACGCGAACCCGATCGTGCTACGCGTCGTGCGGCGCGAGACCGTCACCGTTCCCGCGGGAACGTTCCAGACCATCGTCGTGCGCCCGACGATCAAGACGTCGGGGCTGTTCGGCGAGGGGGGCGAGGCGGAGCTGTTCTTCAGCGACGACGCGCAGCACACGCTCGTGCAGATGCGCAGCAAGGTGCCGCTCATCGGGTCGCTCTCGCTGCACCTTGTGTCGAGACGTCCGGCCCCAGTGCGCGAGTAGCGCTCGTCGATTCACTCGACGATTTCCGACTCGCAGCGACGCGTGCCGGTTCTTGACAACTCCGGAACGCGCGCAATTTTGGGCATCGTTCGTGGACACACTCGCATTTCTGGAAGATTGTTCACGAACGCTGACCAACTCCCTCGCGTGTACGCGAGGATCGCATCGTCGGAGGGGTCCGTGCCACCCAACTCCAACCTGCAGCCGCGCGTCGAATCCCCGAGCGACGCGCCCCTCGTCGCCCGCGTGCGCGCCGGTGACGAGGCGGTGTTCGAGGCCATCTTCCGGCAGCATCACGAAGGCCTCTGGAGCTTCGCGTACCACCAGGTCGGCTGCGCCGAGACGGCGCGCGAGATCGTGCAGGACGTGTTCTTCGCCCTCTGGCGCAATCACGCCGAGTGGGAGGTCACGTCCTCGATCGCCGGATGGCTGTACGGAGCCGTTCGCCATCACATCCTGCGGCACCGCCGGACGGAGCGGACGGTCGCGCGAATCACCGACCGGGCCGCACGCGAGGTCGTCGCGGAGCAGGGCCTCGCTGTCGGGGGCGACGTGATCTCCGTGGCCATGGGAGCTCCCGCGCGCGATGCGCACGCACTCGTGGAGGAGCGGGAGCTCGATGCAGCGGTGACGAAGGCGCTGGCCGCCCTGCCGGAGCGACGGCGACTCGCCATGACGCTGCGCTGGAAGCACGACCTTCCAGCGCCCGAGATCGCCCGCGTGCTCGGCACGACGCCGCAGGCGGTCCGGCACCTCCTGATGCGGGCTCGGGAGGAGATCGCCGCGTTCCTGAACATGAAGGACGTGTAGCGATCCCACGGCGGGTGGAACAGTCGGCGGTCGAGGTGGCACGTAGTCGATGTGACCTCTTCATATCGACGCACCGCACCCGCCAATGCCTGATCGTCCCGAGTTCGACGGAGTCGACTCCGAGCTGATCGGCCGCTACCTCTCGAAGGAGACGTCGGAGGACGAGACCACGTTGGTGCGCCGCTGGCTCATGGCGCACCCGGAGGCGGCGGAGCGGCTCAGGGTCTTCCTCGCGCGGCTGGACGACGAGGCGGTTCGTCCCCACGCGCCGCGCGTGGACGCGGAGTGGAGCGCGCTTCAGGCTCGCATCCGCGCTCACGAGAGCGACGAGTATCGGCCCGCCGTCGCGCACGCGGCGCCGGCCGCTCCCGCCCGCACCAACCCCTGGTGGCGTCGTGGCCGGACGCTCGCCGCCGCCGCGAGCGTGGTGCTCGCCGTGGCGCTGGCGTACGGCACGCTCGTCGATCGCGTCCCGAAGGCGCGGCCGTCGACGACGGATCGGAACATGTACGTCACCGGCGCCGGCGAGCGCTCCGATCTGCTGTTGACCGATGGCACTCGCGTGCGGCTCGCGCCGGGCAGCCAGGTTCGCGTGGCGGCCGACTTCGGGATCGCGCGGCGCGACGTGTACCTCGACGGCGAAGGCTACTTCGAGGTCGTGCACGACGCATCGCGTCCGTTCACGGTGTACGCCGGGAACACGAGCGTGCGCGACATCGGCACGGCGTTCTCGGTGCGCAGCTACGCCGCGGACAGCGCCGTGCAGGTCGTCGTGCGCGAGGGCGAGGTCGCGGTCGCGGGCGTGGGACGGCTGCGCGCCGGCGACATGGGCCGCGTGTCCAGCACCGGCGAGACGACGGTGCGGCGTGCCGTCGACGTCGAGTCGCATCTCTCCTGGACCACGGGGCGACTGGTCTACGACGACTCGCCACTCGGCGCCGTGCTCGACGACCTCCGTCGCTGGTACGGGTCCGACGTGGAGCTCGCCGACACGTCCATCGCCCACCTCCCGTTCACCGGTACGCTCGCGAACGTCGCGCCCAACGAGGCGGTGGCGCAGGTCGCCGCCACGATGGGGCTCATCGTCGAGATCGACGGCCAACACATCATCCTGCGCGCCGACCCCCGGAAGGCGCCGCGGACTCCCTGAGACGCGCCCCTCCGCGTCGCGGGAGGCCGCATTCGTACGGTTTCGCAACGAACTCCCCTGGAGACACCCCATGTCAGATCGTCGGCACCTCTGCGAACAGTGTCCACGCCGCCGCTTTGCCTTCTTCGCGCCAGCGCCCGGGACACGCACGCCGAATCATGCTCGGATCGCGCGCACGCTGCTCGTGAGCGCACTGAGTGGCGCCGCACTCCTCGGGCGCGCTGCACCGCTGCGCGCGCAGGACTTCGCCGTGCCGCGCGCCGCGTACGTCGTGCGGCTCAGCGCGATGCCGACGCGATCGGAGAGCGCTCCGGAAGTGCTGCGCCAGCCGGCCACGCTCCACCTCACGCGCGTCACCGTCGCTCGAGCGCTCGAGGAGCTCATCGCGCGCACCGGCGTCTCGATCACGTACAGCCGCGCGTTCATCCCCGCGGATCGGATCGTCTCGATCGACCTCGAAAGCGGGAACGTGCTCGAGGCGCTCGGCAAGCTCCTCGGCGAGAGCGACGTGGAAGTCTGGGTCTCCAGCAGTGGACGGATCGCCCTCGTGCCGGCTGACCGGCCGGCATCCCCGCCGACCGTCGATTCGACGAGTGCGGAGGTCGTGGCCGGTGTCGTCACCGGTCGCATCGTCGACTCGGCGACCAGCCGCCCGCTCGGGAACGCACAGGTCGCCGTCGTCGGTACGCCGCTCGGCGCGATGACCAACGACGCCGGACGCTTCACCATCGCTGGCATCACGGCGGGGACACACACCATACGTGCCACTCTCATCGGCTATGCGCCGCAGACCCGCACCGTGACGGTGGCCGACGGACAGGTCGTGGCGGCGGACTTCGCTCTGCGCCGACAGGCGGTCGAGCTCGAGGCCGTCATCGCGGTGGGGTACGGCACGCAGACCGCGCGAAACGTCACGGGGTCCGTCGTGAACGTGAACATGGATCGCGTGCAATCACAGGCCGTCGAGGGCGTGGACAAGGCGCTCTCGGGCCAGATCGCCGGCGTGCAGGTCCTCCAGAGCAGCGGCGCCCCCGGCGGCGGTCCCACGATCCAGATTCGGGGCGTGGGCGCGATCGGGGCCGGCGGCCAGCCGCTCTTCGTCGTCGATGGCTATCCACTCGCCAACAACGGGGGCTCGACCACCAACGGCACGACCGAGCTTCGGAACCCGCTCAACGAGATCGCACCGGGTGACATCGAGTCCATCACCGTGCTCAAGGACGCATCGAGCGCGGCGATCTACGGCTCGCGCGCCGCGAACGGAGTGGTCGTCATCACCACGAAGACGGGACGAAACCAGGCCCCCACCGCGCGGTTGGACTACTCCGCGGGGATCCAGACGATTCCGAAGCGCTTCCTGCCGGACGTCATGAACGCCCAGGAGTTCGCGCAGTTCATGAAGGAGCTCAACGAAGACAACGTTCGCTACAACCTGAAGCGCGAGCCGACGCTGGCTGACGTTCCGGCCGAGTACCAGAACCCATCGCAGTACGCGACAACGGGAACGAACTGGCTGGACCTCGTCTCGCGCAGCGCGCCCACGCACAACCTCAACCTGAGCGTCAGCGGCGGAAGCTCGAACATTTCGGGCTACCTCTCGGGCGGACTGTTGAACGAGCTGGGTACGGTGGTGGGCACCGACTACCGGCGCGCCTCGATGCGCGCCAGCGTCAACGCCAACCCGACCTCGAAGCTGCGGCTGGGGCTGAACATCGCGCCGGTGTACGAGGTTCGAAACCTTCCGGTCACGGGCGGCTCGGGACGCGGCGAGAACGGCAGTCCCGCCGCGGCGTCCATCATCACGCCGCTCCTCGGCCCGTTCAACGACGACGGGTCGTGGCGTGCGATGCTCTCGAGCCCGGGGATGCTCGCGTATCCGAACCCGCTGATGTACCTGCGGCAGTATTCGAACAAGTTCCAGAACCTGCGCTCCCTCGTGAACGCGACGGCGGAGTTCCGGCCGATCGAGGGATTGCTGCTGAAGAGCCAGGCGAACGCCGACTACTCGGAGCAGCAGCAGTCGAACTACCGCCCCTCGACACTCGGCGTCTTCTTCGGCAACCCGCCCCTGATCCCGGTCTCCAACTACAACGAGAGCAACGCCATCAACTGGCTCACCGAGCAGACGGTCACCTACGATCGCACTGCGGGCCGGCACCACGCGCAGCTGCTCGGCGGGTTCAGCGTCCAGGCGAATCGCAACCTCGGCGGAAACTTCCAGGGTACGAACTACCCGAACGACGACATCCAGACGCTGAACGCCGCGGCGCTCATCACCGGCAACACGGATGCGCAACGCTGGGGGCTCGTATCGTACCTGGCGCGACTCAACTACGACTTCGCCGACGGAAAGTATCTGGCGAGTGCCGCGGTCCGTCGCGACGGCTCGTCGCGCTTCTCGGCGGAGAACCGGTGGGGCGTGTTCCCCTCGGTCTCGGTCGGCTGGCGGCTGAGCGAGGAGGGGTTCTTCAAGAAGTACTCCTGGTTGAACGACCTGAAGCTGCGCGCCGCCTACGGCGAGACCGGCAACAACGAGATCTCGAACTACAACTACATCGGCAACATCGGGATCAACGACTACATCCTGAATGGCGCGCTGGCCAGCGGACGGACGCTGAACACGCTGGGCAATCCGAATCTCGGCTGGGAGAAGACGCGCGAGATCGACGTGGGGCTCGACCTGGCGCTGTTCAACAACCGCCTGACGCTCACCGCCGATGCCTATAACGGCATCACCCGCGATCTGTTGCTCAACGTCGAGGTCCCGAACTCGTCGGGCTTCGCGAACGTGCTCAAGAACACCGGCCGGGTGCGGAACCGTGGGCTCGAGATCGGCATGCACACGATCAACGTCTCGCGTGGGTCGTTCCAGTGGACGAGCGATCTGAACGTCGCGATGAACCGCAACCTCGTGCTCGCGCTCGGCAGCACCAATGCACCCATTCGCAGCGGTCGCAGTGGTGAGAACAGCCCGACGCACATCACGATGGTCGGCCAGCCCGTCGGCATGTTCTACGGCTACGTCTTCCAGGGGCTGTACAAGGACGCCGCCGACATCGCCGCCAGTGGCGGAGGGTTTCCCGGCGCGATTCCGGGCAACGTCAAGTTCAAGGACGTCGACGGCAACGGGAACATCACGCCGATCTCCGACTTCGAGATCATCGGCAACCCGTACCCCGACGCGACGTTCGGCATCAACAACAACGTCGAGCTGGGCCGCTGGGCGCTGTCCGTCGTCGCGACGGGCCAGATGGGTGGCCAGCGCATGGAAGGGTTCTTCGAGTACCTGCACAACATCGACGGCGTGTTCAACGTCTCGCGCGACGTGGCGAACCGGTGGCGATCACCCGAGCAGCCCGGAGACGGCACGCACCCCACCACTGCCGGCGTGTCTCGTGGCCGCGTGCTGTACCGCGACGTGAGCTCGCTGTGGGTGCACGACGCGAGCAACCTCACGTTCCGGAACGTCACGCTGCGCTACCGCCTGCCGGACCGCCTCGCGTTCGCACGGATGCGCGATGCGAGCCTCTACTTCGGCATTCAGAACGCGCTGACGATCTCGAGCTATCCCATGAATCCGGACGCGACCACCACGGACGGTACGCGGCAGCAGGCGGGACAGACCGCCGCACTGACGCCGGGCTACGACGGTGTCGCCTATCCGGTCGCCCGCACGTTCACGCTCGGCACGCAGTTCGGCTTCTGAGGAGACCATGCGACTCCATATCCGATTCGGCGTCGCCACGACGGTGGCGATCCTGGGCGTGACACTCTCCGGCTGCAGCAACGTGCTGGACGTGAAGCCCGAGACCTTCAGCGGCACGACCACCTACTATCAGACACAGGACCAGGTGGACCGCGCGATCTTCGGCGCGTACTCCTATCTGCAGACCATCTACGGCTCGGGCGCCAACGGTCCGATGTGGCTGCTCGGCGAGATGCGAGCCGACAACACCACGTACGAGTACAACGGGTCCAACCGCGGCCTCGTGCTCAACGAGACGGTCGATGATTTCGTGACCACGCCGGACAACACGGGCGTGTCGGCGATGTGGAACCCATCGTACGCCGCGATTCTCCAGAGCAACACGATCCTGGACCGTATCGAGCCGGTCAACTACACCACGCCAGCCGCGAAGAGCCGCGCCGTCGCCGAGGCGAAGTTCCTGCGGGCACTGCACTACTTCAACCTCGTGCGGCTCTTCGGCGACGTGCCGCTGCTCCTGCACGAGACGCAATCATATGATGCTGCCTTCACGGGAACACGCGTCAAGACCGATTCGATCTACGCCGTCATCATCACGGACCTGAAGGACGCGATCCCCGCGCTGCCGGCTCGTGCGGCGCTGCCTGCCAACCAGGGGGGCCGCGCCACCCAGGGCGCCGCGTCGATGTTGCTCGCCGACGTCTACATGACGCAGAAGAACTGGGCCGCGGCGGCACCACTTCTCCAGTCGGTGCTGGGGATGGGGTACACGCTGAATCCCTCGTACGACCGCGTCTTCGATCCGGCGTTCAAGAACGGGCCCGAGTCCATTCTCGAGGTGCAGTACGCGGAGGGCGTCGTCAACGAAGCGAGCGCCTTCACGCAACGCTTCATCCCGCTCACGTCTGCGCGCGACCTCACCTTCGGCACCACCGACCAGGGGAACGCCGGCGGGTGGAACATCCCGACGCGCGACATCCTCCGCGCCTACGAGCCGGGCGACGTGAGGAAGAGCGTCTCGGTCGGCTTCTATGTGAACGCGGCGAATCGTAATGAGAACGACGTCGCGATCGGTGACACGATCCCGTACGTCAAGAAGACCTACCACCGGTACTCCACCGCCGGCCGGACGAACGACGATTTCCAGATCTATCGCTTCGGCGAGACGCTGCTCGACTACGCCGAGACGCTGAACGAGCTGGGACGCACGGCCGAGGCGTATCCATTCATCGACCAGGTGCGGGCGCGTGCCGGGCTTCCCGCACTCACGCCGGGGCTGTCGCAGGCGGCGTTCAGGGACGCGGTGTTCAAGGAAGAGCGCGTGGAGCTCGCGTTCGAAGACAAGCGGTGGTTCCAGCTGTTGAGAACGGGACGTGCCATACCCGTGATGACCGCACACATCGCGGACCTCAGGACGTACGCGGCCGCGAATGGCAGACGGGGCAGTCTGGCGACCGCCGTGACGCAGAACATGCTGCTCTTCCCGTTACCCGTGCGCGAGGTCACGACGAACGTCGGGCTGCAGCAGAACCCGGGCTACTGATTCGTACGGACGGGCTTTTTGGGTTGCGGCTCGGTGTCCGGAGCGGCGTCGGCGCGCGTGGTGACGACGATCGTCCCCTGCGCGTACTTCCCGCCCCAGCGCTGAGCCGCAGCCACCGGATCCACGAAGGCGATCGTCACGACGTTGTCTCTCGTCAGCGAGCGCAGCGTACCGACACCGCCGAGGCGCATGTCATCGAGCATGACCTGCACCTCGGTCGGCTTACCGAGGATCGTGTTGGGGCCGCGAGAGCGGAGCCACCGGCCGCGCAGCGCCTGCACGACCTCGTACAGCGAGGCGTACTCGCTCTGATCCATCTCGGCCCGGGTGATCACGTTGGCCTGGGACTTCTGCGTTCCACGCGCCGAGCCGTGTGCGCATCCCGCGACCATGCCGCCGAGCGCCAGCCCGACGAGAGTACGAGAGAGGAATGCCATGCGACGTTCCGTGTGAGACGAGAGGCGGGGCCGCTTCGTTCAACGATGCATGTAGCGCGCCGAACAGCGCGGCGGCGACGAGCGAGACGCGCGGAATGATGCGACTTGGTCGCGGAGTGTCACGTCCAGCCAGGAGATCGTGCATCGGTGGCGAATCGGAGTGTGGAGGCATGAGCCGGACGTTCACGGCGGCCGTCGCGGGGGCGCTGGCGATTGTCGCGATCGCCACGGGCGGAAGCGCGTGCGCGCAGCCGCCCGGTGCCGCGCGCGTCTTCGCCGGTGCGCCGGCCGCGGGTTGGATCGCGCCGCCCGGCGTGCCAGGAGACTCGTCGGTCGTGTTCCACGCGCGGCGCACCTTCGATCTCGCGGTGAAGCCCCAACGCTTCGTCGTCCACGTATCGGCCGACAACCGCTACCGCCTGTACGTCAATGGCGAGGAGGTGTCTTCGGGTCCGCAGCGCTCCGACGTCATGCATTGGCGCTACGAGACGGTCGACCTGGCGCCCAAGCTGCGCGCCGGTCGCAACGTCGTCGCCGCGCTCGTGTGGAACTGGGGCGCGGCACGACCGGTCGCGCAGCACAGCAACCGCTCGGGATTCCTGCTCCAGGGCGACAGCGAGCGCGAGGCGCCGCTGGTCAACAGCGGGCCGGGATGGAAGCTGCGCGTCGACAGCGCGTACCGCTTCATGCGTCTCGGCTTCGGTGAGATCCGTGGCTACTACGCGGCCTCACCCGGTGAAGCGGTGGACGGCACGCTGTATCCGTGGGGGTGGGAGGGAAGCGACTACGACGACGCAGCGTGGTTCACCGTGCCTGCGCCCGCGCAACGAGCCGCGGGCGGCCCGCCTGGTCCGCCGCCCGGTGGGCCAGGCGGCGCCATCGTCGGGCGCGTCCTGCTGCACGGCGCGCCCGGCGGTGGAGAGGTGGCGGGTTGGCTGCTCATGCCTCGCAACATCCCGCCGATGCAGGAGACGCCGCAGCGGTTCGCCCGGGTACGCCGCGCCGAGGGCGTCACCGCGGGCGATGACTTCGTGAAGGGGACCGGCACGCTCGTGATTCCCGCACACGCCAGAGCGAGCGTGTTGCTCGACCAGTCGCGGACGACGAACGCGTATCCCGTGCTCGAGACGAGCGGCGGAAAGGGGAGCACGATCACGCTCACCTATGCCGAAGCGTTGTTCGACGCGCAGGGACGAAAGGGGAATCGCAACGAGATCGACGGGCGGACGATTCGCGGCGTGCGTGACGTGATCCGGCCGGACGGCGGCGAGCACCGCCGGTTCCACTCCCTGTTCTGGCGCTCGTATCGCTACGTGCAGCTCGACGTCGAGACGGGGGACGAGCCGGTGACCGTCAACGACGTGCACGGGATCTTCACCGCATATCCGTTCCAGGAGCGCGGCCGCTTCTCCAGCGACGCGGCGTGGATCGACAGCGTCTGGGTGATGGACTGGAATGGCGCGCGACTCGGCGCGTTCGAGACGTACATGGACACCCCGTACTACGAGCAGCTCCAGTACGTCGGCGACACGCGAATCCAGGCTCTGATCTCGCTCTACGTCGCGGGCGACGACCGGCTCGTTCGGCAGGCGATCGAGCACTTCGACATGTCCCGCATCGCCGACGGCATCACGACGAGCCGCTACCCGTCGGAGCTCACGCAGCTCATCCCGCCGTTCTCGCTGATTCACGTCGCGATGGTGCACGATTACTACATGCACCGCGACGATGCCGCCTTCGTGAGAGAGCGATTGGCGGGAATTCGTGGGATCCTCGACTGGTACGGGCGCCACGTCGATTCGACGGGGATGCTCGGACCCATGCCGTACTGGAACTACGTCGACTGGTCGCCCCGCTGGCCGCGCGGAGTGCCGCCCGGCGCGAACGACGGACACTCGGCGACGATCTCGTTGCTCTACGCGTACGCGCTCCAGCGCGCCGCCGATCTCGAGAATGGCGTCGGTGCGCCGGGCCTTGGCGCGCAGTACCGCGCGCGCGCCGACTCGATCATCCGCGTCGTACGCGCTCGCACCTGGGACGACACCCGGCGGCTCTTCCGCGATGCGCCGGACACGGCGGCGTACAGCCAGCATACCAACGTGCTCGCCCTGCTCACCGGCGCGGTGCCGCAGGCCGAGCGCCGCCCACTGCTGGAGCGCGTCCTCGCGGACACGACGCTCGCGCAGGCGACGTACTACTTCGGCTTCTACGTGTTCGAGGCGCTGCGCGAGAGCGGCTTGTCCGACCGGTACGTCGAGCGACTCGCACCCTGGCGGCAGATGCTCGCGCTCGGGCTCACCTCGACGCCCGAGAATCCGGAGCCCACGCGATCGGACACCCATGCGTGGGCGGCTCACCCCAACTATGGCCTGCTCGCCACCGTGCTCGGCGTGCGCCCCGCGAGCGCTGGCTTTCGCACGGTGCGCATCGCACCGGCGCTCGGCCCGCTCCGTCGTGCCGAGGGGCGCGTCGCGCATCCGCGAGGCGACATCGACGTGAAGCTCGAGCGCGTCGGCGACGCCGGAGTCCACGGCGTCGTGACGCTGCCCGCGGGTGTCACCGGGACGTTCGAATGGGCGGGGAAGCGGCTGCCGCTGCGCTCGGGCCGGCAGGAGGTGCGCTTTTGAAGCGGTTCTGCCCGGATCCTGATCACTCCATCGGCTCCCTTCGCTCGAGCGTGAACGCATGACGGACATGTCCCGCCGGCAGTTCCTTTCGTCAGCGTCGCTCGCGGCGGGGGTCATGGTGCTTCCTCGCCTCACCTCGCTCGGCGTGCGCCCGTCGCACTCTCGCATCGACGACTACGTCGTGGCGGAGACGCGGCATGGCAAGGTGCGCGGTGTGCGTGAGGCCGGTGTCAGTGTGTTCAGGGGCATTCCATACGCGGGGCGTGTCTCCGGCGACCGCCGGTTCCGTCGCCCCGCGCCGCTCGAGCCGTGGACCGGCGTGCGCGATGCGCTGACGCTCGGTCCACCGTCCATCCAGCCGGGACGTCAGGGTTCCGCCACCGAGCCTGCGCCGGCAGAAGACTGTCTCGTGCTGAACGTGTGGACGCCGGCCGCCGATGGCCGCCGCCGCCCCGTGATGTTCTACAGCCACGGCGGCGGATACGTCACCGGATCGGCGGGAAGCAGAGGACAGGATGGCTCCAACCTCGCGCGCCACTTCGACGTCGTCGTGGTGGAGACCAATCATCGTCTCGGCTTGCTCGGCTTCCTCTACCTCGATGAGCTGGGTGGCGAAGCGTACACGGGCTCGGGGAACAACGGCGTGCTGGACATCGTCGATGGCTTGCGATGGGTGCACGACAACATCGCGGCGTTCGGAGGCGACCCGGCCAACGTGATGATCTTCGGCGAGTCGGGTGGCGGCGGAAAGACCTCGGCACTGTACGCGATGCCGAGCGCGGCACCGTACTTCAACAAGGCGTCGATCGAGAGCGGGCCGGGAATCCACATGACGACGCGCGAGGTCGCCGCCGAAACGACGGCGCTCCTGTTGAAGCGGGCGAACCTCGCGCCAAAGGACTGGCGCCGGCTGCTGGACCTCGGCGCTGCCGACCTGCTGGCGCTCCAGACGCAGTGGCCGCCCGTTCCGCCGGATCAGACACAACGGCCGCGACGGCCCGCCGCGAGTCCGCCTCCGGCGGCGGGAGGCTTCGGTCCCGTCGTCGATGGCGTGACGCTGCCGAACCATCCCTTCGACCCGACCGCGCCGGCCATCTCGCGCGCCAAGCCGCTCATCGTCGGCTGGAACGAGGACGAGTACAACTTCTTCGCCTGGCAGCGGCGCGACACGAGCGGGTACGGGCTCGACCTGGCGGCGTTGCGCGCGAAGCTGGAGCCGCGCTTCGGTGACGACACGCCGCGGATCGTCGACACCTATCGCAAGAGCCGTCCATCGGCCTCCCCGACGGACATCTTCGTCGACGTCCAGTCGGTGACGATGATGGGTGTGGGCTCCATCGAGATCGCGCAGCGGAAGGCGGAGCAGGGAGGGGCGCCCGTGTACCTGTACAACTTCGGCTACAAGTCGGAGTCGAAGGTGCCGGGCACCGACTATCCGATGGGATCGCCACACGCGGCGGACATCGCGTTCAAGTTCGACAACGTGGAGTCGCCGAATCCGTTCTCCGGAAGCCGGCCGGAGCGTCTGGTGGCCTCGCACAACTTCGCCGAGCTGTGGACGACCTTCGCCCGCACCGGCCGTCCGGCCGCCGTGGGCCAACCGGCGTGGCCCGCCTACGACCTCACGCGACGCGCGACGATGCGCATCGATGCCGTCTGCGAAGTGATCGACGACCGGCACAAGGCGGAGCGCGAGCTGTGGACGGCGCTCGGCTACATCCGATGAATCGCGCCATCAGGCGCCAGGACGATCGACGTCTTTCGAGGAGAGTCTCATGACCACGATCCGAAACGCGGTGCTCGCTGCCGCCGCCGCGCTCACCCTCGTCGGCGTGCGAGCCGGTGCGCAAGCGACATCGGCCGCCTCCCTCGAGCAGTCCTTTCGCACGCCGCCCAACACGGCTCTGCCGCGCGTGTGGTGGCACTGGATGAATGCCAACGTCACCCGCAGCGGCATCGACAAGGATCTGGCATGGATGCATCGCGTCGGCATCGGGGGATTGCAGAACTTCGACGCGTCGCTGAACACACCTCGCATCGTGCAGACGCCGGTGACGTTCATGAGCGACGCGTGGAAGGCGGAGTTCCACCACGCCGTCGTACTCGCCGATTCGCTCGGGCTCGAGTTCACCATCGCGAGCTCGCCCGGTTGGAGTGAGACCGGCGG
>Ga0070675_100000960_pt1 | contig 20600 bp, 15 predicted proteins | sample KBSM43metaG_FD_65343 | JGI IMG/M metagenome (GOLD analysis project Ga0070675, IMG submission 65343) | Miscanthus rhizosphere microbial communities from Kellogg Biological Station, Michigan, USA - KBS M4-3 metaG | ecosystem: Host-associated > Plants > Roots > Rhizosphere > Soil ... | reverse complement strand
GTTAACGTGCTGGAACAGGATGAACTGGGGGCTGCGGTGCACGATGCTCGTGAGCGCGCTCACGCGATCGCTCGCCGCGCGATCCTCAGGAAGCCTGATGAAGCCTACAGCGACGTCCACTCGCGTCTCGAGCACGTTCTGCACCACCAGCCACGCATCGACGGTCTTGTCGCTCGTGCCGCCCTTGAAGACGACGGACCACTGGAATCGCTCGAGGAACCGATCCACATCGTCGGGTTGATGCAGCGGAAAGAATCGTTCGCGAAGCGTGACCCTGGACATCGCCATCGGCGCCATGGCCGCCGTCAAACCGTCAACTGCTGGCGGACATTGCCGAACGCCTGCGAGATGAGTTTCTGGGCCTGCGCGTCGAGCACGCGTCCGCCGACGGCAGCAACCGGACCACGCGCTTCGGCCTGGCCACTCCATTTCAACAGCGTCGTGCCGTCGCCGGCATCGACGAGGTCGGCGCCAGACGTTAGATCGACGGCGCTCCCAAACCCGCCGCCGGACATCTTCATGTCGATGCGACGCTTCGACGAGGCCGGCAGGAGCTCGACTTTCATCTTGAACTTACCGCGCACCGGCCCGACGCCGACCTTCACGATGGCTTCGAAGTGTGTGGGGTCCTGCACCATGACGTCGACCACATCGGGAAAACAGTGACCGACCTTCTCCGGATCGGTCACGAACGCCCAAACAGCGTCGAGACCGGCGGGGATCTTCTCCTCGCCGGTGTATTGAAGATTCACCTAGGCCTTCTTCTTTACTTCTGCGTCTCGGATTGCGCGCCACACCTTGTCGCGTGTGAGCGGCATGTCGATGTGCCGCACGCCCAGGGGCGACAGCGCATCGATGACGGCGTTGACGAACGCAGCGGGACTGCCGACGTTTGGGCTTTCCCCCACGCCCTTCGCGCCCATCGGATGGTGCGGGCTCGGCGTCACGGTATTCCCCGTCTCCCAGTGCGGCGTTTCGAGGGAGGTCGGCACGAGGTAGTCCGTGAAGTTGGTATTCAGGTTGTTGCCCTGGGCGTCGTACTGGATCTCCTGGATGAACGCCATCGCGAAGCCTTCGGTCAGCCCGCCGTGGATCTGCCCCTCGACGATCATGGGGTTGATGACCACGCCGCAATCGTCGACGGCGACGAAGCGCCGCACTTTCGTCTCGCCCGTCTCTCGGTCGACGTCGACGACCGCGACATAGGCCCCGTTCGGGTAGGTCATGTTCGGCGGGTCGTAATAGTACGTCGCCTCGAGCCCAGGCTCGTTCTGCGCCATGTTCGTATAGGCGGCAAAGGCGATTTCCTTCATGGTCACCGTCTTGGCGGGCACGCCCTTCACCTGGAACTTGTAGTCGGTCCACTCGACGTCGCCCTCGCCGACTTCGAGAAGGTGCGCAGCAATCTTGCGCGCCTTCTCGCGAATGCGGCGCGCCGCCATCGTGATGGCCGCCCCTGCAACCGGCGTGCTGCGGCTCGCGTACGTGCCCAGGCCGTACGGCGCCGTATCGGTATCACCCTCCTCCACCATGATGGTCTGGGGATCGAGACCCAGTTCTTCGGCCACGATCTGCGCCCATGTGGTTTCGTGGCCCTGCCCTTGCGACTTGGTGCCAGTCCGCACGATTCCGGCGCCAGTGGGATGGATGCGAATCTCGGCGCTGTCGAACATCTTGATACCGAGGATGTCGAAGTGCTTCGACGGCCCGGCGCCCACCACCTCGGTGAAGGTCGAGAAGCCGATGCCCATCAACTCGCCGCGCGCGCGCTTCTCCGCCTGCTCTTTCAGGAGCGCCGTGTATCCGATCTTCTCGAGCGCGACGTCGAGCGTCTTGTGGTAATCGCCGCTGTCGTACGTGAACCCCAACGCCGACGGGTACGGGAACTGATCCGTCCGGATGAAGTTCTTCTTGCGCAGCTCCACGGCATCCATGCCCAACTCGTCGGCCAGGATGTCCATGCCGCGCTCAATCGCGTAGCTCGCTTCGGTGACCCGGAACGAACAGCGGTAGGCGATGCCGCCAGGCGCCTTGTTCGTGAAATACGCGTCGACTTCCGCATAAGCGACCGGAAAGCTGTAGCTGCCTGTGACGATGCCGAATATTCCTGCCGGGTACTTGGTCGGATCGGCGGCCGCATCGAACGCGCCGTGATCGGCCGTCGTGGCGACGTGCAGGGCGGTGATTGTGCCGTCGGCGGTCGCGCCAATCTCCACGTCCATGTGGTAATCCCGGGCGAAGCCGGTGCTTGTCAGGTTCTCCGTGCGAGTCTCGATCCACTTGACCGGTCGTCCGATCTTGAGCGCCCCAACTATCGCGCACACGTACCCGGGGTAGACGGGCACTTTGTTGCCGAAGCCGCCGCCGAGATCCGGCGAGATCACGTGGATCTTGTCCTCGGGAATGCCGGTGACGAGCGACAGCGCGGTGCGATAGACGTGCGGCGCCTGCGACGTCACGTGAAACTGCAGCCGGCCCATCGTGTCGAAGTACGCGACGCAGCCGCACGGCTCGAGCGGCGCGGGGTGACACCGCTGGAACCAGAGGCGTTGCTTGATCCGTTTCGGGCTGGCCGCCAGCGCACGAGCGGTGCCTTCCTTGTCGCCAACTTCCCAGTGAAAGATGTGGTTGGTCTTGCTCTCGCGGTCCGGCCGGAGCAGCGTCTTGTCGGTCTTCGACGTGAAGGGGTCGGCAACGACGGGCAGCGGCGCATAGTCGACCTGCACCGCCTCGGCGCCGTCGACGGCCGCCGCGCGCGTCTCGGCGAAGACGGCGGCGACTTCCTGATACTGGAAAAGCACCTTGCCAATCGCAAGCACCATCTGCTTGTCGAACCCATGAAAGGTCGGCAGCCAGCCGAGCCCGGCGGCCTCGAGATCTTTGCCAGTGATCACAGCCTTGACGCCGGGCACCTTCATCGCCTCGCTGATGTCGATGTTCGTGATCTCGGCGTGCGGGTATGTGCTCCGCACCAACGAGAGGTAAAGCATGCCCGGAAACGAGAGGTCGTCGACGTAGTTGCCTTTGCCCTGTATGAAGCGCGGATCTTCCTTCCGCTTCATGTGTACGCCCACTGAATGGAGCGGCTTCGCCTGGATGCTCATCGTCATTCCCTCGCGAGCGTCGCTATGCGTTGCTGACGGCGGGCTGGCCGAGCGTGCCGGCCGCCTGCTGCACCGCTTTCACAATGTTCTGGTAGCCGGTGCACCGGCACAGGTTTCCGGCGAGCCCCTCACGAATGTCGGCCTCGCTCGGATTGGGCTGATGCTTGAGGAGGGCATAGGACGTCAGCAACATGCCCGGCGTGCAGTAGCCGCACTGCAGGCCGTGCTGATCCCAGAAGCCCTGCTGCAACGCGTGCAGTTTGCCGTTTGCCGCGAGCCCTTCGACGGTGAGGATCTCGTGGCCGTCGGCCTGCACGGCGAACATCGAACAGGATTTCACGGCCCGTGAGCCGTCCATCACGACGACGCAACAGCCGCAGCTCGACGTGTCGCAACCGACGTGCGTGCCGGTCAACCCGCAGTCCTCCCGCAGGAAGTACGCGAGCAGCGTTCGCGGCTCGACATCCTTCTCGTAGTTGACGCCGTTGATCGTGACGTGGACCTTCATACCTGCACCCCCAAGCGCGCGAGCGCCTGACGCAACCCCCTCGCGACGAGTGCGCCAGCCAGATGCTTCTTGAATTCGACAGTGCCGCGCAGATCGGCCTGCGGTGCACTGCGCTCCCACGCAGCGTTGGAAGCGGCGCGAATCAGCTCAGCGCTTGGTTTCTGACCGGTCAGCAACTGCTCGGCAGCGTTGACACGTACGGCGCACGCTCCTGCCGCCGACAGCGCTACACCGGCGGCTCGGATCGTGCCGTCGGCGTTCAGCGATACCTGCACGGCCGCTGCAGCGGTGGCGAAGTCGCCGACCTTGCGCTCGACCTTCTGGTACGACCCGGCGGTGCGATCGTCAGGCACCGGAAACTCCGCGCCCAGCGCCATCTCACCGTCACCGACTGCTGTCGCGAAGCTGTCAACGAGAAAATCGTCGATCGGGACGCGGCGGATTCCGGCCTTGCCGCGAATGACGACGCGGGCGCGAGAGGCGAGCGCGACCGCCGTCCAGTCGCCGGAAGGATCGTTGTGGCACAGGCTGCCGACGACCGTGCCCATCTGCCTCACCACCGGATCAGCAACCACGCGCGACGCGTCGTGGATGAGACTCCACCGGCGCTCACCGATCCACGGCGCGCGCTCGATGTCGCTGTCTCGCGCGATAGCGCCAACCGCCAGCATGTGATCGCTGATTCGCAGGTTGGCCAGCTCGGTCAGCGAGTTGATGTCGACGAGGATTGCGGGACGCGCGAGTCGAAACCGCATCGCCGGAATCAGGCTTTGCCCACCGGCAAGCACACGGGCCTCGGACCCGTACTGCTGCAGTTGTGCGAAGGCCTCGTCTGTCGTGTGGGGCCGAAGGTAATCGAAGGCTGCAGGAATCACGTCGCCAACCTCCTGCTCGCAGTACCGCACGTGGTGAAGCCACGGCGTCGCAAAGGATCCTACACTACACTTCTTATGGTGAGTGCAGTGGTACTGGCCGCAGGTGCCTCAACAAGAATGGGGGTCCAGAAGCTCCTTCTGCCGATTGGCGGTGAGCCGCTGATCCGCCGATCGGTGAGACACGTCTGCGCCGCAGGCTTCGACGATGTCCTGGTTGTGCTGGGAAGTGAGCACGAAGCCGCCCTCGCCGCGCTCGATGGCCTGCTCGTTCGACACGCGATCAACCTGCAGTTCGCCAGCGGAATGGGCAGCTCGTTCCGCACGGCGGTCGAGCATCTCACCGACAGCGATGCCGCCATGTTCGCGCTCGCCGATCAACCGTTCGTAACAACGAACGAGTACCGAACCGTGCTCGAGACCTACCGTCAGCATGCGCCGCCGATCGTCAGCGTCCGATACGGCGAAGTGATGGCACCGCCACATCTGTTCGAACGTGAGTTCTTCCCCGAGCTTGCCCAGCTCCAGCACGGTGCTCGTTCAGTCCTGCACCGGCACAGCGAGCGGTCCATGGTCCTGCACTTTCCGCCAGATCTGCTGGTTGATGTCGACACGCCTGACGACTATGAGTTGGCCAAGAGCCGCCTCTCCTCGGGGCTGTGAAGACTTCGAACCGAACCACTGAGGAACCCTCCTTCGAACCCGCGACGAATCGCCAGGATCTCCCCAAGGACCGACACCGCCACCTCGTGCGGCGTTTCTGCGCCAAGCGACAGACCTACCGGGCTGCGCACCCGTGACGTCTTCGACGCATCTGGCACGTAGCCTTGCGTCGCAAGACCGGCCAGCAGCTTCTCGTAGCGTGAACGAGGTCCAAGCACCCCGATGTACGCGGCATCTGAGTCCAGGCCGAAGCGGAGGCTCTCTTGATCGCGCTCGACATGATGATTCATGACAAGCATGAAGGCGCCGGCACGCGGCTTCAGGCGGGCGGCGAACTGACTGAAATGCGTGCACACGAGCGTGGCACTGGGAAAGCGGTCCGGCGACAGGAACGCCTCGCGGACGTCGACGACGGTCACAGCGAACCCGAGGGTCCAGGCCAACCGTGCAACGGGGGCCGCATCGGGTCCGGCGCCGAAGATCACGAGATCGGGCGGCGGTATAGTGACTTCAAAGAACACTTCGGCGCTGCCGATCGACTCCGGACCAGACCCTGGATACGGCGCGCGCAGTCGTCGACGGGCGCGTTCCACCGCCTGCTGTTCGACGACGGCATCGGATAACCCTCCAGCGATCAGGCCGGCGTCACCTACGATCATCCGCCCCGAGACGCCGGAGAGCGACGTGACCAGCACCGCCGCGTCAGCGCGCTCGAGCACCCTCAGCCACTCGCGCGTCATCGCATCGTCTTCAAGCCGCTCGATAAGAATGTCGACGGCGCCGCTGCAGCCAATGCCCAGGCCCCAGATCGAATCGTCCGCCAGGTCGTAGCTCACGATGACCGGCTCGCCGCTGGCGATGACGCGCGCCGCGGCCTCGGCAACCGTCGGTTCCAGACAACCGCCGGATAGTGCGCACTCGTACGTCCCGTTCTGACGCACGAACATACGCGTGCCCTCGCGTCGATAAGCGCTCCCTTTGACGCGCACGACCGTGGCCAGCGCTGCCAGCTCGCCGGCCGCATGCGCCTCACGGATGACTTCGAAGAGCCGTTCAGTCTCGCGTCGATCCACGCCCAACATCCTTCTTGTACGGGTTGCGATTACGCTCTCGTCGCAAGTCACTCCGTGGAGACGACCTCGACGCACTCTCAGGACGAGGATATCCGGACGCTCGGTTGAAGGACAGTGTACGAGTCCGAGCTAAGTTCGCGCCGGACGCGACTCATGCAGCGATCCATCCAGAATTCCAAATTCAGATGGTCTGCGAGCCCCCAACCAACCCCCGACGGGCGACGCGACCTACATAGCGCTGTATCGCGCTTGGCTCGCGAGGGTTTCGATTGCGTCCAGGTTGCAGCGATGTGCCTCGGGACGCCGCGGCTTGCACAGTCAGCATTTAGAATCGCTCGAATGTTTCGACTGTTTGATGGGGCTTTGGATGCTCGCGTGGCCCATCTGCTCCTTCACATACGCCAGCGACTCGCCTTGCTGAATCAGTCGTGACCCGAAGGTGTGGCGAGTCACCGCACTCGAGCGCGCGGAGTTCACCCAACCGAAGGCCGGTCCTGAACGCACAGAGTAGGAACGGATACCACTCCGGATGGTGCGCTTTCGACGAAGGCGTTTTGTTCCGAACAAATGAGGACGGGTTCGTCAAGACCAAGCGCAAGCTCACGGACGAGTGCGATCTCTGGTGCGTTCTTTCTTTGCCGGGCGGCGTCTTCAGCACCGCTGGCGCGGGCGTGAAGACGAAGTTGCTGTTCTTCACGAAAGGCACGCCGACCGAGCGCATCTGGTACTACGACCTGTCCGACGTGAAGGTCGGGAAGAAGTCGCCGCTGACGCTCAAACACTTCGAGGACTTCGCCGCCAAGCTCGCGACGCGTGCAGACTCCGATCGGTCCTGGACGGTTGACCTGGCGGCGCGCCGGGCAAAGGCCACCGAAGAGGCGCTTCCGTTTCGCGAGACCCACGCGGCAAGACGCGCGAAGCGGACCGGGCTAGGGACGTACTGGCAGTATTCAAGAAAGCAAAGCCGCGGGATGATGCTGCAATTGGTGCGTCCGCGATTCGCGAGTTCGTGAAACAGGCACGAGAGGCGACGGGCAAGGCCGACGATATCGAGAACGCCGTTTACGACTTGAAGGCGGTGAATTCGAACCGAAAAGCTGAAGTCGATCTCCGTACGCCAAGCGAGTTGCTCGATCTCGTCGAAGCCAAAGGGCTGGAGATCGCAGCAGCTCTGAAAGCGTTGCGGGCCCTGACGGTGCGCTTGTCATGACGGGCCTTCGCCGTGCCGACGGCGAAGTAATCCTGGCAAGCGGAACGGACTTCTCGGGACGCGCGTGGGTTTGGCCAAGCGTCACCGTCACGACTCACGACAGCTGATTCAGCAACCGCTCTGTTCGTCTGGCAAGGCGTCTTGAGTCACAGGAGCGACATTGCCCCGAGTGGTTGTTGTCATACCGAGGGCGTGGCTAGAAGAGGCTGGAGATCCGGTGTGCGATGTCGCCGTGGCGTGGGATACTCGCACGTCTCGCTTCCTTGCGATCCGCGAGAAGCGCTCAAAGACCGGGTAGACGCACGTACTGCGGACGCGGAGCGGATCTTCTTCGCCGTTCGTCGCGGCGTCACCTGTTCGATCACCGTCGCCCACACGTTAACTGCACTATCGCGGCGGATTGACAAGTCGCTTCCAGGTAGCGGCAGCACCCGCTCTGGAGCTAGACTGCCGGCGTCCGGCGGATGGCTCAGGCTCGCGCGTGCGAAGGTGTAGACGAACGCCGGGGTCGCCATCATCAATCATCAAAAAGGAGCCCGAGATGCCAGGCAAAGCCCGCAAGCGCTGGACGGTCCTCATCTACATGGTCGCCGACGACCCGCAGGGCGGAGAGCTGCTGGACCAGCAGGCTGTCAAGGAGATGGACCTTATCACCCAGGCGACATTGTCGGTCGAGAACTCGGAGGACGGGAATCTTCCGCGCCCGCCCGACGATCTTTATGTCGCGGTGCAGGTGGACTTTCGCACGCTTCCGGGCGTCTGGAGACGATCGATCGGTGAGAGCACGTTCGTAAGGCCCGAGAGCAATGCCGCGGATCCGGCGACGCTGTACGGGTTCTTCGACTGGGCCACCGCCGAGTGCCCCGCCGACCACTACCTCCTCGTATTCTGGGGGCACAGCCGCGGTCAGTTCGGGATGTTCGGCGATTCCGACCCCTTCGACTATACGGCGCAGACCCTGACGCTCGAGGAGCTCCGCACCGCGCTCACGGCCGCAAAGCGGTCGCTCCAGAAGCCAGTCGATGTGATCGCGTTCAAGGACTGCTTCATGGCGAACCTCGAGACCGCCTATGAGCTGAGCGGGCTCGCGGACTACTTGCTGGCGTCACCCGGGCTGGTACCGGTTGAAGGGTGGCCTTACCAGAAGATGTTTGAAGCCCTCACCGATGATGCCCATTGGGCTCTCAAACCGAATCGGCGGGCACTTGACGCGGGCAAGCGAATTCTCAAGGCGCTCGAGGCACACTACAAGATCGAGGCTAATAGGAATCGGCACGACGAAGTGGCGTACTCACTCCTCAGCACAGCGGGTGCAGTCCCAGTCGTCGAAGCGTTGAAGACCCTGCTCGGTGATAAGCCCCCAAGTGTCGATTCGGCGGCTGAAAAACTACTCCGTCCAAAACTGAACGACGCCGCCCGTGCGCCTGGGGATCCAGCGCTCGCGGATCTGGGTCAGCTGATCGGAACGGCTGGTGCCAGCGCTCCAGCCGCTAAGGGTCGCAACGTTCAACAACAGCCGTCCGGCGCACTGGCGCAAAACCTAGATGCGTTCATCCAGACGCTCGGGAATGCCCGGCCGAATGCTGGCGCCCCTGAGCCGTCAGGTCTACAACAGTCTTCCCGCAACTCCGACGGGCTCGTCATCGACCACACTGGGAAGGAATTCGGCGGAGTGAGCGTCTTCGTATTCCCCGAGTCGACGAAGGATCAGCGGGATTCAATGCTGACCCGGCTGGCGGACGAGAAGGCCTACCGACGCCTGGCAATCAGCAAGGACACGAAATGGGCCACCATCGCACTTGGAACGATGCCAATCCAGCAGGTCCGGCCGGCCCAGGATGCGTCGAAGGCCATCGCCTTGTCCGAGCAGCTGGCGCGTTTGGGCGTCGGAATGGACCCACGATCCGCCGCCCGTGCCAGCATCTACCTCCGGCGCCGCGCACGGCTCTCACGAAATGGGGACCCGACCGAAGCCGACGTCACCGAGGCCGCGCAATACGCGGCAATCGCCGAACTCGCCGTGCGCCTGGCGGACTTCGCGGCAAGCAAGGGCGCCGCCGACTTCATCGACAAAGCTGGTGCCGACTTCATCGACAAAGCTGGTGCCGACTTCATCGACAAAGCTGGCGCCGACTTTATCGACAAAGCAGGCGCCGACTTCGGTCCGCGTTAGCGAGTCATTGACGGCAATAAGGAGTGCACCGCATGGCGCTCGATTACAAGTCGCGCCGCATCACCGGTGCCTTTTCTGGCGCGGGCGGTAAGGAGTTCGTTCGCCGTATCGCGCGACACGTCCTCCGGCTTCTTCTGACCCTGAGCGTCGCTTGTGGAGGTTCATGGTCTAGCGGAGGGGTCGACGGAGAAACCCGAGCCATCGACGATCGCCTGACGGCTGGAGACTACCAGGTGGCGTTGCGGCTCGCCATTGACCTCCATGAGCGCGCCGCCCGCCGCTATGGCCCGGAGTCGATGGACGTGGCCCGGGTGGAGGATCGGCTCGTGCTGGCCCTGGTCAAGAACGGCAAGGGTGGAACAGCCGAAACGCTGAGCATGGCCCTGCACGCCATAGGCGTCGAGGAGGCCGCGCTGGGGCGCAACCATGTCGAGACCACTCGCGCCATGCATAACCTCGCCCGGGTTCGACTGGATCGAGGGGAGTTCAACGACGCGCTCGGCTTGTTCACGCATGCGCTCGAGATCCGGCGCCGGGTGGGGGCCGACAACACGGGCGTGGCGGACAGCCTCGACCTGGTGGCGCTATCCCTGATTCGCCTGAAGCGCTTCGACTCGGCGGAGAAGTACCTCGCCGAAGCCCTGCCCATTCGCGAAGCGCGCTCCGCCGAGGCTCCTCTCGCGCTGGCGCAGACGCTCGAGTTCGTCGGCCTGATGCACCGCTTGTCGGGCCGATTAGCCGATGCCGGGCCCCCGGTCGAACGGTCCGTCTCGTTGCGGCGGCAACATGCGCCCGGCAATCCCGATGTCGCCGGCGCCATCGAGATTCTCGGCGATCTCCGCTACCTCGCCGGAGATGCGTCCGGCGCGTCGCGCATCTGGAGCGAGGCCCGCAGCATCGTTGAGCGCGCGTTCGGGCCGGATCATGTCGCTGTCGCAGAGTTGTTGAACCGCCTGGCAATAGCAGAGACCGCGAACGGAAACCTGCCGAAGGCGCGCACGCTTCGAGAGCAGGCGCTCGGCATCGGTGAGCGATGGCTTGCACCCTGCAATCCCTACTCGGCCATCTTCGTGAACGACCTCGCCATTTCTTTCCGTGCGGAAGGGGACTCCTCCGAAGCGCGCCGGCTGTATCGCAAAGCGTCCGCCATCCTCGACGACTGCCTCAAGAAGACAGGTGTCTCGCCGAACCCGTCCACCCGTGCCACCACAGCGCTCAACGAGGCATCCACCGCCGCCGAAGTGGGCGACTGGGCAGAGGCGGAGCGCCTGTATCGCACGTCGGTGGACATGTGGTCGAAGACTCTTGGTGCCGATCATCAATTCGTCGCGCGCGGCCTCGATGGTCTCGCGGACGTGGCCGCATCCCAGGGCCGGTTCGATGCCGCGCGACGGCTGTACGAGCAGGTACTCGCGATACGACAGCGTAAGCTCGGGCCCGCGCATCCGGAGGTCGCATGGACGCTGGCCAGCCTTGCCGCCGCGACCTGGAAGGCCGGCGAGCCTGACGTCGCCGCGCGATTCGCTGACGAGGCTGTGGCGGCGTTCGACAAATCGGGCGCCGGCGATGACCCAGATCGCTATGCACAGGCGCTCGAGCTCAAAGGACTTCTCCAGGCGAGCACTGGCCGGGTACACGAGGGCCGCGCCAACCTGGAGAAGGCGTTGGGCGAGCGCTCGCGCATCTTCGGCCGGACTCATCCTCTCGTAGCTAGCACTCAGGTCTCGATCGCCGAGGTGGACTTCGCAGCTGGGTCGAAGGATGCCGCGCTTGCGGCCGCGCTCGACGCCGAGCGCGAAGGACGGGCGCACCTGCTGTTCACGGCACGCTACCTGCCCGAACGGGTCGCGTTGGCCTATGCTGCGAGACGGCCACGAGGGCTGGACCTGGCGCTCTCGGCGGCGCTGACCACCCCCGATCGCCGCGCCGACGTGCTCGATGCGCTCATCAGATCACGCCGGTTGATCCTCGACGAGCTGGCCGCTCGGGCCCATACGCTTCGGACGACGGGCCCACAGATGTCGGCAACCTCCCAACGTGCCCAGCAGGCCAGGCAGAGGTTCGCAAACCTGCTGGTTCGCAGCCTCGATGATCCTGTCGACCGATCGATGATGGACAAGGCCAGGCAGGAGAAGGAAGACGCCGAACGCGCCCTCGCTGAAGAGAGCGCGTCGGAACGAGCCGAGATCGCGAGGGGGGCGGTGGGCCTCGACGAAGTCCGTCGCGCACTGCCAGCCGGCTCGGTGCTCGTGTCGTTCGTGCAGTTCAACCGCAGCACAGGCCGCATTGCCATCGGCGGTACATCAGGCAAAACGCCGTGGATTGCGGCCTTTGTTGTGCGCGCCGGCCAGCAGAGCGTGGCACTCGTACCGCTGGGCACGGTGGCGAACATCGAGCAACGCGTCTCGGCGTTTCGCCGCGAAGCCAGCGGGACACGCCTGCTGTCGGGACGCAATCCCGAAACTGCGATGTTGGAGTACCGCCGTGCTGGCGATGTTCTCCGGCAGATGATTTGGGATCCGATCGGCGCGCTCGTTCGTGACGCGACTCGCGTATTCGTTGTCCCCGACGGCGCGATCGGCCTGGTGCCCCTTGCGGCGCTGCCGGCCAAAGACACATCGTACCTGGTCGAACACGCGCCGCCGATCTCCTACCTGTCGGCGGAACGGGACCTCGCGGCCATGACCGAATCGGTACGGACCGGCGCGCGGGGGATTCTGGCCCTCGGCGGACCGGCTTTTGGCGACTCGCCTCCTGCGGCCGCACCGGTCACTGTGGCATCCGCGCCCATTCTCCTCGCAGCGTCAGCGGCTGACACCCGCTCCGCTTCCGACTGCGCGAGGGTTCAAAGCCTGCACTTTCCGCCGCTCGCTGGCACGATCGCCGAAGCCCAGGAGATCTCCCGGCTGTGGGCGGCACGTCGGACGGCTGAGCCCGCCAGGCTGCTTCTGGGACCCGAGGCTAGCGAGACCACGTTCAAACGGTCCGCTCACGAGTACCGCGTCCTCCATCTGGCGACGCACGGGTTCTTCTTGACCGATGCCTGCGGCGCAAGGGCCCCGCTCGTCACGCGAGGCGTGGGTGGGCTGGCCGGCGCACCGCCACGTCCCACCGAGAACCCGCTGCTGCTCTCCGGCCTCGCCCTGGCGGGCGCAAACCGGCGCGCGTCAGCTAGCGCGGACGGTGACGACGGCATCCTTACGGCGGAGGAAGTGGCCGGCCTGGATCTGAGCGGCGTGGAGTGGGCCGTCCTCTCCGCATGTGACACGGGCGTAGGCGAGATCGCGGCGGGGGAAGGCGTGTTCGGGCTTCGCCGAGCGTTCCAGATCGCCGGGGCCCGGTCAGTGATCATGAGCCTGTGGTCGGTAGAAGACCAGTCCACCCGCGCGTGGATGAGGGCTCTTTACGAGGGCCGGTTCGACCGCAATCGTTCCACGGCCGATGCGGCGCACGAAGCGAGCCTGGCAATTCTGCGCGATCGGCGCAGCAAAGGTCTCAGCACTCACCCGTTCTACTGGGCGGCATTCGTCGTCGCCGGCGATTGGCGCTGACACGCGCTCGCTCGTTGCGTGCAAAACGCGATTGATCAGCCTGTGCCTGTCGAAAACACTGTACGCTTTGTGACCATTGAGTTTACGGAAGTTCTTCCGATAGCTTCGACGCGTAGCGTCGTTCATTGTCTCGCTGCTTCACTCATTCTGCTTTCTCGTTCGCTCCCGGGCATCGCTGCACCTGGAGATCATTGCACTCCGGCACCAGCTCGCCGTGGTGAATCGTTCGCGCCGTCCACGGCTCCGATTCACGGCAGTTGATCGTGTGCTGTGGGCCTGGCTGTCGCAGCGCTGGCACGGCTGGCGCGCGGCGCTCCATGTCGTACGGCCAGCGACCGTGCTCGCCTGGCACAGTGCGGCTTTCGCCTGTTCTGGACATGGAAGAGCCGACATCGCACAGGGCGGACGGGCGTGCCAGCCGATGTCCGCGCCTTGATTCGAGAGATGTCCACGATGAACCCGTTGTGGGGCGCACCTCGGATTCACGGAGAGCTCCAGAAGTGGGGAATCTCAGTGAGTCAGTCGACCGTCGCCAAATACATGCGGCGGCAGTGACGACCGCCGTCGCAAACGTGGCGGACCTTCTTCACCAATCACGCGAGCCAGATCATGGCTGCGGACCTGTTCGTCGTGCCCACGGCCACCTTTCGGCTGCTCTTTGTCCTCGTGATCCTCGCACCCGACCGTCGACGGATCGTCCATGTCGCTGTCACCGATCATCCGACTGCCGCCTGGACGGCTCAACAGCTTCGCAATGCCTTTTCAGAGAACGACGCACCTAAGTATCTCCTCCACGATCGCGATTCAGTCTTTGCCGACGTGGCGACCACCATCGCCGGAATGAACACGGCCGCCGTTCGCACGGCGCCGCGCTCGCCGTGGCAGAACGCCTATGTGGAGCGCATCATTGGCTCGATCCGACGCGAGTGCCTGGATCACGTGATCGTTCTCAACGAAGCAGGGCTTCAGCAGATACTCACCGCGTACGTCGCGTACTACCTTCGCTCGCGAACCCATCTCGCGCTCGCCAAAGACACGCCGAGTCCGCGTCCAGTCACACCGCCATCAGCCGGTCGCATCGTCTCTATTCCTGAAGTCGGCGGTCTGCATCACCGGAATGACCGGATCGCTGCGCAGCCATTACACGGTAGCGTCAGTGCCAGTTACAGCCGACCGTAATAAGCGTCCGTTCAACACGTCTGTGCTTGCGTGTATTACTGCCGATGTCCGGGATCTCAAGAGCACCGGTCGGTTGCACGACGAGGACTTACACGGGGTTGCACGCTTCGAAAGTGGAGTGCCCTCTTCTCATTTCGACTTTTCGGTAGGCACAGGAGGCGTATACTGAGTCGCGCCTGTGAACCGCGATCCTCGGAAAGCAGGAATCACCGCGATTGTTGCGGGACTCCTGGTTCCTAGTTGATGAGTGCTTCCTCAAGTCCTGGCAGGACTTGGCGTCGTGTCTGTGCTGAGCGCCGGGTGCGTGCTCGTGCTCCAGGTGCTTCAGCCGTTGTTCATCTCGGTGGCCGTCCTCGCGCTCGCGTACCAAGGGTGGCTCGTCTCGAGGCGCCCGCCGCAGCGCCGGACTCGAACAGTTCTCGCAATTCTATGGTCCAGCGTTGCCCTGAACGTGCTCTTGTTTGCGGCGTGGGCAGCTCTGTGGCTGCGCTATCGGTGATCGGGCTGTGCTGCATGTTGCTGCTCGCGGCGGCTTGCTCCGAACCAGATTCATCGATATCCACGCCTCGCGTCGCAAGAGTCTTCGCGCACGTACGCGGTGTGACATGACCGTTGTGCGCCGCAACCATGGAGGTTGCGTTGCGCCGGCGCCTGGAAGGCGTCGCTGAGGTCTCGATCAGCCAACGCGAACAGACGGCCGAAGTGACATTCGCGAAGGGCGACTACGCGTTCTCGTCAGACGCGTTTCGAAAGGCTGTTGCCGAGGCCGGTGTCGTCGTTCTCAGTTTCCAGATCGATGCCTGCGGATCGATCGAGCAGGAGCAAGAGCAGCGATGGCTCGTCACCGACAGGAACCGGTTTCTCCTGACCGCTGGCGACACACTTCCATCCGATCAACCGATCTGCGTGTCGGGCCGTCTCGATGATCGGGCACCGCCTCTGCGCTTGCACATCACGGACGTACAGAAAGGCACCGAATGACACTGAGTGCGCGACCGCTGGCCGCAGTCGGCGCGTTCACGATCATCGCCGTGTGCATGGGCGATGGCAACGGTTCGCGGTACGGGCGTCTCATTGCGTACGACCAGTACGAAGAAGCAGGCGACATGTGCGTCATGCCGGCGGCGTGGCAGCGCGAAGCGGTACGCGCCGCGTACCAGGAAAGCACTGCCGGGTCCAGACGGGCATTGCCATCAAATCTGCCGGCGTCGAGTTACAAGGAGTATCTGCGGCGGATCCGCGACGAGTACCCGACCTTTGCCTCAGTCTCTGTCGACACCGTGCGCGATGAAGTGGTGCTCACCGACGAAAGCACTTTCAAGATCCTTGTCTATGCTCGGACGGAGAACACACCGGCCGGAGCCGAAGCCAGCACACCGAAGCGCACGATCGCGGGTGACAAGACGGACATCGAATTCCAGTCTGGTGTCTACGTCGACTCGAAGACGGGCGAGATCTGGGCAGCCAACAACGACACACGCGATCGCTACGTCGTCTTCGGTGCAGGCGCCGATGGCAACGTGGCGCCGCTCCGCACGACGGAGACTCCGCATGGCACGTTCGGCATCGTCGTCGACGAAGCCCATGGCGAGGCACTGTTCACGGTCCAGCATGACAGCGGCCTCGTCACGTACCGGCGAAGCGCCAACAGCGAGGAGTCACCTATTCGGATGGTGCAAGGCGACCGCACCGGCCTCCAGGACCCGCACGGTATCGCGCTCGATCCCAGAGACGATGTCGTCTTCATCGCCAACTTTGGTTCGACGCATGATGTGAGCGGTTCAATCAAGCCGCGGCAGGGCGTCGGCTCGGCCGATAACAAAGATGGAAAGACCAACTGGCCGCTTGGCCGTGAGTTCGCGATCGCCGGCTCGGGCACGATCAACGAGCCGTCGATCGTCGTCCACCGGCGCGGGGCGTCGGGCAACGTGCCGCCTGTACGAGTGATCAAGGGATCCAAGACGCAGCTCAATTGGCCGACGGGCGTCTCGTTCGATCCGCAGGCCCGCGAGTTGTTCGTGGCCAACGATGCCGCCAATTCCGTGCTGGTGTTCGATGCGGCAGCGAGTGGAGACGTTGCACCGAAACGCGTCATCAAAGGGCCGAAGACGAAGCTGGCAAATCCCACCGGCATTTTCGCGGACGTGAAGAATCGCGAGCTGTGGCTCACCAACTTCGGTGGGCATTCCGCCACCGTCTACGATCTCGCCGCGTCGGGGGACGTCGCGCCGAAACGAATCATCCGCAACGCGCCAGAGGGCACACCTTCGCTGATGATCGGCAACCCTGGGACGCTCGGATACGACACCAAGCGCGAGCGAATCCTCGTCCCGAATTGAGTAGCGCACCCGCAGATTGCGGTGTTCGCCAGGTTGGCGAACGGACAGGCAAAGCGGCTCGCGGCGATTGAAGGACAAAAGACGCTGCTCGGACGCACCATGCACGGGATGGGTTACGACGCGGTGCGCGACGAGATCGTCGTCCCGCATCAGTTCGGCCAGGGCATCCTCGTGTTCCGTGCGACAGCCAATGGAGAGGAACCACCGGTCCGTATGATCCGCGGTTCGAAGACAAGGCTGATCGCCCCCGATCGCGTGGCCGTGGACGAGGTCAACGGTGAGTACTACGTACCAGAGGGCGAGGAAGTCCTCGTCTTCCCGCGAGAGGCCGACGGGAATGTCGCGCCGTCGCGGATTCTGAGCGGCCCCAACACCGGTTTCGTCGCTTCGCGAGCCATCGCCGTGGACACGAAACGCAATCTTTTGATCGTTGTCGCGAGCGGACGCCGAGGCGACACCGAGATTCTGATTTTTGATCGGAAGGTGAGCGGCGACGCGAAGCCGTTGCGCGTCATTACAGGACTCAACGCATCGCAGAATGTGACCATTGAACCCGAGCGCGGGTTGATCTTTGTCGTGCAGCTTGGTGAGAACACTGGCTATGTGGGCGTCTGGAGCGTCGCGGACTCCGGGAACGTGCCGCCGCGGCACGTGATCGGCGGTCCGAACGGAACGCTGTTCGATCCGCGAGGCGTCGTCCTCGACGTGAAGAACCAGGCGGTGCTCGTCTCCGACAAGCAGTTGAATGCCGTCCTCACCTACCAGGTGCCGGCAGTCTTCAATCCGGCGGCTCGACCTTGACGATCGACGCCCGGCCGCCAAATTGAGATGAGCAACAAGGCCGCTCACTGTTTCAAGCGACGACTGTGGCCTCGAAGTTTGGGACCGCGGAAGCTATTCCAATCGAGCGTGTGCGCGAGCTTCTGCGAAAATAGTCACTGTGATGCGGTTGAGGCGTCTGCTCGTTTGGATCGTTCTTGGCGTGGCAACCTGCTGGCGCGCCTCGAGACCTGTTCGATCCGGCTGCTGACGATGCTCGTCCTGCTTTCAGCGTCGTCTATTGACGTTGCCACACAGGCCGGTCAGGTCGATGAACTGTCCACCAGGACGCGTCGGCTCCACGAGCGCGCCATCGTCATCGATACGCACGCCGACACGACTCAACGGCTGCTCTTCGAGAAGGGATTCGATATCGCCCGCCGCAACGAGCGTGGGAGCATCGACATCCCTCGGATGCGTGAAGGCGGCCTCGACGCACTGTTCTTCTCGATCTGGATGCCCGGTGATGTGACCGGACCGCTCGCCGTCAAGCGCGCCATGCAGCAGATCGACCGGGTCCGTGAGAGCGTACGCGTCCATTCAAAGGATTTGTTTTTCGCGACATCCGTTGCCGATATCCGACGCGCCGCATCCGAGCGAAAGATCGCCGTGCTCATGGGCATGGAAGGCGGTCACATGCTCGACGACGATCTCGGGCTTCTGCGCCTGTATGCAGCGCTCGGCGTGCGGTATCTGACCTTGACTCATTCGCTCAATACAACGTGGGCGGATTCCTCGGGCGACAAGCCTGTACACAATGGCCTCACGTCATTTGGCAAGGATGTGGTCCGCGAGCTCAACCGCCTTGGCGTCATGGTGGATGTCTCGCACGTCGCCGACAAGACCTTCTACGACACGCTCGACGTGAGCAAGGCGCCTGTTGTCGCGTCGCATTCGTCGTGCCGCGCCATCTCGAACAGTCCTCGCAACATGAGCGACGAGATGCTGCGAGCGCTCGCGAAGAATGGTGGCGTCATCATGATTAATTACAACTCCGCATTCCTCAGCGAAGAGTTTCGAATCGCGGCTGGAGGCCCTGAGATGACGGCGCGGTTACAAGCCGCGACGAAAGGATGCGGCGAGGACCAGGCATGTTCGATTCTCGAGGGGCAGCGGGTGAGTCAGGAGGCCATGAGATCCGGTCAGGCACCGAGCGTCACATTGGACAAGATCGTCGAACACATCGATCATGCCGTGAAGGTTGCAGGGATCGATCACGTGGGCCTCGGGTCCGATTTCGACGGTGCTGTGATGCCGTTGGGCATGGAGGATGCTTCGAAGCTTCCCAGGATCACCGACGCTCTGCTCAAGCGGGGATACACTGAGCCGGACATTATCAAGATTCTCGGTGGTAACTTGCTGCGTGTCATGGGGCAGGTCGAGGCAACGAAGAGTCAGTAGACGCACATGCGACGGCCGCTTGTCGTTCTTATTCTGATCGCAACGTGTTCGCTCAGCTTCCTTCACGCTGCGGTACCGCCGGTTCGCAGTAAGACCGGCCTTGTGATTTCAGCCAGCGACATCGCCTCACGCATCGGAGCAGCGGTCCTCACAGATGGCGGTAACGCCGTTGACGCAGCCGTGGCGACCGCATTCGCGTTGGCCGTGACCCATCCAACTGCCGGCAACATTGGCGGTGGTGGATTCCTTCTACATCGGGCAGCAACTGGAGACATCGCGGCCTATGACTTCCGTGAGGCAGCTCCGGCCAGTGCCGCGCCAACGATGTTTCTGAAGGACGGCAAGTACGACGCAGATATTCACCACAACAGTTATCTATCGGTGGGCGTACCCGGTACTGTGGCGGGTCTGCACCTTGCGTGGAAAGAGAAGGGCAGATTGCCGTGGAAGCGCCTGGTGGAGCCGGCGGTCGCTCTGGCTCGAAATGGCTTCCCGGTCTCAGATGGCTTGGCGAGATCCCTCGCCGCCGTTCTGCCTTTGATGCAGAAATACCCATCATCCGTCGCGCAGTTTTCGAAGAACGGTGTGCCCTATTCTGAGGGTGAAGTATTCAAGCAACCCGTGCTGGCGTCGACCTTACAGCGGATCGCCAGTGAAGGACCAGCAGGCTTCTATGACGGGTCGACCGCGGCCGCGTTTGAACGAGACATGCGCGCGCATGGTGGCCTGATCACGCGCGAAGATCTGAAGCGGTACACCGCAGTGCGGCGCACTCCGATCCGCGGCACATATCGCGGACTCGAGGTCATTGCCATGCCACCGCCGACGTCCGGGGGCGTCGCACTCATAGAGATGCTGAACATCCTGGAGGCGTACGACCTCTCTTCTATGAGTGCCGGGTCGGCGGCCGCTGTCCATCTCATGGCAGAGTCAATGAAGCGAGCCTTCGCCGATCGAGCTGCCTGGCTTGGCGATCCGGACTTCAACCAGGACATGCCGATCACACGTTTGCTGTCCAAATCCTACGCTCGTGATCTGCAGAAGACGATCAACCTCGAACGTGCCGCGAAGTCATCGCCGGCGACATTCGAGTGGCCAAGGGAGAGTGCGGAGACGACTCATTTGTCCATCGTCGACTCTGAGCGCAATGCGGTGTCGATGACCTATACGCTCGAGCAGGCCTACGGCGTGAAGATTGTCCTTCCGGGAGGTGGGTTCCTTCTCAACAACGAGATGGGAGATTTCAACGCGGGTCCAGGATTGACCACGTCAGAGGGCCTCATCGGAACCTCGCCTAATCTCGCTCAGCCTGGCAAACGCATCCTATCGAGCATGTCGCCAACCATCCTGGTCAAAGATGGGCGGCTGTTCATGGTTACCGGCAGTCCTGGCGGGCGGACGATTATCAACACTGTGCTCGAAACAATCGTGAACATCGTCGACTTCGGAATGAATGCGCAGGAAGCCGTCGATGCCGGCCGCTTTCATCACCAATGGCTTCCCGATCGCATTACGTACGAACGGTTCTCCCTGTCACCTGATACCGTTGCCGCCCTTCGGGCGAAAGGACACGAAGTCGTTGAAGGTGGGAATCAGGGCGTCGCAGAGGTCATCGTCTACGATTCCACCGAAGACAAGTTCGAAGGTGGTGTCGATCGGCGACAACCGGACGGTGGCGCGGCCATTCCAAGAGAGGAGAGGATCACAC
>Ga0070675_100000959_pt1 | contig 20600 bp, 26 predicted proteins | sample KBSM43metaG_FD_65343 | JGI IMG/M metagenome (GOLD analysis project Ga0070675, IMG submission 65343) | Miscanthus rhizosphere microbial communities from Kellogg Biological Station, Michigan, USA - KBS M4-3 metaG | ecosystem: Host-associated > Plants > Roots > Rhizosphere > Soil ... | reverse complement strand
TCAGTCTGCATCGACACTCGCTCTTAGTGTGCCGCGCCGCCGGCGAATATGAGCTCTACAACGGCTTCCGCGGCAGTTGCGCCAGAATTCTGGCAACGGTCTCGTCGATCGTGGCCTCCATCCACTCCTGGTTCTCAATCACGCCATCGAAGCTGCGCTCGGCCCAGCCGCGCCAGGCGAGTCGATTCGTGCGCCGATCCATGAAATCCACCAGCAGCGTGCCGGCATCGATGCGCTGCTCCATCCGCGCATGAATGTGAATCAGCAGATCCGCAGTGGCGTGATTGGCCTTCTCGAATCCACGGGCCGACAGCTGCATGTCAACCGCTTCCTCGACACGCTGGCTGAAGAACCGGTTGTTGTCGAGGCGCGGGTCGCCGGTCGCAAAGGCGCCGCGCTCGGCCCACGCGTACGACCGATACTGCGTGAAGTCCGCACCTCGCTCGACATATGAGTTCACGCGGAGCGTCGCGCAGCCGGCGAGCGCCAGCGCCGCTATCAATACTCCCGCAACCGTGACAGGGCGAATGAATCGCAACATGGCAGTCTCCGTATCCCTACCGCGCCGACGGCAGCGTCTCGAACATTTGCCTGACGCTCTCGTCAATGCGCCGGCGCAGGCGGTCGCGATTTCCGAGGACCCCTTCCAGGCTCCCCTGCGCCCATCCGCGCCAGATCAGTACGTTGGTCGCCGCATCCACCACGTCCACGACCATCGTGCCAGCTTCATAGCGGCTGACACGCGGCCGGCAATCATCACTTGCGCAAGATCCGTAGTCGCGATCGACGTAATCCGGGTCGACGCGTTCGGCAACGTTGGCGTGATAGTGAATGACCACGTCCGGTCGCTCGGTCGTGGCCGACAGGACGAAGCCGTGCGTTGCCATCGCTTTCTCGACCGCACCTGCGACGTGATCTCGAAAGAACGGATCCTTCTCGAGTCTCGGGTCACCGGCAGGCAATGCATCTGCCAAGCCCCAGTCGAAGGTCTTGTAGTTCGACCAGATGATCCCGTGATCTGTTTGTGAGCTCACGCGGATCGTGGCGCATCCGGTCAGCAATAGACCCACGGTGAGAACGAGCGTGGCACGCAGTAGTTGTCGCCCCATGACATGTCTCCACCGCTCGGCAGTGCGAACCCGATGCCATGCGAAGCATTGGTGAATACCCATGCATCCAGGAGATGCGTGGAAATTCCCCGCAGACGTACGCGAGAAATCTCCCAACGCTGCAGTGGTCTTTCGCGACGAGCGTGCGCGGTGCTGCTGATGACTTGCTGGCACGATCGGTGCTCAGTTGACGTCAGGAGAGGCTGTCATGACTGCCATCAACCGCATCCTGGTTCCTGTGGACTTCAGCGCACACTCCGATCGCGCCATCGAGTACGCCATCGCCATGGGAAAGCACTTCGGCGCCTGCGTGGAGCTGTTCCACGTGGTCGAAGATCCATTCGAGTCGGGCGGCTGGGGATCCGAGGTCTACATGTCGGACCTCGACGGTCTCAGACAACGAGCCCTCGACGATGCAAAGACGCGCCTGGAGCGCTGCCGCTCAACGCAAGCGGCCGGAAGTCTCCCGTTGGTCGCGACGGTGCGAATGGGTCACGTCGCGAACACCATTGTCGAGTACTCGAAGACGATTCAGGCCGATCTCGTCGTCATGGGTACGCACGGACGCACCGGGCTCGCGCACTTCATCATCGGCAGCGTCGCCGAACGAGTCGTTCGCCTGGCGCCATGCCCAGTACTGACCGTCGGTCTGGAGAAGTCGAACAAGGCGCACGCCGCAGCGTAGTGTTTTGGCCAACGCATGTGTTGTCATTGCTGTGTCGCGAATCCGGGTTTCGGTGCTGGTCCTTGCGCGGTCAGGCGATTCGTGGTCGGCCTGACCTCCACACGGATTCGCCACGCAGCAACGCCAACACGGCGCGGAAGACAACCCAGTACTTTGCGATGGCGACGTACGGGATTTGGATCCCAACGTTGCAGTCGACACACTCGTGTTGCGACGCGGATGACGGGATGTTATCCCGTCATCCGTCGTCCACGTCGGCGCCGGCGCGCTCCTCTCCGCACGAACACTCCCTCGTCAACCGATAGCACGCCTTTGGCTATCAGCAGCAGCAGCGCCCGAGTGCAGGTCGTCGCGTCGCAATCGAAGAGACGCGACGCCTGCGGCAGCGTCAGATTCAGCCCAGGCATTTCGTCGTATTCGGTCCGGATACGCGCTTGAAGATCACGATCGCGTGGTTCGCTCGCCGCGCTCGGTTGCAGAACGGATGATTCGAGTGCCATGGTGCCGCTCCTCGTCATCGCTGGTGGCGTGATCATTCTGTGTTGCGTCGAACGTTAGAAGGCATTGCCGACGAACGGCAGCATTCGGCCCCAATAGATGACGAAGAACCACGACACGATCGAGACGATTGCAATGGCGCGAAACGCAGTCGGCGTCGCGTCGGTGGCTACGCTCGTCTTCACCGTGCCGCCGTAGAAGATTTCGAATGCTGCGGCGTTCACGCCGGCAATCAGCAGGAATGCCAGCTTGGCGTAAAACGCAACGTTGTTGACGTATTGGTCCGGCGCACCTACGAAGAAGGTGACACCGGTGGCCGCGGAGATGGCGAACCCGAGCTTGCCCCAGGGTACGAGCGACCACGCGGCGTGCAGCGGCACTCGGCGGAACGCACCGAGCAGCCGCAGATCGAAGAACCCGATGACGCCGACGAGCAGCGACAGCCCGACAAAGTGGGCGATCTCGCAGGCGGGCCACAGCCAGGGCAGATCGCGGATTGCCTCTGACACCTGGGTTGCCCGCAGCCATGTCGCCATTGCATCCAGCATCGCGTGCATCGTCGTCACTCCAGGGCGCTACACGTAGGCCATGTAGCGTCCGGTGATGATGGCGGCCAGCCACAGCGCCAGCGACGCCGCGGCCAGGGCTTTGACCGACATCGGAGGATTGCTCGAAACCGGGGTGTGCCCGAAGGCCGACCGCTTGATCGTCGCCACCACGATGACGGCGAGGACGATGATTCCGAGCTTGGCCATGAACACCGTGGTCGTGCCTTTGGTCGTCGCGTCGGTGACGAACAGCAACGCCCCCGAGACCGCGTTGATCCAGAACCCGGCCCACATGATGGGAAACAGCCGGCGCAGAGGTTCGATCGGCATGTGTGGTGCGGCGCCGAGCAGGCGCAGATCGATCACCGCGCTCGCACCGACCAGCACGCCAAGCCCCAGGGTGTGGAGCGTGAGCACAGCCGGATAGGCCCAGATCGATCCGGATTCACGCAACCACGACGCGAACTCTGAGCTTTCGAGCGCCGCCAGAAAGTCCATCATGTGTGCGTCGTGTGCAAGGCATTCGCCAGCGCATCGGGCTTGGCGGCCGCCGCGAATCGCAGGATTTCGAGAGGTTGTGGGGAACTCGCCTGTGGCGGTGCGGATTAATCGGCGGCGGGCGTGAAAAAACACGGGCCGCGGGGCACGGGGGCTTTCCCCCGTGCCCGTCTTCTCTCTAAGCGGCTTTCACCGTCTTTTTCTCTTCGGCACCGGTCACTTCGACTTTGGTCGGTGCTGCCGCAGCCGTTACCGGCAGCGGAACGGCGATCTCCAGCACGCCCCCTTCGAATGTGGCCTTGATGTCGGTGGCCTTCACACCTTCAGGCAGCGGGACCGTGCGGACGAATTTCCCGTACGCCCGCTCGTTGCGGTACCACTCGTTCTTCTTCTCCTCGTTCTCGAATTTCCGTTCACCTTCAATCGTCAGGACGCCGTCGGTGAACGCGACCCCTATCTCCTCCTTTTTGATGCCCGGAAGCTCTACACGCACTGTCAGACGATGATCGCGCTCGAACACTTCCACGGGTGGCATCCACGCAATATCGGCGAAGGGCCTTCCCAGACGGGCAACCGGCCAGTCACCCGCCTCGAAGAACCGGTCGAAATCGCGGAACACACGCCGCATGAACGCGCGCGGTTCAAAGCGAGTCAGCTCGGTGTTCGTGAACATCGCGCACCTCCTGACTCGCACTGACCAGCAACGGATGTACCTGCGACCAACTGCAAAACCGCCACACGATCTCCTCAACGGACCGTCCGTCGAGCCGCCGCGACGCGGGGGTTTTCCCAGCGTCGCGAACTAATCCGCGCACCGATCGCGATGCGCGCGTCACGCGTCGTCGAACTGCTGTGAAAACACGCGCGCATCACGGCCAGACACATGGCCGCGCGCTTGCACTCCGACTCGTCGAGAAAGGAGGAAGGGCGATATGTTCGATCTGATCACCGGGAAAGCACGGCATCTTCCGAGTCACGCAGGGCTGCCGATCTTCATGTCGACGACAGCACAGGCACTCGCCGTGACGGCGATTCTGGTGTTGCCGGCACTCTTCGTCGCGGAGCAGATACCTGAGATCCCGACGATGATGGCGTTCGTCGCCCCTCCTCCACCTCCACCCGCACCGCCACCGCCACCGATGCAGCGGCCCCCTGCGGCCAAGCCGGTTGCGCAGGCGCAGCCGGCCCCGTCAACGAGCAATCTGGTCGCGCCGGTCGAGGCGCCGAAGACGATCGAGCCAGAGCCTGAAGGGGCGGAGTATCTGGATGAAGGCGTACCTGGCGGAGTCGAGGGCGGTGTCCCCGGTGGAATCGCTGGTGGTGTCGTCGGTGGATTGCCTGAACCACCGCCCCCGCCGGCCGCGCCACCTGCGACGAAAGCCCCGATTCGCATCGGCGGGCAGATTCAAGCGCCGACGCTGATCCATCGCGTCGAGCCCTACTATCCGCCGACGGCGGTCGATGCGCGGCTGCAGGGGATGGTGATTCTCGAAGCGATCGTCGATCGCGACGGGACCGTCGCCGAGGTCAAGGTGCTACGCAGTGCCAGCACGCTGCTCGATCGCGAGGCGCTGATAGCCGTCAAACAGTGGCGGTACTCACCGCTGGTGTTGAACGGTCAACGCGAGCGGTTCGTGTTGACGGTGATGCTGTCGTTTAACCTCGAGATCAAGAGCTAAGGAGAACAGCCATGGCCAGAACCGCTATCGCGGTGCAGCAAACCGTGTGGGACTGCCGCTTCAGCCGGCCGGGGTTCCGGCTGTTCAACATCAGCGAGCCGATGCAACCAGAGGCTCTCTGGGTGTGCACGCGCAACGGCCGGCGCCGGGGCGTGACCGACGAAGAATGCGAGAAGTGCCCGCACTGGGAGATGGAGGAAGAACACTAGGCGGCGCCTGTTCGAGTTCGAGCGGATTGGCGTTCCACTTAGTACAGGTCCGGTCACTTCGGACCTGTCGGGAAGGGACGCCATGTTCGACCTCATCACGGGCAAGGCGCGCCGACTGCCGAGTCACTCGACGCTGCCCATCGTGATTTCGACGACGGCGCAGGCCGCCGCCGCGGCCGTAGCGGTCTTGGTCACGGGGCTGTTCGTCGCCGAGCAGATGCCGAAGGTTCCCACAATGCTGGCGTTCGTGGCGCCACCTCCGTCACCGCCTCCCCCACCCTCGCCGCCTCCTCCAGCGCAGAGTTCCGCGTCGGTCAAGCCAGTCACCCGGGCCGAGCCTGTCTTTTCAACGCGCGAAGATGTCCCCGTGGACGAGGCGAGATCGAGTGAGCCGGAGACGACAGGCCCGCCCTCGTTCGACGATGGGGTGGCGGGTGGAATCGAAGGTGGCATTCCCAGCGGGATCGCCGGTGGCCTCGTGGGCGGCCTGCCTGAACCGCCACCTCCACCGCCGGTACCCGAAGCTCCTCCACCGATTCGCATCGGCGGCAAGATTCAGTCGCCGAGGCTTCTGCATCGTGTCGAGCCCTTCTATCCACCGGCGGCGGTGATCGCGCGCCTGCAGGGCCTGGTGATTCTCGAGGCGCTCGTCGATCGCGACGGGACCGTGGTCGACGTGAAAGTACTGCGCAGCGCTGGATCAGTGCTCGACCGCGAGGCCCTTACTGCCGTCCGACAGTGGCGATATGCACCGCTGGTACTGAACGGTCAACGCTTGCGCTTCGTGGCGACCGTGATGCTCTCATTCTCGGTCGAGAGCGCGACGTAAGAGCCGCACCCTGGCTACGCAGTGCGCGCGAAGTAGTCGATCACCGCAGCGGCCGCCTTGGTACCGACGACCGACGCAAGTTCCTCCCTTGTCGCGCGCCGCACCCCTGCCAGGCTGCCGAACGTGGTGAGCAGCGCACGGCGGCGGTTCGCGCCGATGCCGGGGATCGAGTCCAACTCCGATCGCAGATCGCGCATTGAGCGCGCCTTGCGGTGGAACGTCACCGCGAACCGGTGGGCTTCGTCACGAATCCGCTGAATCAGCAACAGCGCGGGATCGTTTTCGGCCAGCGCGAGCGGCTCCTGCCGGTCGCGCGTGAAGATCAGTTCTTCCTTTTTCGCGATGCCCACCGCGACGAGATTGGCGAGACCGATCGATTCGAGCGCGTCGTACGCGGCTGACAGCTGTCCCTTGCCGCCGTCGATCACGATGAGATCCGGGAATGGGCCGCCGGCCTCGAGCACGGCTCGATAACGCCGTTGCACGACTTCACGCATCGCGGCGAAGTCGTCTTGCACGCGGGGATCCGGGATCGGGGATCGGGGGTCAGAAGTCGCGCGCTTCTGATCCCTGATCCCTGATCCCCGAACCCTGAATTTCCGGTACTCGCTCCGCTTCATTCGCCCGTCTTCGCAGACGACCATCGACGCCACGGTCTCGCTGCCCTGGATCGTCGAGATGTCGAAGCACTCGATGCGGCGCGGAATCGCCGGCAGCGACAGCTCGGCGCGCAGCGTCTCCAGCGCATCGAAATGGGCCGCCGTGATCTCATTGAATCGCGTGCGATACGAGAGTTCGGCATTGCGCGTCGCCAGTTCCACGAGCGCACGCTTCTCACCGCGCTGTGGCACCAGAATCCTGACCCGGCGTTCGGCCCGGCTCGACAGCCACTCTTCCATGGCGTCGACGTCCTCGATCTCGACCGGCAGATTGATCTCGGGTGCGGCGGGTCGAACCTCGTAGAACTGGCCGAGGGCGGCCTGCATGACGTCGCGGTCACCGCCGGCAATCGCGCCGGGGTCCGTACTCAACTCGACTCGTTCGACGACGCGGCCGCCGCGAATCTGGAAGACCTGTATCGCGCCGCCGCTCGGGCCGACCTTGATGCCGAACACATCGCGGTCCCCGAGGCCAGCAGTCGCCACCTTCTGCTGCCGGTCGCGCAGCGTCTGGACGGTGCGCATCGCATCGCGCAGCTGCGCCGCCTCCTCAAAGCGTTCGGCGCCCGCCGCGTCCTCCATGCGGGTGCGCAGCGTCTCGGTCAGCTCGTCGGTGCGGCCTTCGAGCAACAGCCTGGTGTTGACGACGGCCGCGCCGTACCGCTCCTGCGTGCAGATTTCCGCGACGCACGGCGCGATACAGCGCTTAATGTCGTACTCGAGGCACGGCCGTGCCCGCGTGCCGGTAATCACCTCGTTGCACGACCGGATGCCAAACAGCCGGTGGGCCAGGGTCATCGTCCGCCGGGCGATCTTGGCCGGCAGAAACGGACCGGCGTAGAAGTCGTCGTCTCTTTCAACCGACCGTGCAATCAGGACGCGCGGGTACGCCTCGCTGGTGGTCAGCCGCAGATAGGGGTAGTTCTTGTCGTCCCGCAGCAGGATGTTGTAGCGCGGCATCCGCTGCTTGATCAGGTTGTTTTCGAGCGCGAGCGCCTCCATCACCGAATCGGTGATGATTACCTCGAGGCGGGCGATGTCGTCGAGGAGGGCGTCATGGCGCGGGCTCATGCCATAGGCGCCGAGATAGCTCCGTACGCGGTCGCGGAGCGACCGCGCCTTGCCGACGTAGATGGTGTCGCCGTGTGCGTCCCCCCACAGATACACGCCGGGCTGCTCGGGCAGGCGGGCGATCTGATCCTTGAGGTCGTGAACGGCCATGATCTACTATGACTGGTTCCTTATCGATGAAGTCACTGCATTCTAGCGAGCGATGACGTTCACCGGCTTCATCGGAGCCGTGTGCATGTACCCGCTGCGCGCGATCATCAGCGCGAGCGTGGCGCTTGGCATCCATCCGAACGTCCTGACGCTCATCGGCGTCCTGATCAATGTCGGCGCCGCGATCGCGCTCGGCCGAGGGCATTTCATCCTCGCCGGCGTCATCATGATAGTCGCCAATATTTTCGACTTCATCGACGGCAAGGTCGCGTACATCACCAACACGGTGTCGCGATTCGGCGCTTTCTGGGACTCGACGCTCGACCGCTTCTCGGACATCGCGCTCTTCCTCGGTCTCATCTACCTCTACGCGTCCCTTCGCCGCACCGATTACGTCATGATCGCGTCGCTGGCCATGATGTTCTCGATCATGATCAGCTACGCGCGCGCCCGCGCCGAGTCGCTGATCGAGAAATGCAAAGTCGGGTTCATGGAACGCCCCGAGCGCATCGTGCTGATTTGGATCGGGGTCTTTCCGTCGCCGTTTCCGCCATTCAATTACCCCATGGCCGCCGTGCTGTGGGTCATCCTGATCCTGTCGATCTTCACGGTCCACAACCGCATCCACTACACGTATCTGGTCCTGAACAACAAGCCAATCCCAACCGGTTCGAACGCCATCACGAGGGTGTTCTGGCGCGCGTTCTTCTGGCGGGATGAACGGGCGTCACTCGCCTACGATCTGTGGGTGATCGTCATCCTCGCGTTCATCTGGCTGACACCGCCGGACTGGTTGCACGATCCGACGGCTTCAGGACTCGGGGTGTGGGAGTACCTTCGCTAGCGCGCAGGGTGACCCTGCGTTCCGGGCCTTTGCAACGATGAGCGATTCAGACGGCGCGCGGCAATCGATCGAAGCACTCCATCCGTTCGGGCCGGTGCTCGCGATCAAGCTGTACCGTTTGACGCTCGATCCGACGCCCGCGGTCCCACTCCTGCCGTGCCTCGACCATGAGGCGATGCTGCATGAAAGCGTCGCGCCGCACGCCGCCGCCTACATCCAGGATGCCTCATCCGGCGATCTCCACGAGCTGGTGTTCATCCCCGCGAGCAAGCGTATCGAGGTCGATACGGTCTCGACGTGGGGCGAGAACTCACCGGCGTCGCATCAGCGTCTGCTGGACCTGCTGCGGGAACGCTTTCGCGATCACTCGGTGCGCGTGAAGGGGCCGTCGTGGTGGCGCGGCGAACGCCGTGTGGCGCACGCATGCCGGGCCCAGGTGTCGCTGCGCGACGTCCTCCTTGGCCGCGACACTACGACAGTGAAGGCGCAGATTGATCGCCTGCAGACGATCGCGTCTCTGATGGAGAAGCAATCGCGCGTCGCGTCGTGGGGCGTCAGAACCATCACCGGAACAGTCCTGGCCGCCGCGGCATTCGTACTCTTCGCGGTCTTCGGCTTCCTGACTCCGACGCTTGGGGAAACCGGCGTGACCTATCTGCGCTACGCGCTGATCAGCGTGCTTGGCGCAATCTTCCTGTACTACGGGATGAAGGCCGTACAACTCACCGAGATGTCGAACCGCGTCTGGAAGCGGACCGCCGAGTACAACTTGATTCTCTCGGAGCGTAAGCGTCTGGGGTTGTGACCCGCTGCATCGTCTTCGACTTCGGCAACGTGATCGCGTTGTTCGATCACATGGTGGCCTGCCAGCGGCTGGCATCGTTGTCGCGGCCGCCGCGCGATCCTCAGGATGTCTACGAGCGCATCTTCACGACGTCACTCGAAGAGGACTACGACTGCGGGCGCCTGAGCACGGCGGCATTCGTCGAGCGTCTCAGACGGGAGCTTCAGCTCGAGGCGTCCGACGAGGCGATCGTCCGCGCGTGGTGCGACATCTTCACGCCGAATCCCGACATCGAAGAGGTGATCGTCCGGGAAAAGCGTCGCGGTACGCGACTCGTGCTGGCGATCAACACCAACGAGCTGCACTTCGAGTGGTTCAGCCGGCAGTTCGACGATCGCCGCGACTATGTCGCCGCGGGACGTGCGCTGGCATGCAGGCGTGCGTCTACGATCCGGCGCTGCCGCCGCCGGCATTCTGACTACCCGGCTTTTCGTTTCTTCGCGCCGTTCGCAGCAGCCTTGGCTTTGACCGCAGGCTTTGCGGTCGCCTTGGCCGTCTTCTTCTTGTCACCGCTGACGGAATCGAGACTGCGCCGCAGCGCTTCCATCAGATCGACGACCTTTGGTGGCTCCTGCACTTCCGGCGCGACGATCTCTTCGCCGGCGATCTTCGCGTCGATGATCTGGCGGAGACCTTCCCGGTACTCGTCCTTGTAGTCCTTCAGATTCAGCTCGCCGTCGAACGTCGCGATCACCTGCTTGGCCAGCTTCATCTCCTCCGGCTTGACCTTCGCCGGCAACGAGCTGAGCTCCTCGATCTGATCGATGCTGCGAATCTCGGCGTCGTGATGCAGTGTGTACATCACGAGGCCCTTCTTCTGCGGACGAATGGCGACGAGATACTCACGGCCGTAGAGCGCGACCTTGCCGATGCCCGCCTTCCCCGCCATGCCCTCGCGCATCACCGAGAACGCCGAGCCGGCCATCGGACCATCTGGCGCGAGATAGTAGGCGCGGTCCACATAGATCGGATCGATCGAAGTCTCGTCGGTGAACTGCTGCAGGTCGATCACGCGTGTCGACTCGACGCGGACCTTCTGGATGTCCTCCTCCGAGACGACCACGTAGCGGCCCTTCTCGAATTCGTAGCCCTTGGCGAGCTCGGCGTTCGACACTTCACGCTCGCAGTGCGGGCACCAGCGCTTCTGCTGAATGCGCGTCTGACATTCGGCATGCAGCTGGTTGAAAGAGATCGTGGCGGCCGATTCGGTCGCGGGATAGACGCGAACCGGAATGGTGACGAGGCTGACCTTCAGGTAGCCCTTCCAGGTAGGTCTCACTGCCATATGTCAGAACATTATCGGTGGAATGCCCTCCCTGGTTCACGGGTCAAATGGAATCGCCCTCCTCGCGGGTGCCCAGGTTCAGGCCCGCCCCACCGATGTGAATATCGTGGGCCTTGACGCGGTCGAGGAGCACACGACGGGCCTCGCCATACTGAGCCCCCGGCACCTCCAGCCGGCGGGCAATGCTCTTTCCATGCGAAATGAGCATCAATGTCACCGAGCCTTCATCCCGCCACGACACCGCGGAGATCTGGGACCAGGGCATGAAGCCGGTGTCTGACCAGACGCCATCCTGGTAGAAGCCGCGCGCGATGCGGGTGGCCAACGGGAACAGGCAGATGTAATAGATGAACATCATCGCCTCCCCGAACAGCGAGTAGACGGGACGTTTCAGCAGGATTTCGGCCGCCAGCAGGAGCCCGAGAATCACGCCGATGAGCACGCTCATCGCGTAGTAACGTGGTTTCGGCCCCGGCCAGACGAGCAACGGCGAGCGCTTGGCGCGGTGATAACGCAGGAGCTCGAATCCGACCTTGATGTTGGCGACGAGGAAGCCCACGCCGAAGAGCAACAGCAGTCTCGGCGCCAGCCAGGCAAACCAGGGAATCAGGGACTCGGAACTCATCGGGCAGATCGCGGTGTTAGACCTGCCTTGCCGCCTCCGCGGCGGGCATTTCTCTGGTCAGCAGCGGATCGAAGCAGCGACGGCAACGTGCTTCGTACATCCCTTGGGCACCGAGCAGCACACGGTCCTCGCTGGCCACGAGCCGCTGCGTGTGATTGGCCGGATTGCCGCATACCATGCAGATGGCGTGGGTCTTGGTGATGTATTCAGCGATGGCCAGCAACTGCGGCATCGGCTCGAACGGCTTGCCAAGGTAATCCTGATCGAGCCCGGCCACGATCACTCGCATGCCGCGGTCGGCGAGCGCGCTGCACACAGCAGGGAGTTCCTGATCGAAGAACTGCCCCTCGTCGATCCCAACCACTTCCGTCTCGGGCGCCACCGCCTCGAGCAGCTGGCGTGAACCTTCGACCGCTCGGGATTCAATGCGCATCTCGCCGTGCGAGACGATATGGTCCTCCGAGTAGCGTGTATCGATTGACGGTTTGAAGATCTGGACGTTCTGTCGGGCGATGCGGGCGCGCCGCAAGCGGCGGATCAGCTCTTCGCTCTTGCCGCTGAACATGCTGCCGACGATGACTTCAATCCAGCCCTGAACAGGCTGTCTGACGACGTCCATAAATCACGCGCGTGAAAGATACTCGCCCGTCTCGGTGTTGACGCGAATGAGATCCCCGGTGTTCACAAACGGAGGCACCTGCACGACGAGCCCAGTTTCCAGCGTCGCCGGCTTGACCTGCGCACTGGCCGTGGCGCCTTTGATGCCTGGCGCCGTGTCCGTCACTTTCAAGTCCACAGACAGCGGCAGCTCGATGCCGACCGGCTCCTCGCCGTAGAACTCCACCTGGATCGTCATCTCGGCCTTCAGGTAGTTCACCGAATCGCCGAGCGCCTCGCTCGAGATGTGAATCTGCTCGTAGCTGGACGTATCCATGAAGTGATAGTCCTCGCCCTCGTGATACAGATACTGCATCTGCCGCTCGTCCAGCGTCGCGCGCTCGACGGAATCTTCCGAGCGCAGCTTCTGATCGGCCAGCGCGCCGTTGCGGATGTTGCGCAGCTTCACGCGGACAAATCCGCGCAGGTTGCCTGGGGTCACGTGCTGAACATCGAGGACCCGGAACAGGTTCTGCTCGACGTTGATGAGCATCCCCTTCTTCAGACGTGTCGCTTGTAAAGACGCCATATTTTGATTCAGTAGATCCTTCCGATCGTAGCACAACGATTTCCCGATTCCTGATTCCTAGGGTACGATCGGCGCCATGGCGTTTGCGCGATGGGATCCGATTCGGGACCTGCTCGCCATCCAGCAGCGGCTGGACCGGTTTGCGCCCGGTCCCGCTGGTTGGACTCCACCGGTCGATCTGCTCGAAACGACGGAGGCTTACGTGATCATTGCGGAGCTGCCGGGCGTCGAGCGTGACGAGCTCACGATCTCGATGCACGACGATGGCCGGGTGACCTTCGCCGGCGTGCGGCGCGAACGGGCCGGCAACGAATATCACCGCGTCGAGCGCGGACACGGCACCTTCAGCCGGACGTTCCACCTCCCCATTCCTGTGGACGGGGACCGCATCACGGCGGATCTCCGTGACGGCGTTTTGACCGTCACCTGCCCGAAGGCGCCCGAGGGTGGCGGCCGGCGCATCCACATCACCGCATAGAGCACCATCATGTCTCGACGATTCACCTCCGTCCTGGTTCTGTTCGCGTGCTTCGCCGCCGGGCTGCTCGTCGCCGGCAAGATTCGCGAAACCACGGAAGCAGGCGCGCAGTCAGCGACGCCGTCGCGGCCTCCCGTGACCACACCTGGGCCGGTCAGCAACGGCGGGACGCTTCCCGACTTCAGCCGGGTTGCCGAGCGCACCGTGCCCGCCGTCGTCAATATTTCCGCGACACAGATCGTCCGTCGTCAGGTGCCGCGCGATCCGTTCTTCACCTTCTTTGGCGGCGCCGAGGACTTCTTCGGATCGCGGCGCGGCGTCGAGAACAGCCTCGGCTCCGGCGTCATCGTCACCGGCGATGGCTACATCCTCACCAACAATCACGTCGTGACCGGTGAGGATCGCCGCGTGACGATCGAGCAGCTGGATGTGACCGTCGCACTTGCGGACAAGCGAGAGGTGCCGGCACAGGTCGTCGGCACCGATCCGGCGACCGACCTTGCATTGCTCAAGATCAACGCGCGAGATCTACCGACGATGCCATGGGGCGATTCATCGAAGCTGAAGGTGGCAGAGTGGGTGCTGGCGATCGGGAATCCGTATCAGCTCAGTCAGACCGTCACGCTCGGCATCGTGTCGGCGCTGGGCCGCAACAACCTGGGCGTGTCCACGTACGAAGATTTCATCCAGACGGACGCCGCGATCAATCCCGGTAACTCGGGCGGCGCGCTCGTCAATGGCCGCGGCGAACTGGTGGGCATCAATACGGTGATCTTCAGCCAGAGCGGCGGATATCAGGGCATCGGCTTCGCGGTATCCAGTAACCTCGCCAAGCGTGTGGTCAACGACCTGCAGCAATTTCAGGAAGTCCGCCGTGGCTCCATCGGCCTACTACCCGATCAAGTCGTGCCGCTGACGACGCGTATCGCGAATCAGCTCAAACTCACCGACACCAAGGGCGCGTTGATCTACCAGATGCTCAAAAGCTCGTCGGCCTACCAGGCTGGCATCCTGCCTGGAGACGTGATCGTGAGCTTCAATGGCACTCCGGTCGAGGACCCCGGGCACTTCTCGCGGCTCGTGTCCGACTCCAAGATCGGCAGCACCGTCGCGGTCGGTGTGATCCGCGACGGACGACGGCAAGATCTGAAAGTCACGGTCACGCGTCCGCCATCGTCCAGGTAGAATCGCGCTCGATGCCCTCGAACTGGCCCGAGCTAAGCCTCGCGCTGGCCCTCGCGCTGGTCGCCGCGTACGCCGTCACCGCCTTTCTCACCAGGCGCCTCGAACGGTGGCTGCGCGCGCTCGTTCCCGGCGCGCGCGAGCGCATGCTCGTGGACAACCCGCTGCCAGTCGTGCGCGGGCTGCTGTTCTGTGTCACCGCCGCCATCGTCGCCATTCCCGCACTGCGCCTCGCCGGCTACCGGCCGCTGTACACGCGCAACCCCGAGGCGTTCACCGAATGGCTGCTCGGTGCCGGCGTGCAGATCGCCTTCATTGCGGTCGCGGCCTACATCATCATTCGCATCGGATCGACGGCCACCAGGCAACTCGTGGTCGAGATGTCGGCCGGCACCGGGCTGGACGTCATCGAGCGCACCAAACGCGCGAACACGATCGGCAAGCTGTTACAGAACACGCTCGCCACGATCGTCGTCCTCATCGCCGGACTCACGGCGCTGCGTCAGCTCGGCGTAGACATCACCCCGGCACTGACCGGCGCCGGCATCGCCGGACTTGCCGTCGGCTTCGGTGCCCAGACGCTGGTGCGCGACGTCATCTCGGGTTTCTTCCTCATCCTCGAGGACCAGGTTCGCGTCGGCGATGTCGCCGTCGTCAATGGAACCGGTGGGCTGGTCGAGAGAGTGAACCTGCGGACGATCGTGTTGCGCGACGAGGAAGGTACGGTGCACGTCTTCCCCAACGGCGAGGTGAAGACGCTGGCGAACAAGTCGAAGGACTTCGCTTATTACGTGATCACCATCGGCGTGCCCTACGACGAAGATCCCGACCGCGTCGCCGAGGCGATGACAACCGCCGCCGACTCGCTGCTCACCGACCCCGAGTTCCGGATCCACATCCTCGAGCCGCTCGAGATCTACGGCATCGACGCCTTCGAAGCGACGCAGCTGGTGTTGAAAGCGCGCATCAAGACCGTGCCGCTGAAGCAGTGGACGGTCGGGCGTGAGTTGCGAAAGCGGATTGCGAAGATATTCCGCGAGCGGGGGATCAGGATGCCAGGGCTACCGGTGATTCACATGGCGGCGCCAACAGCGCCACCCAAAGCCCAGTAATTCAAAATGCCAAATTCAAAATGCAAAGTTGAATGCAAGAGAGCGATCATCTTTTTGCATTCTGCATTTTGCATTTTGCATTACACGCCATGACCGTACCCCGATTCGTGAATCGGGTGATGCGCGGCGGATGACGGCGTATCGAACGGATCGATCGCATCGTGGGGTGCAGCGGCGGTCGCCGGGTGCCCCGAGCGGAGCGAACCAATCGCCGCACGGATGTCCTGGTCGGTCAGGACCTTCTTATCGTCGGCGATCGCCATCAGCGCGCGATACACCTCGATCAGCTCAGTGCCCTCGACCGTGAAGCCGAGGTCGGCGCAGCGGCGCTGCACGGCGTGGCGCCCCGAGTGCTTGCCGAGGACGAGCGGATTCCACGGCGCCCCCACGTCCTCGGCGCGCATGATCTCGTAGGTCCGGCGATCCTTGAGCATGCCGTCCTGGTGAATGCCGGCTTCGTGGGCGAACGCATTGCGCCCGACGACGGCCTTGTTCACCTGGACGCCCTGGCCGGTGAGCTTCGACAGCATCTCGCTGGTCGGATAGATCTGCTTGGTGTCGATGCTGGTGGTGTACGGCATCCGATCCGAGCGGATCTTCATCGCCATGACGATCTCTTCGAGCGCGGCGTTGCCGGCGCGTTCGCCGATCCCGTTCGTGGTGCACTCGACCTGGCGTGCGCCGCCCAGCACCGCGGCGAGCGAGTTGGCGACGGCGAGACCGAGGTCGTCGTGGCAATGCGCACTGAACACGACGTTGTCGGCATGCGACACCCGCTCACGGATGCGGCGGAAGAAATCCTGCAACTCGTCCGGCGTCGAGTAGCCAACCGTATCTGGCAGGTTGATCGTCGTGGCGCCCACTTTGATCACGGCTTCGACGACGCGGCACAGGAAATCGAAATCGCTGCGGGTGGCGTCCTCCGCCGAGAACTGCACGTCGAAGGTGTGCTGACGTGCGTAGCGGACCGACTCGACGGCCGCGTCCATGCACTGCTCGCGCGTCATGCGCAGCTTGGCCTGGAGGTGCAGATCCGAGGTGGCGATGAACGTGTGAATGCGGCCCTGCGCCGCCGGCTTGATCGCCCACGCTGCGCGCTCGAGATCGGCGCGATGACAACGCGCCAGGCAGGCGATGATCGGACGGCGGATCTCGGTGGCGATTTGCCGGACGGACTCGGCGTCGGCCGCCGAGGAGATGGGAAATCCGGCCTCGATGATGTCCACACCAAGCGCATCAATCTGACGCGCCAGCTGCAGCTTTTCGGCCGGCCTGAGCGAAAACCCGGGCGCCTGCTCGCCGTCGCGAAGCGTCGTGTCGAAGATGCGGACGTGGTCCTCGCCCATTCGAAAGTCTCCCTCTTGCCAGTAAACGCGACCACTCAGCCGAAAGTCAAACTGATAATTATTCTGTTTGAATCAGAATCGCTTATACTAGCCGGACTCCCAACCCAAGCTCGACCATCGTGGAACTCAGCGAATTACGCGTCTTTCTCAAAGTCGCCGCGGAACGCAGTTTCTCGCGGGCCGCGATGAAACTGCACCGCACCCAGCCGGCAGTCAGCCAGGCCGTCCGCCGTCTCGAGGAGACGGTCGGCGAGCGGCTGTTCGACCGCGCCACCAAGGACGCATCACTGACCGATGCCGGGCGCCTGCTTCGTGACTACGCCGAGCGTCTGCTTCGTCTCTCGGAGGAAGCCGAAAGCGCGGTCAAAGACCTTCGCGACCTGCGCCGCGGCCGCGTCCTCATCGGTGCCAACGAAGCCTCGGTGCACATCGTGCTGCCGATCATCGCGAAGTTCCGGCAGGCCCACCCGCTCGTGCACGTGGACGTCCGCCGGATTCCTGCGCGGCAGGTCGGGGCCGAGGTCGCACAAGGCAGCCTCGATTTCGGCGTTCTCACGTTCCAGCCCGCCGAGCCAGGCCTCGGCGCGATGGTGCTCGGCCAGGATGAGCTGGTAATGCTCGTGCACCCGTCGCACGCATTGGCCCACAGCAAGGAAGTCACGCTGTCGGAATGCGCGCGGCAAACCGTCATCGCGCACAACGATCCATCGCACGTCCGCGATCGCGTGCTCCGGCTGTTCGAGCAACATCACATCCCGGCGAACATCCTCGTCTCGTTGCCGAGCCTCGAAGGCATCAAGCGCGCGGTCGCGATGCAGATGGGCGTCGCACTGTTGCCGCGCCGCTGCGCCGAATCTGAAATCGCGCGCGGCGATCTCGTCGCCCTCGCGATGCCCGAGATCCGGCTCCGTCGTCAGGTCCGATTGATCTTCCGGAAGAGCGGCGAGCGGTCGCACGCCTCAACTGCGTTTCTCGGCCTGCTCGAGGACAAGCATCCGGCGAAGGCGACGTTGGAGGCGCGTAAGCGCGAGGCGTCTGCGTAACGGGTCCGGACACCCGTAGGCCGGGTCTTGCTCTTTAGACCCGGCTCAAAATCCCGCGACGTACGGCAGTCGTGTCGAGGCCGCATCAACCTCTTCGTAGCGATCGAGTAGCAGCCCGGTCGTGTCCCACGCACCTGTGACCAGCGCATCGCGGACGTTCGGAGGAATCGACACGTGCATGCGTAGGTCCCCGGCGACGCACGTACCCGCCACGAGGTCGATGCGAACCTCGGTCTCCGGACTTCGCTCGATGAGATCCTGCAGTCTCCGAACGTCCTCCGGAGAGGCGGTCACGCACGGCAGGCCAATCATCACCGAGTTACCGAAGAAGATCTCCGCGAACGACTCACCGACGAGGGCGTTGATCCCCCATCGCTGAAGCCCTTGCGGCGCGTGCTCGCGCGACGATCCGCACCCGAAATTGGCGTTCACGACCAGGACCGATGCCCCCTGAAAACTGGAGACATCGAACGGATGCCGGTTATACGGATGCGCGCCACCGCTCTTGCGGTCGTCCTCGAAGACGTGCTGCTCGAGGCCGTCGAACGTGATCGCGCGGAGGAACCGCGCCGGCATGATGCGATCGGTGTCGATATCGTTGCCGCGCAGCGGCAGGCCGCGCCCGGATACGGCAGTGATTTTCTGCATCAGACGACCTTCCGCACGTCCGTAACCTCGCCGGCGACGGCCGCGGCCGCGACCATCGCCGGACTCATGAGCAGCGTCCGGCCGGTCGGACTTCCCTGCCGTCCCTTGAAGTTGCGATTCGAGGACGCCGCGCACACCTGATTGCCTTCGAGCTTGTCCGGATTCATGCCGAGGCACATCGAGCAGCCCGCGCCCCGCCACTCGAATCCCGCGGCGCGGAAGATCTCGGCGATCCCTTCCTGCTCGGCCGCGCGGCTGACCGAGACCGATCCCGGCACGACCAGCGCCTTGACGTGCGGCGCGACGCGATGCCCGCGGACAATGCGCGCTGCCTCACGCAAATCAGACAGCCGGCTGTTGGTGCACGACCCGATGAACGCGACGTCAACCTTCATGCCCGCAATCGGCTGACCGGGCCGTAGACCCATGTAGTCGAGCGCGTCGGTGATCGCCTGCTTCTCGTTGCCCGCGCTGTCGGGCGACGGCACGCGTTCGTCGATGCCGATCGATTGCCCCGGATTCACGCCCCAGGTCACGACCGGCGTCAGCTCCTCGGCGCGCATCTCCACGTCGTCATCAAATGACGCGTCGCGATCGGACGCCATCGCGAGCCACCACGCCTTGGCGCGCTCGAAGGCATCACCGCTCGGCGCAAACGGACGGCCCTTCAGGTATTCGAACGTCGTCTCGTCGGGATTGACGTAGCCAACCCGTGCGCCACCTTCAATCGACATGTTGCAGATGGTCATCCGCTCATCCATCGACATGCGCTCGATGGCATCGCCCGCGTACTCATACGCGTAACCGGTGCCGCCGCGAACGCCCAGGCGCTGGATGATCGTCAGCACGACGTCCTTGGCATACACACCCTTGGCGAGGTTGCCGCTGACGCGGATTCGCCGCACCTTCATTGGCTCCAAGGCCAGGCACTGTGACGCGAGCACGTCGCGCACCTGCGACGTGCCGATGCCGAAGGCGACTGCACCAAACGCGCCGTGCGTCGAGGTGTGACTGTCGCCGCAGGCGATCGTCATGCCCGGCTGCGTGAGGCCAAGCTCGGGACCGATCACGTGGACGATGCCCTGGCGGTCGTCGTCGAGGCCGGCGAAGCGGATGCCGAAGTCGCGGACGTTGCGCTCGAGTGAGGCCAGCATGTCCTCGGCCATCACGTCGAGAAACGGACGCTGCCGGCTCTGCGTCGGGATGATGTGATCAGTCGTCGCGAACGTGCGGTCCGGTCGTGCCACCTTCCAGCCGTGCGCGCGCAACTCGTCGAATGCCTGCGGCGTCGTCACCTCGTGCACGAGGTGCAGGCCGATGAAGAGCTGGGTCTGCCCAGTCGGCAATTGGCGGACGGTGTGGAGATCCCACACCTTCTGCAGGAGTGTTTTGCCCATGTGAGCCTTCTATTTTATTACGCGCGTCGCCCTGAGACTGAAGCGTGGCCCTTCGCCCAGCATCGCCAGGGCCGATCGGCGCCTCTGGTGATACCGATGCGCGTGCCCCAACTCAGGCGACCGGGCTCGAGGCCGCGATCCTCGATCCACAAACGGCTGCTGGTGAGATCGAGCCGATTCTCTTTGAGCGTGATACCCAGCGCCTTGGTCAGGTTCCCGGGTCCGCGACAGAGTTCGGTCTCGTGAATGGGTTTGCCGTTCGCGCGACGTTTCACCATCAACGGAATCCCGTCGAGCGGTGCGAGCGCACGAATCAGCACCGCCGCCGGCGCACCCTTCGCTTCGGTTACCGCATTCACGAGGTAGTGCATGCCGTAGTTGAGATAAACGTAAGCGACGCCGGGCGATCCATAGAGCGGCTCATTGCGCCTCGTCCGGCCTGGCGCGGCATGGCACGCGGGATCGTCTTCGCCGATGTATGCCTCGGCTTCGACAATCATCCCCGCCGCGACGCCGGATCGCGTGTTATGCACCAAGACCTTCCCGATGAGATCTGCGGTGACGTCGAGCGTCGGACGATTGTAGAAGTCGGTCGAGAGCGGCTTAGCGCGCCGCATAGGCGTTGGAACGTCCGGTGGCCAGCACGAGCCTGAGTGCCTGCCCGGTGTACGACGC
>Ga0070675_100000958_pt1 | contig 20604 bp, 8 predicted proteins | sample KBSM43metaG_FD_65343 | JGI IMG/M metagenome (GOLD analysis project Ga0070675, IMG submission 65343) | Miscanthus rhizosphere microbial communities from Kellogg Biological Station, Michigan, USA - KBS M4-3 metaG | ecosystem: Host-associated > Plants > Roots > Rhizosphere > Soil ... | reverse complement strand
GGAACGCTCTGGAATGTGCCCGCAAGCTGCACGTCAATCTTGGGAATCGTGTAAGCGGAAGCGAGCTTGAACTGCGTGAGGTACGGCTCCTCCACACGACAGTAGGGGTTGAGCGGCGTCGTCTCGGGGAGTGCGGCGCGGATCTCGCAGCTATCGGTGAGTCTGCGACCCGTGCTGATGCCGCCTTGTGTCACCACGCCGCGCATGCGCGCGTTCACGCTGAAGTCGTACCCCTGCCAGTTCTCGGTCTGCTCGCCGTAGTCCTTCGCGAAGGTCAGGTAGTTGTCCGGCGGTCGCGTGAAACCTGCCAGAGTAATGTTGTACAACCCGCTCACTGGGTAACCACCGCCGCTCGGCAGGCGTGAATCGGCCGGCGCTGTCACGCTGAACCCGGTGAAATCGGCCGGCGAGAGCGCCCGGTTATCGGTCGCCAGGAAATTGCCATACCAGCGACGGAAGTAACCAACATCGACGTACACGTTCGGTACCAGTTCGTGCTGCACGCTGACGGAGGTCTCCCAGTTGAATCCCCGCTGGCCCCAGCCGCTCAGCACGTCGGGGCTGTACGTCGTGCTGGGTATCGGGTTGCCGAAGGCGAGGTTGCTGATCTGCAGGCACTCGCCGTTCAGCAGGGGATTCGTGAGATCGCAGTCGGGCGTGAAGTCCGTATCGATGTCGTTCCACTGGCGCGTGACCGACTGCACCGTCCGCTGCGTCGGGTTCGCTGAATCGCCGTAGGTGCCCGTGTACGTAAGCTGCTCGACGTACTGCGAAAACGACGCTTTGAGTGCTGTCTTTCCGTTCCCGAAGAGATCGTACGCGACACCCAGCTTGGGCGTGACGTCGTTGAGGCTCGCCAGGTCGCCGGCGGGGAAAGTGACATTTCGATTGGGGGTATAGACAGTGGGTCCCAGCGTCTGCGCCGGGTAGTTGGTGCTGTAGAAGTCCCAACGCACGCCGAGATTGAGTGTCAGCCGATCGATCGTCCAGCGATCCTGTGCGTAGACGCCGCCATCGTGGACGTGTGTCTCGGCGGTATACGGGGCGCGTTGCGTGATCGACACCGGAGTCAGGCCGTTGAACGTGTACGAGAGGTTGGCGGCCACAGGAATGTTGTAGTTGCCGAGCGTGCGGCCCTTGTGCGCCTGGTAGCCGGCCTTGAATGCGTGCGCTCCTGTCACATAGGACACTGCCGCACGCCAGCTGTCATCCATCAGTTCTGCCTTGAACCGCATCGAGTTGATGAAGTAAGGCCGCGGTCCACGATAGAAGACGCCCGTGGCCTGATTGGTGACACCGACGAACTGCTCGTACGATTCCAGCCCTTCGGGTGTGAAGTAGCCCCAATCCTCCGGCTTGTGGGCATACCCGCCTTCTACCAGGATCTTGCTCGTGACGGGCGCCGTGTAGGTCGCCGTCACCAGCCGCTTCCATGGGAATCTGAAATCCGCCGAGGCCTCACGCGAGGTCAGGGAGCGGGAGTCGATGCAACTGCAGCGATCCTGCGCATCGACGAACAGGCTCACCTTGTTCTTGGCATTCATCTGCCACGTGAAGCGCGCGTTGACGTTCTGCCACAACGTGTCACGCGATCCCCGGTAGCTGGTATCCGGCGCGAACGCAAACGAGTTGCGATCGCCGGCGTTCGCGTTGGCAACGGAGTTGGCGATGTAGTTGTTGACGGCCGAGGATCGTCCCGAGGCAAAGAACCAGAGTCGATCGCGAATCACGGGCCCGCCAAACGCCGGGTTCACCTCCCAATTGCTCTTGACCGAGCTGGTCGAGACCAGGCCCAGGGCCCTCAGCTCGTCGTCGATGTTGTTGCTCTGCAGATCCTCGCTCGTCCCGGACAGGAAGAGCGAGCCGCTGAACGTGTTTCCGCCTTCCCGCGGAATGATGTTCATGCGGACGCCTCCAGCCGACTGCTCGGCGGAGCCAGCCGCCGTGTCGACGGTCACTTCCTGGATCATGCCGCTGTTGGCGGCGAAGGCGCTGACAGATGTGCCCTGCGACTGCATCGACAGGCCGTCCACCATCCGCCGCATGTCGCCGCCGCGACTGCCGTGAATGGATAACGTCTGCTGCACTTCGCCGGTGTTGCCGCCGACGTCCTGTCCTTCTCCGCTGAACGTGGTGGACAAGGTCATCCCCGGAATCAGCACTGCGACGTTGATCGACGTGCGGCCGGTCGGCAGCGTGTCGATGATCTCCTTGTCCAGGACCCACTGCCGCTGGACGCTCTGCACATCGACCAGGGGAGTCTCACCCGTGACGGTGATGGTCTCCTCGACACCACCGACGCGCATCTCGGCATCAACGGTGACGTTCAGCGACCCGGACAGCTCCAGTCCCTCACGCCTCACCGTGCTGAACCCTGCAAGAGTGAAGGTGACCGTGTAGACGCCGGGTCGCAGATCGACGATGCGGTACTGTCCGTCGAGACCGGACACCACCGTTCGAGTTTTTTCGATAAGCGCAGAGCTGGCCACCTCGACGGTGACGCCTGGGAGCACGGCGCCGGAGGCATCCCGCACCACACCAGCGACCGAGGCCTGAGCGAAGGCGATGGCGGGCGCCAGGACAAGTAGGACCACGACGATCAACACGCGGGCGGCGGACTGACTTCGCATGGACCTCTCCTCGCCGGCAGAGATGACACGGCCGGCGGTCGGACTGTAGCCGTGGCGCTTGTGGAAGTCCTGCTGAAGCCGCTGAAATGGCGCTGAAATCCGGCTGAAAGTTCTGAGCGTGTTGCCGCTCGGATGCGATGGCGGGTTGTAGAATACAGCGCTGCCTACCGGTTCTCCTTGGTAAGAGGCCTGCCATGACGCAGACGGACGACATCTACACATTCGGTCCGTTTCGCCTTGATGTCACAACGCGCACGCTCACTCGCGATGGTGAGGCGGTCACGCTGACAGCGAAGGCGTTCGACACCCTCGTGGTCCTCCTCCGTTACCGTGATCAGGTCGTGGACAAGGAGCAGTTGGTAAGGCTGGTGTGGCCGGACACGTACGTGTCCGACGACAGCCTGACGCACAGTGTGTCGGTGCTCCGCCGCGTCCTCGGCGATGATTCCGCGCAGCCGGTCTACATCGCGACCATCCCACGCCGGGGATATCGCTTCACCGCGCCCGTTCACGTCGAAGTGGTGCCCCGTGTTGAGGCGCGCGCCGATGCAGATGGCGAAGTTACTGTCGCGAATGCGCACCCGGACCTGCCCGCACTCCTGGCCGCGCGTCTGGGAGAGTCGAGCGGGACGCGAGGCCGCCGAGCATGGCAGGTCTCGCTCCTGATCCTGGTTCCAGTGGCCGCGATCCCTCTTGCGATACGGCTCCTCGAGGGCGCGCCGTCCGGAGCGCCAGTCTCGACGATCCGCTTCGTGCAGGATGCCCCTCCGGCACAGGTGCTCGCCTCCGGAGCGGTCGTCTCTCCCGACGGTCGCTACCTGGCGTTCGTCGCGCGGCGACGCGACAACGGCCGGTCGCAGCTCTGGGTGCGTTCCCTCGACTCGCCACAAGCCCGGGTTCTGCCGGGAACCGAGGGCGCCTTTCGGCCGTTCTGGGCGCCCAACAGCCAGACTCTCGGCTTTTTCGCCGAAGGACGACTGAAGCGTGTCGGTCTCGGCAATCAGCCGCCGCAAACGCTGGCTGAGGTCGGCTATCGTCCCTCCGGCGGAAGCTGGTCCTCGTCAGGCGTCATTCTCTTTGCCGACCGGCAATCGCGGCTCTTCGCCGTCACCGAGACGGGCGGTGAAAAAACCGCGGTGACCAGCCTGGAAGATGGACGCGACGTTGCACACCAGGCTCCCTTCTTTCTTCCCGACAGTCGCGAGTTCCTGTACTACGTCTTCGGGTCCTCCGCGGAGACGAGTGGTACGTATCTCGGCTCGCTCGACTCGGACGAACGGGTTCGCCTGCTCGATTCCTCGTCCTCCTCTGTGTCGTTTGCCGAACCCGGATATCTGCTCTTCGTACGGGACGGCAACGTCATGGCACAGCGGTTCGATCGCGAGCGCCGGCGGATCACGGGCGCCCCCCAGCCGATCGCATCCACGCGCACGGAAGCGATGGTGGAGATCCGCGCCGGGGTGATCTCCGCCTCGACAAACGGGATTCTCACGTTCGGGGGCGACGCGGCCACGGAGCAGCTCACGTGGTTCACGCGCGATGGCCGCCACGCCGGCACGATCCAATCACCCTCACCACTGCACAATCCCGCCATCTCGCCGGACGGGCGCTATGTGGCCGCGGACGGATCGGGATCGGACATGTCGATCTGGCTCGTCGATCTGGCGCGCGGCACTCCAACTCGTTTCGGCGATGGCGTGCTGCCGGTCTGGGGACCGCGCGGCGCCGATATCGTGTTCACGTCGCGGCGCATTGGCGGTTCATCAGATCTCGTGCACCGATCGATCGCGGGGGCATCCACAGACGAATCACTGCTGCTCCGGTCACCGGAAATGAAGATTGGCGGCAACTGGACCGGCGATAACCGCTACATCGTCTACACCGGCTCGGATCCGAAGACCAAGCTCGATCTGTGGACGCTCTCCGTTGCCGACCGAAAGCCGGTGCCGTTCCTGCAGACATCGTTCAACGAGATGCACGGGCAGGTGTCGCCGGACGGCCGATGGCTGGCGTACGCGTCCGACGAGTCGGGCACCTGGGAGGTCTACGTGCAGACGTTTCCCGAGCCGGGTGCGAAGCGGACGATTTCAATCGGCGGGGGCGCAGAGCCTCAGTGGCGTCGCGACGGGCGGGAGTTGTACTACCTTGCGCCCGAGGGAACACTCATGGCCGTCGCAGTGTCGAGCACTCACGACGTCTTCGATGCCGGGCGCGCCGTTCCGCTTTTTCAGGCGCGTATCCCCGCGGACATCCTCGCGTTCAGGAATCACTACGCCCCGTCGCACGACGGCCAGCGCTTCCTCGTCGATGCGGCCGACGACAACGAACCGATCAACGTCGTCGTGAACTGGACGGCGCTGTTACAGGCGCGCTGATTGTCAGATTCACCACCGAAGGAATCCCGAAAAGGGCACCTATCGCTCACGCGTTGGGCGTCTGAACCATCGCTGTCGCCGTGAAGTCATCGCTCGAAGGCGCCGCGATCGCGTTCGTCGTGCTGAAGTGAAAGATGGACGGACGAACACGATCAGCCCAAATGCCGCACGTACACGTTGCGGTACCAGATCTGACCGCTGCCCTCGAGCTGCAACGACAGGATGCCCTGGAGCGCACGGTTAGCGGGATCGTCATCGATGGTGACCGTGATGACCTGGCCGTTGAGCACGTGGACAAGCGTGTTGCCGCGTGTGATGACTTGCAGAGCTGTCCACAAGGACACCCTGCCCTTTTCGCGCGAGTTGTCGTCACTGCGGTGACCATCTCACGTTGAGACCGCCATCTGCTCAGGGGTTGAACGGCGTGAACGAACTGCCGGATGATCATCCGAGCTGTCTACACGCACAATGTGCACTTTTCTGGAGCGGGTTGTCAGCACGCCGCCCAGACATCCCCATCGACCTTGAGGAGAGTGAGCGAGCCGTTGATGATCGTCCGCATGACGACCGCGTCCCGTCCGCAGCGACGTTATGACCATCGGCTCCGAGACCTCGTTCAACGAACCAGGGATGTGACTATCGCGACAGATCTCGGAGTCCCGCGCTCGACGGCGCGTGGGTGGCTCGACGCGGCGCCGAGGGTCGTGATCGGTCTGGAGGTGGCGGACCTCACGGAGCCGGAACTCCGGCAGGAGATCCTGAAACTGCGGCGACGCGTCGAGAAGCTCGCAGCGCTGCTCCGGTTGGCCCTGGCCCTACTCCACGCCTCCGGGTTCAGCCTCTCATGTGAGCGACTGCCGGAGGAAGACGCCAAGCGGCGGATCCTACGCGCGGTGGATCGGGCGCGTGAGTGTCTCCCGTTGCGGGCGGTCCTGCGGTTCATGGGTCTGTCGCCGAGTCGGTTTCAGGCCTGGCGCCGACGGCAGACCGAGTGCACGCTCGACGATCAGTCGTCCTGTCCTCGCACGTCACCGCATCGACTCAGGCCCTGCGAGGTCCAGGCGATCGGGGCCATGGTCAGCTCGCCCGAGTACCGTCACCTGGTCGGCGTCACGCTGGTCAGAGCAGCGGTCGCCGAGTGGCGGCGACAGCGGCGTGAGGTCTTTGTGCCGCTGACGTATCGGCCCGGCGACCTCGCCGCGGTGGACTTCTTTGAGGTGTGGGTCGACCTGGCGGGACGGCGCCGCAAGGCGTGGCTCTTCCTGATGCGACTGATGTACTCGGGCCGCGACTTCGCGTGGATTTACGAGCGGCAGGACCAAGTCAGCTTTCTCGATGGCCACTCCCCTAAGCGCTGGTGTCCATTTCACATCCATGACGACCTCCTGGCTGTTGGTTTGTGCGTGAAGCAACCGGCTGGCCAGCTTGCTCGCCAGAAAGTCGACGAAAAGTTCAAGGGAGTTTCACCAGAAGGCGCACGGAGTTGGGATTTTCTCGCGGCAGGTGGGATGTTTCCGTGAGGGGCGAAATGCACCCCACAGCTTCGCCACACGCGTCGCGGCGGCCTGTTCTCCTATAGAATGCGCGTCTTCACCGTGTCTGATGAGCCTATCCACGTCGTGTTGCTCGGCGGCGGCCACAGTCATCTTGCCGTGCTCAAACACTTCGGCATGACCCCACCGCCTGGTGTGCGCCTGACGCTCGTCTCGAGGAGCGTCGTGACCCCGTACTCAGGAATGCTGCCAGGAATGATTGCGGGGCATTACTTGCCGGAGGATGCGCACGTCGATCTTACCGCGCTGGCGCGATTCGGCCGCGCACGCACGGTGTTCGACGAAGCCGTGGGACTGGACCTCGAGGGGCGGCGAGTGCTTCTGCGGGACTTGCCGGCCGTCCCGTTCGACCTGCTGTCGATCGATATCGGCTCAGCGGCGAGCGTATCGGTTCCAGGGGCACTGGAACACGCAGTCGCGGTCAAGCCGATTGATCGTCTCGTCAGACGATGGTCGCTGTTATGCGACCGCATCCGCAGGGCGCCCGAACGATTGGTTCTGGCCGTAGTGGGAGGCGGGGCCGCGGGAGTAGAAATCGTCCTGGCCGCACAGGCGCGTCTGCGCGCGTTCCTCGCGCGCGACGCCGGCTACACGAACCGTATCGAGTGTCACCTCTTCACGGATCGCGATGATGTTCTTCCGTTCCACAACGCGCGAGTACGTCGGATCTTTCGCCGGATTCTCAGGGAGCGCGGCGTCATCGTGCATCTGAGCCATGCCGTGACAGCAGTCGCAGACGGCCGGCTGCAGACAGCGGACGGGAGGTGGCACGAGGCGAACGAAGTGGTGTGGTGCACCGAGGCTGCGGCGGTGCCCTGGGTGGCGCAGTCAGGGCTGGCCGTCGATCGCGCCGGGTTCATGCAGGTGTCGAGTTCCTTGCAGTCGATTTCCCACGACTGCGTGTTCGGAGCCGGTGACGCGGCGTCGATGGTGAACCATCCACGTGAGCGATCGGCGGCCTTGGCTGTCCAACAAGGGCCATGGCTGGCCGCCAATCTGGTTCGGGCGGTGCGGAGAGAGACGCTTCAGATGTACAAGCCGCGGCGGCGGAGCCTGTCGATGATCTCGACCGGCAACCGCTACGCTGTGGCGTCGTACGGGCCATTCGCGGTCGAAGGGTCTTGGGTCTGGGGCTGGAAAGAGCGGAACGACCGCCGCTTTATCCGGAGCTACGCAGTGTTGCCGCAGGACACGGGCGGCGCTCATTGATTGCTTCTGAGCGTTTCTGCACGGAGAGAATCGAGCTCTGAAGTCAGGCCCGGTGGAAGGCGCCTGGTTTCGACGATAGCGAGCGGCGACGCCTCGGTGAACTGGGCCACCGATTGGGTGTGCCTCGCCAATATTCCGATCGTCCGCGATTCACCCACGCAGAGGCTCCCACCGCATATTAAGCGCACACCGCCACCGTCGGATGACGCTCGTACCGATCGCGATTGGCGACGTTCAACGGTCTTACCCTCGTCACGGTTGCCGCTTGCCTGGTCGGGCGGAACTGATCGACCTTCACGCGTTTAGTACCTCGCGCCGCCGTGCGTCCATTGCAGAGAATCCGATCCGGCGGAGCCCGGCCGGCACGCTTCGCCATAACCGCGGGGTCGCGAAGGTGATCCCGAGTGCCAGGTAAGCCAAGACGTGGGGTCGGACGGAGACACGTCCATCTAATAGCGCGCATTGGCTCGACGCATGCGGCCGATCGGACGAAAGTGGGCGACACGTACTGGGAGACGCGTCGGCGAGGTCATCACCCGACACGTCCGGTGACAGCATTTGGGTGTTGCATTCGAACTGGCCAAGGTGATTCGCAACAAATGTGCGCCAGGTCTGTGACGGTCTGTTCGGCCGTTCTCGCATGTAACGCGACACTGTGCGCTCTGAGACGAGGAGTCCGAGCTTGAGCAGTTCGCCGTGAATTCGCGGTGCGCCCCAAAGCGGATTCTCACCGGCCAGGCGCTCAATGAGATCGCGACACGACGAATCAATGCGTGGTCGTCCAGGACGTCGCGAGCGGCGCCACCAGCGGCGAACGAACCCAGCTCGGTGCCATCTGTCGACGGTGGCCGGCTGAACGACCACCAGCGCCGCGCCACCCTGGCCACACCCGTCGCAAGATTAGCCACACAGCAGACGGTCAGATGGTTGGAAGCGTTGATTCGAACGTGCCCGAACGGCCAATTGGTGTCGCACCGCAAGTATTTCGAGCAGGAGGTCTCGACGCGTCGACAATGCAAATCGGATGGCAGCGAGGGTCTGAATGACGTGCTGCACCGCGCCCAGCACGGCCGCCTATTATGCCAGTCATTAGTTTTGCCCGGACGCAATATCGGCGATGGACAGGCACGCAACGAGTTGCGGTGGAACTCGTGCCGAGCTCACGGTCCGGATCGAATATTTTCGGACTACACGTAGGAAGTCATTGGTAGGCACAACAGGATCGGTTCGTGCGGGAACCGCGATAGGACGTGCGCAATCCGCGCGCACGGGTAGCACAAGTTCTGATGTGGCAGACCCGATGATGCGGAGTTGTGCGGCCAGAACTCATCAGTTCGGTTAGGTCCGTTAAGCCGTCGACTCTCGCCACTATAATTCTCGCCTCACTTCAACGTGGGACTTCCGAACGGTTCGCTCGTTGGGTGTGCGTCGCCAATATTGCGTCCGGGCAAAACTATTGACGTTGGTATAGTCGGTGGCCGTGCTAGGCCGATGCAGCACATCATTCGGATCCTCGCCGCGAGCCGATTCGCGTGGTCGACGCGTCGAGACCTCCTGCTCGAGATCCTTGCCCTTCGTCACCAATTGGCCGTCCGCGCACGTCCGAATCGGCGCTTGCGACTGTCTGACCGTCTGCTGTGGCTGACCTTGCGACGAGTGTGGCCGCGGTGGCGCGACGCGCTGGTGCTGGTTCAACCGGCCACCGTCGATCGGTGGCACCGCGCTCGGTTCGCTTGCCGTTGGTGGCGCCGTTCGCGACGTCCTGGAACGATCGCGCATCGATTCGACGTGTCGCGATCTGATTGGGCGCCTGGCTGAGGAAAATCGGCTTTGGGGCGCGCCGCGAATTCACGGCGAACTGCTCAAGCTCGGAGTCGTCGTTTCAGAACGCACAGTGTCGCGTTACCTGCGAGACCGGCCGAAGAGACCGTCACAGACTTGGCGCACATTCATCGCGAATCAGCTCGGCCAGTTCGAATGCGATACCCAAGTGCTCTCACCGTATGTGTCTTGCGATGACCTCGTCGATGCGTCGCTTGGTGTGTGTCGGCCAATTTCGTCGGACCGGCTGCCTTGGGCCAGGCAATGCGCGTTAGATGGGCGTGCCTCGGCGCGACGCCCGTGTCTTGGCTTAATTTCCACTCAGGATGTCCTTCGTGAGCGCACAGGCGTGCGAAGGAGCATCGGCCGTGCCCCGCCCGAGCCGCGGCGGGCTCGACCCGAGGCTGTTCGAACGGGGCAAACGGCAACCGGTGTCACCGGGACGACTTGTTAGCTTTCCGCGCGAAGCCCGTTTTGAATCAAGTAGAACTCTAGTTTCTGTTTGATTCAGTCACTGCTGTCGCTTAAGCTTTGTGGCCCTCGACAGTTTTCCTCGGCCACTCTTTGTGGAGGCGCCACCATGGCCGCCATGCGTCACCGTCGCACTCGCGACTCGCGCTCACACAGCATCACGTATCGCCTTGGTCTCGCCCTGCTCTTCGCGGGCTGCGTCAGCGCGGCCGGGGTCACCGCTCAGGGTCAGGCGCCGCCGCAACTAGTCGTCAGTCGCAACTCCAACATGCTCGGTGGTGAGCAGATCCTCCGATTGGATCCGTTCGAAGTCCGAGGCGACGTGCTGGGCCGCGCCGATAACGAGCCTTCATGCACGATCTCGACGCGCAACCCTGAACACGTCATTTGCGGTGCGAACACGTATCGCATGGTGGACGTTCCCGGCGTGAGCGCGACGTCCGAGACACGAGATGCGTGGCAAGGGGTTTATCAGTCAGCGAATGGTGGCGATACCTGGGAGAGCACTCTGCACCCGGGTTTCTTCCTCGAACGGACACTTCATCCATTCAAGCTCTTGGGATTCCGCGCCGCTGCCGACCCGACGTTGCGATCGGGAGTGGCCGGCGTCGCGTTTTATAGCGGCATTTCATTCAAGTCAGACAAGTCGCTCGGCTCGTTGTTCGTATCCACATTCGCCGACTTGAACAACCGTGAGAACGATCCGATGCCCTTCAAGTTCGTGCGAACCGTCATCGTCGATCTGAAGGCCTCGCCGAAGTTCATCGACAAGCCATGGATGTATGTGGAGGCAGCGCCTCCCGGCCAGATGTGCACGATGGTCGTTCGCACCGATGACGATGGCGGCACGCCTGTGTGGGCATCGACGTGGTGGGGAAAGCTCGTGAGTCGCTGGTTGACGAAGCACTGGCCGGGGTGGCGACCGCGAGACTTCGTCGTGCAGCAGGTTCCCGCCAGCATCGTTCACGTCATGTACTCGGTCTTCCAGGATCTGGATGAGACGAAGGCCGATGTCATGTACACGCGTTCGACCAATTGTGGTCTGACCTTCAGCACACCCAGGAGACTCAACACGATTCAGGAGCCCTTCAATGGGGCGGCGATTGCCAAACCGCTCGTGGCGGGCTCGCAACGCGTCTTCGGCGCCTGGCGGAAGGTGTCACCGACGCCAGCGACATCCCCGCACACGATTGTCGGCGTGGTGTCGAACAACAACGGGAACAGCTGGTCTGCTCCCGTCCTGATCGCCAACATCTGTCCCTACGAGCAGAGGACGACCCCCAATTCGTTTCGGACAACCGCGTTTCCGACGATGACCGCCGATGCCAACGGGCGCGCCTATGTCGGCTGGGCGGATCGTGGTCGTCTGGCGGACGGCTCCTGTGACCCAACGGGTGCCGCTCGCATCATGGTGTCGACCTCCACGGACGGCATAACCTGGTCGGCGCCACAGGTGGCGGTGCCGTCGCAGACCGACGAGCACCAGATCATGCCCGCGCTCGCCTTCACGGCGGGAAAGCTGTTCCTGGCCTGGGTAGATTTCACCGAGGACGTTTCCGGTGTGTTCAAACAGTTCGTCGACGAGGCCAATCTTTTTCTGAACGGAGTTCCTGTCAATCCCCCGGCGCGTCGTCACACCGCAGACGTGCGAGTCGCCGTGGCCGACCCTGGCATAGTCAACGGCTTCGGCGACGAGTCGGCTCGGGTGTCGCGCTATTTCATGGGTCGGACGCCCTCGATCTCACCGTCGGTACCGGGCTCACCGATCCAACTTCAATGGAACGCCTGGAATCGGCGCTGGGCACGGAGAGGCAACGTGCCATTCGCCGGCGACTACATCGACATCGCGACGCTGCCGTATTTGCCGCCGGACCCGACGGCCAATCCTCCTCGCGCGTTCTGGACACCCAACAACGGCCAGGTCCCGGTCACTCCCACCGTGGTGATCGCCTGGACCGACAACCGGGACATGCGCGATCTTGCCCCGTCGGAGCTCAACGCCGACGGCTCGGTTCCGTTCACAGTTCCGGCCAACAAGCCAGGAGTGCTGGAACTCCCGCCAGGCAACAGCATCGTCGATCCGAGTCAGACGCGACAGGTCTGCGTGCCCGGAAGCGTTTTCAAGACCGGCACGACGAATCAGAACATCTACGCAGCACGCGCGATGGTCGGATTCGCCGCCAGCTCACCGAGTGGAAACAAAACGCTGGGACTGGTGAACCGCAGTTTCGTCGTATACGTAAGAAACGACAGCGATCTGACGAAGACCTTCCGACTGCAGATTCCGGTTCAACCGCCAGGCGGCACCGCATCCTTCGATCAATTCAATCCCGGTCAGACAGTGGTCGAGCCCATCATCGTGACGCCGTTGTCGAGCATCGCCCGCACGGTGTTCGTCGATAAAGATGCGACGACGACACCGCTCGACGCGAGGGCGACAGTCCGCGTCGATGTGACCGAGATCGTCGGGGGAGTGTCAGCAGGCACAGACACGATCTATCTCAACGCGGATCGCTCGGGTCCCGAAATCGACAGCCCGGAAATTGATAGCCGCGAGATCTACACACCCGAAATCGACAGCCCGGAAATCGACAGCCTCGGCGTCCTCGGTCCCGAAATCGACAGCCCAGAAATCGACAGTCCCGAAATCGACAGCGAGACGCTCAAGAGCCTCGGACTGCAGGCGCCGGAGATCGACAGCCCCGAGATCGACAGCCCGGAGATCGATAGCCCCGAGATCGACAGTCCCGAGATTGATAGCCCGGAGATCGACAGCGCGCCGATCACGGACGTCAAGTTCAAAGTCACGAACGATGGCAACACGACTGCGCAATACAACGCCAAGACACTCGTGAGAGGCGTTGCCGCGGGAGCCTGGAATTACCAGATCATCGTGCGGCGAAAGTACGACGTGCGTGGCGTCAGTCCCAACTGCGAGCCGGCGACCGTACCGCTGAGCAAGGTGCTCGTAAACGGGCTCAACATCAATCCGCAGGCACCCGAGATCGACAGCCCCGAGATCGATAGCAGTGCGCCAGGCGCAGCGAGCTTCTTCCTGGCCCCCGGCGAGACGGGCGAGGTTGTCGTCCGCGCTCGTAAGGTTGTCAGCACTGTTCCCGACCTGACTGTCGATACCATCGGCATTGCAACGCAACAAGAGGCTGTGAACACTGACGACGCCGCGGCAGGCATCACGGAGCCTCCCGTATTCACGTCGTTCCTGTCCGTCGCGTCAATCACGCTTCCGGCGGGGATTACCAGCACGCCCTACAACCAGCAGCTGGTGGGCAGCGGCGGCCTGCCTCCTTATGCGTGGAGTCTTGCGTCGGGAACTACGCTGCCGCCGGGCCTGACGCTCAGCGCGAGCGGGTTGATCTTTGGCACACCCACAGCGGCAGGCACCTATCCGTTTACGGTGCAGGTCCAGGATGCATCGGCGCCGCAGGCAGTTGCCACACGGGCGCTCAGCATCACGATCACGACAGCGGGCGTGGCGAGTCTTGCCGTGGTCTCACAGCCCTCGAATACGGTGTTTGGCGAAGCCATCTCGCCCGACGTATCGGTGCGGGCGGTTACTGGTGCCGGTTCTCCCGCGGCCGGCGTCACAGTGACGATCGCGATCGGAGCCAATCCGGGAGGCGGCACACTGTCCGGCACGTTGAGCGCGGTCACTGGATCGACGGGAGTCGCCACGTTCGACACTCTGAGCATCAATCAACTCGGCGTCGGCTACACGCTCGTTGCATCGGCCGCCGGCTTTTCGACAGCCACGTCCGTGCCATTCGCCATCGCGTCGTCGGTGAGCAGCGGTGTCACGGTCTTCAACGACAAGATCGCTTTCCTCGCGGCGACCGGAGCGACCAATGCCACAGGGCCACTGCCCAGTCTTGGCGCGGTGAATAGTGGCGCGACTGTCGGGACTGTGACATTCAACCCCGCGCCGGGAGCGCAGAACCTGAACATCGGAGGCTCGGTCGATTGGTATCCGCCCTTGCTGGGCAATGAGATCTCGTTCGACTTCGAGAATCTCGACGTCTCGTTTGCGACCCCGGTCACGGCAATGGGATTCACATTCGTCGAGCCGAACGCGACCATGCCACCATGGGGTGCGACCCCCGTCGACTCGACCTTCCTGGTCACGCTCTTCAACGGCACTGCCGAAGTGGGCAGCTTCTTGTTCAACGCTCCGGACGATCAGATCGCGTTCGTCGGCGTTTCCAGTGGAACGCCATTCACACGCGCCCGGATCATCGATACCACCGGTAATCACGACGACGAGTACTTCGGCGAGTTCTACACGTCGTTCGGAGTGGGAGCGGCGTATGTCGTCACGAACACGGCCGATAGCGGCGCAGGCTCGTTGCGACAGGCCATCCTGAACGCCAACGCGACACCAAGCGCCGACAGCGTTATCTTCAATATCCCTGGCGCAGGCCCGCACACCATCAGCCTCGCGAGCGCACTGCCGGATCTCACGGCCGCCAGCGGCGCGATCTACATCGACGGCAGCACGCAGCCGGGATACAACGGTATCCCGCTCGTCGAGATCGACGGGGCCCCCGCTGAAGCGGATACAGGACTGAACGTTCTTGCCGCGCAGAGCGCTATTCGCGGACTGATGGTCAACGGCTTCGGCCAGGACGGTATCATCCTCAGCAGCGACCTCAACATCGTCATCGGCAACTGGATCGGTGTCGCACCGAGTGGAGTGACGGCGAAGCCGAACGGCGTCGGCATAAGAGTGCTCTCGAGCCGGGGCAACGGGATCGGCGGTGCGCAATCCGTACTTGCCCGTAACGTCATTTCAGGGAATAGCAGTAACGGCGTCGCGATCAGTGGTACGGGGGCGATGCTCAACGCCGTCGAGGGAAACTACATCGGCACGAATGCGCTTGGGAACGCTGCGCTCCCCAATCTCGGTAACGGCGTGCACGTCGTCGACTCTTCCGGTAACGGCATCGGCGGCTTGACCAGCGCATCGGGAAACCTGATCTCGGGCAACGGTGGCGAGGGCATCAGGATCGATGGCGCTGCTTCATTTAGCAACATCGTTCGAAGCAACGTGATCGGGACCAATGCCACGCAGACCGGTTCAATTGGGAACTCGGCCAGCGGCGTCTACATCCGGCGCGCACCCAGCAACTCGGTGATCGGGAACACGATCAGCGGGAACCTCGGGTTCGCCGGCGTCGCGATCTGCGGAAACCTGGGTGGGTTCTGTGGCGGGTTCGACGTTGGCACGCAGACTAGTAACGGCGACGGCAACGCCGTACACAGCAACTCCGTCAGCGGCAACGTGCAGCGCGGCGTCAGCCTGGATGGTGTCGCGAACACAGCGGTGGGGACGGCCGGCGCAAACAACATCACGGGCAACGGCCTCAACGGCGTCGTGATCTTTGGCGTAGGCGCGACGGGGAACCAAATCGCGTTCAACGCCATCAACAGCAACACCGGCAATGGTGTGCTCATCTCCGGCGCGGGGAACGTCGGGAATCGAGTGCAGAGCAACAGTTTCATCAACAACACCGCTCTCGCGATCGATTTGGGCGGCGATGGTGTCACCCCGAATGACACGCTGGATGCCGATACGGGCCCGAACAATCTCCAGAACTCCCCGGTCATCCCGGCGGCAAGCTCGATAGCGGTCGATGTCACGCTGCACAGCACGCCGACCACGACGTTCTTGATCCAGCTCTACGAATCGATCACGGCCTGCAGTGCATCGGGCCAGGGCAATACGCTCGTGGCCGCGTTCAACGTGGTCACGAACGCCAGCGGCAACGCACAGTTCACGCAGGGTGGATTGGCGCTCCCGATCGGAAACTACACAACGGCCACGGCGACCGATCCGTCAGGGAACACATCGGAGTTCTCGCCCTGCACGCTGGTGCTCCCGCCAGTTGATTAGGAGAGGAGGGGATTTCACCGCGCAGGCGAAAGCCTGCGCGCTACGGCGATTCGAAATTCGGTCTAGTACTGACGCCCCTCGTGCCGCTCGCAAGGTTCGCTTGCGCAGCATGTTTCCGCCCGGTATCGGGGGCGCACAGTGACACAGTAGTGCTAGAAGCGGGTGATCAGCGCGACACGAACGGCTCGCGGATATCCTGGCGAGATGTTTGTGTTGCCGTCCGCGTTCAGGTAGTACGTCTGGTCCGTCAAGTTTTCGATGTTGAGCTGCAGCCGCGCCTGGTTGTCTACCACGAAATACGCAGCCGCATCGACCCGCACGTATCCAGGGAGCACGACCGTGTTGTCAATCGCCGCAAACATGTCGGAGCGTTGAATCACACCGAGTCCCGTTGACAGCCGACTATGCATGTGCACGGTGTTCCACAACGAGAAGGTATGATGCGGCACTTGGCCGACCGTGGCTCCCTCACGCGCGGATACGGTGGTACCGCACACGTACGCGTCCTGGTAGGCATACCCGCCCGCCATCGTCCATCGTGGCACGAGCGTCCCCGTCACGCCGAGCTCGAATCCGTTGGTTCGCTGCGCCCCCGTCTGGATGATCCGCGTTGGATCGTTGGGATCGGTAGAACGGGTGTTGGTGCGATCGAGCCGGTACAGAGCGGCCGTCGATAGCCCCTTCGCCGTATCCCATTTTGCGCTGTGCTGGCGGGAGGCCAGGGCCGCATAACGGGCCTTTCGTCAACCTCGCGCGCCGAAAACCCCGTTAATCGTTCTTATCGTCCGTCAATCTTCGGTGACACTGCGCAGACCTTGAGCGCGCCCCGCCGATCCTGCGGCCGCGTGAGGTAGCGGGCGATCAGGCCAAGGCCGCGACTGTCGATGAACTCGACCCCGCCGAGATGCAGGAGGACGTGGGCCTCCAGAAGAAGGCGGTCCAGATACACTTGGAGTGCCCTGGACTCTTCACCGGCCACGATGCGGCCGGCGCAGGTGACGACCGTCACATCGCCGACGCACCGACTATGCATCGTGAGCGACACAATGCCCCTCGGATACCGCCAGACCGGTCTGATTAGCCTCAGGAACACCTCGATCGCTCGCGGCCGGGGCCCCACGGCCCTCTGCGGCAGCAGCTTGCCCGATGAGCCCTCGAAGCGAGCCAGTCGGGGGATAATGCCCTTCACTGCGCCAGTATGCCGCTTCCCACTGGTAGCTCAACCCCGCCGATCTGTCTTTCGTGTGGTGCACAGATTCCGCACGGATGCGAGGTGTGTGCGGCCTGCAGCACGGAAATCAACCGTGTGACATCTGGGAGTCCTGCGGTGGACTCCCTGTCGGCGACCGCTGTGGTCACGGCGATCGGAAGTGCCTCGCAACGTCCCACAGCGGTGGATTCGTCACTCGCGACGCTGTGGAAAAAGTTCGGTCCCCGATATCAGATCACGAAGCTGCTTGGCGTCGGCGGAATGGGCGCGGTGTACAAAGCCTGGGACAACGAGCTCGGCGAGCATGTTGCGCTGAAGGTCATACGGCCTGATCTCGCGGGCATGGGAAGCGAGCCGGAGCGGTTGTTCAAGCGCGAGCTCCAGCTGGCGCGGCAGGTGACCCACAAGAACGTCATCCGCATCCACGATCTGGGAGAGGTCAGCGGGACCAAGTACATCTCGATGCCATTCGTCGAGGGAGCGGACCTCGCGTCGATCCTGCGCGAGCGGGGAACGCTGCCGCCGGGCGAGGCCATCCACTTCGCGAAACAGATCGCGGCGGGGCTCAGCGCCGCGCACGAGGTCGGCGTCGTCCATCGCGACCTCAAGCCGGCCAACATCCTGATCAGTGGCGATCTCGCGATCATCACCGACTTTGGCGTGGCGTACTCGCTAGCCGGCAGTCCTCCGGAAGCGGGGATCGTAGGCACGTGGCGCTACATGGCACCAGAACAGGCGCAAGGGCTGCCGGTTGACCATCGCGCGGACGTGTACGCGTTCGGCTTGATCTTTCACGAAATGCTGCGTGGCGCCCCGTTCAATGCGGACAACACCACGGAGATTCTGGCGGGGCGGCGCGAAGATGGCCTGGACGACTTCGAGCCGCGGCCGGAATGGCCGACTGGACTCAACCGCGTGCTGTCACGGTGCCTCGCAGTCAACCCGATGAAACGATACGGGTCGGCCGCGATGCTGGTCGACGACCTTGGCACGCTGGACGAACAGGGATCCATCGTCGCTCGTCCCACGTATCTGCACGTGCCTTCGTCGTGGCCGCTCATCGGCGGGCGCATGATCGCGAGAGGGACAGCGGCGGCGACGATCGCGCTGCTGATTGCGGTCCCTGTCGTGGGCGGTGCCGCGTACCTGACCAGCGCACGGCTGACGCGCAATGCACTGGTTCAGCCGGACCCGAAGTCAGTGCTCATCGCCGACTTCGACAATCAGACCGGCGATGCCGTGTTCAACCAGCTGGTCGAATCGGCGTTGACTGTCTCCCTGGAAGGGGCATCCTTCATCGATGCCTACCAGCGAAGCGAAGCGCAGAGGATCATCGAACAAATCTCGAACGGGTCACGCCTGGATGTTCCGAGCGCGCGCACGGTGGCGCAGCGAGAGGGCATCGACATCGTGGTGGGCGGCGCGATCAAGTCCGAAAGGTCGCAGTTCAGGATCGATGTCGAGGTCATCGACCCGGTTCCAGGCACGGTCCTGGCGACTCGCTCCGTGAGGGCAGGCGATCGCGATGGCGTGCTGGGAGCGATTGGACAAGTCGGCGCCGAAATCCGGGCGGCGCTTGGCGACATCAAGTCCCAGAGCGCGATTGCCAATAGCCGCGAGACGTTTACTGCCGCGTCCCTCGAGGCGGCGAGCGCCTACATGCAGGGACAGGAGCTGTTGAACGCGAGCCGCTACAAGGAGTCGATCCCGCTGTTCGAAAAGGCCGTTGCGCTCGATCCGCAATTCGGACGGGCGTATGCGAGCCTGGCTGTGTCCACCTTCTATATCGGGGATCGGGAGAAATCGAATGCGTTGTACAAGACGGCGTTCGGCCTGACCGAACGCATGTCCGAACGCGAACGCCTTCGGACGTTCGGGACCTACTATCTGACGGTCGGGCAGGCGTATACGGAAGCGATCGGGAACTACACCAAACTGGTCGAAGCGTATCCGGCGGATCGAGTCGGGTTCAACAATCTGGCTGTGGCCTACTCGTATACGCTCAATTATCCGAAGGCGCTCGAAGCGGGTCGTCGTGCGCTCGCCCTCTATCCGGCATCGCTCAAGTACCGGAGCAACGTCGCCTGGTACGCGCTGTACAGCAGCGATTTTGCCGCCGCCGCCGAGGAAGCGAAAAAAGTCATCGAGGCGGACGCCAACTACTTCCAGGCGTACACGCCGTTGGCGTTGTCGGCGATTGTCACCGGGTCAGAGCCCGCCCGTGCGATCTACGACCGCATGGCAACGACCGATTCGCGCGGGTCGTCTCGCGCGGCAATCGGCCTTGCGGATCTCGCGATGTACGACGGGCGCTACGCAGATGCGATTTCCACGCTTCCCATGGCGATCGCCGAGGACAGGGCGACCGGTAACGGCGCCGGGGCGGCGGCGAAGTACATCGCGCTGGCGGAAGCGTACCTCGCGCAGGGTGCGAGGGACCGTGCGATCGTTACGACACAACAGGCGCTCATGGCCAGCACGGGCGAAACCGTGCGGCTGGCGGCGGCACGGATCCTCGTCGGCGCACGTCGCGACGGTCAGGCTCTGGGGATCGCAAAGGAGTTGAGGCAGCAGACACGAGGGTACAGTCGCGCGTACGCCGACATTATCGAGGCCGACGTTGCACTTGCACGCGGCAAACCGGCTGACGCCATCGAATTGCTGCGTGCCGCGCAGAAAGCGTCCGATCTCTGGTTGGTGCACTTTCTGCTCGGCCGGGCTTATGTGGAGACCGGTGGATTTCCGGAAGCGATTGCCGAGTTCGATGCGTGCGTACGCCGACGCGGTGAGGCGGCGGCGATCTTCATCGACGACATTCCATCGGTACGCTACCTCGCGACCGTCCCCTACTGGCACGGCCGCGCGCAGGAAGGCCTCGGGCTGTCAGAGCAGGCCACGGCCAACTACAAGCAGTTCCTGTCCATTCGAGACGCAGCGAAAAACGACTCACTTGTGAAGGATGCGCGCGGGCGCATCGCGAAGCTGGGTCCGTAGTAGCCGCGAGTCGTAGAAAAAGGCCCGACAAACCCGCGGCATGGCGTGAGGCGGTGCGCGGGTGCGAGGTCCGGGGCAACGCCGAACGCCCGTAGTGTCCCAGCTTGAATCGGCGCGGTGACATAGACGTCAGCGGTGTTTCCGTTTCAGTTGATGGTGGCGATGCTGTGCGGCTGGCTGCAGCGTGAGCAGCAGGATGTGATCGCATTCCTTCGGGAAGAGAATCGAGTGCTGAAGGCGCGGCTGGAGGGGAAGCGCCTGCGTCTCAATGACTCGGAGCGGCAACGTCTCGCCGAGCTCGGCCATCGCTTGGGCCGCCGATTGCTGGGCGACATCGCCACGATTGTGACGCCGGACACGATCCTGCGCTGGCACCGCGAACTCGTCGCGCGCAAGTGGACGTACGGCGGCGGACGCGGCCGGCCTCAAGGGC
>Ga0070675_100000957_pt1 | contig 20607 bp, 16 predicted proteins | sample KBSM43metaG_FD_65343 | JGI IMG/M metagenome (GOLD analysis project Ga0070675, IMG submission 65343) | Miscanthus rhizosphere microbial communities from Kellogg Biological Station, Michigan, USA - KBS M4-3 metaG | ecosystem: Host-associated > Plants > Roots > Rhizosphere > Soil ... | reverse complement strand
GCGGCTTACGAAGCGTTTCGCCACACTCTCGAAGATTCGATCGACCGAGCCGCAAAGGCGAATCCGAATCCCGGCGCGACTCCGCTTCACCGCATGAATCGCGCCGAGTATACAAACGCGATTCGTGATCTGCTGGCCATTGAAGTGGATCCGGCAACGATTCTTCCGCCGGACGATTCTCTTGAAGGTCTGGACAACCTGGCGGACGTTCTCGGCACGTCTCCCGCTCTTATCGAGCGATACATTGGAGCAGCTGCCAAGATTAGTCGCCTGGCCGTCGGCAACACGGACATCCAACCGCTTTCGATCACTTACAAGGTTCGCGGAGACGTCTCGCAGGACAAGCACATCGAAGGCCTGCCTCTCGGCACGCGGGGCGGCGTCGTCATCAAACACAACTTCCCCGTCGATGGCGAATATCTCTTCAAGTTCTCCCTGCTGAAAGTGAACTTCGGCCCGCAGTACGGACAGTCATCGAAGAACGAACAGCTCGAAATGAGCCTCAATGGCGTTCGTGTGCTTCTGCTGGATCTGCGTTCAGCCCCGTATTACTACATCCGGGGTGGAGCAGCCGGAGGTGCCGCGCCGGCGCTCGAGATTCGGCTTCCGGTGAAAGCCGGACCGCAGACCATCCACGTGGACTTCATTAAACGAACCTCGGCGGATGTCGACGATCTCGTGCAGCCGTTCGATGCCGTGACTGCAGATTTGCAGACGGGTGTTCAATACGGGTACACGACCGTCCCGCATCTTTCCGGCGTTGAGATTGTGGGCCCTTACAACATCGGTGGGCCCGGACAGACACCGAGCCGCGCGAAAGTCTTCATCTGCCGCCCCGCATCTCAGCGCGATGAGGCTGCTTGCGCAAAGCGAATTGTCTCCTCGATGGCGCGCCGAGCTTATCGCCGGCCTGTGTCGGACGATGATATTGCTCCGCTACTCGCGTTCTACGAAAAGGGGCGCGAATCCGCCGGATTCGAAACCGGCGTCGAGATGGCGCTCCGACGAATCCTCGCGGACCCGTTGTTCGTCTTTCGCTTCGAGCGCGATCCTGAAACTGTTCCTGCCGGCGGTAAGCATCGCGTCACCGATGTCGAACTGGCGTCAAGGCTGTCCTTCTTCCTGTGGAGCAGCATTCCCGATGAGGAACTCCTTGCCATAGCCGAGCAGAACAAGCTGCGAGATCCCGCAATCCTGCAGCAGCAGGTGCGACGGATGCTGAAAGATCCGAAGTCACAGGCTTTGATCTCGAACTTCTCGGGACAGTGGCTGTTCCTTCGCGAGCTTCGCAATCGTCAGCCGGATCTTCTTCTCTTCCCCGACTTCGATGACAACCTCCGCCAGGCCTTCCAGCGCGAAACCGAGATGCTGTTTGCCAGCATCGTTCGCGAAGACCGGAATGTTTTCAATCTGCTGAACGCGGACTACACCTTCGTTAACGAGCGGCTGGCCAGGCACTACGGGATTCCCAACATTTACGGAACGGATTTTCGTCGAGTGACTGTACCGAGCCTGGCGCGTAAGGGACTGTTTGGACAGGGCAGCTTCCTGCTGGTGACTTCCGTGGCAAACCGAACATCTCCGGTCACTCGTGGTGCGTGGATCCTCGAAAACCTGCTGGGTAGCCCGCCGCCGCTGCCTCCACCGAACGTTCCGCCCTTTCCCGAAGCCACAAATGGTCAGGGAATCAAGAAGGTGACAACGTCGGTGCGTGAACGCATGGAATCGCACCGGACCAATCAGCCTTGCAAGGGTTGCCATCAAATCATGGACCCGATCGGACTCGCGCTCGAGAACTTCGATGCGGTTGGCCGGTGGCGAACGGAAGACACCGGAGTAAGGATCGATACCGCAGGGCAACTTGTGGACGGAACCGCGCTCGACGGCGTGGAAAGCCTGCGAGCGGCGATGCTGCGTTATCCCGATGCTCTGCTGCAGACCATGACGGAGAAGCTCACGATGTATGCAACCGGCAGAGCCACGCATTACTACGATATGCCTGCAATTCGCTCGATTGCGCGCGAAGCTGCGGGAAAAGACTACCGATTTTCAGCGCTGGTCACGGCGATTGTGAGCAGCGAACCATTCCAGATGAGAGTAAAGAAGACCGAGGAGGCCCACTAATGTTCATCACGAAGAAGCACCTTTCCCGACGGACGTTCATCCGCGGCGCAGGCGTCACTCTGGCGCTGCCTTTTCTGGAATCCATGGTGCCGGCGCAGACGCCCTTGAAGAGCACAGCGGCCGTCCCGAAGACGCGCCTCGGATGTTTTTATGTCCCGCACGGCGCCACGATGTACAAGTGGACTCCTGCTACAGAAGGCAGGAACTTCGAGATGTCGGAGACTCTCACGCCTCTCGAAAAGTATCGGAAGCAGCTCACCGTCGTCAGCAACCTATGCCATAAGAGCGCGACAGGCGCCGACGCGGGCGCAGAACATGCACGATCAGCCGCATTGTTCCTGAGCGGCGCCTCTCCACAGAAGAACGCGGTGAAGGTCGGAGCGACTGTCGATCAGATTGCGGCGGCAGCGATCGGACAGGACACACCGCTTCCGTCGATCGAACTGGCAATCGAAGACGTCAGCCTCAGTTGCGGCGCCGGATACGGGTGCGCTTACTTCAACACGATCGCCTGGCGAACTCCGACAGTTCCACTTCCTATGGAGAACAGCCCGCAAGTTGTCTTTGAAAAACTGTTTGGCGACGGCGGAACGGCGGAGCAGCGATTGCAGCGCAAACGTGAGGACCGCAGCATCCTCGATTCGATCCGCCAGCAAACAGGAGATCTGATGCGTGGCCTTCCGGCTACCGATCGTACGCGCCTCGACGGGTATCTCGAAGACATTCGAGAGATCGAACGCCGCATCAAGACGGCGGAAGCGCAGGCAGGCACCAATCAGAATGTTCCCGATGCTCCCGTAGGCACGCCCGAAACATTTGATGTGCACATCAAGCTGATGTTCGACCTGCTCGCGATCGCGTACAAAAGCGAGATCACGCGCGTCGCCACGTTGATGTACGCGAAGGACCTGAGCCCCACCACGTTCCCGGAAAGCGGGAATCGCAGCGCATTTCACGGAGCGTCTCACCACGCGAACAACAAAGCGAACATGGACAATTTCGCGGTGATCAACAAGTACCACATCTCGATGCTCGCCTACTTCATCGACAAACTGGCGACAACGAACGACGGAGACGGCACGCTGCTGGATCATTCGATGATCTTGTATGGCAGCAGTATGAGCAACGGAAACCAGCATGATCATGATCCCCTGCCGATTGTCCTTCTCGGCGGCGCAGGCGGGGCGATCGAAGGCAACCGACACATCGTCACTCCACAACACACGCCCATGGCGAATCTTCTTCTCGGCATGCTGGATAAGCTTGGTGTGAAGAAGGAAAGCTTCGGCGACAGCACGGGCGTGCTGACGCTGTAGATCCTGAAAATCCCTCATCCGGCGCTTCGCGCCACCTTCTCCCGGCGGGAGAAGGTCAACGCGCAAGTCATTCCCTCTCCCACCGGGAGAGGGCGCCGCGAAGCGGCGGGTGAGGGATCCTGAATAGTCCGTCCTTCTCTGAATTTTTTTGAGAATGATTTCCGTTTTCTTCGCGCTTTTATTCGCGTGAATTGACCGGATGCGCCCTCTTCTTTTTGTTGTATTCTCCGCCGGATGAAATTTCTGCTGAGACTACTAGCCTGCATTTTTTTATTTCCATCATTTCTCTCTGCACAGACTCAGCCCACACCCTCGCAGCAAGCTTCAACGAAGGGCATGAAGCTCGACACAGGCGAGGAAATCTTCAAGGCCGCATGCATCGGATGCCACGGCCCTGACGGCACGGGCCAGCCACAGACAATTCTAGGATTCGAACCTCCGCCTGCATTTCCGGACTTCACCGACTGCAATGGAAGCACGCGCGAGAAGACTTCGGACTGGAGCGCCATCATTCACGACGGCGGACCCGCGCGCGGATTTTCCGACATCATGCCGTCCTGGAAGGAAGCGCTGACAACGGAGCAGATCAACAAGGTAGTCGGGTTCTTGCGCAGTCGATGTGAAGAGTCGGGATGGCCACTGGGCGAGTTGAATCTGCCGCGAACGCTCTTCACTGAGAAAGCATTCCCGGAAGACGAGTGGGTACTCACAACAACAGTGAACACCAACGGCCCCGGCGAAGTTTCCAGCGCACTCATCTACGAGAAACGCTTCGGCAGGAGGAATCAACTGGAATTCGCGGCTCCTTTTACTTTCCTCCAGAACGATGGTTGGGAGGGAGGCATCGGCGATCTGGTTATGGGATACAAGCGCGTTCTCCTCTCGATGGGCACAAGCACAATCCTGAGCGCGCAGGGAGAAGTCAGTATCCCGACAGGAAACAAGACGAAGGGCTTTGGGTCGGGCGTGACGACCTTCGAAACGTTTGCCGCCCTCGGGCAGAACCTTCCTCGATCGACTTTCCTTCAAATCCAGACGGGCTTCGAATTGCCGACCGACACGGAACAGATCTCTAATGCCTACTTCTTCCGGGCCGCCGCCGGAAAAATCCTCACACCAAACGGTCCTGCAGGCCGTGCCTGGACACCAATGGTGGAATTCCTCGCAGATCGCGAACTGGAGTCCGGAGCAACAACAGACTGGGACATCGTTCCTGAAGTACAAGTCACGCTGAGTAAGCGCCAGCACCTCCGGCTCAATGTGGGAGTTCGAACGCCCATGAACAACCGGCCCGGAAGGCCAACACAACTCGGCTTCTACCTGCTCTGGGATTTCTTTGACGGCGGATTGAGGGAGGGCTGGTGATGAAAAAGGGATTGCTGTTTCTTGCGCAACTCGTCGCTGTCACGCTCCTTGTCGTTCCTCAGTCGGGGTCCGTTATCCATGCATCAGATCATAAGGAGATGTTTCAAACATCCGACCGATGCTTTGCGTGCCACAACGGACTCGCGACTTCGGCCGGCGAAGACATCTCGATCGGGCTCTCGTGGCGACCCACCATGATGGCGAACTCCGCTCGTGATCCCTACTGGCAGGCAGGCGTTCGCCGTGAAACTCTCGATCATCCGGAGTCGAAAGCCGCGATCGAAAATGAGTGTGCGATCTGCCACATGCCGATGGCGCGTTATCAATCGATGCATGAGGGAAAGGAAGCGGAAGTTTTCGCGCGCCTTGTCTTCGGATCCGATGATCGAATGGACCAGCTTGCGCAGGACGGCGTGTCGTGCTCGATGTGTCATCAAATCACCCAGGACAAGCTCGGCACACGCGAGAGCTGGACCGGAGGATTCGTCGTTGATACCACAAAACCCAAGGGCGAGCGCGCCGAGTACGGGCCCTACAAGATAGAAGACGGACAGAACAGGATTATGCGGACGTCGTCCGGCGGCTATCGACCAACCGAAGGCGAGCATGTACGGAAATCCGAACTCTGTGCCACATGCCACACGCTCATCACCAAAGCATTGGGGCCCGGCGGACAGGTTATCGGACAACTCCCGGAACAAATGCCCTATCAGGAATGGTTCGCGAGCGAGTTTCGCGACAAGAAGAGCTGTCAGAATTGCCACATGCCCGTAGTGGAGGAAGAAACGCGCATTGCGGTGACTCTCGGGCTGCCGCGCGAAAACATGGGACGGCACGTTTTTGTCGGCGGAAACTTCTTCATGCTGAGGATGCTGAACCGATATAGAAACGAACTCGGCGTCCTGGCACTTCCCAGCGAATTCGAAGCCGCAGCGGACCGAACCATTCAGCACCTGAAAGCGGAGACCGCACGCGTCCGGATCGACCAGATCAATGTCGCGGGAGGACGACTCCAGGCGGACATCTCGGTCGAGAACCGAAGCGGACACAAGTTCCCGACCGCGTACCCCTCGCGTCGCGCCTGGCTTCATGTGACCGTGAGAGACCGGGACAATCGCGTGATCTTTGAATCCGGCGCACTGAATCCCAACGGTTCGATCCAGGGCAACGACAATGACGCAAACGCGAATCAGTTTGAATCGCACTACACAGAAATCACGACTCCTGAACAGGTGCAGATCTATGAGGACATCATGGTCGGCACGAATAACCTTCCCACTACGGGCCTGCTGACCGCGGTCCGTTTCATCAAAGACAACAGGCTGCTCCCTCGAGGTTTCGACAAACGCGCGGTGGAACAGGAGATTGCGCCCCAGGGCGAAGCTGTCAACGACGCAGACTTCATTGGAGGCGGAGACAAGACCCGTTACTCTATCGCTGTCGGCAACGCGCAAGGCCCCTTTCAGGTGGAAGCGGATCTCTGGTTCCAGCCCATTTCCTATCGCTGGGCGACAAACCTGAAGTCGTATGGTGCAAAGGAACCCGAACGATTCACGCGTTACTATGAGTCCATGGCGCAGGGATCTGGACTGATCGTGGATCGTGCCAGCGCGACGAGATAGATTGGCGTCCCAGCTTCGGAAACGACGGGTCGATCCATGAAAGAACATCGCATGCTCATAGACGGCGCGTGGGTTGAAGCCGCCGCCGGGGAATGGCTGGAATCGATCAATCCTTTCACAGCCCAGCCGTGGGCGAGGATTCCCCGCGGCCGAAGTGCCGACGTGAACCGTGCGGTAGCTGCAGCCAAAAAAGCCTTCTACGGGAAGGACTGGCGCGGACTGACGGCAAGCGCTCGCGGAGCACTCCTTCGAAGGCTTGCCGACCTGCTGGCGATTGAAGCGGAGCGACTCGCAGAAATCGAAAGCACCGACAATGGAAAGCTTCTCAGCGAAATGCGGGCGCAGCTCCACTACGCGCCAAAGTGGTTCCATTACTTCGCGGGGCTTGCGGACAAGATCGAAGGACGCGTCCTGCCCAGCGACAGGCCGGGATTTTTCAACTTCACACGCGAAGAACCTCTCGGCGTTGTCGCAGCGATCACGCCATGGAACTCGCCGCTACTCTTGGCCGCATGGAAACTTGCACCGGCGTTGACTGCGGGAAACACGGTAGTCCTCAAGCCTTCCGAGCATTCGTCCGTATCGGCTCTCGTCTTTGGTGAGCTTTTCGAAAAGGCGGGCTTTCCTCCGGGTGTCGTCAATATCGTTACGGGACTCGGCAGTGAAGCCGGCGAATCCCTGATCACGCATCCCGATGTCGCGAAGGTTGCATTCACCGGCGGCGATCGAACCGGGCAGGCCGTGTACGAGCAGGCGGCGCGGGGCATCAAGCGCGTCACGCTGGAACTCGGCGGGAAATCGGCAAATATCGTGTTCGACGATGCGGACCTGGATCAAGCGGTGAACGGCGTTGTCGCAGGCATCTTTGCAGCGACCGGACAGACGTGTATTGCCGGTTCGCGCGCGTTGATTCATCGCCCGATATACGACGCCTTTGTCGAGCGACTGGTCGCTCTGGCGAAGTCCGCCCGGATGGGCAACCCTCTGGATCTCGCGACGCAGGTGGGCCCGATCGCGACACGGCCGCAATACGAAAAGGTCCTCGAATACATGCAGGTGGCAAAGGGCGAAGGTGCAGTGTGCCTGCTTGGAGGCGGAGCGGCGCAACGTCCGGAATGCGGAACGGGATGGTTTGTCGAACCTACGATCTTTGGGGGCGTTCGTCCGGAGATGCGGATCGCGAACGAAGAAGTGTTTGGCCCGCTGCTTGCAATGATCCCCTTCGATGACGAAGACGAGGCTGTCCGAATCGCCAATTCGACGATCTATGGATTGGCGGCCGGTGTGTGGACCAGCAGTATTCGGCGCGCGCTGGTGATGTCGGAACGACTGGAAGCGGGGACCGTGTGGGTGAACTGCTATCGCGTGACGAGCTACATGACACCATTCGGAGGGTTCAAGAGATCGGGCTTTGGGCGCGAAGGCGGGATGGAAGCTATTCGTGAGTACCTGCAGACCAAGAGCGTGTGGATCGACATGGAAGGCAAGACGGCCAATCCGTTTGGGCTGAGGTAGCCGGCCGATGCGTCCATCTCTCCACGAAAGTCTTCCATAGCTAAAATTCGTTATCCTAATCCGGGCTTGTCTTCGGGGCAGCAGCAACCGACTCGTTGTCGTCTTTTTCGGCGGCCAGGTTTTTAGTGAAACTAGCGATCTGCCTGAAGGTTTTCGAAGTACGCGGAGCCGATTCGTCCAACGCACTCATCCAACCGCTATCGCGAATGAAAGACGACAGCCTTCCCAGCTGGATGCTAAGGTTCTCCTTCACCAGATTGTTCACTACCTCGCACACGATAAACCCGACAACAAGTGCACAAAACCACTCCAGAGAGCGGAATGTGTCGCCACTTACAACCGTCTTTTTGGCAGTGAGACCCCACAGGTTCGAAACCTTTCGCGTTTCAAAGAAGGTTGAGACGAAGCTCGCAGCAGATGTTCCGACAATGAAGCCAAGGAAGTTCCCCTTGAGCTGATTGTATGCGTACCTGGATAGATCCTTTGTGGTTGGCCAAGCCATAGTTTTCGATCCTCAATGCGCCGTGAGCGCTGCTCCACCCTTTCGGGGCGCTCACGCAGGTGGCAATCCTACATTGAGGACATCAATTGCAATTGCTGTCGTTGCCCCTGCCGGTGAGCACCGCGAGTCATTCCGGCGAATTGAAGCCACGCGCCTCCGTGTCATGCCCTTGCATGCTTGCAAGGGCGGATCTGGCGCTGATGCTGAGGTTCTTTGGAAGATTCAATAGAGAAAACCAGTCCACTGCAGTGGTCTTCTCAGGTTCGAGATTCTGCGGAACGCCGGAAACCACTCGCACTCGATAGATGGGCGATACCCAGTGCGCGTTCTCGTCCGGGACAATGTGATTGATCACACAAACGAGTGATTCGACTTCCACCGTGATTCCCAGTTCTTCGTGTAGTTCGCGAACGACCGCGTCTTCCAGAGGCTCCATAAACTCCACGCGGCCGCCGGGCAGGCTCCAGGTTCCCGCTTCAGGCGCCTTCTTCCGCAGCAAAAGAAGAACCTTGCCGTCCCGCAGGACCACACCACCGACACCGACCTTCGGATAAACAACGGACTCCATGGCGGACCTACCAATCGGTGGGGCGATAGTCCTTCAGGAATTTGCCCCACACATGTTCGCCTGTGTTGAATCCGGAAATAATGGGATCGGTGATGCGCGCGGCGCCGTCCACGATATCGAGAGGAGGATGAAATCGATGCTCCGCCTGCTTGCGGGCGGCAATCGCTTCCGGATCCTCATCCGTTACCCATCCTGTGTCCACCGCATTCATGTGAATTCCGTCGGACTGGTAATCCGCAGCGGAAGTGCGCGTCATCATGTTCAGGGCGGCTTTCGCCATGTTCGTGTGCGGATGCCGTGTGGTTTTGAACCTGCGATAGAACTGCCCTTCGACCGCAGATACATTCACGATGTGCTTGTCGCGCTCCGGAGTTTTCATCATTAGCGGCTTCAGGCGCGCGTTCAGTATGAAAGGTGCGATCGCATTGACCAGGTGAACTTCGAGAAGTTCGACCGAAGGAACTTCGGCCATCAGCAGTCGCCACGAATTGTGATCCCTCAGATCGACCTGCTGAAGGTCCTGGTCGAGACGACCTTCAGGAAACAGATCCTTCCGGGCGGCATCTTCCGCAGGGAGAAGCGGGACTTGTGAAGGATGCACGCCCGCTTCCGGAAGCAAGCGATAGCCCCGCAATCCTTCATACCCACCCACGAGCTTGCGAATACCGGCGGGCAATTCGCTGAGCGCTGCCGTTTCCATCGCCATCATATGTTGGTAAAAGGCCGGAGGACGCCGCACGGTCTGGCAGGCATTATTGATGATGAAATCCAGCCGATGCCGGGTAGCCAGGAGTTCGCGACAGAATCCTTCAACGCTCGGGGTATGGCGCAGGTCGAGACCGTAGATCTTTAGCCGGTCGCTCCACTCGGAAAAGTCCGGCTCCCGCGCATAGCGGGCAGCGGAGTCGCGCGGAAAACGTGTCGTGACGATCAGGGTTGCCCCCGACCGCAACAGTTTTATTCCTGCCTGATATCCAATCTTCACGCGTCCGCCGGTCAGCAGCGCCACGCGTCCCCGAAGATCGGCAAGCTCTCCACGCTTGAACCAATTCCATTCGGCGCATGGAGGGCAGAGCTGATCATAGAAATGATGGACCGCTGTGTAGTGCTCTTTGCAGACATAGCAATGCTGAGGTTCGACCGAATCGGAGGCCGGTGGATCTTCCACAGGCGGGAAGACATTCGGCGTCGTGAACACCTTATTTCGGCGAAGTCTTCGAATCCCGGTTTCCGAAAGAGCCGCTTCTTCTCGCTGGATCTTTGCGGCTTTGTCCTGTCGTCGATTCGCTTTCACGAGGCGCCGCCGCGCGACGCTGTCCGGCTGAAAGACGCTCCCCGCCGCCTGAATCAAGCGCTTCTGATACTCCACCGGCGCTTCGGCTAGAAGCTGCCGATTGTTGGCAATGGATTCAAGCAGTTCGACCGCCGCTCGCACGCGTTCTTCAAAACTCATAAGCGAGGATCACTTTACAGTGGGATGGTGCAGGAGACCATAGAACGGTTGTTGATTGGTTCTGGCTTGCGCACAGAATCGGAGGAGCGAACATCAAGAGATGAGCGGCGGGGGCGGTTGGTTCAAGAAAATCAATCTCTTGATCAACACCACCCCGGCGCTTGGCGCGATCGTTCCTATTTCGTTTTTGGCCAACCTTCGGGCGGAATCCATTTACCGCCTTTCGGTCCGACTTCATCCGGCCGGCCGGGAGGCAGCACCTTGTCCGTTCTAGCCGCGACGTAGTAATAGAGTTGCGTGATCTGTTTGTCGTCGAGAAGTTTGTCCCAGGCCTGCATTCCCTTTTCCGGAGACCCATTGCGAACCTTCCGCAGGAAATCCTTAAGAGGGAGTCTCGTCTTGGGATCGATCAACGTCGGCGCAAGCGATGTACCGACGGCATCCTGGCCATGACATCGGTAACAGTACACGTGCCACCACTTCCAGCCGTTATACACATCCTGATACATCTCGGAAGAAGACTGGCTCGATCCTGCAGCGGCCTGCGCGCTCTCGCTCCGCTCTGGTTGGCTGACGATCCATAGTCCTGCCGCCAGGACGAGGAATAACCCACATCGACGAATCACTTTGAGATAGCCTTTCCAAGCGCCCGATCGACGAGTGGCACACCGTAGTTCTTCAAGATTTTCTGAATCTCCATCTGCTTTCGGTCGAGCACTTTCTCCAATTCTTCCTTCAATGCAGTATCTCCGGGCCTGACGCCCATCGCCATGTCAAAGGCGAAAGGAAGATCCGTCTTCCCGGATGGAACGGCAACCATCTCCAACGGCACAACCTGACGTCCAGCAAAATACCCGGCAACCGGACCCCACACAATCGCCACACCCACCTTCCCGGCAGCAACTGCATCCACGATTCGACCTGGTGGATTCTCGGCGGAATAAAACGTATCAAAGCCGACGACGTTCTCCACGATCCCCCGCTTCGCCAGTTCATGAACAGGAGGTGGATTTGTGTAGTCGTCACCGAGTAAATGCACGCCAATCCTTATTCTTTTGAGGACTGGATCGTCGAGCGATTTGATTGGGGCCTGAATTCCTTTGCGGTAGACAAAGACGTATGTGGACCGATAGTAGGGCTTTGTCGTTTGGACGAGATCGTATCCAACGGGGACGCCGATCACGACATCGCAGCGCGCCTCCTTCAACGTCGCGTTCATCGTGTTCCGGATGAATCCCCGACGCTGGCCCCACCAGACATAGCGCAAAGATGCGCCAAACTCTTTCGCGAACATTTCCGCGATCTTGTTCTCAAAGCCCTCCAGCTTTTGGTTTGAGAACGGCATGTTTTCCGGGTCGGCGCACACACGAAACTGTTTCGTGTCCTCCTTCCTGCTGGTCTGAACAAAGCCGGCAGAGAAGGAGAACAGAGATAGAACGACGATGAAAGCACTCGCCCGGTGCGTCATTTACGGAAGCGCGAAGACGGTCAGGACACCGCCCTGCGTACTGAAGCTTCCCACGTCGCCAAAAGCTCCGACTGCACCGAGCGCGTCGGTGGGGAGCGCCTCAGCGCCGAGGTCGCCGGCCACTGCGATGCCCGACCACCCTCCGACACCCGAGAGCACCGCGACGTACTGTTTCCCGTCCGGCCCCGTATACGTCATCGGATTGCCGATGATTCCCGAAGGAGTCTTGAACTTCCACAACACTTCGCCCGTTTTGGCGTGCACCGCCTTCAGCCATCCTTCCATCGTGCCGTAGAACACCACGTCGCCGCCGGTCGCGAGCGCGCCGCCCCAGGCCGCCAATCCTTCCGGGATGCTCCATGCCTTCTTTCCGGTGGTGGGATCCCACGCGATGAACTCGCCTCGGTTTCCGCCGGGACCGGGGCGACTCAGGACGATCGCGCCAACATACGGCTGTCCCGCCTGGTAGGCAATTTTGACACCTTCGTAATCCATGCAGAGATTGTTTGCGGGAACGTAGAAGAGATTCGTTCTCGGAGAATACGCAACCGGCTGCTGGTTCTTGCCTCCCATGGCGGACGGACAGATGTCCTTCGTGTTCATTGCTGATGAAGTCCGCTTTTCGGGGTTTTCGATCGGCAAACCCGTTTTGAGATCGATTCCCTTCGCCCAGTTCACATTCACGAACGGCTCGGCCATCAGCAATTCGCCTGTAGCCCGGTCAAGTGTGTAAGAGAAGCCGTTGCGATCGAAGTTTACGAGAACCTTTCTCATCTGACCGTTCAAGGTGAGATCAATGAGGACGTTCTCATTAATGCCGTCGTAATCCCAGGCGTCGTGCGGAGTTTTCTGATAGGCCCACTTCGCGAGCCCGGTGTCGGGATCGCGTGCGAAGATCGTCATGGACCACTTGTTGTCTCCCGGTCGCTGGTCCGGATTCCAGGATCCCGGGTTTCCAGTCCCGTAGTAAAAGAGATTGAGCTCCGGATCGTAGCTGTACCAGCCCCACGTGGTGCCACCGCCACGCTTCCACTCATCCCCTTTCCAGCTCTTCTCATTATCTGTTCCGGTAAATCCGACTTCGGCTTCGGGCCCCGTGCTGTACATCCGCCAGACCTGTTTGCCGGTCTTCACATCGTTTGCTGTAACAAAACCACGAACGCCAAACTCGCCGCCGCTGATGCCAGAGATCACTTTGTCTTTCACCACCATCGGAGCAGATGTGATCGTCTGGCCGTTCTTGTAGTCGCCTTGTTTAATTTTCCACAATTCCTTGCCTGTTGCGGCATCCAGAGCGACGGTGGTCGCATCCAATTGATTGAGGAAGATGCTGCCATCGGCATACGCCAGCCCACGATTCACGGTATCGCAGCAAGCGATGGGAATGACCTTCGGATCCTGCTTTGGAACGTACTTCCATTTGATTGGAGCGCCTTCCTTTGCGAGATCGAGAGCGTAGACGATATCGGGAAACGGCGTGTGGACATACATCGTTTCCCCCACGACGAGCGGTCCGCCTTCGTGCCCGCGCAGAACACCAGTAGAGAACGTCCAGGCAACCTTGAGAGTCTTGACGTTGTCCGTGTTGATTGTGTTGAGCGTGCTATAGCGGGTCGAGGCGTAGTTCTTGTTCGGCATGGACCACTCTTTGTCCGTGGGCGCTGCAGGGTCAGCGGCTGTCCGAGGTGCTTCTGCGTTCGTGCAGGCTGTCATGAAGACCGGCAACATCAATGTTGCCGTAACAAGAAGGGCGGATACTTTCATCTCTCGCTCCTTTTCTTTTCCGGCGTGGCGCTTGCAAGCACACCACGAGACGAATTGTTAATGGCTTTGCGCGCATTGTTTGATTCCGCACGCACGCTGTCAAGGAATTAGTGGGGCTGGATCTATTATTGCCAGGGTTCCAGTTCCAGAACATCCCGAAAGGCCTTGTCGGCCTTACTCCACCGGCAGGCGATCGCTCTTTGCTTTCGTCATTGGGTACGCCATCATTTTTCAATGACGCTCAACGCGCTGCGTGCATGCCGTCTGGCAGGATCTCGGAGATCCGAACACCCTGATCTACTTGCTCTCTTATAAGAATCGCGCAGCCCGAGAGGCGGGGTGGGCCGTGTTCAACGCCGTCCCAAGTGGACGGAATTGCGAACGAAGTATTTTGTGCCGCTGACGACCAGGGTCTTCATGATGAGCGCGACCGACTACTCGCCGCTCAAGTAACAGATCCCTCAGCAGCCGCGACATCTGGTGTACGGACGAAGCGACTCGTGCGCCGCCGCCTCAGTGCCGGTTATCGGGGCCTGTAGGTGGCGTCACCGAATCCGAGTATCGGGTAGAAAATGACGGGGAGGAAAAACAGTCCGATACCGAATCCTGCGCCTTTGCCAAAATTCTCCCCGACTCCGACCGAGATGATTGCGCTGACCACAAAATTGACCAGCGGAATAATCAGGAGAAGAACCCACCACCCTGGTTTTCCGGCAATTTGCGTCAGCAGGTAAGCATTGTAGATCGGGATCAGCGCTCCCCATCCTGGGTGCCCGGCTTTCGTGAAAGTCTTCCATATTCCCGCGATAAAAGTAACCACAAGCGCAAACACAACAGTTCCAAAGAACACTCCAATCACGGTACCCAAAGGATTGCTGTCGTCGCTTTGGAGCAATAGTGCCGGGAGTGCAAGCAAGAACATCAACATGAGGAACTCCTTTCAGACGGTTAAAAGACGAGGCGGTCCTTCTTCGATTCGATCTTTGCGCTATCCAGGGAGGACACCTTCTTCAGGTCCTCGAGATTCTTGAAGTCACCGCGCTCGCGACGATAACGCACAATGGCCTCGGCTTCGGAGGAAGAAATCTCCAGGGCGGCTTCGAGATCTTTCGTTGCAGCCTTATTGATATAGATCTTCCCACCGGGCTTGAAGTTCGTGGCGAGGTACTCCACGATCGCCGTTCGCTCTTCGCGCGTGACGTCGGGTTCCTCCTGCAGCATCTCGATGACCTTGAGCTCCCATTGCTCACGGGTCCACTGCTTGCCCATCGGAGCGCTCAGATCGTGGCAAAGGGTGCACACGCTGACGAAGGTATTTTTACCCGGACCGGCGGGGAGATTCGGCGGCGCGTCCGATTGCCTGCCGGCAATACCCGCGCCACCCAGGATGGATAGCAACAGTAACGACCGGACTACGCCCACAACTTCGTGATCAGGTTTCCGCCCGTAACGGTAGGACGCTCCGCGCGACCGTTGCGCATGAAGGTTGTCTTCAGGTGATCGAGGCCCAGCAGGTAAAGAATCGACGCATGGACGTCATGGATATGATGCGGTTCATCCAGGGCGCGCAATCCGAGCTCGTCGGTTGATCCGATCGTCTGTCCGCCTTTAACACCGCCGCCCGCCATGAACATCGTGAAACCCCAGGGATTGTGATCGCGGCCTGCCTTGTCGTCGTTGGTGCCCTGGAAGAAAGGCGTGCGTCCAAACTCGCCGCCCCAGACGACGACGGTATCTTTCAACATGCCGCGCGCTTTGAGGTCTGCAAGCAATCCCGCAACAGGTTTATCCGCCGACTTGCAGTTCTGGGTGTGATTGGATTGAAGATCGCTGTGCGCGTCCCATCGACTTCCCGACCCGCTGTAGACTTCAACGAACCGCACGCCGCGCTCAACGAGACGTCGAGCCATCAGACAGTTTGCCCCGTAGGCTGCGGTTTCTTTTTCATCCATCCCGTAAAGCTTCTTCGTCGCTTCGCTCTCACTGCTCAGATCGACGGCCTCGGGCGCAGCAGACTGCATCTGATACGCGAGTTCATAAGAACGCGTACGCGCATCGAGTTCGGAATCGTCCAGCTTGTCGCGGCCGAAGCGCTCGTTGAGCGCCTTTAGGAAACCGATCTTGCTCAATTCCTGCTCTTCGGTTGTACCTTCAGTCGGCTTCAAGTTGAGAATGGGCGTATCGCCATTGCGGAAAAGCGTTCCCGCATAGGTTGCGGGAAGGAAGCCGGCGCTGTAGTTCTGGACGCCACCGAGAATCTCCTTGTCATCCTGCATGACGACAAAAGTCGGGAGATTGCGTTTCGCGCTTCCCAGACCATAGGTAACCCACGCGCCAAGCGACGGGCGTCCGGCAAGGATGTCGCCCGTGTTCATCTGGCAAACGCCGCCCACGTGATTCACCGCATTAGAAACGCACGATCGAATGACCGCAAGGTCATCGACATGCTGAGCAATATTCGGCAGCCAGTCGGAGACCCACAATCCACTCTGCCCATATTGTTTGAACGTCCGCCGGCTCGGAAGCATCCCATTCTTATTCGTGCCGAAGCCTGTGACCCCCAGCGTTTCCGGATGGAACGATGGCGGCACCGGTTGCCCTGCATACTTCACGAGTTCGGGCTTCGGGTCGAAGAGATCGACGTGACTTGGGCCACCTTCCATGAAGCACCAGATGATGTTCTTTGCACGCGGCGTAACGTGCGGCGTCTTCGGATCGAGCGGATCGGCCTTCTTCACCTGAGCCAGAGCCTCCTCCTGAAGAAGGCTTGTCAGCGCGATTGCGGCGAGGCCGCTGCCTGCCTGCTCAAAAAACTGACGCCGGGTGGAAACTGTCCAATGGTGTCGCTTGTTATTCATCGTGCGCTCCATCAATTGATGTACAGAAACTCGTTTGACGCGAACAGCATCTGGCAGAGATCCACAAATGCCGCCGCGCGTGCGGGATCCATTCCCTCCACGGTTTTGGCCGGCATTGGAGGCTTTGTGCCTCCAGCGGCAAGGCGCTTTGCCATGATCGACGTCTGCTGCTCGAGGAATGCCGTTGCTGTCTTGAGTTCGTCTGCCGTGGCGCCACGCCCATAACTCATCTTGTACGCGCGATCGATTTGCTCCCAGGGTTCCGAAGAGCGCGAGTTTTCACCCATCACGCGCCCCGCAAATGCCCGGGACCATTCGAGAATCACATCGTTGTTCAGAATGTCGAGGGACTGAGCGGGGGTAACCGTGTTCTTGCGCGTGTGCCACGCCTCGAATGTGTTCGGTGAATCGAACTCCTGAAGCATGGGGTAGCGGAGATTGCGGCGAACGAAAATGTAGACGCTGCGACGGTTGTTCTGGAGAGGATCCTTCTCGGAACTCCAGCCACCGGCAGCGGCTGTTGCCGAGAGAGCGCTGACGGCGCCCTGCGGCACCGGCGGGAAAACGCCCGGACCGCCCATTTGCGAATTGAGCAGGCCGCTTACCTGAAGCATGGAATCTCGGATTGCCTCAGCCTCGAGCCGATGGCGGTTGTAACGCCACAGCAACTTGTTGTCGGGATCCGCTTCGGCAGCTTTTGTCTGATAGTCGCTCGCCTGACGATACGTGTTGGACAACACGATGAGCCGATGAAGCTTCTTCATACTCCAGCCGTTCTCGACAAAATACGACGCAAGATAATCGAGCAGCTCCGGGTGTGTGGGGCGAGATCCCATTCGACCGAAGTCTCCGGGTGTGGCCACGATGCCCGTGCCAAAGTGATACTGCCAGATCCTGTTGACCATCACGCGAGCGACAAGAGGGTTCTTCGGGTCCACAAGCCAATTGGCCAGAGCGGTCCGGCGCCCCGTGGAATTGAGGCCGGCCGGAGGTGTGATCTTCGCGTTGGTGGGATCAAGAATCGACAGAAATCCCGGCTGTACCTCTTCACCCTTGCCATACGGATCGCCGCGTGGATGAACGTAGGTTGGCGGCGCGGTGGAACTGATGTCGACCATGAACTGACCGCGCGGAAGCGCTTTGGGTTTCAGGGAATCAAACTCCGCGAGTTCCTTCTTGAGAGCAGCATAACGCGTGCTGGCGTCTCCCTTCAGTGTCCGCAGCGTTCGAGCATCCGGCTCTTCATCGAAGCCGATACGCGGCTCCGCCGTGTGGTACATCATTTGCTGCCAGGGATCCCGCCTGGAGGCGTCCATGAGGATCGCTTCCTGCACGTTGTCTTCAAACGTCTTGATGCCGCCTTCGGCTTTCGTTCTGCGAAGCGGTTCGACAATCTGGCTCATTTCAGCGCGGATTGCCTTTGTCTTTGAATCCCAGAGCGCGTATTCCTCTTCGTACTTCTTTCTCTCTACCGGGTCCTTTAAAGGCAACGGACCGTCACCGAATGACGTGTTCGCAAAGAAGGCCTGCAACCGGTAGTAGTCCTTTTGAAGAATCGGATCGTACTTGTGATCGTGGCAGCGCGCGCACGCAAAGGTCACTCCGAGGAACGTGGTGCCCGTGACGTTGGTGATCTCGTCGAGAGTCTCCTGACGGCGAATGACCAGTCCTGCGGCGTTCGTTTCATCGATCCAGTGGCGATTGAATCCCATCGCAACGAGAGCGTCATGATCGCCCGGATAGAGCTCGTCACCGGCAATCTGTTCCTTGACGAAACGGTCGAAGGGCTTGTCGTCGTTGAAGGCCTGGATGACATAGTCGCGATACCGCCAGATGTTGGGCCGCGTTTCATCGGCCTTGTAGCCGTTGCTGTCGGCGTAGCGGGCGACATCCAGCCAGTGGCGGCCCCAGCGTTCGCCGTATGCCGGAGACGCAAGCAGGCGGTCGATGACCTTTTCGTATGCCGTGGGAGTGTTGTCGTTGACGAACGCCTGGATCTCGTCGGGTGTCGGCACTAGCCCGGTAAGGTCAATGGTCACGCGACGAAGAAGCGTGATCTTGTCGGCTGCCTTGTTGGGTTGAAGCTGCTTCTCTTCGAGCTTTGCAAGAACGAAGGCATCGATCGGGTTGCTCGCCAGTTGCTTTGCGTTGGCCGTCGGAATTGCAGGCTTTTTGACCGGCTGAAGCGACCAGAAGGTTCTTTGGGCTTCGGTGAAGGCGTCGGTTTCGGCGGCTGAGTAGAAAATGCCGGTGGCGAGCAAGCACAAACCTATAAAGAGGATGGCGTAGCGCATTGAGCCTCCCATGGCTTCGCGTGGTTCCGATGCATGGGAATATCACTAGAAACCCGTTAGCGTCAATGTTTTGGGTGGGTTCCGGTGACGTTGACCGAATTCAGAAGAGACCCGAACAACCGGTTGCTCAGTGTCCGTCGGAATGATCGGCCGTAGGCGCGGGTAGCTAATTCCGCGGCTAGCCCGGATAAGCGAGGGATCGGCAGTAGAAGCTCCTCTGGCAGCCCCGAGAGAATGCCGCAGAGGCTGTTATGATCCATTTTCGGCACTGCCGCGTTGATTTTCGGGGTGCACAGCTTGCGCATCCGCGGTAAGCACTGCGTGTGATGACGAACTGAGGAGGGATTTCAATGGCCGACGATCTTGCCGCAGCTAACGTCAATCGGTCGTATCAGCTCGCCGCGTCGAGCATTGCGATCTTCACGTTCCTGCTGTTCTTTCTGTATCCAAGGTTCGCAAGCGGCGAGGTCGACGCCTTGCGGTATCAGGCCACGCTGATCGTGATGGGCGTGGCGACGTTTTCATTCGCGTTCGCGTCCTTCTATTACTACGGCGCCTCGCTGGGCGGCCGGATCGACGATGCCGAGCGGACCAGGTTCTCTCTTCGAGGCGATCGCTTGTGGCTGCTCGGATGCGTCCTCCTGTTTCTGGCGCCGAGCATGATCCTCTTCACGGTCAGGCTTTTTGCCGTCGCGTCTGCGTGGTTCGCACTCTGGCTGGTGTACGTGCTCTTCGTGGTCCGCTACTTCCCCCGCGTCCAGACTGCGGGGAAGAGCTGAGCTTCGCACTCCCCAAGCGCCAGGACCTGTCCTTGTCAGCGGAGGCGACGACTAGTTGGGTGGACGACAAGTCGCAGTGCACAGCTTCGCCATGCGGCCCGGCGCGCCGTAGTCGCCACGAGCTCTGGTCTCCTATACAGCCGCGCCTCGTGCGCGGATCGGCAGGAGGCGATGTCTCGCGTAGGCGACGAAGGTCGCCATGGCGAGCAGCAGGAGCGTGATCAGCGCTTGGGGGATCTCGTTTCGCGCAACGTGAAGCACGGTCGCCGACACCATCACGATCATGATTCCGACCGCCGCCCATGTCACCAGCCAAGGGTAAATACGCGTGACTCCGGGCAGGGTGAGGCCAATCGCGGCAAGAACTTCCGACACACCTATAAACAAGGAGAACCAGCGCGGCAACATCGCGTTCATCTGAGCGGCGATTTCGGGCGGGGGCGCTAACATCATCCAGCCGTGCGCGAAGAATGCGGCCGCGAGCAGCACCTGCAGGATCCAAAGCACGATGTTCATATCAGCCTCCGTTTCTCTTACCGTCTTTCCATCAGGTTGAGGTTCTATTTTTCAGGACACACAGCGTATTGCCATTAAGGTGCAACCTCGCAAGAATCTCGGCCAGGCAGCACACCAAATTTTCCGCCCGCCGATCCAGGCTTCCTGGAGAAGTCGAATGACGCGCCGCGAAATCGACAGACGCGGTATTTTTCTCAGGATTGCTGAGTGAGAGGCCAGACCTCCTTGGATCGTGGCCAGGCCGCTTTACTCCTTCCTGATGCCGCAATATTTACGAATTGCGACAGTGGACCTGTTAGTCGGTCAGTAACCTGGCAAACACTGGACAGATTGGGGCAGAATGCAGGGCGGAGGTTTCGCCAATGCATTCTGCCCGTTTTCTAATGCATTCTGCCCGTTTTCTTTTGATCGCTGCGTTCGCGACGGGCATCGCGTCCGCACAGACGTGCGACCGCGCGTGTCT
>Ga0070675_100000956_pt1 | contig 20608 bp, 22 predicted proteins | sample KBSM43metaG_FD_65343 | JGI IMG/M metagenome (GOLD analysis project Ga0070675, IMG submission 65343) | Miscanthus rhizosphere microbial communities from Kellogg Biological Station, Michigan, USA - KBS M4-3 metaG | ecosystem: Host-associated > Plants > Roots > Rhizosphere > Soil ... | reverse complement strand
CAATTCGCAACGGCGGTGGCAACGATGGCGCTGGTTTCGATGCTGGGCGCGCTTCTCATAAGCCGTCCGGCAGCTCCAAGCCTCGTGCGAGGGATTGGGCCTGGCACTCAGGTATCTTGGTGGCAGTCTGATCTCGATCAGGACGAAGTTCGTATTGCACGGTCGAGATAGTAAGACTGGACAGTCCCAGCCCCGGCAACCTGAAAATGCAGTAGCTCTGAGCATGGCGCCGTGCCAGCACCGCGTAGACCTTTACTCCAAAGCCACCGACGAGAAAGACGCTCGCCGCGACCTTGTCTGAATACGCCGAGAACAGGTGCTGAGCCCGCGGCAGATCGTCTCTCACTGCATCGGTAGTAGCCCATTCTTCGCCGATGTTAGCGAACGTAAGCTTGCCGCCCACGAGCTGTGAGGCAATGTGCTTGAGTATGGCTGTTACGTCCTTTGGAGCGCTCTGCCACCGCGGTTCGACGCCGAGATTGGAGGCAGTGCCAAAATCGTACTGGAGTGCGTACGTGTCCCGGTCCAGTTCTCGCTCGCCAGCAGCTGCAACGCTCGAGACCAATGAGGCCGTCAACACTACGAATGAAAAGGCGACTGAAAGCTTCACGGATTCCCAACTCCATTTGTCGAAGTGAAGACCAGGACTTGCGCAGAGATCATGCCACACGCGTCCTGAAAGCGCCGCGCTCAACTCTTGCGCAACAGCCTGCCGGACTCCGTGAGACACTGCGCTCGTGTACCGCTACCTGATCCCGACCCTGTGGTTGAGCTGGGCCACGTACTGGCTGACAGCCTCACTCAATGCCAAGGTCACCGCGAGGCGCGAGTCACACGCGTCGCGCTTGTTGCACATCGTGCCGCTCGCATTCGCGGGCCTCCTCCTGTGGATGCCGAACTCGCCGGTGCCGGCGCTCGGTGTGCGCTTCCTGCCGCCCGGCGCCTGGCTGTTCTGGTTCGGTGCGGCGCTCACGCTGGCGGGCCTTCTATTCACCGTGTGGGCGCGCGTGCATCTAGGTCGAAACTGGAGCGCCACCATCACGATCAAGCAAGATCACGCTTTGATCACGAGCGGCCCGTATGGCCTCGTGCGTCACCCTATCTACACAGGCTTGCTGTTGGCGTTCGTCGGCTCCGCGCTAGCCGGAGGGGAGTTGCGAGGGATCCTGGCTGTGATCATTGCGTTCTGTGCGTTCTGGCGAAAGCTGCGAATCGAGGAGCGCTGGATGCGCGAGCAATTTGGCGCTGCGTATGAGGACTACAGGAGTCGCGTCGCCGCCCTGATTCCGTTGATTCTTTAGCGCTAGTGCTCGTGACCATGATCGTCAGCCTGATGCGCTTCGTAGTGCGCACGAAGCAAGTCGCCGCCGAAGTCGCGTTCCAGGTCACGCCAGACACTGTGGATATGATTGGCGTTGTTCTGAGTGTTGTCGTACTCGATGAGGACAGTCGGGCCATGCACTCGATAGTAGTGCGGCTTGCCCGGCTCGAGACTGCCAGCCCAGCCGAAGTGCAACTTGTCGAAGCCCGCGCGCTCAATGCGCTCGAGCTGATCTCGTGCAGAGCTCTCCGTCATGCGATCCGCATACACGTGCAGCAGCTTGCGCAATTGGGTTTGCTCAGGCTGTGACATGTCCCCTGCTGCAAGCCCTTCGATGTTCAGCGAACGTACCTTCGGGTCGTTACGCGTGATGATGTCGGGGAACGCGTCTTTGGCAAGCATCGCGCGGTTGCGTCGCGCGTCCGGCAACATGCGTATCAACTCGCGAGCCACGTCTTCTTCTGCCGCGAGCAATCGCAGACCGGCTTTCGGACCGGACGGCACGCGCGCGGGATTCGAACCCATGAAGAGCGGCGCGACGACTTGAGTTTGACCGTCGATCTGGGTCGCGTTGACAGAAAGATGATGGCCTTCGAATCGCCACGCCCACGGCGCACGCAGACCAGGCTCTCCAAAGACCACGGTGTAGTAGAGCTCCGGATCGCGCCGCGGATTGCCTTCGATCTCCGCCAGGATCGATTCGTGCTGCACGATCTGTTGAGCCGTCTTGAAGCCTGCGGGGCTCAACGCGGATCGCAGCAGTGGATCGATCAAGGCTTTCTGGCTTGCATCGAGCTCTGCGAGCGCGACTCCGGCGCGGTTAGTCGGAACGTAGTTCCACTTCGTGCGCTCAGACGAATCGAATGGCAGCTGCGCTTGCGAGCGCCTGGCCGGCGGCAACGACTGCAGAAGTGCATGAGCGGCCGTCGCCCCGGGAGACTGCTGGTCATCGCTCGCAACTCCCAGGCTGGAGATGATCAAGGCTGCGCCGATGATCGTGAGTCGGTTAGTCATGAGCCTTCTCTCAGGTCTGGCGGTCAGCATATTAGGACTCCGACACAGGTTTTGCCTGAACTGCCGCATCACCATTCGCAGCAGTTGGCGGGAACCGATCGCCGATTCCGTTTTACCAACCATGACCCCTATCGCCCCGTCCTTCCGCGAATCCGGCGCCGGCCCTGGCGTCATCTGCCTACACGCCAACGCGAGCTCGTCCAGCCAATGGCGCAGCCTCATGGAGATGCTTGCGCCCACTTACCGCGTGTTCGCGGCCGATTCCTACGGAGCCGGCAAAAGCCCTCCCTATGTGGACGGAGTGATCCGACTTGGCCATGAAGTCGCGCTGCTCGAACCAATCTTCGCGCGGGCCGGTCGGCCGTTCTCACTGGTGGGCCATTCGTACGGCGGCGCAGTCGCGCTGATCGCGGCGATGCGACAACCGCACAAGGTCAAAGCGCTGGCGGTCTATGAGCCCACTTTGTTCTCGCTCGTCGACGCGGAATCGCCAGCACCGAACGAAGTCGACGGCATTCGCAACGCGGTGGCGCAAGCAGGCGCCGCGCTGGACGCTGGTGATCGCGACAGCGCTGCACGGTACTTCATCGACTTCTGGATGGGCGCTGGTGCCTGGGACAAGACCCCTGAGCAGCGCAAAGGTCCGATCACGGCTGCGATCGCGAATGTGGTCGGCTGGGGCGACGCATTATTCAAGGAACCGACGCCACTGGAGGCATTCGCGACGCTGGACGTTCCGGTGCTCTACATGATCGGCGGGCGCTCTCCGTCCTCCTCTCGAAGCGTGGCCCGACTGCTGACGCAGGTTCTACCGCAGGTCGAGGTCGTGGAGTTCGAGAAGCTGGGACACATGGGACCCGTCACGCACCCGAACGTCGTGAACGAAGCGATCTCTCAGTTCCTCTCGCGGCAACTGACAGAGCGGCGATCGTTCGCTTCCAGCAGACCCGCTAGCGCCTTGTGAGCGCATCCGGCAACGCTCAGCGCGCCTCCGGCGTCCAAGGCTTCGCGATGGCAGTCGTGTTGCCTGCAGCGCGCCAACCTTCCACACCTTCCGGAAACCAGTGGACTTGGCGATAGCCGTAGCCGATGGCTCTCTTCGCGGCATTCCAGCTGAGCCAGCAGCGCTCGTGGCAATAGATGACGACAGCATGCTCGTGATCGTCGCCGGTCGTTTGCGACAGAAGCTTGCGGAACAATACGTCTGTCTCTGGAGCAATGTCCGCCATGCCGGCGCCCGGTAACCACACGCTGCCCGGGATAACCTCCTGAGGCAGCGGCATCCATGGCGCATCAGGCGCCATCCCCGCAGGGCGCTTTGACTCATTTGATACGTCGATAACGAGCGGCTTGCTTTGCATCAGCAGCCGCGCCAACTCCTTCGCTCGGATGACCTTGCCGCCGGCGATTGTTGCTGGAACAGCCGAGTTCATCGGCCCGCTCCAGAATCCTTCTGGCTCCTTCACCCCGTCGCTGCTGGCGGCTGCAAGTACCACAACCAGGAGGACCAGCGGTAGACGGCGCATGGCGGCAGGCATTCGCTACAACGTCGATGACACAGCAGCTGCGGGCACGGCGAACTCGCGCACGAAACTCTGCTCCTTGCTGTCCGTGACCTCGACCCTCAACTTTCCCTGCGTCGATGGCTTGAAGCCGAAGGCGATGACGGGATCCGTACTGAGCGAGATGTCCGACTCGATACGCAGCACCGGCTGATCGTCGTAGGTGATGTCGATCGTTCGGATGAAGTGCGCCGGTGTGTACAGACGTGTGAGCTGATCCATTTGCATGCCGTTGAAATTCGGATGTCGGATCATGAGCTGCGCCTGCACCGGTTCTCCGGGTGCAAACTCACTGACCAGCTTCAGCTTCATCTGGCCCAGATTGCGCGTCGACTCCTCATCGTTCGATCCCGCCGGCGCCGAACAGCCGCCCGAAGCCTTGACGAACTTCTGCACCGCATAAAGTTTGCCTGCAGAATCTTCCGCGACCGCGTGCACGTTGGTGTACGAGTTGACGCGCATGCGTACCTGGAGGCTGCGTGGGTCGGCAGCGGCGCCGAATGTAAAGCGCCCGGCAAGCGGCCCAGGGTTGTTGTCGATCACCAGTACTACGGACTTGATCTGCTTGTCGCTCGGCAGTGTGATCGTGAATGGAACGAGCGCAGCATCCAACGCCCGCGGTGGCGCATCGAGTTGAATCACGCCGGCGCCCTCACTGATCGTTCGACCGGGAAAGATCGCACGCTGCAGCTCCGCCCATCGTTCGCTGCGCGCATCGGCCTCGTCATCGGCGCTCGCGACGTGCGTGCAAACGATGCCCCCCAGACCGCAGGCAGCGATCAGGAAATATCTGCGCATCATTCCCATTCGAGCTCCTTGAAGGCCTGCGTGACATTGTGACCGTGATACTCGTCGAACAGCGTCCAATTCTTGCGCTCCGACTGCCCGACGATCTCAGGCGCCGCGCCGATGTCAACTCCGTTCGCGATGGCCTGACGCGTCTCGCGCAGCAGCGTCTCGAGATACTGCTGCAGCTTGCTTGCGGCAGAGGCGAACTTGACCCTCACTGGACCATGACCGGGCACCGCTTGCTTCGCATGGATCGAGCCCAGCATCGACAACTCCCGCAGCCATCCTTTCAGACTGCCGTCCAGCGAAGGTGTTCGCCCCACGAACAACAGATCGGACGGAAACAACGTTCCCGTTTGCGAGTCGACTACACTCAGATCATTACTGGTGTGTGCGACCGCATGCGCCCTCAGCTCCAGCGACCGACCGCCGAGTTCGATCTGCGTTCGATCGCTGACCAGCATCGTCGGCTGAACGATCGGACCTGCGTTGCCTCGCCCAAGCACTTCCTCGAGCCGCTCGCGATAATACTCACCGCGCTGAGCCAGCGCCTGCGGCAACTGAGCGTGCGCCACGAAAGCAGGTTTGTCTTGCAGGAATGCGCCCGCGCCGAAGATGTGATCCGGGTGCACGTGTGACATCAATACGTAGCGAATCGGCAGGTCAGTCAGGTTGCGGATGCTGCGCCGCAATCGCTCACCGTCGTGCAGAGATCCGCCGCTGTCGAGCACAGCGACGCTGTCTCGCCCAACGATGAATCCAATGTTTGCGATGGCATCCTTGTTCTGCGCGGAGGCGACCTCATCGGCCCCGCGGCGCACGTGAATCCCGCGCGCGATCTCCGTGGTCTTTACCGAGTTACTCTCATCAGCGCTGCGACTCAACCCGGGCGCACAGCACAGGCAAAACGCGCCAAGCACGGCATGCCGACGAGAAATCAATGAACGGCCGCGCATGAGGATCCATCAATTGGCGGGCAGGCCCTGCAGCCATTTGACGACTTCCGCTGCAAGCGCGATGCGGTGATCCTGAAAGCTATGGTCGCTCGTTAAAGTAATCGCCGTGACTTTGCCGCCGGCGCGAGTCACAGCTTCAGCGAGCTGGCGGTTTTCTCCGGCACCGGCCTTCGAAGCGCCGATGACCAGCAGCGGTCGGCGCGTCAGATCTTTGGCCCACGGCATGAAGTTCCATTCGGCGCGGTGTGCCACGAGCTCATCCGCAGTGCTGCTCGCTGTTGCTCCTTGCAGCGAATTGCCGAGGTCATCGAATTCTTTGTCAGCCATTGCCGCGCGGGCGGCCCCGCTTACTTTGCTGAACTCATCTGCAGTGGCGCCAACGTTCCATGCGTCCAGAAGCACGACTCCAAGAAGCTGCTCATCCTTGCGTGCATGCGCGGCGGTCGCAAAGCCACCCATGCTGTGCCCGCCGAGAACGATGCGTCGCGTGTCGATGCCGAATTTCTCCGCTATGTCGGCTCGGCGCATGAATGCCAGAGCGGCATCGGCATCCTCGAGTACATGCGCGATCGAAAACGTGCCCGGGCTTCCCCACGCTCCTCGGTAGTGCAAGGTCAGCACGTTCCAGCCGGCACGCCGGATGGCCTGAGCCAGGTCGAGATTCTGTTCGTTGCCAGGAAAGCCGTGCAGAAGAACAAAAGTGGGATGGGGTCCTCTGCCGGCCGACAGATAGAACAGGCCGTTCATTCCCACGCCACCGCTGGGGATGAGCACCTGCGCCGAGCGCGGAGGTTGTACGGGATCTGGAGCCGGGTCGCTGATCACCACGGATGGAATCGCAGTGCTCAGGTCACTCGCAGCTGCGGACCCAAAAAACGCGAGCGTCAGCACGGTCGCCAATAACTTCATGCAACACCCCGAATCAGGCAGTCGATGGTGACCCCGCAGATTGTAGCTGCTCAGCGTGCCTACGCATCCGGCGCCTTCTCGAGGAGAACCACCTCAATGCGGCCATCCGAAGAAACCTTGACGTCCAGGTCTGTCGGGCTCAGTTCAAAGTCGTTCCTCATCCAGGCAAGAATCAGTGACGGCGCCAGCGAATGGTCGTAGAGCCCATGTCGCAACAGTCCCCTTCGTCCCCGGTACGGCAACGTAAACACAGACAGGTGATGCCCATGGTCCGGAGACGAGTGCGATCTGATCTGCAAACCGTGGAACCAGAGTGCGAGCTCTCTTCCGGAGGTGGCCATCAGCAGGCCGGTGACCACGTCCAACAGCCACACGGCCGGTAGCCATCGAAGGACCGTCAACCTGACCAGGTCAGCGTCCACGTGAGTCAGATTTACTCCACCGGCGTAGATCAGAACCAGCGCGAACAACGCTGTGTAAAGCGCCAACATGGCCAGGAAGGGAAACGGTTGCGAGAGCCGGGTCGCAATTGCGGCGGCGGTTAGCGCCAACGTCGCTTCATCGTCGACACCCCGCAGTACCAGCATTCGAGTCGACGCGTGTCGCTGCATCATTGCGCCTACAGCCCAATTCGGATCGAGACGCGTCTTGGACCAATGGTTCCATGCATCTAATCCCAAATACGCGAGAGGCAGCGCCAGAAGGTAAGACACCCACCACGGATGCAACCATGCCAAAGGAATCCAGGAGGTGAGCGCTGCGATTCCTGGCTGCCCGATAAGAAAGAAGAAGATCATGAGCGAGAGACATCGGATCTGGTCTGCACATAAGTCCGCAACGGTCTTCGTCCCCGCGTCGCTCGCGTCGAGCTCGATGAATGGAGTCGCAAGGGTCACTATGTGCGGGCGTGCCGTGTTCATCCGCACGCAAGCCAGCATGCAGACCGAGCCACCGTGGCTATGCCCGATCAACATTTGTGTCAGGCCAGGGTTGGCAGCGGCTTGCGCATCAAGTCTTTCGGCTAACGCATCCGCGGCGGTCGCACGCTCGATGAAGGAGTTCGCCCCCGACCACTCGAAGCAGTCGATCGAAGCCGCGTGCTCCGGCGCATCACTCGCAAGCGCTGCTTCCAGCGATCTTCGAAAATTTGATCCCGGTTCGAACCAGCGGGATTTGCCCTGGGACTTCCGTGGCGCGGCCGACTGTCTGGGCGGAAAGAATCCGCGACCCCACGTCCCGTGCACAAGGGTGATCGACAAAGCCACGGTGCGGTTCACGGGTAACCTGCGACGCATTCCATCTCGACCCGCGCCTTGTCCACCAAGCCACTCGCGCCCAGAGCACTGCGTGCCGGGTAAGGCTGTGAGAAGTACCTTTTATAGACTTCGTTGAACGCGGCCCATTCATTGATGTCGGCGAGAAACACGGTGCATTTCACCACGTGTTCCATGGCCAGCCCGCGCCTGGCCAGGGCGGCTTTGATGTTCAACATGACTTGCTCGGCTTCGGCCTTGATGCCACCCGCAACCAGCTTGCCGTCCTTATCCTCCCCGGTCTGACCGGTAAGAAAGAGCAGATCGCCTGCCCTCGCCGATTCGGAATAGGGGCGGCCTTTGCCTGCGAAGGGTCCGTCGTCGTACTTGGCGATTTCTGCTGCTTGGAGACCGGCTGAACCGGCAAAGAGACAAACTGAGAGCGTGAGGCAGATCGATGAGCTCCGGCGGATCATGATGCAGCTCCGAGATTTTTCGCTGGAACATAGCACAAGCTTGAAATCTTCTCTGACGCCGCAACGTCGCGATCGCTACAATTTCGATATCGGCGCGCGACTTCGGTGGGCGGTTGCGCGTCGGCGAACAGCCCACGGCAACTGAAGGAGGTGATCCAATGTCTACTTCAAACGTTGGTTCGGTCGCAATTCTGTGTGTACAGGTTGGCGAGGTTCGTCGTTAACGAACTCGCACCGGCCGTCCCAACGGACGGACGCTCCGATGCAGTTGCCACGCGGTCACCTTGTCCGCTGGTTTGATGCTCGAGCAGGGAATGGCGGAGTCCGCAAGGGCTCCGCCGTTTTCTTATGGTGTTCGCTAAATGACCGGATCCAGAATCCAGTCCAGCGCCATATGCGCCGTGTAAGGCGCCACTAGCCCGCCGCCGCGCTGGCCGGCCCAGGCCCAAATCACCGCCAGAGCAGCGATCATTCCTTGCAGCACCAGCGGGTACTGCGTGTGCGTCGCGCCGAACATGATCGAGGAAAGAATCGCTGCCGGCCAGAATCCCAGTGCAGCAGCAAGCGCGGCGAGGATGAAGCCGCGATACACGTACTCCTCATAGAAGTTCGAGAAGATGTTCGCGCCGGCATTCCACGGATCGACTTGCGGCGCGTGGAACGCGCCGCCCTGACCGGTCGCGAAGAAGAACACCACCATCACCACGATGGAAACCAAGCCAGCGCCAAGACCCCACGCGAACGTGCGCCACCGCAGCGAAAGCTGGAGCTTGGGTAGCCAACCAGCGCGGACCAGGATGGTCCACAAGAGCAGGCACACCAGCGCCTGCAGCGTCGTGTAGAGAAACAAGTGCGGGATCAGCAGCCAGACGCCTTTGTAAGGCGGGTTGCCGAATGCATTCAAGACCGCATCGCGTAGAAGTGGCGAAGGCCAGAAGTTCACAACGTACGCTGCGGCCGCCGCACCGATGAGCACGATGCGGCGTACGAGGCTATGTTCGATGGTGCTGCTCAATTTGTTCCACCAAGAATCAGATTCGCGCCCTGCTCCGCAACCGCCTTCTGCACCCACGCTGCAATATCAGCATCGCCGACAGCCGATACTGCTTCCAGATACGCGGCTCTACTCACGACACTCCCTTTGTTGGAGGGACGCCTGAGATAGTTGCTCCAGACTGCATAGATGCCATCGCGCTTGGTCGCCAGTCGCACCTTCGAATCGACAGCGAGGTTGATCAGCATGCCGCAGCTATATGCAGCATCGGATGTTCCCGCAGCGATGGCATCCTGAACTGAGCGGCCTTTGAGCTGCTCCCGGCACTCGCCACGTGCCTTCTCTTCGGCAGACTGCACGTACGCGCCGGCATCAGCGCGTAAGGCCGTCGCCGCGAACGCCTCGGCAGAACCCTCGGTGATCCAGTCATCGCCCGCTGTCGTAGCTGTGCGCCGCTGATACAAGTGGGCCGACTCGTGCGCGAAATGCCAGGCCAGGTCGTTCACAAAATCAGGTTTTTCCATCTCAGCAGGCCACTTGCTGCCGTAGAAATGGATGAAGACCTGATTTGGCAGCACACCGCCCTGTCGACCCCAGCCCTTCGGATGCGACACGTCGTAGGAGACGAAGAGCATCGGACGCGTCGGTAGAGCGCCCAGCTTTCCGGAGAACAGGTGCATGAACTCGGGCAGTTGCGTAAGCAACTGACTGCGAATTCGCTCGGGGAGCGCCGTGTCGAGGACGGCAATGAAGTCGTCGGTCTGCTGCGGAACGTTCTTGCCGATATAGACAGAACGCCCGTCTCCCCTATCGACCCAGTGCGCCTCGGCCTTTACCACTTTACTATCGAGAATGATCTGATCGTCTGTCGCCGCCCACAGATACATCGACCACGATGCATCATCGGGACAGCGGTCCTGGCACGCGAAGAAACGGCCCGTGTGAAACAGCATTCCTCCATCGCCGAATGGCGAAAACGGCGCGTACTCCTTGGGTAGGTAGCTATACGTTGGGCTCATCCGGAATCGGACACTGCTGAACTGCGCGCCGTCCTTCCGTCGTGCGACCTCGCCGCGATCGGTGGTGACAATCTCGAAGCCTTGATCCGGCAACCAGGTCCGGCCACGCGAATCGTCGGGCGAGCTTTTGAATTCGAGTTTGTCCACGGGCCGAGCGAAGTCATACCTGACCTGCCATTGCATGCCTGGCAGCGCCGTGACGAGAATCTCCGGAGTTTCAGAAGCAGCCTGGGCGGCGCCCGAAGCAATGCAGGTGATGGCCAGGAAGAAATTCGCGAACTTCATACTAGACCCGCGTTCTCTCTGTTATGAGCCCTTGCTGAATCGGAATTCTTGAATGGAATCGGACACAAGGCGAAGATCGAACCATGCAACTGATTGCTACCTGTCCAGAAGAAACCAAACCGGCCCTGGTTCTCGAGCTCGAAGCACTTGGTGCACAGAGCATCGTTCCCGGATACCGCGCTGTCGCCTTCGAGGCCAGCGACGCTCTTTTTTATGAGCTGCACCTGAAGCTGCGGACGGCGAGCCGCCTCCTGAGGGTCGTCAAGGAAGTGTCGGCCAGGTCGCCAGAGATGCTTCGCTCACAGGTCCGGCGCATTCGCTGGGACGAGTTGTTTGACGCACGTCATGGCTTCATGGTTGACATCCAGGGTGACGATGCAGGCAACGGCGGGATGGCACCGAAGCAAATCATTACCCAGGTGCGCGAGAGTATCCGCGAGGTCTTTGGCCGCGCTCAAGGGGTCGCACCGGTCGTCGATCGAAGTGAGCCAAAGGTTGTGGTGGTGGCGCATATAAGGCACGGCCGCTGCACGTTGAGCTTCGACACCTCGGGCAAGTCATTGCACAAGCGCGGTTATCGCGAGCAGGGTCATCCGGCGCCGCTCAAGGAAACGCTCTCCGCGGCAATTCTCATCATGGCTGGTTACGACGGCAGCCAGGCGTTCATGGATCCGATGTGTGGCAGCGGTACGATTGCCATCGAGGCTGCAATGATCGCGGTCCACAAAGCGCCGCAGATCCATCGCAGGAAGGGTGAATTTCATTTCGAGTGGCTCAAAGACTTTGATCGTGAGCTGTGGCGCGTCACTCAGGACCGTGTGCGCGCTGAGAAGCTGGAGGCCCCGGCTGCACCAGTCGTCGCCTCCGACATCAGCGCAGCCTATGTGGCGATGGCGAAAAAGAGTGCGCTGGATGCGCGCGTCGAAAGGTACATGACTTTCAACACGGGCCGCTTCCAGGATGCTGAGCCTCCCGCTGCAACCGGAATCCTCGTGACCAATCTGCCGTATGGCGAACGCATTGGCAGCAACGAGGGCGACATTGCGCGACTGTATGAGGAAGTCGGCGATACCCTGAAGCAGAAGTTCAGCGGCTGGCAGGCCGCCATCCTGGCCGCAGCCGACTCGCCGTACAAAGCGATAGGCCTCAAACCCAAGCGCACTGTCTCTCTAATGAACGGCAGCATCCCCTGCAAGCTGCTGCATTTTGAGCTGTATGCGGGAACCCGGCGCGCGGCGCGCGTGGGCGCATGACATAGGACGAATCCTTTTCGACCGAATGAGCGGTGCTGATGGGCGATCGGCGCCGCATCGTCTACGGCGCGCTGCTCTGGCTCATCTTCCACGTCTTCGTCGTGGCGTACGAAGAACCCACTCTCGAGCAGACGTTTGGGAGAGAGTACGAGGGGTTCCGCGCCCCCGTCCCGCGCTGGATACCGCGGATGACGCCATGGCGGCCGGAATGATTAACGGAACGTCCGCTTCGGGCCGATGCGGACTTGCGCTCAGTCCCGTGGCTTCTCGGTCCAGAAGACTTCGCGATACGTGACTCCGGTCGCCGCGACCGCTTGTCCATCGGTGAACTTCGGCCGAAAGCGCGCAGCACGAACTGCATCGAAAATCTCCTGCGCGTACTTGTCGCGCGCGTCGTGATCAACGATGCGCGCGTCCTGGACCGACCCATCGGCGGCGACGGTGAACTCGACCTGCACGTAGTTGGATCGCATTTGTTCCGCGGGCACCTCGGGGACATCACTCACGATCTGCGGTGTCAGATAGGCGACGCGCACCGGTACGTTCAGCGCTGCGGCCGTGGAGCTCGGCAGACTCGCAGCCTCGTGGATGAGCTTCCAGGCGCGTTGATAGTAAGGCAGCGCTGCGCTCGGAGCTTTCTGGATCTGGCGCCAGTCGCCCATTTGGATGAGCGTTTCGATCAGCGTCGGCATCGACGCGCCCGGATCTGCCTCCAGGATCCGCAATGCTCGTTGCAGCGCGCGCTCGCCATCCGAGCTGAGATCCCTGGATTCGACGTTGGAGCTGCGGCCGAGCTCACACCAAAAAGGACCCGAGCCGCACTTCCGCGGGTGGCTCAGCGGGCGCAGCCAGTTCTCCGGATAACTCGCCCTGCGCATGTACGTCCTGGCTATGCCTCGCAGGGGCTCAACGATAATCGGGGCGTTCAGTGACTCCTTGTCTCCAGCGATGTTGAGCGCCATCTGAAAAGTCAGGCGAGCCTCGGGAGCCAAGCCGACTTCGGAGAACCAATCTCCCAGGTCGCAGACTGCCGGAATGACCTTCGGATCGCCTTCGCCGAAATTCTTTTCGGCGGTGCGCACCCGATAGATCATCAGATCCTGCGCTTCGTCTATGCGATCGAGCTTGGTCAGGCTCGCGGCCAACGACTTGAGCGTGGCCTGCTGACGCAAGTCGAACAGTCCGTATTGCGAGCGTTGGATCGCCAGCGCTCGCTGCAGGCGAGGAACGGCTTGCTGATGACGGCCGGATGCAGCGAGTGTGTTGCCCAGGCCCAGCAGTGGAGCGAGGACGCGCTCGCTCTCGAGTCCTGCATCCCGTTCCGCTAGCTGCAACGCCTCGTTGTATGAGGCTTCGGCCTTTGCGTACTGACCGGCGTCCAGGAAAGCGTCACCCGAAGCGGTCAGCGCGCCTTCGCTGTCGGTGGCGGGCGCTGCATCGACGCTAATCGAGAAGCAGGCTGCTATTGCCGTGACGGCGACTGTGAGCGGGGATGGATGTGGACGATCCATGGCGCGTGCAACCTGTTGAGCGCTTCTTATAGGACGATTTGCGAGAGCAGACAACAGCGTGCAGTTATCGACCACCCGGCAGCGGAGCGTCCGCTTCTGGCCTGAGAAGCCGTCCGCTTCCGACCCGAAGCGGACATCAACGATTCAGCTGTGTCGCGACCATTGCGCTCGCCCCAATATCCTTCTGAGGCGGAACTTGGACCAACGCGTTCACTGCTCATCGAGGAGGTGCTGGACTCTCCCGGCAAAGGCGCTTCTCAAACCGCTTATCCAATCGTCGTACTGAGGTTGCGGAAACGCCGGCATGCGCATGAATCGCTCGCTGCCGACCATCAAGCTGTCGCCCTCCATCGAAATCCGATCCGAGTAGCGACGCTCGAATGGCGCCAGTGTGGAGTCGAGCACCCTGATTGTTTCGTCGACCTTCACATACTCGGCGACATAACCCTGATGATCCTCACGCCACTCCCCGAGGAAGGCCGTGTGAGGATCGCCGACGCTGATCGTGACCCAATCGCGCCCTCTGAGCAGGAGACACTGCAGGATCGAGAAGTCTCCGTTGCGTTCCAGCTGGACTACGCGCCCCCACGCAGCGGCTGGAAACTCATCACCGTCACGGGGCTTCCGAAATTCACCCTCGAGGCTGACCCAGGCCATACCCGAGAACGATGGCGAGTCTGCCACGCATCCCCTGCAGCGCCTGAGCTCCGCCTTGAGGAGGTTCAGAATTGGATCCTCGCCAGGCAGCGTATTCGGAGTGGATTCGAGAGTCCGCTTGCCGGCGGCATCAAACTCAGCCTGCAGAGATTCGAACTCGGTGTGGAGCTCGATTCTTGCGAATGCGGGTCGGCCGTGATCGAGCTTGATCGAGCCGAGGTTGCGCTCGCCGAAATCAAGCATTTGGACCGTTGCTGCAATGATGCCTTGCTGCACTTCCATCCAGAGATCCTGGCCGCGGGCAACTGAAGTCTGGTTGGCCGCGAACGCATCGCGCAACCTTGTCAGCAATGGCTCGTCCAGGTGGGAGTCAAGCATCCTTCGTTCCCGAGACAGCCGATAGTCACTGCCGAGCTCATGGAGCGCTCCGACCTTTGCAGCGTACTGTCCGAGCCGCGCACGAGCGGCCGCGACTCCTTCCGCGGAGGTGAGATCGGCGGTTGAGTAGAGGAGATCGAACTCCGCATCCGGATAGGTCTTCAGGATCTCGGCCACACGCTGCTGCATCTCTCCCCTCACTTCGATCAAGTCATGGATCAACCCGCGAATCTGCCGATCGCTCGCGCCGTGCGCGGCGAAGGCATGACCGATACCCAGCAGAAGACCGGCGAGTAAGAGGGTTGGTGCTCGCTGGATCATGTCCTTCATTCCTTGATTGCGGTGCCCAATTTGCGCGCTCACCAGATTATGCCTCGCGCGGGGGCGCAACGAGCAGCCCACAGTGTGTGTCCGGTTGGCATTCACTATTACGCCAGCCGGGTTAGTGAGGATGTCCGCTTCTGGCCGCAAGCGGAAATCCGCTCACGACCCGAAGCGGACATTGCCGTACTGCGGTTCAAGTTGCCCATCGCACGTATGGAACTTATCGATAGGTATTCCAGATTCGGCGCATCCTCGGAGGTTCTTGGTCGTCCGCGACGGTGACCGGGTTCGCGAGATCCCACCATCTCAACCGTCTTTGCTCATGAGGGAGCGCCAGGCATGAGGACTTCGCTGCGGATCGGATTGTGTTTGCTGGAGTGCTTTAGCGCACGAACCTTCTCAGCCGAACCGGCGAGCGGCGGTGATTCCTCTGCGGAGCTCGCCAAGAAGCTGGCGAATCCCGTTTCCTCGCTCATCAGCATGCCGTTTCAATTCAACTACGATGAAAACATCGGCGAGGTGGACAATGGTGAACGCATCACCCTGAACATTCAGCCGGTCATTCCTACTGCGCTCAACGATGAGTGGAACCTCATCTCGCGCACGATTCTTCCGGTCATCGATCAAAGCGATATTTTTCCGGGCGCCGGCAGTCAATCGGGAATTGGTGACATCACGCAAAGCCTGTTCTTTTCGCCCAAGGCGCCGACGCCCGGCGGAGTCCTTTGGGGTGTGGGACCCGTCCTGCTGATACCCACTGCAAGCGACGAGCTTCTGGGCTCCGGTAAATGGGGCGCGGGTCCAACGCTGGTGGCGGTCAAGCAAAGCGGTCACTGGACCTATGGTGGGTTGCTCAACCACATCTGGTCAGTCGGTGGCGACCGCGATCGCGCGGCTATCAGCTCTACGTTCTTGCAGCCGTTCCTCTCCTACTCGACGCCCAAAGCCGTCACTTATACCGTCAACATCGAAGGTACCTACGATTGGGAATCCAGCGAGACCGGCATTCCCCTGAACGCTTCGATGTCCAAGGTGATGAAGATCGGGAGCCTGAACACGAGCCTCGGCGCCAGCCTGCGCTACTGGCTCGACTCGACCCCGACCGGGCCCGAAGGATTCGGCCTGCGTTTCACCTTCACGATGGTATTCCCGCGATGAAGACGTTCGCTGCGCGCGCCGGCGCACAGACAAGCAGGTCCGCTCCTGGCCCGAAACGGACGTGTCGCGTCGCAATCGGGCGAACCGCAGCCACCTGAGTTTCGCGTCCTTAGCGATTTCGTCGCGGCGCCAGCCAAGACTTGGGAGTGTCTCAAGCGGTCTCGGCAGTTCACTCGACAAACTGGATTTGTCTCGACAAATTGGTTTGCACCAGGGGTCGAGGGTTCGAGTCCCTCAGTCGATACCAGCTTTACACCACGAGACTCAGCGCCATCAAAGTCGGAGCGCCGCCTTGGCGCCCCGATTTGTCAGTCATGTTGTGTCGTTACCGCGGGCGTCGAGTTGAGCTCGACGGATTTGCGCCGTCACGGCTCGGCAGTACCGGTGCGGGCGAGACATCGGATTCCTCAGCGCTCTGATCGACCACGTCGCTGGAACCTCGGGTGACTTCGCCATCGAACTCGGCTCGCACAACTCTTTCCGACGCGCGCGACTCCTTGGGGACACTGGCTTCGCTCGTAGAGCTCACGTCCGTCGCGCCCGCTGCCTCGAGCACTTCTTTAGCGCGCGAACGCTGATCGCCATTCTCCGCGTGCACCGAGATCAGGATATTGCCTGCGCGAACCTTCCCTTCGTACTGCTTGGCTTCCAGTTCGGGAATGCCGAGTCCGACCAGAGCGCCAATGAGGCCACCCGTTGCGCCGCCAACGGCTGCACCGCTGAGCGCACCCATGATCGGGCCGGCCGCTATGAAAGGTCCTACGCCGGGAATAGCCAGAGCGCCAATGCCCGCGAGCAGGCCCAGGGCACCACCGACGCCCATGCCTGCGAGTCCGCCGGTCGTCGCGCCCTCCGGGGCTTTGGTGTTCTTTTCATGGGCAAAGTCTCGCGTGCCTTCTTTGTCCGGAAAAAGAACCGAGATATCGGAGCTCGAGAAGCCAGAGGCCTGAAGCTTCGTGACAATTGATTCGGCCTGCTCAGTGGTGTTGGCAATGCCATAGACTGCGTTTTTCATGATGATTCCTAAGTGAATAAAAGATTCAGGCTCAGCTTTGGGTTCAGCGAGCAATCGAGAGTTCGTTGCGCACCTGCTTGCCGCTCGCTGCTTTCACAGCCAACGATTCGACGCGCTGCTTCTCTTCGGCGCTCTTCACGGCGCCGCGCAGTGTCACGACATTTCCATTCGTAACTATCTTGACGTTGTGCGCTGAAGTTGAAAGCGATGAGTCTTCCAGCACGGCTCTGCGAATGCCTGCAGTAACATCGATCGCGTCTTGATCGTTCGCTTGATCGAGCGGCGTCGTCGCGTCGGTATTCCGGTCTGCCGCATTCGCCTTGGTGTTGTCGGCTGCTTCGTGCTGGGTGGCCGGGTCGACCGTCTGTGCATTCACCGCCGAGCCTGTGAGGACGCCGGCAAGTAGAGTGATCGCAACTGAAAATGGTGTGGTCATAAAGCAGATCTCCCGGATGGCTGAGATCGAGATGACCGCATGATGACCCCCGTGTGCCAGACTAACGATCACTGCGCAACGAAGTTCCGGCTTGCCGCAGATCCTACGCAGTACGCATCGAACCGTACGCGCTCCTCGTGCAGAGGTGGAACTGTGGGCGGAACGACCTCACCTGACGCGAATCGGGAGCCGCGATCTAGAAGTCAGCCGCTGAAGCGCAGCGCTTCTAAACGACTACGCGACAAGCAGCAGCTGCTCACAAGGTCACAGGAAAAATCGCCGTCGCGCACGCAGACTTACTCCGCCGATCCGAGTGGACTTCGGACTCAGTGTTCTCGCTCTCGGTGGAGATTTACTCGTCGAGACTGATGAACTGAAGTTCTTCGCCGGCTTCTCGTCGAAGGGGTGCCGATGGTCAAGGTCATCCTTCCCAGACGTGCGTCCCCTTGCGCGCCGCCCATCTGAGGGTACATACTGAACCTCATGGTTCAGTATACGAATACCCACCTCGATGCCTCGTTCGCTGCGCTCTCGGACGTCACCCGACGTGGCGTTCTGGAGCAACTCGGACGTGCGGAAGCTTCAATCACGGATCTCGCCGCGAAGTTCGACATGACCCTCACGGGCATGAAGAAGCATGTCGGTGTCCTGGAGCACGCCGGCCTCGTCACCACGGAGAAGATCGGGCGCGTGCGGACCTGCAAGATCGGTCCGCGGCGACTGGAGGAGGAGATGGCATGGATCGAGAAATACCGCCAACTTTGGGCCGCACGCTTCGACGAGCTGGACAAAGTTGTCGAGGAATTGAAACGGAAGGAGAAAGTCGATGGGCGCAAGAAGAGAAAGTGAGCACACATCCATGAAGAACATCACGACTGTCGAAAAGAAGTCCGAGCGTGAGCTCCTCGTCACGCGAACGTTCAACGCTCCAGCTCGCATCGTGTTCGAGGCGTGGACCAAGCCCGAGCTGATGAAGCGATGGTGGGTGCCGAAGTCGATGGGCATGTCCCTGCTCGCCTGCGAGATGGATGTTCGTGTCGGGGGCAAGTACCGCTTCGTATTCGGCCAGGGTATGGAATTCTTCGGCCGCTACATCGAAGTAACACCGCATTCGCGCATCGTCTGGACCAATGAAGAAGGCGGCGAGAATGGTTCCGTCACGACGGTGACCCTCGAGGAAAAGGGCGGCAAGACGCTGCTCGTCATGAGTGACCTTTATCCGTCGAAGGAAGCTCTCGACGCTGCCGGCACCGGGGCGGCGGATGCAACGCACGAGACATTCACGCAACTCGACGAGCTTCTCGTCGAGTTGGGCGCAAGCGTGGGTCGGTCATGAAGTGATTTGTGTCCGGCCTGATGTCCGATTCGGCTACAACTCCTATCTCTCACATCGCGCGATTGGCTCAATGCCGGCGATCGACGCAGCAGTTGAAGCCCCAACCATTCGTTCACATGCGATGGACGAAAGCATTGCTCACAGATGAAGTCCTGCGACGAAGCGCGGTACTTCTCGAAGCACTGCCCGGGAGCTCAGATGGACGGAGACGGCGACGGAGAACCATGCGAGCAGCAGTGGTGTAACTAGCGGTTACGCCGACATCAACGCCGGCAGCGGGCCGCCGGCGACGGCGCTGGCGATCGCGACATCGGCCTGGTGCCGATCGATGGAGTTGGCGATGTACCACTGCGGGTTGTAATAGCTATGTGCATAGCGCTCGCCGCCATCGCAGATCAGAGCGACGATGGAGCCGCGGCGGCCCTCGCGCTTCATCCGTTGCGCGACGAACAGTGCGCCCACGAAGTTGGTGCCGGTGGATCCGCCGACACGGCGTCCCAGCATTGCACTGACTCGAACCATCGCGGCCAGGCTCAGCGCGTCGGGCACTTTGGCCATCGCATCGATGCAGCCAACGACGAAGCTGCGCTCAACCTGCGGGCGGCCGATGCCCTCGATCCGCGAGCCCTGAGCGATGCGCAGCGCCGCATCGGGGCGGCCAGCCGTGGCGCCGCGATAAAAGTCGTAGAACACCGAGTGCTCGGGATCGGCACAGAGAATGCGTGTGGGGTAACGGCGATAGCGCGCGTAGCGCCCGAGCGTGGCGCTGGTTCCGCCGGTGCCGGCACTGCAGACGATCCAGTCCGGAACCGGATGCGGTTCGTGCGCCATCTGTCGGAAGATGGACTCGGCGATGTTGTCGTTGGCGCGCCAGTCGGTCGCGCGCTCGGCATAGGTGAACTGGTCCATGAAGCAGCCGCCGGTCTCTCGCGCCAGCCGTTCGGCCTCGACGTTGATTTCGCTCGCGTTGCGGACCACGTGGCAGCGCCCGCCCTGAAACTCGATCGCGGCGATTTTTTCAGGCGAAGTCGTGGCCGGAATCACCCCGATGAAAGGCAGTCCGAGCAGGCGAGCGAAATACGCTTCCGACACCGCGGTCGAACCGCTCGAGGCCTCGATCACCGTGCAGCCCGGATGCAGGCGGCCATTGACCAGCGCATACAAGAACAGCGAGCGCGCCAGTCGGTGCTTGAGGCTGCCGGTGGGATGACTCGACTCATCCTTGAAGTACAGGTCGATGCCCGGATAACCGGGCAGCGGCAGCGCGATCAAATGAGTATCGGCGGAGCGGTTGAAATCCGCCTCGATCCGGCCGACCGCTTCCGCGACCCATTCCCGCACTGATGCGTCGTCTGCGCCGGGTGTCAGCGCGAACATCCGGCGGGCTGCAGCGGCGAGTTGCGTCACGTCTGTTCCCTCGATGCGTTGCTTGAGCGTCTGTCGCTCATCGGTCAGGCCCTCGGTTACTTGCCAACACCGAGTAGAACGGAGACCGGCTCGCCTTCCTGACAGGTTCATGCAACAGACCATTGAATGTGATCGCTGCGATGCACTCGTCCTACAAGGCTAGAAACAGACGCTGCTGATTTGTAGGCCGTGGAACCGTCGGCCGTTCGACTCATTGTGGCCATGAGCGTCGTCGCACGCGACCCGGCTCACATTCGCACACGAGGGAGAACGCCATCATGCTCATTCGTAGGAGTCGAATCGTGCCGCGCCTGCCATTCGTAGCTTGCCTCGTTGTCGGTTTGGGCCTGCTGACACACGCGCATGCACAATCGTTGCCCGTTCTGCAGCCTTCCGGATTCATCGATCCACCCGGAGACGAGTCGGCAGTCAACGGCTTCGCCATCCACGTGAACGATGGCCGAGCACTCATTGGCCTGGCATCCAATACTTTCCCGATCAGGAACGGCGAAGTGTTTGCCTATTCGCGCGATGCGAGCGGCGCATGGCAGCCGG